>JAEEGG010001332.1_pt1 | contig 67493 bp, 34 predicted proteins | sample 9134161 | NCBI WGS metagenome assembly JAEEGG01 (sample SAMN16246543, study PRJNA631951) | gut metagenome | biome: gut microbiome; feature: rumen; material: CR-attached | host: Bos | place: Iran: Karaj | collected 2018-10
CGACCAGCCCAACGAAACCATCTTTTCACTGAGAAAAAAATAATCATTAAAATCCAAAAGACATGACTGAAGAAATCATTATAGCAGGCTTCGGCGGACAAGGTGTGCTCTCCATGGGCAAGATCCTGGCGTACGCCGGCATCATGCAAGACAAAGAAGTGAGCTGGTTGCCTTCCTACGGTCCTGAAATGCGCGGCGGCACCTCCAACGTCACCGTCATCCTCAGCGACGAGCGCATCTGCTCCCCCTACCTCAACCAGTTCGACACGGCCATCATCCTGAACCAACAGTCGATGGACAAGTTCGAATCCGCCGTGAAACCCGGAGGTCTCTTGATTTACGACCCGAACGGCATCACGCATCATCCGACCCGCAAGGACATCAACATCTACCAAGTCGCCGCCGCCGACAAGGCCAGCGAACTCGGTATCTCCAAGCTGTTCAACATGATCGTGCTGGGCGGTTTCCTGAAGGTGAAACCCCTCGTCACCCCCGAAATGTTGCACAAAGGTCTGGAGAAATCCCTTCCTGAGCGTCATCACCACCTCATTCCCAAGAACGAGGAGGCTGTGGAGATCGGCAAGGGCCTGTTGACTCCCTACCACACGTTGTAATCCCTTTGTAAGGCTGTCGCGATGCGGCAGCCCTACAATAATTTCGTAGAAAAAGCGCGGAATCCCCAAAGGTTTCCGCGCTTTTCTGCATTTCCGGCATCGTTGGCTTGACAATTGTGTCACAAACTTTATGGTTTATGTCAATAATCATGTTGAATCGGCGGAAAATGTTTTGAAAATGTGCCGTTCGTCACTTTTTTGAAAAAATAATGTGTTTGAATAAACGAAGTTTCCAAGATTTGTTGTATTTTTGCGGCATTAAAAAAGAATATTATGTGTACGGCTACGATATCATACGACAAAAACCGAAAAGAAATAAACTTGCTTCTTTCGATTATCAAAAAATTGGGAGCGGTAGTGTCTGTTGATGATACCGGCGATGTTGAATATGATCCAGAAATGGTTCGGAAAGTGGAAGAAGGAAGAGCTGCCTACCAGAGAGGGGATTATGAAGTATTGGATATTGACAACCTATGGAAATAATACTCTTGCCTATAAATAGAAAGCGAAAAAGCGCGGAATCCCCAAAGGTTTCCGCGCTTTTCTGCATTTTCCGCGAATGTTTCCGCAATTATTTCTCCAACCGGATGCGGGCATCGACAGCGGTGACATACCGCGTGTTGCCCAACAGCGGGTTGAGGTCCATCTCGGCGATCTCGGGAGCGGCTTGCACCAGCGCACTCACGCGGGCCACCTGGTCGGCGTAGAGGTCGAGGTTGACGGGCTCCTGCCCGCGCACGCCTTGCAGAATCTTGTAGCCACGCAGCTTGGTGAGCATCTCCTTGGCCTCGGCCGCGGTGATGGGCGCCAAAGCGCTCTGCACGTCTTTCAGCACCTCGATGAAGATGCCGCCCAAACCGAAGAAGATCTGATGCCCGAACTTCGGGTCGCGGATGGCGCCGATATAGACGTCCGTGCCGTCCAGCATCGGGTACATCTCCACGGCGTAGGTTTCGGGGATGACGATCAGACGGTCGAATTCCTTGGCCACGGTGTCCAAATCCTTGACACCCAGGGTCACGCCGCCCACGTCGCTCTTGTGCAGCGGGCCGACGACCTTCATCACCAACGGGACATCCTTGCTGCAGCCGACCTCCTTGGCGAACGCGAGGGCGTCCTCCTTCTTGGAGACCTCCACGGATTTCTTGCGGGAGATACCGGCGGCGTCGAGAAGTTCGTTGTAGTCGGCGATTTCCATGTAGCCGTCCTTGCAGCGATCCACGGTGGCGCGGATGCGGGCCACGTCGATCTTCGGCAGTTCCACGTTCTCGGGTTGCGGCTTCGGGGTGTTATAGACTTTGCAAATGGCATTGCCCAAGACGCACTCTTCGGGGAAGTTGATGCGGCCCTTGGCGATGAAATCCGCGATTTCGTCTTTCACGTTGATGATGCTCGGCAACACGGGGAAGATGGGCTTCTTGCAGGTTTTCATCTTCTCGTCGAGCAGGTCATAGACCTCCTTGTTGCTGAACAGACCGGGAGAACCGAAGATGACCACGGAGAAGTCGATCTCGTCGTATTCGTTCTCGACGGTGTCGATGATGTAGCCGAGTTGCTCCGCGGTGCCGGTGGCGAGGAAGTCGATGGGGTTGCCCACGGAGGAGCCGCCGAACAGTTTCGCCAACAGGGCAGGGCTTGCGGGGTGTTCCTTCAGCGAGGGGACTTCCATGCCGCCGTTGCTGAGCACGTCGGTGAGCATCACGGCCGGACCGCCGGCGTGGGTGATGACGGCGCAGCGTTTGCCCTTGATCTCAGGATGCATGAAGACACCGCACACGGTGGTAAGTTCCTGACGGTTGTGGCAACGCACGATGCCGGCCTTCTGGAAGAGGGCATCCACGGCGGCGTCGTTGGTGGCGAGAGCGCCCGTGTGTGAAGAAGCGGCGCGGGAGCCGGCAGCGCTACCGCCGCTCTTGATGGCGGCGATGTGGCAGCCCTTGTTGATGAGGCTGCGGCTGTGCTTCAGCAGACGCTGCGGATCGCCGATCTTCTCCATGTAGAGCATGATGACGTGGCTGGAGGTCTCGGGGTTGAAGGTCTCGTCCAAGTGCTCGAGCACATCCTCAATACCGAGCTGGGCGCTGTTACCCACGGCCCATACGCTGTTGAACTTCAGACCGTTGCTCATGCCGTATTCCTTGATGAAAACGGCCGTGGCGCCGGAGCCGGTGATGAAATCGACGCCTTTGGGGTCGAGTTTCGGGATCGGCGTGTCGAAGCAGCCGCTGTAGTTGGTGTTGAGGAATCCCGTGCAGTTGGGGCCGATGAGCGAACCGCCGACACTGTTGATGGTATCGACAATGTGTTTCTCGATGGCGGCACCCTCCTCGTTCTCTTCCGAGAAACCGGCGCTGACGATGATGAAGCCTCGGCAGCCTTTCTCCTTGGCCAGCACATCGACCGTTTGGGCGCAGAATTTGGCCGCGATGCAGAGGATGGCGCAATCGACCTGCGGCAGGTCGTTGACGTTGGCGTAACATTTCACACCCTGCACTTCGGTCTCTTTCGGGTTGACGGCATAAATCTGACCTTTGAAGGGGCTCTCCAGGAGGTTCTTCAGCGATTTGCCGCCGGGTTTGTGAATGTCACTTGACGCACCGCATATCACGATGCTTTGGGGATTTAATAATTTGGGGTTGATCATTATTGGTTTAAAGTTTAGGGTTTAAGGGTTAATGTTTAAGGTTTAAGGGTTCTCGCCAGGGATAGCGCCAACTGCTAACTACTAACTACTAACTGCTAACTATTCGCCGTAGCCCATGCCGATTTCCCAGTGGATGCCGCGTTCAAAGGTGACGTGCAGGTTGGGGTCGGTGAGGTTGAAGGCGGCACGGATCTTGTCGCGGGCCTCGGGGTGGTCGTTGAGCCAGGCACCGATCATGATGTGATACTCGTCCAACTCGTCGTCGTAGAAGACATGCCCGCGGGGAGTGTATTTGTAGTCACCGTGGAACGGACTGTTGACATTGTGCGCCTTGTCGTAGTTGTACTGTTTTTTCCAAATGTACTTGTGCAGTTCCTTGCAGGTGCGCAGTCCGCTGTTGCCACTCTTGGGTGCCGTGGCCGCGTCGATGGCCACCACCCCGAAGACATCCTGAAGCTGCGGGGAGTACCAGAAAATTCCGACTTTCGGATTTTCCTGCTCCCCGAGCGTGGCATCCATCGCGTCCATGGCGCGCTGGTAGAGGTCGTCTCCCGCATCGCGGACAACGTTGTATTCCTCCCGCGGCTCTTCCAGGACGTTTCCGCCCTTTGCCTGCCGCTGGAAGTACGCCTCGATTTCCTCGCGAACAATTCGCCGTATGTCTTCCTCGGTAAGGGTCATTGTTGGTGATTAGTGAATAGTGAATAGTGAATAGTGAATAGTGAATAGTGATTAGTGAATAGTGAATAGTGATTAGTGAATAGTGATTAGTGAATAGTGATTAGTGAATAGTGATTAGTGAATAGTGATTAGTGATTAGATCGTCCAATCAACCATTCATCATTCATCATTCATAATTCTTAATTCTTAATTCTTAATTCTTAATTGTTAAAGGAGTCCCAAGTCTTTCTTCAGTGCGGCAAGGCGTTCTTCCAGGATGCCGTCCACTTCTTGCATCGTCTGTTCGTCGCCGATGGTTTCGCAGACGCTGAAGTAGAACTTGATCTTGGGTTCGGTGCCGGACGGGCGGACGGTAACCTTGCTGCCGTCGGAGGTGATGAACTGCAGCACGTTGGAGGAAGGCAGCTCGATACGATCGTCCGTTTTGGACTGCATCTTGCAGGTGTGCTGGCTCTTGTAGTCGTGGACCATGATGACGGGCTGTCCGCCGAGGGTCGTGGGGAATTTCTCGCGCAGGTCGCTCATGCGCTGTTGGATGGCCTGCATTCCCGCCTCGCCGGGCTCGGTCAGCGACACCATGCTCTCCTTGAAGTACTGGTATTCACGGTAGATGATCTCCAGTTGGTCGATGAGGCTCCGTTGGTAGGTGGTCTTGTAGTAGGCCGCCATTTCCGCGATCAGACAGCAGGCGGACACGGCGTCTTTGTCGCGCACGAAGTCGCCGACGAGGTAGCCGTAGCTCTCCTCGCCGCCGACGAGGAACTGTTTCTTGCCCTCGAACTGGCGGATCTTCTCGGCGATGTATTTGAAGCCGGTGAGCACGTTGTAGCATTCCACGTTGAAGTCGGTGGCGATTTGGTCGATCAGGTCAGTGGTGACGATGGTTTTCACCACGAAAAGATTGTTGTCTAACGGGTTGATGCGGGTTTGCGAGAGCATGTAGTGGAACAGCAGCGTGGCGGTCTGGTTGCCGTTGAACAGCTGATATTCCCCGTCCTCGCGGCGCACGGCGATGCCCACGCGGTCGGCGTCGGGGTCGGTGGCCAGCACGATGTCAGCCTTCTCCTTCTTGGCCTTTGCGATGGCTAACTCCAAAGCGGCGTGTTCCTCGGGGTTCGGGGATTTCACCGTCGGGAAGTCGCCGTCAGTGACGGCCTGCTCTTTCACGATGTGCACCTTCTTGAAGCCGTAGTCGGCGAGGGCTTGCGGCACCAAGGAGACTCCGGTGCCGTGCAGCGGGGTGTAGACAATGCTGAACTTCTTCGCCGCGGTCACCGCCTCGGGGTGCAGCGACAGACGGCGCACCAGCGTCAGGTAGATGTTGTCCACGTCTTTGCCGATGATGCGGATCAGGTCGGGGCGGCCTTCCCATTTCACCTGTTCCACCGCTTTGATCTTGTTCACCTCGTTGATGACGTTTTTGTCGTGCGGGGGCACAAGCTGACTGCCGTCGTTCCAATAGACTTTGTAGCCGTTGTATTCCTTCGGGTTGTGCGAGGCGGTGATCATGATGCCGGCGTTGCACTGCAGGTGGCGAACCGCGAAGGAGAGTTCCGGTGTCGGGCGCAGCGCGTCGAACAGATAGACCTGTATTTCGTTGGCTGCCAAAATGTTGGCTGCGATTTGGGCGAATTCGGTGCTGAAGTTGCGCGAATCGTAGGAGATGGCCACCTTGATGTCCTGCTTGAAGCATTTGATCAGGTAGTTGGCCAGTCCTTGCGTGGCGAAGCCGACCGTGTATTTGTTCATGCGGTTGGTGCCCACGCCCAGGATGCCGCGCAAACCGCCAGTGCCGAATTCAAGGGTTTTGTAAAAAGCGTCCGACAGCGCCGCCGGATCTTCCGCTTGCATTCTCAGAATCTCTTTTTTCGAGTCCTGGTCGTAATTGCCGTTCAACCAGGCGTCGATGTTCTGTTGGGTGATATCTTTTGCCATATTGGGTGGTTTTATTGTTTGCAGTTTAGAGTTTACAGTTTAGAGTTTAGAGGGGTGCTAAAAAGTACCGGTGCTCATCATTCTTAATTCTTAATTTTTAATTCTTAATTCTTAATTGTCCAACGCGTGGAGGGCGAAGCAGTAGGCGCCGATGGCGGTGGCGCGGGAGGTGCCGAGTTGGGAGAGGGTGATGCCGAGACGGCGTTGTGTGTCGATGCGGATGCGTTCGCCGGTGCCGAAGACCTCGATCTCTTTGGTTTGGCCGTGGACGAACTGCTCGAATTCCTGTGGGTCTTCGAGGTTGTAGATGTGGGAGGGCACGCGCGGCAGGGTTTGTCCGCCGAGAGTGTGCATTTCGGTGCGGAGTTCGTGGAGCAGGGCGGGCATGTAGAATTTGGCCGCCTTGCTGACGCCGCCGCCGAGCACGATGATGCCGTCGAGCATGCAGGCGGCCTGTGCGATGGTGTAGCCCGCCGCCTCGCCGAATCGTCCGAAGGCTTGGAGTGCGGCCTCGCGGTCGCCGGCGAGGGTGCCGTCGGCAATGCGGTAGATGTCGTAGGAGTCCGTGTATTGCGCGGCGTTGTCGTCCTTGGCCAGCTCGCGGTAGTAGCGCAGCACGGCGCGGAGGGAGACGCCTTCCTCCGCGATGAGCTCATGTCCCCACTTGCTGGGGGAACAGTAGATCTCCGAACAGCAGTTGTCGCCCATGAACATCTGGTTGTGGGTGGTGATGCCGATGCCGAAGCCGGTGCCGAGGATGAATCCGATGAGGTTGTGGTATTGCTTCACGCCGCCGGCATGGCGGATTTTCTCGTTGAGTTGCGGAAGTGCGCCCGCCAACGCCTCGCCATAGGTGAACAGGTCGGCGTCGTTGTTGATGAAGACGGGCAGCCCGAACTGGTGCTTCAGATAGGCGCTTAACGCGACGCCGCCTTCGAAGCAGGGGAAGTTGGTGAGACGGCTCGGGAACACGCCGTTGGGGTAGTCCGCCGGTCCGGGGAAGGCGAAACTGATGGCCACGGGCCGTTCCGGAAGCTGGTCGATGATGTGCTGGAACCCGGTCCGCAAATCCTCCAGCAATTGAGGAAGGTCGTTGGGGTGGGTGGGGAGTTCGAAGGTGTCGGTGACAGCTTCGCAACCTCGCATGGCCGAGAAGCGGAAATGGGTGCCGCCGGCATCCAGGGTGATGACTGTTCGGGTATCGTTGTTATACATTGTCCGTAAGTTTTTACGGGGCAAAGATACAATTTTTTTGTGAACAGTGAATGGTGAGTGTGAATAGTGAGTAGTGAGTAGTGAGTAGTGAATAGTGAATAGTGAATAGTGAGTAGGGAGTAGGGAATAGGGAATAGGGAATAGGGAATGGATGTCATAGTCTAAGTCTAAGTCTAAGTCATTGGTCTAAGTCTAAGGTCACGGTCTAAGGATTCGCATCTCTCGCCAGTGAACAACTAACGGCCAACAGCCAACAGCCAACAGCCAAAAAAAAGGAAAACACCCCGACACCCCATCATTCTTAATTCATCATTCTTAATTTGTTCACGCGTACGCCGGTGCCGGGCACAGCTTCTCGCAGTGGTCGATGATGGCGTTGGCGTATTCGAAGCCTGCGTCGCAGGTCTTTTTGCTTTTCGTTCCGTCGTAGCCCATGTGTAAATGCATGGTGTCGTAACCGGCGACGATGGCGGCCAGCAGTTTCTTGTCTCGGTTTTTGGCGGCCTCCTTGTACTTGTTTATTGACGGACGGCCTTTGCCGTTGCGGACGCCCAGTGCCGCGTCGAGTGCGACCAGGCAGCCGTTCCACAGGATGTTGCCGGCGGTCTTGATGTACTTGCTGTCCGTGTAGATTTTCAGTTCGGGGTCATAGTTGGCTTTCTTGATGACCTCCTCCGCGTTGGCCACATACCGTCTGGCTTCTTCGATTTGATTTTCTTTTTCCATACTTTTCGTTCTGATGATTGAATAAATTACCGCCGCAAATATACGATTAAAAATCGTTGCTGAAACTTGTTTCTAAAATTTTGTTCAACATTGAGAATCAATATATTGCGATTTTCATTTAATAAATAATTGTAAATATTGTTTTTCGCGTTTTGTAAAATATCGGTCTTTTGCCGCGAGTCGTGCATCAGACATTGTTTTGTGGGCGTGAGTAGGGAGTAGGGAGGTGAATAGGGTCAAGAGCCAAGTCTAAGTCTAAGTTTAAGTTCAAGTCTAAGTCTAAGTTTAGGTTTAAGTCTAAGTTTAGGTTAGTGGTTTCTCGCAAGTGAACAGCCAACAGCTAACAGCCAATAGCCAACAGCCCAAAAAAGGAAAACCACCCCGACTCCCCGTCATTCTTAATTCTTAATTCTTAATTCGTTCACGCGTACGCCGACACCGGGCACAGCTTTTCGCAGTGGTCGATGATGGCGTTGGCGTATTCGAAGCCGGAGTCGCAGGTCTTTTTGTTTTTCGTGCCGTCGTAGCCCATGAACAGGTGCATTGTTTCGTAGCCGTCCACGACGAAAGCCAGCAGTTTCTTGTCGCGGTTCTTGGCGGCCTCCTTGTACTTGTCTATCGACGGGCGGCCTTTCCCCTTGCGGACGCCCAGTACGGCGTCGAGCGCGATCAGGCAGCCGTTCCAAAGGGTGTTGCCGGCCATTTTGACGTATTTGCCGTCTGTGTATCGTTTCAGTTCGGGGTCATAGTTGGCTTTCTTGATGACCTCCTCCGCGTTGGCCACATACCGTCTGGCTTCCTCGATTTGATTTTCTTTTTCCATACTTTTCGTTCTGATGATTGAATAAATTACCGCCGCGAATATACGATTAAAAATCATTGATGAAACATGTTTTTAAGATTTTGTTTAACATTGAAAATCAATGCGTTGTGATTTTTATTTGATAATTAATTGTAAATATTGTTTTTCGTGTTTCGCAAAATATCTGCTTTCACCGCCCGTTGTTCGTCATTCCTGATCGCTGCCGCGGTCTCCGTTCCCGAAAATCATTTCTGTTTCTCCACAAGGAATTCTGATGTTTTGATATTACTACCCCGCCTGCCGGCGCCCCTTCTGAAATAGTGAGTAGGGAGTAAGGAGTGGGGAGTAGGGGATGGATGTCATAGTCTAAGTCTAAGTCATTAGTCTAAGTCTAAGGTCACGGTCTAAGGATTCGCATCTCTCGCCAGTGAACAGCTAACAGCTAACAGCTAACGGCCAAAAGCCAATAGCTAACGGCCAAAAGCCAATAGCCAAAAAAGGAAAACCACCCCGACACCCCATCATTCTTAATTCATAATTCATAATTCTTAATTTGTTCACGCGTACGCCGGCGCCGGGCACAGCTTCTCGCAGTGGTCGATGATGGCGTTGGCGTATTCGAAGCCTGCGTCGCAGACTTTCTTGCTCTTGTTGCCGTCGTAGCCCATGCACAGGTGCAGGGTGTTGTAGCCGTCCACGACGAAAGCCAGCAGTTTCTTGTCGCGGTTCTTGGCGGCCTCCTTGTACTTGTCTATCGACGGGCGGCCTTTCCCCTTGCGGACGCCAAGTACGGTGTCGAGCGCGATCAGGCAACCGTTCCAAAGGGTGTTGCCGGCCATTTTGACGTATTTGCCGTCTGTGTATCGTTTCAGTTCGGAGTCATAGTTGGCTTTCTTGATGACCTCCTCTGCGTTGGCCACATACCGTCTGGCTTCCTCGATTTGATTTTCTTTTTCCATACTTTTCGTTCTGATGATTGAATAAATTACCGCCGCAAATATACGATTAAAAATTGTTGCTGAAACTTGTTTCTAAAATTTTGTTCAACATTGAGAATCAATATATTGCGATTTTCATTTAATAAATAATTGTAAATATTGTTTTTCTAATTTCGCAAAATATCGGTCTTTTGCCGCGAGTCGTGCATTAGACATTGTTTTGTGGGCGTGAGTCGTGAGTAGGGAGTAGGGAGGTGAATAGGGTCAAGGGTCAAGTTGTGTTCAAGCCTAAGTTTAAGTTCAAGTCTAAGTCTAGGTTCAAGTCTAAGTCTAGGTTCAAGTCTAAGTCTAGGTTCAAGTCTAAGTCTAGGTTCAAGTCTAAGTCTAAGTTTAGGTTAGTGGTTTCTCGCAAGTGAACAGCCAACAGCTAACAGCTAACAGCCAACAGCCAAAAACCCAAAAGGGGAAAACCACACCGGCTCCCCGTAATTCATAATTCATAATTCTTAATTGAAAAAACGGCCTCCCGTTGCCGGGAAGCCGTTCCGTTTATTTACGTATTAATTGTAGAATCTCTGTTTGGCAGATTAGTCTTGGACGCAGCGCACCGACCGGGCGGCGGCGGCACTGTTCGAAGAGCTTGTGCCGTGGCTGTGGTTGCTGTTGTTATACCACCAATAGTAATACGCTGTGCTTGACCAACATTCAAAATCGGTATGGTCATCCCAGTTAAGATGGTTGCCATTAGTCCAGATATATCCCGCATACTGGGGATTCAAGTTAGTATAGTTGGAACCGTTGTCAATGTTGGAGTTCAACGTACCCATCTCAGTTTGTGTGGGGATGTGCCAGCCACGCGGGCATGCTCCCTGGGTCTTTCCTTGAGAGTTGACCATATTTGAATAGCCGCCATATTGGTACACACCGTAACCGTTGGCTCCTGGCCAGTTGTACATGAGACCATAACTTGCCACATTGCTCGAATTGTTCTTGGGATAGTATTGGTAAGGAGTTGTGGTGGACATATTGGAGCTGCTGGGTGACTTATGCGTGATGGTCGTTCCTGTAGAACCCCAGTTCAAAGTATTGTCGTAGTGCTCTGCCTTGAGGTTTTGTCTCATCCAACACAGACCGCCTATAGACGCCGTACCGTAGGTGTTGCCATCTTGGTCATACAGTGTACTGCCGCAGTTGAGTTTCGTCTTGACTACGCGGACTGTTGAACCGTAAGAGTAGGTCCATGTAGCATTGCCGCTGGAATTCAGACCACTGTAGCTTGCAGCATTATAAGCCACAGCTTTCAGATAATATGTGGTGTTAGCGGACAATCCGGTGACATCGAACGTGGCGCTGGTGCTCCATTGCACGGAGCAGCCGCTACCGCCTATAGTAGGATTTGAATTCGTGGAGCTATAGACGACACCGTATCTGTAAACAGGACAATTGCTCGGAGCTGTCGCGTTAACACTCATTCTGATCTTGTTGGTTCCGACTTCGGCACTATAGTAGTAAGGATCCGAATAACTGTTGTTTAAATCAACCGATGACGGTGTGGATGGTAGTGAGATGGAGTATGTGCCACCATACACCGTGTCTTTGGAAACGGTGTTGTAAGCGTAAGCTCTGTAGTACCAAGTGCCAGAGGAGTTAGGTATTCTTGTTGTGGAGAATGTTCCATCGGAATTACGAGAAAGCTCGAAGCGGTTTCCACCGACTGAAATATGGGCGATGTCAAGGTTGGTCGAGGATTTGGAGAACAGTAATCCTTGTTTCGTATCCGAGGACGGTGTTCCCGCATCGGTGACCTTGCCATTGAGTGTGACGTACATACGGTCACCGGTGAAGTCGGTGCTCGGTGAAAGAGTCTGGACGGTGGCAGCTTTGTAGGTGGTGAACTCGGAAGAATAAGTACTACTATACACATATCCTTGCAGATTCGTGTACATCAGAGGGGACCATTTATATGTGGTGCCGGGTTTCAAACCATCAACATACATGGAGAAGGAGCCTTTCTGCGGTGTTGAGACCAACTGAAGGGTGTAGGTGCGGCCATCGCTTCCGGTCTTCGTGTATGTGCCGGGGGATGAATAATAAGCGACGAAGCACATGTTGAAAGATCCATCGGTTTGTTTCTCATACAGATAGAATCCCCAGGATGACACGTTCTCTGTAACGACGGTGTCTGTCCCAATGTTTGCACCCATGCGAGCGCGTGTTTTGGTGAGTTCGAGAGAATATCCTGAATAGGGCGCAATGGTTTTTCCCTTTTGGGTCTTGAAGCTCTTCACTTCGCCGTAGGAGGTGCCGTAGCTGTTCTTGGAGTAGGCGCGCCAGTAGTAGGTGGTGTTGGGGCTGAGGCCGGTTAGATTAACGGAGAAACTACCGGTACTCGTTCCGCTGGCAACTTGGGTTGAATTGGAGGTCGTGGGATCGTTGTTTGAGGAGGAGTAGCAGACGCCTCGTTCGGTGACGGATGAAGTACCTGCGCTGTTGAGGGTGCCACCCAATGTGACGGTTCTGACTGAAAGGTTGGAGCTGGAACCCGTGGCTACAGCCGGAGCATAGCTGCTGCCATACACGCAACGCACACCCATGTAATTGGAAGAACTGACTGCATCGTTAGTGTAAAGGGTTGCATACGAATAGTTGATATAGGAATAACCTCCACCATACCACCAGTATGCATGAGTGCCGTAACTGGATGCACTGCTGTTGTAGAAACCATTGGGGTATGCGTTGAAGCCGGATGCATTGTTGGTGCTCAAATTGTTACCGGGTGCACAGGTAGTGGAACTGCTGTTCCAACCGCTCGTAGAAGCCATGGCCTTAGCAATATTGGCGCTGGTGCTGTTGCACTGGTAAGCGGTGGTGTTTTGCATGGTGGTTTTCATCGTGTTCCATTCCGTGGCGGAAGGCATGTGCCAGCCGGCAGGACAGATACCCTGCACATTGCCGGTGGACTTGTACGTGCCACGCCATGCGGCGGCGTATTTGTAGAGGTAACCATAGTTGGTGAGTCCGCCGGAGGTGGAGTGGTAGTCGCTGGAGGAAAGGTTGGTGCCGTCAGCGTACTTAGTGATGCGCAGGTTGCTACCCAACCAGCACTGCGACCCCACGGCCACCGTCGGATAGCTGTTGCTTGCCGCATCGGTGATGTTCTCTGCATTGGGGGCAATAGAGGTACAAGCCTTTTCGTTGCTTTCGGTCTTGAAGCTTTTCACTGCACCATAAACGGTGTCGTTTTGGGCATTGATAGCGACAACACGGTAGTAATAGGTGGTGTTGGAGGTAAGACCTGAGATGCTGCTGCTGGGTATTTGATAGGGGAATGAGGTGATGGTTGTTGTCCATGGGTTAAATGATGTATTCGCCTTGCCTATGCGCAGGGTTGCATCATTAAAGCTGCCGGAAGCGGTGCTGCGGACATAACCGTATTTGACGATGTCGGTGAGCGGGGACATGTTACCGTCGGTCACAATGCGGCCGGCCTTGAGCGTGGCGCTGGTCGTGGTGAGGTTGGAGATGGCTTGTGAGGAAGCGTAGGTCTCCACCGTGGGTGACGGGATTGTGTTGGCCTCGCCATTGGAATTAGTACGAATACAACGGACAGACATGAACGCGGAGTCGGCTGCAGTTGTAGTACCTATGCTACTGTAATTTCCGCCAATATTCATATAGCTATACCAGAATGATAAAGCAGCTACTTTCTTATCTGTAGACCAGAATGAAGTGCCATAATGGAAATAAGGAGTGTCATCTGCAGGAGTGAAACTGATCGGATAACTACCGGCGGGTTTAGCATTAAAACCAGATGCGTTATTTGTCTCTTGGGCAAAGCCTACTAATGAGCTACCAGATGATCTTGTTGCCCAACCTTCGGAAGAGGCAAGAGCTTTGCCATAAGTGCTTGTACCGTATTTGACTTTCACGTATTCTCTCAACGCGTTCCAGTCTGCGCTTGAAGGCAGATGCCAGCCCTCAGGACAAATCTGGGTAGCGGCTTTGTAGTTATACAACAAACCATATTGTCTATAATAAGCATATGAGACGGAAGGCGTTGAAACGTGATATTCGGTATAGTTGGATGAAGTGCTAGTGTTGTTGAGGTAAGGATAGGTGTATTTAGCTGTTGTGGTTGAACCGACAGGAGGGAATGATGTCGTGGAAGACATGGAAGAATAAGTGTTTGTGTATGTAGTTCTCATGTTTTCCCGCATCCAGCACTGGTTGCCGATACGGACGGTGGAATAGACGTTGCCCGTATTATCCGTTACAGTTGGAGAGGTCGGACAAGCTTCGCCGTCCTTCGGGGTGTTGAGCTCCTTGTTCAGCTTGGCGATGCTGTCCAACAGATCGTTCACCTGATCCTCCATGGCGTCGGAAAGTTCGTTGAACTTGTTTTGCAGCTTGGCAGCCATGTCGTTATAGACGGTCTGCAAGTCGCAGAAGTTTACGGCGTTGTTGCAGCTGTTGCCACCTAAATTGTCTTCGATGTTGAAAGTGCCGTCAGACGCAATGCTTTCCAACACAGAGGGGACACGGATGCGGCCGGTGGTAGAAGAGACGTTGACGTCCTCATTGAAGCTGACGTATTCGTCAAATACGACAGGGTCGTAGAAAAAGACGTCATCATAGAAATAACCGTAATCATTGAAATAGACAAGGTCATTGAATCCTGCACCTCCGTCAAACACGGTGTAATCCGTGAAGGTCTTTTCACCGCCCACAATCTCATTTTCGGTCTTGGTCACGAAGTTGCTCATATCGGCATCGGTGAGGAAATCGTCCAGATTTGGCTTGTTCTGGATGTAGTTCACTGCATTCGGGTCGGTTTCATCCCAGTCTGCCTGTTGTTGTGCCGGGATGTCGGCAGCAGTGATGAAGCCCACATCGTTGGTGAAATGGCTGAGGGTGTCGGGCTTGTTGGAGAGGTCGTTGTAGTCGTTGGTGTGTGACACTAGACCGAACGGTGGCTTGTTGGTGATATTGTTCCAGTCGGCAGACATCACCGCATAGGTGCCGTTGGTGAAATACATAGTGTCATTACTGATGCTCTGAATTTGGATTTCAGAGATGTTTGGCTTGTTCAGAATCTGAGCGGGACCCGTCGTGGCGTTCCAGTCAGACTTCACCTGCTCGGGAACGTCCGCAGCGGTGATGAATCCGCTGTTGTTGGTCAGCTGGCTCGTGGTGGTCGGGATCGTCGGTTTGTTCAGAATTTGGGCGGGACCCGAAGTAGCGTTCCAGTCAGACTTCACCTGCGCGGGAACGTCCGCAGCGGTGATGAAACCGCTGTTGTTGGTCAGCTGGCTCGTGGTGGTCGGAATTGTCGGCTTGTTCAGAATCTGGGCGGGACCCGTCGTGGCGTTCCAGTCAGACTTCACCTGCTCGGGAACGTCCGCGCTGGTGATGTAACCGGCGTCGTTGGTCAGCTCGCTCACGTTCTCGGGAACGGTCGGCAGATCAGCGCTGGTGATGTAACCGGCATCGTTGGTGAACTCGCTCACGTTCTCGGGAACCGTCGGGATGGTCGGCTTGTTCAGAATTTCAGCCGCACCCTCGGTGGCATCCCAGTCGGCATTCACCTGTGCGGGAACGTCAGACGCCGTGATGTAGCCGGCGTCATTGGTCAGGTCGCTGACACTGGTGGGGAGGTCGGCGTTGGTGATGAATCCGGCGTCGTTGGTCAGCTCGCTCGTGGTGGTCGGGATGGTGGGCAGGTTGTCCAGATCCTCGTAGTTGTTGCTGGTGGCAACGGGGGCGAGGGTCGGTTTGTTGAGAATGAACTGCGGGTTGGTGTTGTCCTCCTGCGTCCAGTCGGCTTGCAGCTGGGTGGCTGCGCCGTCAACGGTCGGGATGGTGTAGGTGTGCGCGCCGGTGGCGTCGGTCACCGTGATGAGCACGCTGCCGCTGCCGGGAGCCGCCGTCACTGTCGGGGAGAAACCGTCAGCACCGTTGGCACCGTTGGTCACCGTGTAGGTGCTCGTGGTGTTGTCGGTGTAGGTGATGGTGTAGGTATCGACATTGCCCTCCGTGCCGGTCTTGGCGATGCTTTGGATGCCTTTGCCGGTAGGACCCACGGGGCCTTCAGGACCCACGGGGCCGGTGGCGCCGTTGGTCACCGTGTAGGTGGTGGTGGTGCCGTCGGTGTAGGTGATGGTGTAGGTGTCGACCAGTTCGTTCGTGCTGGTCTTCGCGATGGAGGCGATGCCGTTGCCGTCAGCGCCGTTCGTACCGTTCGTGCCATTGACACCGTTGGTCACCGTGAAGGTGGTCGGCTCGCCAGTGGTGTAGGTGATGGTATAGGTATCGACATTGCCTTCCGTGCCGGTCTTGGCGATGTTGGTGATGCCGCGACCGTCAGCGCCGTCAGCGCCGTCAGCGCCGTTCGTGCCGTTGGTACCGTTGATACCGTTGGTCACCGTGAAGGTGGTCGGTTCGCCAGAGGTGTAGGTGATGGTGTAAGTATCGACATTGCCTTCCGTGCCGGTCTTGGCGATGTTGGTGATGCCGCGTCCGTCAGCGCCGGGAGCGCCGCTGTTGATGGGGATCTGGATGGTGTTACCGCCGGAGATGGTCAGCATGTCACCACTCAAGGAAAGGGTTTGCGGGATGCCCACGCCGTCGTTGCCGTTGGCCACCGTGAAAGTGGAGGTGGTGCCGTCGGTGTAGGTGATGGTGTACGTGTCGATATTGCCTTCCGTGCCGGTCTTGGCGATGTTGGTGATGCCACGGCCGTCGTTACCGTTACTGCCGGGCGTGCCGGGAGCACCGGGTTCACCGGGAGCACCGGGATCGCCGGGAGCGCCCTTCAGGGAATTCAGGAAAGCGGCCAGGTCGCCGGTGTTGCCAGCTTCGAGCCAGAGGTCGTAAGCGGATTTGCCGTCGACACCGTTGGTGCCGTTTTCACCGTTGGTACCATTGACGCCGTTGGTCACCGTGAAGGTGGTCGGCTCGCCAGTGGTGTAGGTGATGGTGTAGGTGTCGATATTGCCATTGGTGCCGGTCTTGGTGATGTTGGTGATGCCGCGGCCGTCAGCGCCGTCAGCACCGTCGTTACCGTCAGCGCCGGGAGCACCGGGAGCGCCAGGAGCACCGTTGGTCACGGTGAAGGTGGAGGAGGTGCCGTCGGAATAGATGATGGTGTAGGTGTCGGCAAGACCGTTGGAGCTGGGTCCGATAATGTTGGTGATGCCGCGACCGTCAGCACCGTTGGTGCCGGGCGTGCCAGGGGTGCCGGGAGCACCGGGAGCGCCGTTGGTCACCGTGAACTCGGAACTGGTGCCGTCGGTGTAGAGGATGGTGTAAGTGTTGTTCAAACCGCTGGTGACGGGTCCGATGATGTTCTGGATGCCGCGGCCGTTGGTGCCGGGAGTGCCGGCTGCGCCGTTAGTCACCGTGTAGGTGTAGGTGGTGTTGTCGGTGAAGGTGATGGTGTAGGTATCGACCAGGCCGTTGGAGACGGGGCCGGAGATGCTTTGGATACCGCGGCCGTCGTTACCGTCGGCGCCGGGAGCACCGGGTGCGCCGGGAGCGCCGTCAACGCCGTTGGTCACCGCAATGGTGGAGGTGGTGCCGTCAGTGTAGGTGATGGTGTAGGTGGCAGTGTTGCCGCTCACCACGGGGCCGGAGAAGGCTTGGATGCCACGGCCGTCCTGACCATCTTGGCCGGGAGCGCCAGGAGCACCGGGAGCGCCGGGGGCACCGGGAGCGCCGTCAACACCGTTGCGCAGCACGTAGGTCTGCGGGGTGCCTTCGGCAGGGGTCAACACTAAGACGTAACCCGTGTCCGTCGGGATGACGGCAAAAGCGGGCACATTGCCGGCCTCGGCAGCATAGAGGGCGTAAGGCACGCTCATCATCTGCTGCGTGGAGGTGACGGAGTAGTTCGTGCCGCCGTTGGGGTCGATTTCCGTCTTGAGGAAATAGGGACCGTTGCCCCAGTCAATGTTGGCGAACGTGCCTTGCGTGGCATTGCCGTCGCCAATCTCCAAGGTCAACAGACCGTTGGTGTTCGTGGTGCCCGTATGGGTCTCCACATACACGGGCGTTCCGGTGGCGGTGCCTTGCAGCACGCTCACGCGCACGCCCACGTTCGAGTTCGTCACCAGCTGGTTGGTCGCATTGCGAACCACCGCCTGGTAGCTGAACTTCTCTGGTGCCTGTGCGAACAGACTTACCGCGCACAGCACCATGATGGTGATGATTAAGTAAAGCTTTTTCATACCTTTATTATTTTGGTGAAAACTATTTCTTTATAAGTTTAGAGTCGGCATACTGCAAAACTCTAAACTAAACTATTTACGTACTACTTTGAAGGTTTTGAGGACCCGTTTGCCGTCGCGGAGCTCGAGGTAGTAGGTGCCGGTGGCATACTGCCCGATCTGGAAGGTGGTGAGGTCGTCAGTGACGAGGATGCGTTGCAAGAGTTTGCCCTTGCTGTCGAAGAGGTGAGCCTGCAAGCCGTCCATCGGGATCTCAAAACCGTTGAGCATCAACTGTGCGAGATTCTCGGTGGGGTTGGGGAACACCACGGCGTTGAGGGTGATCTGCGGGTAGGGGTTGATGCCCACTGCCTGGATCTCGTAGGGTTGCTGGACACCTTCGGCCACGGAAATGGATCCGTTGCTGTTGGTGGCCGTCTGCGTGACGACCTGGCCGACGGTGTAGCTGACACTTCCGGTGCCGCTTTGCGCGTCACCGCCCACGGGCACAATCGCGGATTGCCCCATGACGCATGCACTTAACATGCTGAAAAACAAAAGGGTAAAAATCTTTTTCATACTATTAAGATTTTAAAATTACTGCATTTTAGAGTCATCTGCAAAACTAAAAAAAATAAAAAAACATTCTCCAAAGAAATTTTTTCCAGAGAATGTTGTTTTATTATCAAAATACTGATTTACAGCCGAATACGTGTTGATAAATTGTTGAAAACTTAAAAAATACGTAAATTTACGTAGGGAGTTACAAATTGGGAGTAGTGAGTAGTGAATAGTGAATAGTGAGTAGTGAGTAGTGTGAAGTGAGTAGTGTGAAGTGAGTGGTGTGAAGTGAGTGGTGAATAGTGAGTAGTGAATAGTGAGTAGTGAGAAGTGAGAAAGTGAGTGGAGCCAAAAGTCTCAAATCTCAAATCTTAAGTCTAAGTTTCAAGTCTCAAGTCTTAAGTCTAAGTCTAAGTTTAAGTCTAAGTTTAAGTCTAAGTTTAAGTCTAAGTTTAAGTCTTAAGTCTAAGTCTTAAGTTTAAGTTGGTAATTCCTCGCAAGTGCAGCCAACAGCCAACAGCCAACCTCACCCTTTAACGGTGGCGGTCGGTGACTTTTGGGAGCGTTTGCCCTTGCCGAGGAACATCTGGATGTGGTAGGTGACTTTCTGGCCGGACTTCAGTTCGCAGTCAAGGTAGGAGGTCTCGCCGCGCTTGAAGCTGGCGAAAGCGTAGGCCGGTTCGTCGTTCACGGATTTGTAGATCACGCCGTAGTAGTCGTTCTTGGACTTGTATTCGTAGGTGAACTCCAACTTCGCGCAGGTCTTGTTCTTGTTCAAGGTGGCTTTCAGTGTGAGCGGGATTTCCACGATGGAGGCGCCGCGGAAACGCACGGTGGTCTGGCCTGTCTTGCCAGAGCTGAGCCTGCCCTTGTCGAACACCTCGATGCAGTAGTTGTAGTTCACGGCGGAGGGTTCAGGGTAGTCGGTGAAGACGATGTAGTCGTCCGGTTTCAGCTGGTCGGGGGTGATGATGCGCACGTGCTTCCACTGTTTCTCGTTGTCTTTTTTGCGGTAGATGTAGTAGGAGGCCACGTCATTGGAGGTGCTCTGGATCCAGGTGAAGGTCACCGACTCGTCGGTCTGGGTGTAGTCTTTGAGGACGGCCACGCCGGGTGGGATGATGTCGGGGATGGGGACGGCGAGCGTGTCGGAGGGGGCGGAGAAGTTGTGGCTGTTGTCTTCGGCGACGACATAGTAGTAGATGTACTTGGTGAGCGTGTTGCGCTCCACGGAGTCGATGAACAGCGTGTCTTCAGTGCGTTGGCTGGTGCGTTGGATGAAGTCGTGGTCCATCTGGTTGGCGAAAAAGACGCGGTAGCCGAAAACGTCCCGTTCGGGATTCTCGCGCCACTGCAGGAGGACGAGGCCGGAGGTGTCGACGACGCCGGCAAGTCCTTGCGGCGGGGACGGCGGGACGTCATCTTCTATGTTGTTGATTTGGGAGAGCGAATAGGAGACGTTGCCGCTTTTGTCGAGGGCGAAGACACGGAAATAGCCGCGGCCGCGGTCGTGCGCGTTCTTATCGACCCATTGGCGGGTCTTCGGGGGCAGCACGTCCGTCACTCTGTCCCAGGGACCACTGGGGTCATAGGCGAAAGTGACCACGAAGCCGTTCAGGTCTTCGTCCTCTTTGTCCACGTGCCAGTTGAGCGTGCAGGTCTTGTTGTTTTCCGGGATGACGATGTCCAGCACCGGGATGGCGGGCGGGATGAGGTCTTCCATTTGGAAGGCTGCCGACTTGCGTTCGGGGGCATAGTCGCCGAAGGCGTCGAATGCGCGCACGCGGTACATGTACTTCTTGTTGAGTTTCAGCGAATCGATGAAACCGACATGGCCCACCATGAAATTGCCGACCTCCTCGCCGAAGACCTCATAGTCCTCCGGAGTGGGGTCATGTCCGTAGATCGGGGCGTCGTTGAGGGGTGCCCAGTTCCGCCCGTTGTCCTCGCTGCGCTCCACGTAGTAGCCGGAAAGCTGGTTTTTGCCCCAGAAGATGAAAGCGGTGTATGGGGAAACTTGGACGAAATTGATTTCGGGCACGAGTTGGTATTCGGTGCGGACGAAAGGTTGACAAGCGATGTCGAACACTTGGCCGGAGACAGGGGCAATATCTTCAGGGATGAGACATTCGATGATGTAGGTATAGTATTCCCCTTTCTTCACGTTCTTGTCCACAAAGCGGAGGCCGATGGCGTCGGCGGCGTCAGGATGCCCCTCTGCGGCCATGTAAGCCATGGCTTGCCGCTGGGTCTGCTCCTGATCGCGCCGGAAAATGTAGTTCTCCATGCCGTCCTCCTCTTTCGGGTTGAAGTAGGAGGGGCCATAGAGCGCTTGCGCGGCAGCGCCCACGTAGATGTGCGTGGAGTCGTACTTCTGTTTCATCTCTTCGAGTGAGAGCGGGCGGATGGGGTCTTTGTTGAGCTTGACGGTGAAGACGGTGTCGTTCTCCGAGAGCTCCGATTCCGTCTTTTCGCGGTAGATGTTCCATCCGTAGTGATTGGCCAACAGCCAGATACCGGCATGGTGGGGCGCCCACCGCAACACAATGCTGTCTCCGTAGCTGCGGGCAACCACGGAGAAGTCATACAGGGGGGAATCGTAATAATTCCCTTCGGCGTTTGTGTCGGCTTCGGACATTTGGCTTTGCTGGAACTCCTCGTCCACCTGCGCGGACACGGAGAGGCAGAAGACCATGAACAGGCCGGTCAGCAGTGTTTTGACGATTGTCTTGTATGTCTTTTTCATTGTTTCGGATTAATTTGATTCGTTCGATGAATTGGGATGGGATTGGAGGTTGTTAGCGTAGGCCGTATGCGTCGCCGTTGGGCTTGCCTGGAAATAGTTGTCTGCATGTAGAGATGACGCCGGGAACGGTAGTGTTGTTTTTGTTGGGATTGTTGTAGTAACAGTTGTTCGTCTTGATGATGGCGTTGGGATAGAATATCAAGGTGTTGTCTGCACCGGAGGAGTTTTTCTTTACGGCTACCGCGATCTTCATCAGATTGCTTTCGAAGTTGGACGCTTGGGAGGTGAGGTAATAAACGTGGAAGTAGTTGGTGATGTTGCTTCCGAATTTGTTGCTCCAGTCGGTGGTGTACCAGTCTCCCCAAATGGAATTATAGGATGTCGAATACTGTTGCTTGCCCTTGTTCGCTTGGTTAGTCTTGACATTATAGTATTTGTCTTTATTGTCCCAGTAGAAATCCCTGTCAAAACCGTTATCTTCATAATCCAGACACTGGGCGGCTGCACTCCACCAGTACTTGGCCCAATAGCTGTGGTTCCGCTGAAGCTCGGAGGTGAAGATGAACTCGTGGTTTTTGTCGTACAAGGTCAAGGTGGTGTTGTTGGCCGTGGTGTAGCTCTTGTCACCTTTCAGGCCGTCCAATGCCCACATATAGTGGGTGACAAGGTAGATTTCGGGCATGTCGTATGGGAACGTGGTGTTGGCAGCATTGCCGTACACGAATTTGAGATTTTTGCCACTGCTGGAATAGTATTTTTTGAAATAGTCCACTTTGTGGCTCCATCCTCTGTTGTTATATGCTTGGGCATGAATTTGGTTCGATTGCATGAAGTCGTGGATCATCCTGATGTCGTGGGCCATGCCATGCGAGGCATAGTCATAGATTCTCCAGCTGGAATATTCATCACGGCCAATCATCCATCTTCCAGAATACTCCCCTCCGAACCATTTGTCTTCCATGGGTTTGCGCGATCCGCCATGAAAAACAGCGAGTATGCAGGGCACATCCCAAGTGGTGGGCTCGTAGTTGGCCTTTGTGCATTGTGTGAAATCGGTACCGCCCTTGATGCGCCTGTCAATGCAACTGAAATAGGTGTTCGTGTTTTTGTACAGTCCAGCCTTGAGAATGTTGTTCAGTTCTGTTTGCAGTCCGCTGTTCGAGACGGTGGAAGTGCCCTTGCTGTCGAATTTGTATTTTCCGCTGCTGTTGCTGTATCGGGTGGTCTTCAACGGTGTGTTCTTGAAATCTTTCTTCAAATCCAGGAAATATTGGAAGTATTTTTTGTGCATTTGCAGCAGCGGGGTGTTGGCATCCCGGTTCAGAACAATGAAGGCTAAAGGCGGAGCAACACAACCTTTGTGATATCGTTTCGAGTCGTCGGGGTCGTAGTAGTTAAATACCCATCCGTAGTACCTCATAACCCAGTTGTGATTGCTTTCTGGTTTCAGTTGGACGAAGTCGGTGTAGTAATTTAGTGAGGCTTTTTGAATTTCCTGGCCAAATCGGTCAAGACTATTGTCTGTTTTATTTCCGGAATTGGAGAAATGTCGTCTGATGTAGTCTCCATTTGAATCGTCGTTTCCGTTCACGAACCAGGTCCATTCATACACGAGTTCGCCGTTGTTGGCGCAGATCTTGTAGTCGCTCTTCATCTTGATGCGATAGAAGAGCACGGAGTCTTTGCCGTCGGTGTGCTTGCTGTCATAGATTTCCTCCAATTGCTGGTTCTGGATGTTGACAGTGTTGGAGTTTTGGTTCGATTTGTGCGCGTTTTCAGCCTTGGTGTAGGTGGAATTTGAGATACGGCTTTGGAGCTCGGCATTCTTTTGGGTGATGCTCATGGCATTGGCAGCTGCGGCCTCGGCCGATTGGTACTTGTTTTTGTCCACAATGTAGAACCGCAGTTTGCGGGGACCGACCCCGTAGGCATATTCTTTTTTCGGGAGTGTGACCTTGACCAAAGGAAGCGACCCGGATGTGGAGTAGGTGTAAGGACATTCGTCCACGTCGTTGTCTTCCTCTCCGACACGGAGCAGGAAGATCTTCATCATTTTGCCGGCTGAACTCAGTTTGGAGCTGTTAAATACATTGTCGCGGCTCTTGAACAGGTACATGTTCGCGTAGGGTGTGGGGCTGGATCCTGAGGAGTGGACATATTCATTGCAGAAGAACTGCTTTTCGCCGTTGTAAGGCCACGAGAAGACCACTCCGTCATCCAAGGAATATCCTAATGCTTTGGTCTTAAAGAAGAGGATTGTGTCCACTTTGTATCGTTTGACGGTGATTTTGCCGTTGTCATCTTCCCACCAAGGATCAAACCAAGCGTATGCTCCTTTGGTCGGGGATGTGCTGAGAACGGTGCCTTTATTATTGCCGGTCACGTTGTAGGAAACGTCCTTGCCTTGTCCGTTGGAGAAGGTGATGGGCTTTTTGCTGGTGCTGTAAAGCGGGGTTCTCCTTTCGAAGGCGCGGGCTTGGAGTACCAATTTGTTGATGGTGCTTTCCACGAATCCACCTTCATCGGTTTCGAAGAGTATAGCGTTTTCATCGCTGCGGCTGCTGGTGAATGTGATTTTTTCGGTACCTTGCGTTTCAACGAAGCTCTTGTTGGGTTTCGTATAGTAGTGGCAGTTGCTTTCGACTAACACGAACCGGAAGGTGCGGCCGTTCTTTCCGTCTTTGTCAACCAGATAGACATCGCGGTCCCAGGGCATGTTCGACACGATGACACCGACCTGCAACGGAGATTGGATGTTGCTACTGCTGGTGGCAATGCTTTCCGTTGAGAAACCAGGGGTGACGTTCTGGAATAGTTTCACGTTGGCCAAGGGGTCGCCAGCACCGGGCACGCACACGTCGCCGAGGGAGAAGTCCACGCTGGTGCTGAATTTCACCAAACCATCCAACAAGCTCACCTTAAAGCGGAGCAAACCGTAGCAGTAGGACGGGTTGGGACCGCCGGCTTGCAACAGGGCACCCACACCAGCCTTGAACAGGGAGATCTTGCCTTTCCAGAAACCGAGGTTGAGTTTCAGGCCCACGTCACCTTGCAGGGCGGCGTAAGCTTGGCCTATGGCGTAGAAGTTGTGCTTGCCGATTTGCGAATGTCCGGGACAGCCTATGCCACCCACGTTCAGCAAGGCCACGTCGAATCCCAGGTCAGCGGTGACTTCGGCGTAGAGGAAACAGCTGAAACCGGTCTCGGCATGGAAAGTGGCACCCATGCAGAAGCCACCGCCGTTTTGTACGGCCAATTTGTCCGTCATGCTTAAGGCACGGCTTGCATTGATTTCACTCTTTGTGGCATCCATCTTCTTGTCTTTTTTGCTTCCGAAGAAGAAATCCTGCAGCTCGGGTGTGAGTTCCGGGAATTTGAAGGCGAAGGAGTTGCCGGTCATCAGGTAGAAGGTGAATTTGGAATTTGATTTGAAGACCACGGCGTCAAGCTTTTTTTCCAAAAGCAAGCGCTCGCTGTAGTCGGGCTTGCCGATGGAGAAGTACCAGGCTGTGCTGCCGGCCTTGTGCCCATCCTTCGCTTTCTTGTAATGCGTCAGCTCGAAATCGACAGGGATCATGATTTTGATTCCAAATCCCGGGTTGCTGTTCTCTTGCAGCTCCTTCATCTCTTTCTCGATGCTTCCATCCAACAGCTTGTTCACTTTGCTTTCGATATTGGCGTTCGGAATCAAGGAAGTGCCGCCGTGGATGGCTCCGGCTACTTTCTCGGATATGGCTGAGGAAGAGATGCCGTCTAACAGTTTGGTGAGGTCCATCTCGGAAATGGCGGCAAGGGAAAGGCGGAAGTAGTCGATCTCTTTGTCTCTTTCATAACCGAGAATCGTCGTGGCTTTGACGAGCGGCTTGTCGTTGTGCTTGTCGTCACCGGGGACACTGCCGGGGACCACTTTGGTCAGCACGTAGGCGTTGGCTTCGACGAAGAGGCCGGAGAAGTGGCCGTTGCCGATGCGCAGGGATACCAAGCCGTCGAGGTTCATGGTGTTTTCAGCTCCCGTGAGAATCATGCTGATACCAGCATTGGCCACCCAGTTGTCCTTGGCAGGTTTGAAGTCCATGCCGGAAGATTTCAACTTTTCCGGATCCGTGTTCGACTCCGCCTTGGTCAACAGGGATTTGGCAGAGTAGCTCGGGTCGCTTAGGCTCTTCGTGGGTTTCATGTTCCATGCGAAACCGCCGGAGAAGCCGTTGATGCTGACCGCGCCCAACGGGATGCCGCCAGGGAACTTGCAGGCTCCGTCAAAGAACCACCAGGAGTATTCGCTGTTGCCGGATTTCTCCTTGCCGAAGCCGGCGCGCATGGTGAGGTCCACCACGCTCATGACGGTGATGGAGAGGTTGCCGGCAAATCCGGTGACATCGGTGCAGGTCGGACAGGAGTAGGTGAAATCGAGCTTTCCGGACAACTTGAACACATTGAAGTCGATGTCCTCCAACTCGATGGATTCCAGTTTGCCCTTGACTTCCTTGATGTGGTATTTGTTCTTCGGTTGCACGATGCCCCAGAAGGAGAATCCCGTGCCGGCACCGAAGCCAGAGCTTTCGTTGCCGCCGTCGCCGCCGAACTTCATCTTGCCCTTGACGGTGAGACCTAACTTCAGGTCGTCGCCGATGCTTTCATTGATGAAGTCGAATTTCGTCACGCTGAAGGTGAAACCGGCGATGGAGACCGAGCCGATCGGATTCTCGCCGTCAGCGGTCTGCTGTTCTTCGGAATGGGAGCCGCCGATGTATTTCTGCGGGGAGGCGAAAGACCAGTGGCCTATATCGAATTCAAAGCCTTTGATGGAGGCGGTGCCCTCTTTGGGCTTGCCGCTGAGGTTGTAGTTGCGCATGCCCATGTGCTCGAACTTCACGGCGTTGAAGTCGGAAAGCCCGATTTTCGAGCCGCTGATGGAAATCTTGCCGTTCATGTTGAGGTCGATGCGCGTGCCGTCCTCGTTGTAGTTTTTCTGGATCCTGAAATAAGAAGAGGCACTGTCGAATGCGACTTTGGCGGCCCAGAGGTCGAGATCCAGAGGGTTCTTGGCGGCGGTGATGCCGAACATCAGGCTGTCGGAGCCGATGGAACAACTGTATTTGAACCCGCCGGAGAACAACGGGGTACCGAAGCCGCCCTTGATGAGGCCCTCTTTGTATTTGTTTTTGGTGAATCGGATGTTGATGGTGTCCAAGGAGAAAGCCCAACCCCAGCCTTTGGTGGTTTCGGCTCTCAGCAGGTCGTGGGCGTAGATGTCGGCGGAAAAGCCGAACTTGTCGATGATCACGCCCTTGGCGCCGAAGTTGATGCGGCGGCCGGGATAGGAGAAGTGCACGGAGTCCGTCACGGTGTTGTTGATACCGTAGCGGTAGATGATCATCGAGTCTTTCTTGATGGTGTCGTCGCTCAGGAAGGTGTTGCTGATTTCATCGGAGAGCAGCACGCTTAATTCATCCCAGTAGAAGCCCTGCCACTCTTTGTTGGCCTTGCCGAGCTTCTTCTTGTCCTCGTCTTTCATCTCCGGGGGCGGCGGAGTGCCGAAGAGGTATTCGTAGGGCAGTGTGACGACGCCGGGAGTCTCCTTGGAGGAGTGGTCGAAGTAGATGCCCTTGCCCGTGGGCACGAAGGTGAACTGGTCGCTGCCGGCGATGGCGAAGGGATCCATGTTGACCTTCACCACCCAGTCGCTCCAACTGGAGAATTTGGCGGTCATGTCGGCATGCACGATCTTGCCTTTCTGTGCGGTGCCGGTTTTGGCGTCGATGCCGAGGAAGTCGTTGTCGCTCATGTCAATCTGCATCTCCGCCTGGATGTAGTTCAGCTTGCCTTTGTCGATGGAAATCAGGGTGCCGTCCTTCGGGTCGGCGAAGTTGGAGGAGGCTTTGAAGCGTAGCACGTAGCCGTCGTTCAGCTCCTTCTCGTAGTCGCGGCCCATGAACATGTCGATGTGCTGGTCCGACTTGCCGAGGAAACCCTCCTGGTCCATACAGATGTTATTGGCCAAGAACGGCACGTAGTAGTCGTCGTCCTGCGCGGCGAAGATGGCCCAGAGCCCCATCAGGGCGGTCTCCGGGGAGAAGAACATGTTGTTGATGGCGAATATGACGTTTTTGGAACCGGTGATCTCCTCGTCGGTGATGCTCAACGGGAAGGTCAGCACCTCGGTGGCGAGGTCCCCGCCCATGAGCGGTCCGAGCAGTCCGCCGTATTTCTTGGCGTATTTCTCGCCGTATTTCTTGAAACTGTCGTAATAACCCTTCACGGCGTCGATCTCGCCCAGATAGCCCATGGCGCGGTTGATGTCGTCGCCTGTCCAGTCGCCTAATGGTATATCGTTCATCAGCGCCGGCAGATAGGTGGAGGAGTCGGTGGCGGTGCTCGCCGCCGAACCCTTGATGATCTCGTTGTTCTTGTTGATCTGGATGGAGTCGAAATGCACTTTCAGGCGCACATCGATGCCGAAGGGCTTCCAGATCACGTATCCGTCGCCGCTGTAGGTCTTCTTTTTGTCGTCATACTTGCCGGTCTGGATCACCAGCGGGAAATCGCCCATCTTCAGCCTCACCTGGTCTTTGATGAGATCGTCCACCTTGGGTGTGATGACCTCTTTGCTGAGTTTTCCCAACGCGTCGGGCGAACACTTGAGCTTGTTGTTCAAGTCGGCCTCGAAATTGGCCGGGTCTTTCAGTTTGAAGGTGGCGTAAAGCGACTTGCCCTTGTTGAGCAGGTTGTAGTGGCTGCTCGTGTCGTCTATCTGTTTGACGTAGGCCCACAAAACGGCCATGTACTGTTCGTTGGTCTTGATGGAGTCGAACAGCACGGTGTCCATGTAGGTGAGGTCGGTGATGGAATCCTTGAAGTAGAACGTGTCCTTCACCATTTGCGGTGTTTTCCCATTGGGAAGCTTGGCTATCAGTAACTTGTAATAAACCGAGTCGCCGTAGTCCACTCCGGAGGCGGCTTTCCACTTGAAGCTGAAGTCTTCGTGCTTGACCACCTCGGGGAAATCAACCCACAGGGTATCGTCCCACGACTTTGCGGTCAGGTCCACGGGATAGGAGAACTGGGGCGGGTAGATTTTGTCGAGCGCACCGCTGTCGATGCCCCAGGCGAACACCACGTCGGAGGTGAATTCCTTGTTCCCGAACTCCACCGAGTGCATCAGGCTGTCGAAGGTGGCCATTTCCTCGTCGATGGAGTTTGTGAAGGTGAACGTGGTGGTTTTCGCGTAGGAGTAGTCCACATCGGCCTTGAGGTGGAGGAGGTACTTGTAGCCCTGCTCCAAGGTGTCCTTCCAGTCGCTGGTGGCGATGGTGGCCGGGGTGAGGTTCTGCAGGCCGAAGGATTGCGGGGTCGTCACCTCGAAAGTCTTGGTCTTCAAAGGCTGGCCGCTCATGCTCTCGTTGACGGGGCCTCCGGAATACTCGTACAGTTCGGTGGTGTAACGGACCCGGATCACGGAGTCGCCGCGGACGGGCATCCAGCTCACGGGCAGCGTGTCGGTGACTTTCAGCTGATAGTAGGGGACGTCGTTGCCCGTCACGTTCGTCACATAGGCGTTGCCGTTGTCGGCGGGAACGTTGGCGCTTTCGGAAGCAAACTGCGAGGTCAGCGCGGTGATGGCCGTCTTGTCTTTTCCGGGATTCAGGAAGTAGGGCGCCCGGAGGGTCTTCTCCACCTCGTCTTTGTTGTTGGATTCACTGCTGTTCTGGGTGGCGTCGGAGCTGGCGGGCTGCGTGATGGGCACGTCCTCGCCCCACACGAAGGTGATAATCTGGCTCTTGCCCTCGTTGCTGAGCATGATGTCCGTCATCAGGTTTTGTTTCGGCACGGCCTGCACCTGCGCAGCATAGACGTGGCCGGGGATGAAATGGAAATTCCGGTTCGCGACCGTGTCGTGGATGTAGTTGGTCTTGCCCTTGATGGTGACGGTGTTGAGGGTTCCGTTTTGGTCGATGGCGGTCTGCACATTCTGGTTGAGTGCCACCTCCACAATCTTGAGGTTGTATTCGAAATCGGTGGGAGTCAAACAGTTGGAGATCACCCCAGTCCAGTTGAACACCACGGTGCGCGTCAAGGGCAGACGGGTGTACTGCGAAGCCTGACGGTTGTCGGAAGTGGGGTTCTGGGTCAAGTTTGTCTGGCCATGGTACAGCACGTTGTTGGCAGGATTGCTGTTGTTGAAATTCCCCGCGCTCATGCCGTTCACCGGCGTGGTGAACTCCGGTGCCGAACCGGTGTAGCAGATGGTGAACGTGTAGCACACGGTTTCGCCGACCTTGACGGGGTTGGGGTTGTTGTACCCATCCCAACGGTAAGGGGTGATACAGAACCGGTACTGCCCTTCCGGAAGGACGAACGAGTTGAGCGCCAGTTTGTTGACATCGTAGTTGGTCTCGTACGCGGACGAGTTCAACCGCCCGATAATCTGGTCGAAGACCGCTCGGTTGATCTGCACCGGCACCGTGCCCACGGACAGCGGGGTGGCGGGTTGCACCTCTTTTTTCGTCCGTAGGTAGTAGTTCTCGTTGCTGGCCGAAAAGTCGCACGACAGGTCGATGGTGAAGAACACATCCATGCTGGTCCCTGTGGTGTTGATCATCTGTATGCTGAAATACTTGGCCGGGTCGTCAACGTAACTCAACCCCGAAGAGGGGAAGAACCGTGTCTTCGGCGCAATGGTGGTGATGATCTCGTTCTGCGCCCAGATCATCTGGCAAAACAGCATAACGGCGAAAAAAGAGATGAGTTTTTTCATATTGGTGGGTTTTTTGGTTTAGAGTTTAGGGTTTAGGGTTTAGAGTTTAGGGTTTAGAGTTTAGGGGAGTAAAAGCCAAATCAATGTTTCGATAATTTTTTGGCTTCCCGTTTGATTTTGTCTTCCGCGCGTTGTTCTTTGGTTTTCTTCTTGATGACGCGGACGGAGAAAGCGTAGGAGTAGGAGAGGGTGAAGCGGACATCGAGGTCGGTTTGCACGCGTTGGCCGATGCGTTCCAGGTCACTGAAATTGCTCAGGGAAAGGTATAGCGATGCGGAGTGTGCTTTTTTGAAGCTGAGATTGCTCCCGATGCTGTTGCTCACGGAGAAGTCGTTGGACGCGCCCTCGTCTTTCTGGATGTTGTAGGCCACATAGCCGTTGTAGTTCAGGTTCCAGTTGAGGTTGTCCTTCTGCATGATGCGGTAGTTGAGACCCGCGTTGATGCCGTGGGAGTTGTAGTGGGCGTACTGCGAGGAGGAGATGGAGAAATCGTAGCCGGTGGTGATGCCGAGCCGGATCTCCTCGAGGTCGATACCGTAGTTGACTCCGGCCGTGATGGTTTGCACGTCCGCGGCGTTGTGGTTCAGCTTGTTGAGGTTTTTGTTCTGTACGAAGTTGAAATTCAGGCCGATGGTGTGGTTGTTCTTTTTCTGGAACGAGAAGTTGGGCGAGACGGTCAGCGTGTGCACGATGGAGTTGAGCTTCAGAGAGTCGATCAGTTGGGTGGTTCCGTCGAATTGGTCTTGTTTGATGCCGCTGTAGTGGATGCCCATGTTGAAGATGCTGCCGATGGTGTTGTTCCAGTTCAGCGAGTAGGTGGCCACCTGGTTGGTGAACATCTGTTTCTTGTCCATGTTGTCGCGTTGGATGTAGCCCACCAGGCCGAGGTTGGATTTCCCCTTGAACATGCTGAAGTTCAAGACGGTGCCGAGGCTGTGGGCGTTCTGGTTGAAGTTCTGCGCACCGAGGGAGACGTAGTCGGGCTGGATGAAACGGTAGGTGATGCTGCCGTTGAAGTGTTTGAACATGAGGTTCATGGCGGCGTCGCCGGCGAAACGGAGCTTGAAGCTGTTGCCGGCCGTGAAGAGCCAGCCGGTGTAGCGTTGCAGCTTGCCGTATTCTTCGATTCGGAGGGAGTCGCGCAGGTCGGGGTTGTAGAGGCTGGCGCCGACGTTGGCGGTGAAAGCGAACCAGTTCTTGATGGCGAAGCGCCCGGAGAGACCGATGGCGAAGTTGTCCTGCGGCGCGATGGTGTCACGCCACTCCTCCGGCAGGGACGTGTACTTGTCCTTGGCCTTCAGGAAGCTGATGTCGATGAAGTTGCGTTCGTTGCCCACACCGATTTTCACGCCCCCGCCGGCGCGAAGGTACTGCGGCAGGGTCGATTGCGGCACGTTGAGACCGAGCAGTGAGTCGGCTAACTGCTGGATGGCCGAACGGTCGTCGTAACCCTTTATCTTGGTGGCCCGCTGCAGCAATCCGCCGAAAGCGCCCATGCGGAACAGCTTGCCCTGGTACTCCACACCGGCCCCGAGGAAGGAAAGCCCCGAGTAGGTGTAGTTGGAGAAGTGCATGCTGCTGTTGCCGATGTGGAACTTCCAGTTCTTGTAGGTCGGCATGAAACCGAGGCTGAAGGTGGGCAGCTGCGGGTAGCTGAACGAGGTGGTGTTGTTGGAGAAATAGAACGAGATGGGCAGCTGGAAACTGTAGAACGAGAGGTTGAGGCTCGCATAGATGTTCCCCGAGAAGGGCGTGCTGCCCGGGTAGTTGGAATTGTAGGATATCCCCAGCCCCGAACCCACGGAACCGCTGATCGCGAACGGGTCGGCGGTCTTGATGCTGTTGATACGGCTGCGTATGCTGCCCTGGCCGGCGACCGTCAGGCTGCCGAACAACAGGAACACGAAAAACATTACGCTGCAATGGGTGAAATGTTTTGTCATAGGCTTGGGGATTTAATGGAAAAACAAAGCAAAGCCGTCATGCCCGTCGGGGCACGACGGCTTTGGGAACAGGTTAATTCTTCACACAGCGCACGGACATGCCGAGGGCCTTGTTCGTGTTGTAGTTGGTGCTGTTGTTGTCGCTCCTGTACAAGGCGGGGGAACTGCCGTTGGTGCCCCAGAGCCATGCGTAGTCTCCGAATCCCACGAAAGCGTTGGAATTGTTGCGGATACCGGCTTTTGTCAGATTGAAACCGTTGGAATTGTAAATGTCGCTGTAGATGTTTTTCAACGACTGCAATTCGGCATAGTTCGGAAGATGCCATCCGTAGGGACAGATGCCGCGCATGTTGTCCGCGATGGCGGTGCCGGCACTTGTTGCTGTCCAATTGTAGAGGTAGCCATAAGAGGTGATGGTGTTGCCGCCGTAATGGTCAGTGGCGTATGAGTTGCCGGGATAGTAGTTGTAGGCGTTAGTGGTGGAGTAATAGGAAGAAGAGGTGCCATTGGTGAAGGAAACTAATGTGATGTTGACCCCGCTCGGATAGGTGGTACACCGCATGCTCTCTCTCATCCAGCACTTGTCACCGACACGGACGGTGGTGTAGGAGTTGTTTTGGTGGTCGGAAACCGTGGCGGGACACATGGGCACTAATTTCACCTTGATGGCAAAGCCGGAATACTGCACGGAGTGGTCAGATGTGAACCTCAGCAACATGCCGGAAACGCCGTTGACAGGATAGATGCCGGTAACGGTGTTGTTTTCGGAACCGGTCAGCGTCTGCAACGGGGACGCTGAGTCACTACTGCAGGAGTTTCCGCTGTAAATGTAGAGCTTGTCATAGCTGTTCTCGATGTTGTAGATACAGGTGTCGATCATTACCTGGTAGCCGCTGGCGCAGGTGAGACACAGCGAGCCGTCCCAAGAATTGCCATAGTTGCCGTTTGATCCGCCGGCATCGTAGATCCAGATGTCCTCGGTAACATTGTATGTTGCGTTTCCGCTGGAGGGAACGGTGAGCTCGTGTTTGTAGGTGTACGTGCTGCTGTAGGTTGTGCCGTTGGCGTTGGTGGCGAAGGCGCGGATGTAGTAGGTGGTGCCTACCGTTAGGTTGCTGGTGGTCAGTGCAGTGAAATAGTTGGAGTTGGTGTCCACGAGGATGTAGTTTCCGTTGGAGATGGTCGGTTCCGTGTAGTAGGTGCTCCAGCAGAAGCCTTTGGCCAGCAGAACTTCGCCGTTGGCGTATGCGGTAGCGCTCATCCGGGCTTTAGAGCCTTCGCCGTACACTCCGTCCATGGTGATGTTCGGCTTCTGGCCGGCGGCGTCGAGCTGGTTCTGCAGGTCTTCGATTTGCTGTTGCATCTGCAGCACCGTGCCCTCGGCATTGTCACGCACGCAACGTACCGGCAAGAGGTAGTTCTTGCCGTAAATTCGGGCACTATGTACAGTACTTTCAGGATTGTAAGTGTAAAGTCCAGGGTCATCGAAGTGAATTTCAAACGCATACGCCGTATCCAACGGTAGTAGGCTCTGATACGGTCCGTATGTGTAGTCTGTAGAGGAACTCCAGAAAACAGCTGTTTGATTTGGATTGGTCATGCTCATCTGGTATCCGTTCGCATTTGCTATGAAATTATAATAGTACGTGGCGATGGCGGAGAATCCTGAAGCATTGTTGGTGGAGGGGTCGTTGCCCGGCGCACAGGTTATGGTGTTGGAAATCCAGTGGGAGGCATCGTCAATGGCTAAAGCCTTGGCAACATATGTGGAGTTGTTTCCGCAAGCGTATGTCTCGGGATGACTATAAAGCGTATTCGCCAGTTCCTGCCAGTCGGAGAAAATGGAGGGCAGGTGCCAGCCTTCCGGACACACACCTTGCACGTGACCAACCTCTTCGGGCTCTTCATAATAGGGGGGGATTTCGTCTTGGTTACTGCTGGGCAGACCATGGAAAGCGGCGGCCAGGTTGTATGTGTAATTGTTCTGGGTATGGTCGGTCATGCCGGGCAGGAATCCAGCCTTGTGGTTGTTGCTGTTGTAAACATGGTCAATCGTTGTTCCGTCGGCGAAGTGGGTGGTGCGGAGGTTCTCCTTCATCCAGCACTGGTTGCCGATCTTCACGGTGTTGTAGGCGTTGCCGTCGTAGTCATACATCTTCGACACGCCGCACTTGAAGGTGAGGTCGTTGTTGGCCTGCTCGGTCTGGTGCGCCGCGTTCAACTCGTTCTCCAAGCTGTCGATGCGCTGGTTGAGGGTGCCGAGGCTGTTGTCGATCATCGCCTGGATGTCGGATGCCGTCGGGATGGTTGGCTTGTTCAGGATGTAGGACGGGTCGCTCGTGTCGTCCTCCGCCCAGTCGCTCTGCACTTGTTCGGGGATTTCGGCTCCTTGGTCAGTGACTTCACGCACGCAGCGGACTGGGGTTCCCGAGCCTTTAAACCAGCTTTCATTATGTAAGGAACTCGGATAGGTGCAGGACACCAAATTAGCAGCTGTAGATGTCGTACTGTTTTGTGTCCAGTACAAGGCGGAAGTATCAACCGAGGCGAAATGATTGTTATGCGTAAAAAATCCAGCTTTTATAAAGTAGTTGTCCAGATTAAGCTGGCTGTTGATCAGGTAGTTTCGCAGGGAGGTCCAATCTTCCAAAGAGGGCAGATGCCAGCCTGTCGGACAAGCCAAGACCGCCGCGTTCCAGTTGTAATAGTAACCGTAAGAGGAAGACCCGTTGGGGTTTATGTAATAGTATGGGATTGTCGCATTCAGACTGATGCCTTGACCGTTGGTGCCCACTCGTGTGCGCAAATTCTCCTTCATCCAGCATTGTTCGCCAACCATCTCGGTGTGGTAGATGTTGCCGTCAACATCGGTCAGGATGTCGCCGCAGGTGAAGACGGAGTTGGCCAGTTCGCTGAGAGCCTCATTTAAGTTGTCAATCTGATCCTGAATGCTTGTGACATCGGGCAGATCTCCGGAGGTGATGTAGCCTGCATCGTTCACAAGATCGGTGACGTTCTGCGGGATATTTGGCTTGTTCTGGATGAATGCAGCGGAAGCTGTGTCGGTCTCAGCCCAGTCGGATTTCACTTGTGCGGGAACTTCCGGCAGATCCTCTGCGGTGATGTAGCCGGCATCATTGTTGAAGGCGCTTACGTTAGTGGGTACTTCAGGGATTTCCGGCAGGTCTTGTCCGGTGATGTAACCGGCGTCATTGTTGAAGGCACTCACATTAGTGGGTACTGCAGGAATCGTCGGCTTGTTCTGGATGTAGGCCGGACTGTTCGGGTCTTGCTCCGCCCAGTCGGACTGAATGGGATTGTTATCGCCGAGGGTCAGGACATCGCGTACACAGCGGACATTCCATCCGTCTTTGAGGATGCCGCTGACGGTGATGTTCAAATGCATATTGTTGTAGGGAACGATGGCTCCATAAGCGTAATGTGTGTTGTTGCTGTTGTTGGAGCTTTCATCGTTATAGGTCGAGGACCAGAAACATGCATATTCTCCGACATTGTCGGGGGTTGTCTCCCAATACAAACGCATTCCGAGGGGATAAGCGCCGAAACCTGTGGCATTGTGGGTGGATTGAGGGTTCCCTGGAGAACAAGCACCAAAGTAGTACTTCCATCCAGTGGGTGCCGCTAAGGTCAGCGTGTAATAATGTAAATTATAATTGTATGCCGTACACCAATACTCGCTCGTGCTTTGCATATAATTGTCCAAATTGACCCAATCGGTGTGAGAGGGCAGTCTCCAACCGGCAGGGCACACCTGTTTGGCGGCCGCCCAGTTGTAGAAGTAACCATATTCCACAAGGCTGTCTGCGACTGTGGTGGTGGTGAAATAGTAGGGATCGGTTTCGTTGAAATTGGTGAGGTTGTCGCCGTTGGTGCCCACGACCGCGCGCATGTTGGTCTTGGTCCAGCATTGGGAACCGATCTGCACGGTTTCATACGTGTTGCCGTCGGCATCCGTCATGGTGGAGGTGCCGCATTCGAAAGTCAGCATGTCTTGCAGATCCTCAGCGGTGATGTAGCCGGCATCATTGTTGAGGTCGCTCACGTTCTCGGGAACATCCGGTATATCAGGTGTGTTAATCAGGTCGTTGTAGTCGCCGGTGAAGGCCACGTTGGCGAGACTGTCGTGCAGGTTAAAGGTGTTCTCGGCCTCATCTTCGCCAGTCTCGGCAATGTCGCGCAGACAGCGTACGGAGTATCCTATTACTTTGTTGAGATTACCCCAGAGATAAGTGTACGGACTATCATTTTCGATGAACCAGCAGTTCGCAAGGATGTCACCAGTTTCATTGGCGCTCCAGAAACCAGCGCGTTCTCCCATAGATGCTTCGGATGTCCCGTTTTCAAAATTGGCGGGAGGAGCAGAGAATCCGGTGGCATTGTTGCTGCCGTATTGAGGGTTGCCTGGCGAGCATGTATTAGCTGCCTGATTCCAACCGGATTCAGAAGCCAGTGCCTTGGCGATAAAAGAACTGTTGGTGTTACATGTGTATTGGCTCTGACTGCCGACATAGTCGGTGAGCGTATTCCAGTCAGCATTGGAGGGGATGTGCCATCCTGCAGGGCAGATGCCCTGGATGAATCCTTGTCCGGAAACAGGTCCGTTCGTGGTAGCATACCAGTTGTAGAGATAACCGTAGGTGGGCACGTTGTTGGTGTCTCTTCCTGGTGCATAATAGTAGGGATTGTGCGGCGAATTGGCTGCAGTGGTTCTGAATGTAATCGCCGTTCCGTCGTTGAAGTGTTTGGTCTTGAGGTTCTGTTTCATCCAGCACTGCGAGCCGATCTTTATGGTGTTATAGGTGTTGCCGTCGTAGTCGTTTACGGTGCTGGTGCCGCAATGGAAATTGGCGTTGCCCAGGGCTTCGATGGCCTCTTGCAAGTCGTCAATCTGGCCCTGAAGATTCGAGACATCGGGAATTTCCGGCAGGTCTTCAGCGGTGATGAAGCCCATGTCGTTCTCCAAGTCGCTCATGTTCTGCGGGATTACCGGCTTGTTGCGGATGAAGGCTGCGGAGGCGGTGTCGGCCTCTTCCCAGTCGGACTTCACCTGCGCGGGAACCTCCGGCAAGTCGTTGGCGGTGATGTAGCCTGCATCGTTGTTGAGTTCGCTCACGTTCTCGGGAACGGAGGGGAATTCCGGCAGGTCGTTGGCGGTGATATAGCCTGCATCGTTGTTGAGTTCGCTCACGTTCTCAGGAACGGAAGGAAATTCCGGCAGCTCTTCGGAGGTGACGTAACCCATGTCGTTCTCCAAATCACTCATGTTCTGCGGGATTACCGGCTTGTTGCGGATGAAGGCGGCGGAGGCGGTGTCGGCCTCTTCCCAGTCAGACTTCACCTGCGCGGGAACTTCCGGCAGGTCGTTGGCGGTGATATAGCCGGCGTCGTTCGCCAGATCGCTGACGTTCTGCGGGATATTCGGCTTGTTCATGATGTACTGCGGGCTGGTGATGTCTTCCTCGTTCCAGTTGGCGGGCAGTTGGGTGAATGTGCCGCCGGAACTGGCGTTTTCGGGAATCAGGAAGGTGTGCGGACCGTTGGCGTCCGTGATGGTCACGTAGGTGCCGGTGCCCTCCACCGTGTTGGTGGCCACTGTCGGCGAGAATCCGTCTGCGCCGTTCTCACCGTTCTCGCCGTCCACACCGTCTGTACCGTTGGTCACCGTGAAGGTGCTGGTGGTCTGGTCGGTGTAAAGGATAGTGTAGGTGTCCACGTTGCCGTCATAGCCGGTCTTGCTGATGGAGACGATGCCCTTGCCGGCAGGACCCTCGGGACCTTCAGGACCTTCAGGACCGGTGGCGCCGTTGGTCACGGTGAAAGTGGAAGAGGTGGTGTCACTATATGTTATTGTATAAGTGTCCACATTCCCTTCGGTGCCGGATTTGTAAATGGAGACAATTCCACGGCCGTCGGCACCGTTTTGTCCGTCCTGTCCGTCGGCACCGTTTGCGCCATCCGTGCCGTTCACACCGTTGGTCACCGTGAAGGTGGTGGGCTCGCCAGAAGTGTAGGTGATGGTGTAAGTGTCAACGTTGCCCTGCGTGCCGGTCTTGGCGATGTTGGTGATGCCGCGGCCGTCAGCGCCGGGAGCGCCGCTGTTGATGGGGATTTGGATGGTGTTGCCGCCGGAGATGGTCAGCATGTCACCCTCTAAGGAAAGCGTTTGCGGGACGCCCACGCCGTCGGCGCCGTTGGTCACCGTGAAGGTTTGGGAGGTGCCGTCGGTGAAGGTGATGGTGTAGGTGTCGGTCAGGCCGTCGGAGACGGGACCGGTGATGTTCTGGATGCCACGTCCGTCAGCGCCGGGAGCACCGGGAGCACCGGGTTCGCCGGGAGCACCAGGCTCACCCGGAGCGCCGGGTTCACCGTTGTTGCCGTCTGCGCCTTTCAGGGAGTTCAGGAAGGCGGCCACGTCGCCGGTGTTGCCGGCCTCGAGCCAAAGTTCGTATGCGGATTTGCCATTGACACCGTTGGTGCCGTTCTCGCCGTTGGTGCCGTTGGTCACCGTGAAGGTGGTCGGCTCGCCAGTGGTGTAGGTGATGGTGTAGGTGTCAACGTTGCCCTGCGTGCCGGTCTTGGCGATGTTGGTGATGCCGCGGCCGTCAGCGCCGGGAGCGCCAGGAGCGCCGGGAGCGCCAGGAGCGCCAGGAGCGCCGTCTGTGCCGTTCGTGCCGTCGGCACCCTTCAGGGAGTTCAGGAAAGCAACCACGTCGCCGGTGTTGCCAGCCTCGAGCCAGAGCTCGTATGCGGATTTACCGTCAACACCGTTGGTGCCGTTGGTCCCGTTCACACCGTCGGTGCCGTTGGTTCCGTTGACAACGGTGAAGGTGGTCGGTTGTCCGGTGGTGTAGGTGATGGTGTAGGTGTCCACATTGCCGTTCGTGGCGGTCTTGGCGATGTTGGTGATGCCGCGGCCGTCAGCGCCGGGGGCACCGGGGACACCGGGAGCGCCGTCTTCCCCGTCAGCACCGTCTGTCACTTGGAAATTGTAGGTTTGACCGTTGGTATAGACAATGGTGTAGGTTTTCACTTTCCCGTTGCCGAAGGGACCTTGGATGTTGGCGATGCCGACACCGGCAGGACCGGCAGGGCCAGCGGGACCTGTTGGACCTTCGGGACCGGTTTCACCTTGCGGGCCTTGTTGACCCGGTAGTCCTTGCGGTCCTTGCAAACCTTGTTGTCCTTGCGGGCCTTGCTGACCCGGTAAACCTTGCGGACCTTGCAGACCTTGCTGTCCTTGTGGTCCTTGCGGGCCTTGGGCACCGTTGCGGACGATGAAAGTGTGCGGGCCGTTAGCGTCCGTGATGGTCACTAACGTGCTGTCGCCAGAGGGGAACGGGGAGGTGGTCACAATGGGAGAGAAACCGTCTGAGCCCGCTGTGCCGGCAGGGCCTTGCGGACCTTGGGGACCGGTCGCGCCGGTCGCACCGGTCGCGCCTGCGGGGCCGGCAGGACCTTGTGCACCGGGAGCGCCGTCAACACCGTTGCGCAGGATGTAGGTCTGCGGGGTGCCGCCTGCGGGAGTCAGTATTAACACGTAGCCCGTGTCCGTCGGGAGAATGACGAAGGCAGGCACGTTGCCGGCCTCCTTGGCGTAGAGGGCGTACGGCACGCTCATCATCTGCTGTGTCGAGGTGACGGAGTAGTTGGTTCCGCCGTTCGGGTCGATTTCCGTTTTCAGGAAATAGGGGCCGAATCCCCAGTCGATGCCGGCGAAAGTGCCTTGCGAGGCGTTGCCGTCACCGATTTGCAGGGTGAGCAATCCGTTGGCATTCGTGGTGACGTTATGCGTCTCCACATACACGGGCATGCCGGTGGCGGTGCCTTGCAGCACGCTCACACGAACGCCCACGCTCGAGTTCGTCACAAGCTGGTTGTTCGCGTTTCGAACCACTGCCTGATAACTGAACTTCTCGGGTGCTTGCGCGAACAGACTCGCTGCGAAAAGCACCATCATGACCAGTAAGAGGTAAATTTTCTTCATAATCTTTTATTTTTTTATTAAAACCTTATTTTCATTGTGGAATTGAAAACCGATATGGATGTTTACCATGGCCTTTTCCCACCACATAGGGAAGGTCCTGAAGTGTACATTTTTCGGGTGTTAAAAAACTGAGAATCAGAGGAGTGTAAATTTCATCCATATTGGCAATTTACGAACAACAATCGGTTAATAAATTCACTTCGCAAATGTAGGAAAAAATATAAAGACCCTTATCTGGCGTCTAGTCTGAAATCGTATGTTTTGTGTTAGACGTAAAGAAGCGAACATACTGTTAATCAATATGTTGCAAGACGATTGTTGATAAAAATGTTGATAAAAACCGTAAATATACGTAAATTTACGTAGTTCCGTTTTTAATTGTGGATGATACCGTGTTCGAACACCCAGTTGATCAGTTCGCTGGTGCTGTTGAAGCCCAGTTTTTTGAAAATGTTGTTCTTGTGCGTTTCCACGGTGCGCGTGCTGATGCCTAGGATTTCGGCGATCTGTTTCACACTGAGTCCTTTGGCGCAAAGCCGAATGATGTCGAGCTCTCTGTCGGTGAAGGCATCCAGGTCGGGGGCCTTGGCGGTGGACACGGCGTGGATGATCTCGGAGATGTCCTTCCCGAAATATTCGATCCCGTTGCAGACGGAGTGAATGGCGTCCACAAGGGTGGGGATGTCGGCGTATTTGCTGATGAACCCGTTGATGCCCAATTCCACGAGTTGCAGGATGTTTTCTTTGCTGGTGTCGGCGGAGATGACCAGCACTTTGAGGTCGGAGCCGCGGTTCCGGAGAAACTGTACGATCTCGATGCCGTTGCCGTCGGGGAGCATGAGGTCGAGCAGTACCAGCTGCAGGTCGGACGTCTGTTTGAGCTGTTGTTTGGCCTCCTGCACGGAGCCGGCCTCGGCCACGATTTTGCAGCCGTTGCCTTCGTTCAAAGCCATCCCCATGCCCATGCGGGTGAGTATTTGGTCTTCTACAAGCAAAATGTTGATGGTGTCCATAGGTTATCGCGTCTTGTTGAATGTGCTTTCGGTGATGGGCAGCGACAGGGTGAAGGTGCTGCCTTCGCCTTGAGTGCTGGAGAAACGGAGTTGCCCGTGCGCCATTTGCGCCATGGTGTTGCACACGATGAGGCCAAGACCTGTGCCGGTCTCTTCGTTGGTGCCTAAGGTGGAGACTTGTTTCAGCTGGAAGACGGCCGCCTTCTGCTCGTCGGTCATCCCGATGCCGTGGTCGGTCACGGTGACTTGGACATGGTCGCCTTGTCTTTCCGCCATGACTTCGATGGAACCGCCTTCTTTCGAGAATTTCAGCGCGTTGGAGATGAGGTTGCGCAGGATGGTGTCCACGCAGTTGATGTCCGTGAATACGAGGCAGGGCTCGTCCAGGTTGGCGGAGATTTGGATGCCTTTTTCCTTGGCGGCGGGTTGGATCAGTTGCACGTTTTTGCGAACCACGGCGGCAAGGTCCATCCGGATGGGGGCGCAGTTGGTGCGTCCGCTGGCCAAGGAGGCCCAGTCCAACAGGCTGGTGAGCAGCTCGCCCAGCCGGTCGCCCGAGACCTTCAGCGCGGCGATCTGCTTCTTTTTCGTGGCGTCGTCCACTTCGTCATAATGCGCGTCCAGGTAGCCGAGCAGCTGGGTCTGCGCCCGTACGGGGTTTTTCAGGTCGTGCGAGATGATGGAGAAGAAACGGTCTTTGATGGTGTTGGCGTCGGCCAGCTCGGCGTTCCGTTTCTTGCGGATGTTCGCTAACTTGTATTCGGCGATGGCGAAGGCGGCGGCCAGGAACGCCAGGATGGAGGCGGTGATGGCGAAGATGCTGCGGTTGCGGGTCTTGCTCCGCTGGAGCTCCAGTTCTTGGCCTTTCTCCTTGAGCTCGAAACGGGTCTGGTATTCGCCGATGAGCTGCTGCTGCCGTTCCTCGCTGAGCGAATCCTTGAGCGTGAAGGCACTCTCCAGGTAGTCCATGGCTTTCTCCAGTCGGCCGGTCTCTTTGTAGAGATTGCTGAGGTGATGCTGTATCTGCCAGAGCTGCGGCCGGAAGCCGGTGACGCGGCAGAGGCGCTCGCCTTCGAGAAGGTGCTGCTCGGCGGCTGCATATTGCTTGAGCTGGATTTCGCAGGAACCCAGTTGCTTGAGCGTGATGATTTTGTCCATGGTGTTGCCCGTCTGGTCGAAAATGTCCAATGCCTGCAGACAGGTCTTGCGGCAATCCTTCCATTGGCGTGTGTGGGCGAGGATGTTGGATTTCTGCGACAGCCTCACGCCCACCTTGCCGACCCGTCCTGCCGTGCTGTCGATGGCGATGGCCTCGCCGATGGCCTCCAATGCCTCCACGGGGCGGTCCATCAGAAGCAGGATTTCGCTTTTGACGCCGAGACGCACGGCCAGGGCCTTGTCGTCGGTGCCTTTGCGCTCGATGTCGATGGCGCGGTTGCTGTAGTCAAGGGCTTTGTCGAGTTGCCGGGTGTAGCAGTGCACGGCGGCCAATGCATTGAGGGCGGTGCTGCGCAGCTTGTCGTCGCGAAGCTGCTCCCCGAGGTCGTAGTCTTTCTGTGCGTATTCGATGACTTTGGCATAATCGCCTTGTCGGAGGTAAGCCACGTCAAGTAGTTCATAACAACTTGACAACCAATACAATGAATCTTTTGGGACGAGATTTTCGGCGGTGTGCCCCAGTTTTATGGCGTGCGGGAAGTTGCTGGCGTTGAGTTCGTGGAGCCCCATCCCGAGATAGGTCATCATTTCTCCGAACTTGCGGTCGATGTTGCGGCTGTCGGGCACGGGATGGTCGTAAAGCTCTTCCTGATCGAAGAGTTTGATGAGCTGTTTGGTGTATTCGGGCCGTTGTGTCCGGCTGCTACTTTCGAACAGACGGAACAGCGAGTCGACTTCGCTCTGCGCGAGAAGAAAGAAAGGAAATGCCAGCAGGAGGGCGATAAGGGTCGTTTTTTTCATTATGTTATAAGCTATTCTCAAGATTTGCAGATTTTATTGGATGGTTTTCAGCTGTTCCAGCATTCCGTCCACCCCTTTCGAGGTCAACGTGGCGCCAGAAATGGCATCCACTCGATTCTCTTCGGCAATTTCAGCGGAGGTTCCGGGTTTCAACACCCTGACAGACACGAAGTTGCCGTCTTTATCGTAGAGTTTCTTGCCTTCGAAGGCTTTCAGGAACGCCTTTTCGGTGATTTTCGCACCCAAGCCGGGGGTTTCCGACTTGTGGTCGAAACTGACGCCTTTGAGCGTCTGTCCGTCCTCCGACACCACCGCGTAGCCCCAGATCGGTCCCCACAGCCCTTTGCCGTCGAGACGGATCGCCGTGCCCTTCGAACCGTCGGCGCAGACAACGCGGTACTGCTGCCCGTCTTCGGTCAGCGGCTCGGCGAGGTTCGCGAAGGCATCCACGGCTTTCGAACGGTCGATGTCGTGGCCCGCCGCCCGCAATATCTGCTGACACTTCTCAGCCTGCTTGTTGCGGTCGCGCCGCGGCTTCAATCCCGTGGAGACCAGCGTGAGCACCACCGCAATCACCACGACCAACGCCGTGATGTACAGGAAGATGTAGGTGCTGCTGAATTTTTTCATTTAGGGATTAGTGAATGGTGAATAGTGAATAGTGAATAGGGAATAGGGATTAGGGATTAGTGAATAGGGATTAGTGAATAGGGATTAGTGAATAGGGATTAGTGAATAGGGATTAGTGAATAGGGATTAGTGAATAGGGATTAGTGAATAGGGATTAGTGAATAGGGATTAGTGAATAGTGAATGGTGATTAGTAATCAGAATCAAAAGTCTTAAGTCTTAAGTCTTAAGTCCCAAGTCTCGCATCTCGCGATTTGCGTCTCCGTTTGATGTGCCGTTGCACGACGCACCAGTCGATGAGGGGGGCAAAAATATTCATGAGTAGGATGGCGAGCATCATGCCTTCGGGGTAGCCTTTGTTGAGGGTGCGGATGAGGATGGCGAGGATGCCGATGAGCAGTCCGTATATGTGTTTTCCTGTCTGTGTGTGCGCGGCGGTGACGGGGTCGGTGGCCATGAAGACAGCGCCGAAGAGGAATCCGCCCATCAGGATCTGGTCATAGCCCGCGATGGGGCAAAGTCCTGTCACACGGCAGATTACGGCTGTGACGTAACCGCCTGTCAGCACGGAAAGCATGATGCGCCAGTCGGCCACCTGCGTGAAGAGGAGGATGGCCGCGCCGATGAGGATGGCGATTTTGCAGGTCTCCCCGATGCAGCCGGGGATAGTGCCGAGGAAGAGCTCCCACGTGGAGGGTAGCGCTTCGGGATGACCGTTCATGACGAGGGCGAGGGGAGTGGCGCCGGTGACTGCGTCCGCGCCGGAAATCCAGACTTTGTCGCCGGAAATCACCGACGGGTAGGCGAAGAAGACAAATGCACGGGCCAACAGCGCGGGGTTCAGGAAGTTATAGCCAGTGCCGCCGAAGACCTCCTTGCCGAAGATGACGGCGAAAACGGTGGCCACCGCGACAATCCAGAGCGGCACGTCGGGCGGCATGATCATCGGGATGAGGAAGCCCGTGACGAAGAAGCCCTCCGCCACCTCCTCCTTGCGGATCTGTGCGAAGAGAACCTCCACGCCGAGTCCGCTCACGTAGGTCACGATGACCAACGGCAGCCATTTCAGGAAACCGTACCAGAGACAAGGCCACAAAGCAGTCTGTCCCCCGATGGCGAGGAAATGCTGGTAACCCACGTTCCACCAGCCGAACAGCAGCGCGGGGCAGAGCGCAATCATCACGGTGATCATGATGCGCTTCATGTCGACCGCGTCGCGCACGTGGCAGTGGCCGTCCGTGACTGTCGCGGGCGTGCGCAGGAACGTGTCCATGGCGTCGAGCAGGGCGTTGAACTTTCTCATGAGAGACTTTGACTTAGACTTGAACTTAGACTTGAACTTAAACTTAAACTTAGACTTAGACTTAAACTTAGACTTAGACTTAGACTTAAACTTAGACTTAGACTGCGGGCAGAATTATTTCGGTGGCAAAAATAGTAAATATGCCGTAATGTTCGACCGTAATTTTAACAGTTAATTGTAAAAAAACGTACTGAAAAAATATTTATAATTTTTCGATTGTTTGAATTGAAAAAAATATATCTTTGCTGCGTCCAAAAATAAATGTTGAATCAAATGCAAAAACTATGAAAAATGAAGAAAGTCAAGCAGATGTGGGTTTGTTGGAAGTACAGCAGAAGGTGGCGGAGAATGCACTTCGCTTACAAGAAAACCGACAAATGATGGCTCAAATGCAACGGGATCAGGAAGGTCGCTTGCAGAATTTGAATGAAAAAGTCGCGCAAGGCGAGAGGGAACACGACCGTGATATGCGCGAAATACGCAAGTCCTTGAAAGAGATATACCAAATCCGGAAAGAGTCGGATCTGCGAGCGGCTGAGCGAGATGAAGAGTTTAATCGGAAGATGGCTGAGCGAGATGAAGAGTTTAATCGGAAAATGGCTGAGTGGGATGAGAACTTTTTCCGTGAGAAAGAAGAGTGGGATCAGCGAATGAGGGAAACGGACAAGAAGATCAAAGAGGTAACCACCCGGTTCTCGTCCACTACCGGACATATCATCGAAGGACTTATGAGTTCCTCCGCCATCAGGATGTATGAGGATAAAGGCTTTAAGATCAACTCGTTGTGCAAGAACTACAAGCGGAAGAACAAACAGCTGAATCTGGAGATGGAGCAGGATGTGGTCCTGTTCACTGAAACGCAGGTCATAGTGGAGGAGGTAAAGGCCAGCTGCGACAAGAAGGATGTGGAGAAGTTTTTCCGCAACATGGAGAAGTTCAAGATGCTGTATGACGAATACGCGGACAAGGAGGTCTTCGGTGCCGTCGCCGCCGTCAACTACGAGGAAGGCGCCGACACGTATGCCCGAAATTTGGGATTGTTCGTCGTCCGCGTCTCCAGCGACGAGATTTTCTCGCTCGATCCGTTCAAAATGGAAGAACTGAAACGGTTCTGACCCGGCGATTATTTGCGGTTATTCAGAGCTGATGACCCGGATAACCCAGGCATTCTCCAGTTCGTTCAGTTTCTTGGTGTCGATGTCGGAAAAGTCAATGGTGACGGTGCCTTTCTTGTCCTGTTTCCATTTCAGCATGGTGTATGCTTCCCCTTTTTCGCCGTGGTAATCCACCTCATACTCTGTGCCTAACAGGATCATCCCATCTTTCGGGTTTAGCTTCGGCATATCCTTGATGACTAATGGTTTGCGTGGATCGGGACGCTCAAATTCGATAATGTAGAAGCTACCTTCTCTAATGGTGAAGCAGCGGGTGGTGCGCTCCCAGTAAACGGTTCCCGTCCATTCAGCGGGCACGGGCGTCTCGTCTTCAATTACATTGTCGTTTTCAAAACTCCATTTCAGCGAAGCGGATGCTTCCATATCATTCTCATGATAGTCAACTTCCATCGTAATTCTGAAACCCTTTTCCAATATGGCAGTTGCGGTCGTCCGTTGGCGTTCGTTGGCGTTCTTGCTGACATGCAAGAGCGTGTCGTTGTGGGGAATGATTTCACTGTGATGTTTCGCTATAATCACGCGACGCCGTACGGTCATTTCATCGTCGGCAGAAGCTGTGAAAGTGTATTTCCCGTCTGCGGGTGCAGTGACGGTACCGCTCCAGTGGATGTCGAAATGGTCTGGCGTCACTCCGCGCATCGGCGCGTTACGCACCCAGTCGAAATCGATGGTCTTCGAGGGTGGCAGCTGGGCAGAAGTTTTCTCGCGTTGGCACGGAATCTCATAAGGCTTTGTTCCAAATATCGCCTCGCCGTTGATTTCCAGCCATTTGCCGAGTGCTCTCAGCCGTTCCTGCTGGATGAGCGGGATGGTGCCGTCGGCGTAGGGACCCACGTTGAGAGTCAAGCCGCCGCCGTGCGCCACCAACTCCACGAAATGCTGGATCAACTCCTGGTCGGTCATGTAGTTGTCGAGGTCTTCGTTGCGGTTCAACCCGAAGCTGCGCCCGAAACCGCGGCACTCGGCCCATGGCACCTCCGTGTTCGCAATGCCCGCACTGTACTCCGGGGTCAGGAAACCGTGCTTCGTGCCGTTGCCCCAGCGGTTGTTGACGATGGCATCCTTGCCTACGGTGTTGTAGTACCAGCTGATAAGCTCTTGGGAACGAAACTGTTCCGCGGTGTTGTTCCAGTCGCCGTCGGAGAAGAGGAGATCCGGCTTGTAGCGCGTCACTAAATCCTTGAACTGCGGTACCATGTAGTTATCGACATAGTCTGCAATCTCGTTGTCGGGATCGACCATCCAGATGTGGCGCGGATTGGTCCACTCGGGCAGCGAGTAGTAGAAGCCCATGCGCAGCCCTTTTGCCCGCACCGCGTCCGTCAGCTCCTCCACGATGTTGCGCTTCGGACCGCTCACCACGCTGTTCCATTCGGGCTGGAACTGGCTGTCCCACAGGCAGTAACCATCGTGATGTTTCGTGACCAACACCACGTATTTCGCGCCGGCATCCTCGAACATTTGCGCCCAATCGGCGGGATTCCAAAGTTCTGCGTGCCAGTATTTGGTGAGCTCCTTGTACTGGTCGAAGACGGGCTTGGTGGTGTCGGCGTAGTAGCTCATGATGCGCGTCCGCTCGGGCACTTTCTGCATCAGCCCGCGGTAGAACCATTCGCCGTAGCCCTCCTTGGAGGCGTAGGCGGGCACGGAGTAGAGTCCCCAGTGGATGAAAATGCCGAGTTTCGCGTCCTGGAACCACTGCGGGTAGCCGCGCTGGTTGAGGGATTCCCACGTGGGTTGGGTTTGGGCGGGAGTTCGCATTGTGAATCCGGCCAGCAGGAGTATGATTAGGGTCGCTGTCTTTTTCATTGTTTTGTTATTTTTTGTTTGATCCCAGGGCTCGCTGTCGATCCCTGTTTCGCTCCCAGGGCTCGCTATCGCTCTCTGTTTCGTTCCCAGGGCTCGCTGCGCTCACCCTGGGTTGACATGTGTCGGGCTTGCAGCCCTTTCAAGGAAGTGTTTTATAAAAAATGGGTCTTACGATTTTGATTTCTCATTCGATCGCCATTTTTGATTTTTAATTTTTGATTTTTAATTTTTAATTTTTAATTCTTAATTCTTAATTCTTAATTCGTAGAGGGCTTCCTCGACGATTTGTTGCCACTCTTTTTTGGAGGGGCAGACGAGCTCGCAGAGGGCGAAGTCCTCGCTGTCAACCTCGTAGATGCCGAGGGCTTCCATCTGCTCTATGTCCTTGATCTCGCAGGCTTTGAGAAGTTGGAGAGGCATCAGGTCGAAGGGGAAGACTTTGTCATAGACGTCGGTCATCATGACGGCGCGGCGGCCGCCGTGGAGCGAGGTGTTGACATCGTAGGGGCGCTTCGGGGTGAGCCACGACAGGAACGTGTGCGAGAGGCTCCATTTCTTCAGCCCCGGCAGTAGCCAACCGAGGATTTCGCGTTGGCCGCCCTCCGCGATGACCGTGATCTGCCGGTCGTGGAAAGCGAGGGTGGGGGAGTCTCCTAACTTGCTGCCGCTCAGTACACTGCCGCTGATGACGCGGACGTTCTCCTGCGTAAGGTTGTCAGCGAACAGCGCGGACAAATCCGCACCGTAAATCGTGTCGAAGTAGCCGGTGTTCTTGACGGCGGGCCCCGTCAGCGCAGCGGTTTTATCAAAAGCCAATATGTGGTTCGCGAAAAAGCGTCCGATGCGGACGACATCCTGCGGGTCGAGGAACCAGACCGTTTCGCCCTTGTCAAGAGGGTCGATGCGGTGGATCTGTGTGCCGACATTCCCCGCGGGGTGCGGACCGCTGAAGTAGTGCATCTGAATGTTTTCGGTTGCCTCAAATATTTGATTATCAGTGTTTTCTTGCATACAAAGATGCACCGGAACATTGTCGCTCGCCAGTTGCAGCATCTTGATTCCCTGCCGGAAAGCCTCCTCCTTTCCGCGCATCAGCACGTTGAAGTCCGGGGCGAGCGGATTGCTGTCGAAACAGGAAACGAAGACGGCTTTGGGCTTCGCGTCGGGATTGGGGACAGTGGAATAGGGACGTTGCCGCAGACAAGGCCACAAGCCGCTCTGCAGCAATAATTTGCGGACGGTTTGCCCGTCTGTTGGAGGCTCAAAAGGGACGGCCGTTTCCGTGGACGCGTCCACGTCGCGGGCTATCGTGATCTCCTCGATGACCCGTTTCTCGCCGCGCACGATTTCCTGCACGGAGCCTGCCACGGGCGAAACGATCACGATTCGCTCGTCCTGCTTGTCGCAGAACAGCGGCGTCCCGATTCCCACGCGGTCGCCGGCCTGCACAAGCAGCTTCGGCTTCAGCCATCGGAAATCCGCCGGCCGGATGTGGAACGTGTCTGGCAGTGCGAAATCCAGCGTCCTGTCCATCGCGGCGCCGTCCATCTTCAGGTCCAACCCTTTGGTAATCTTGAACTTCATCTTCCTCGGTGATTTAGAAACCGCAAAAGTACAATTTTTTGGTGAACAGTGAATAGTGATTAGTGATTAGTGAATTAGGGAGTAGTCTAAGTCTAAGTCAAAGTCTAAGTTTAAGTCATAGTCATAGTCTAAGGTTTCATGTTTCTCGCCAGTGAAAAGCTAACAGCTAACAGCCAACAGCCAACATCTAAACCTCAGATTCCCAGCGTATAAGAAAAAAAATAATTTTCGGAGCCCAAATCTTATTTATATATATTATATTTGCAGCCGCAAAAAAATATTGGTTATTTTGCGATAACTTGTTTATAATTAAATAGTTGATATATGAAGATTTCTTACAAGTGGCTGAAAGATTTGCTGAATTTTAACCTCACGGCGGAGGAAACCGCCGCTTACCTCACCGACTGCGGTCTTGAGGTGGAAGGGGTTGACACCTTTGAGACGGTTCGTGGTGGACTGCGCGGTCTTGTGATCGGCGAGGTGCTCACCTGCGAGCCGCATCCGAACTCCGACCATCTGCATGTCACCACTGTCAATGTGGGCGGTGAGGAACCGCTGCACATCGTCTGCGGCGCCGCCAATGTCGCGGCTGGCCAGAAAGTGGTGGTCGCCACCATCGGCACCGTGCTCTACAGCGGTGACGAGTCTTTCACCATCAAGAAGTCCAAACTGCGTGGCGAGCCTTCTGAGGGCATGATCTGCGCGGAGGACGAGATCGGGCTGGGCGCCTCCCACGACGGCATCATGGTGCTGCCCGACGAGGCTGTCCCCGGCACCCCCGCCGCGGAGTATTTCAAAGTGGAGTCCGACACGATCTTCGAGATCGGCCTGACCCCCAACCGTTGCGACGCCATCTGTCATTTCGGCGTGGCTCGCGACCTCTATGCCTCCTTGCAGCAGCACAACGTGCCTTGCTCCACGCTCGTGCGCCGCAACGCCCGCGAGGTGCAGCCGGTCGCCGGCGTGCGCTCCCGCGTGGACATCGTCATCGAGAACACCAAAGACTGCCCGCGCTATTCCGGCGTCCTGCTCGACGACATCAAGGTGCAGCCCTCCCCCGAATGGCTCCAGACCAAGCTCAAATCCGTGGGCGTGCGACCCATCAACAACATCGTGGACATCACCCAATTCATCATGCTCGAACTTGGACAGCCCATGCACGCGTTCGATGCCGACAAGATTGAAGGCAACAAGGTGATTGTCAAGAATTTGCCGGAAGGAACCCCGTTTGTGACCCTCGACGGCAACGAAGTCAAGCTCAGCGCCGACGACCTGATGATCTGCAACGAGAAAGAAGGCATGTGCATCGCCGGTGTCTATGGCGGTCTGCACTCCGGCATCACGGAGAACACCACCCGCCTCTTCCTCGAAAGCGCCTACTTCAATCCCGTGAGCATCCGCAAGACGGCCAAGCGCCACGGTCTGAAAACCGACGCTTCCTTCCGTTATGAGCGCGGCTGCGACCCCTCCATCACCGTCTATGCCCTGAAACGCGCCGTCGAACTGGTGACCGAACTCGCCGGCGGATATCCTGTGATGGACATCCTCGACCGTTACCCCAACAAAATCGACCCTGTGCAAATCACGCTGTATTATGACCAGGTTAATCAAGTAGCAGGGAAAATCATTGACAAACAGACCATTACGAAAATCTTGGTGCTGCTTGACATGGAGGTGAAATCCGCCGGTGACGACAAACTCATCGTGACAGTGCCTCAAAACAAGGCGGATGTGACCCGCCCGATCGACCTTATCGAGGAAATCCTCCGCATCTACGGCTATAACAATATTGAAATCCCCACGACGCTGACCTACGACATGTCCTGCCTGCGTCAATGCGACGGCCTCTACCAAATGCAGATGTCCATCTCCAAATATCTGGCTGACAATGGTTTCTATGAAGTGATGAACAATTCGCTCACGAAAGCCGAGTATGCGCAGCAGTTCGACTTCCTCAACGAGGCGGAGACGGTGAAGTTGCTGAATCCGCTGAGCAGCGAGCTGAACGCCATGCGGCAGACGTTGCTGTTTTCCGGCTTGGAGAACGTGATGCGCAATGTCAACAACAAGATGGCCGACCTGCGGATTTTCGAATTCGGCAAAACCTATCATCTCAATCCGGAAACAACGGTGAATGACGATGTTACGGTGCGTTATCAGGAAAAAGACATGATGTCCATGTTCGTGACGGGCAAGCTTGGAGAGGACAATTGGGAAGGCAAAACGCCCGCCGCCGATTTCTTCTATTTGCGCAATATGGTGGACAATTTCATGACGAAGATCAACTTCCCGATGGAGACGTTGCAGCTGGTGACCGATGGTGAACCCCGTATGTTCGCGCAGCACGTCGCCTACAAGGTCGGCGAGTCGGTGCCGGTGCGCATGGGCGTGCTCCGTGCTGACATCCTGCGTCAGTTCGACCTCAAGAAACCTGTCTATTACGCCGAAATCGACGTGCGCATGCTTTACGCGTTGCTGGAAGGACGTTCCGTCTCCTACAAGCCCATCAACAGTTTCCCGGCTGTGCGTCGCGACCTCGCCCTCGTGGTGGACAAAGCGGTGAGCTACGACACCTTGGAGAAGATTGCCCGCAAGTATGCTTCCAAATTGTTGAAACAGGTGAACCTGTTCGATGTGTATGAAGGCGCCGGTGTGGGTGACGACAAGAAGTCTTACGCGCTCAACTTCGTGTTGCAGAGCGCGGACAAGACGCTCACCGACGAGGAAATCAACAAGGTGATGAACAAGCTGATCGCCGCCTACGAGCGCGAAGCCGGTGCGAAACTGCGCTAATCGTTGTCTTGGAATAATTCTTGCAGGATGTTCATTCTCCACGGAATAGAATCGTTACCGAAATTCAAAAATCCGGTAGTGGCTGTCGGCGCTTTCGACGGCGTGCACTTGGGGCATGTCCGTATTCTGCGTTTTCTGCACGAGCAGGCGCAGCGGATCGACGGCACCAGCGTGGTGCTGACGTTCGATCCCCATCCACGCAGCGTGCTTCATCCGGATTCTGGCTTTTTCACCATAAATCCGCTGGATGAGAATTTGAAACTGATTGAAAAACAGGGAATCGACGCGGTTTTGGTGCAACCTTTCACCAAGGCGTTCTCCGAGATGTCCTACCAACAATTCATCGAGGAGGTGATTTTGGGCAAACTGCACGCCCATACGCTGGTGATGGGTCCCAACCATGCCTTCGGGCACCAACGGGCGGGCCACCACGACAACATCAAGGCATTCTGCAGCAGTCATCATTTGCAAGTGGTGGACATCCCCGAGGAGATGTGGAACTCCGCCGGCGTCCACTCCGCCGTCATCCGCGAACACATCCGCCAGCAAGACTGGCAAACCGTGAACGCAATGCTCGGTTACGAATACTCTAAACTAAACCTTAAACCGTAAACAGTAAACCAAACTATATGAGCAAAAACCTAATCATCGTCGAGTCTCCGGCGAAGGCAAAAACCATTCAGAAGTTCATCGGCAAGGACTACACCGTGCTCTCCAGCAAGGGACACGTGCGCGACCTTCCCGCCAAAGGGATGGGCATTGACATCGCTCACGACTTTGAGCCGCAGTATGAGGTTCTGGACGACAAGAAAGCACTCATCAATGACATCAAGAAGAAGGCTGCCGAGGCCGACACCATCTGGCTCGCAACCGATGATGACCGCGAGGGTGAAGCCATCTCGTGGCATCTGATGGAAGTGACCAAAATGGATCCTGCGAAGGTAAAACGTATTGTGTTTCATGAAATTACGCCGTCTGCCCTCGACGAAGCCCTGGCCAATCCGCGCTCGTTGAATGTGGATCTGGTCAACGCCCAGCAGGCCCGCCGGGTGCTCGACCGCTTGGTCGGCTTCGAGCTGTCGCCGGTGCTCTGGCGCAAGGTGCGTCCGTCGTTGTCGGCGGGGCGCGTCCAGTCGGTGGCCGTGAAGCTCATCGTGGAGCGCGAGCACGAGATCGAGAAGTTCAACAGCACGTCGGCCTACAAGGTGGACGGCATCTTCACGCCCGTGCACGACGCGAAAATCGAGTTGGATGCGGAGTTGAACAAGCGTTTCGCTTCCAAGGAGGAGGCCACCGCGTTCCTGGAACATTGCCGGAACGCCCGATTCCAGATTTCCGCCATCGAGAAAACGCCTGGCAAGAAGAGTCCTGCGCCGCCGTTCACCACCTCCACGCTCCAGCAGGAGGCCGCCCGCAAGCTCGGATTCTCCGTGTCGAAGACCATGGTCGTGGCCCAGCAGCTCTATGAGGCCGGTTACATCACCTACATGCGTACCGACTCCGTGAATCTGTCGAACATGGCACTGGCCGTCGCCCACAAGGTGGTGTCTGCCAAGTACGGCGAGGAGTACGCCAAGACCCGCAAGTACGTGACCAAGTCCAAGGGCGCCCAGGAAGCGCACGAGGCCATCCGTCCCACCGACATCGCCCGCGAGACGGTGCCCGGCGACACTTTCGCCAAGAACCTCTACGAGCTGATCTGGAAGCGCACCATAGCCTCGCAAATGAGCGACGCCAAGACCGAGAAGACGACGATCTCCATTCCCGTGGATGGCCGCGCCGAGAAATTCGTGGCCACCGGCGAAGTGATTCTTTTCCCCGGCTTCCTGAAGGTCTACACGGAATCGAAAGACGATGAAAATGAGGAAATCAAGGGTATGCTGCCCGCCATGCAGGTGAACGAAGTCCTGAATGCGAAACGGATTTCGGCCACGCAGCGTTACGCGCAGCCGCCGGTGCGTTACACCGAGGCCAGCCTTGTGAAAAAACTCGAGGAATTGGGCATCGGCCGTCCTTCTACATACGCTCCCACCATTTCCACCATCCAGAAGCGCGAATATGTGCGCAAGGCCACCCGCCAGGGCAAGGAACGCCAGTTCGTCTGCCTCACCCTGACCGACAACGGCATCAAAGAGGAGATGAAAAAGGAGAAATACGGTTACGAGAAAGACAAACTGATCCCCACCGATGTGGGCATCGTGGTCAACGACTATTTGCAGGAGAATTTCAAGGACATCATGGACTACGGCTTCACCGCCGACGTGGAGAAGGAATTCGACGACATCGCCGAGGGCAAGGCCAACTGGCAGGACATGATGCACCGTTTCTACGGCGATTTCCACCAGCAGGTGGACACGGCCATCAACTACTCCACCAAGGCCAGCGGCGAGCGGCTTCTGGGCTATGACCCCAAGACCAACGAAAAGGTCTTCGCCAAACTCGGAAAGTACGGTCCTATGGTGCAGATCGGGGAGTCCTACGCCGACGCGAAACCCCGTTATGCGCGCTTGCAGGCCGACCAGTTCATCGACACCATCACGTTGGAAGAAGCCCTCGACTTGTTCCGTCTGCCCCGCACCGTGGGCGAATGGAACGGCAAGGAGGTCTCCGTGGGGGTGGGGCGCTTTGGTCCCTATGTGCGCTACGACGGCACTTTCGAGTCCATCCCGAAAACCGAAGACCCGTATTCCATCTCGTTGGAACGTTGCGTTGAGCTGATAGAGGGCAAGATGAAAAAGACCGAGGAACGCACCCCGCACTTGGTCGGTCACCTCGACGGCAAGGAGATTTTGGCCGCCGCCGGCCGCTACGGCCCCTACATCAAATACGATGGCAAAAACATCACTCTTGACAAGGGAACGGACATCGCTTCCTTGACGGAGGAGCAGGCCATCGACTTCATCCGCAACAAAGAGACGAAAAACGTGCTGATTTCTTATCCTGAAGACGCCAACCTGAAGGTGATGAACGGTCGTTACGGCCCTTACATCACGAATGGCACGGATAATTTTAAGATACCTAAAGACGTGGTGGCTAATAAGTTGAGCTACGAAGAATGTGTGAAAATCATCCAGGAGACGGCTCCTACCACGAAAAAACGCACGGTCAGACGAAAAAGATCATAAACTATGGACTTGTCACTTTTTTTCGAACCTGTCTCGGCGGAATCGCTGCATTTGGACGACAAGGAGTTGTTGTCCGATCGTCTGCTGCATAATATATTAATGTATAACCCGGAGGCTTCGCTGAACATCGAGGAGGCGGACATTGCCATCATGGGGGTGCCGGAGGTGCGCAACACCTATCGGAACCCTTCGTGTTCGCTTGCGCCCGATGAGATTCGCCGCCAGTTCTATCAGCTTTACAATTGGCGTAAGCCGGTGCGGATTCTTGATCTTGGCAATCTGCGTTTGGGACAGACTGTGGAAGATACGTATTCCGCTGTGTCAGAAGTTGTTGCGTATCTTGTTGAGAACAAGGTGATCCCGATAATCCTCGGCGGAGGCAACGACCTCGCGTATGCCAATTACCGCGCATACGAACTGCTGGAGCGAGTGGTCAACGTGGTGGACATCGACGCCTGTTTCGACCTTGGCACCGAGACTGCGCCCATCCGTTCGGACGCGTATGTCAACAAACTGGTGCTGCAGCAGCCCAATTTTCTGCTCAACTACTCAAACATCGGCTATCAGAGCTATATGAACAGCCCCGAGTCGGTGAACATGATGGAGAGTCTCTATTTCGAGACTTACCGCGTTGGGTTTATGCGCCGGAACCTTGAAGAGGTGGAACCGGTGGTGCGCAACGCCGACATGGTGTCGCTCGACATTTCCGCTGTGCGCCGCCCCGACGCGCCCGGCTGCCCCCATAATTCCTCCAACGGATTCTACGGAGAGGAAATCTGCCAAATATCCAAGTACGTGGGACTCAGCGACAAACTGTCGTCCTTCGGCATCTATGAGTATGACCCGACCCTCGATTTCAACAACCAGACTTCGCAACTCATCGCGCACATCCTCTGGTATTTCGTCGAAGGGTTCCTCTATCGCATGAACGACGGGCAGTTCAAGAACAAGGATGACTACCGTCAGTTCAATGTTTCCGTCTCTGGCGCGCTGGACGAGCTGGTGTTCTTCAACAGTCGGAAATCCGGCAGATGGTGGGTGATTGTGCCTATGTACCAGAAGGATAACGACCATGTGCAGAACTACTACCTGCCCTGCTCGAAACGGGATTTCGACCTTGCTTGCGAAGATAAAATCTCCGACAGGTGGTGGAGAACGTACCACAAGGTGAATCCTTAGTGGGTTAGTAGATCAATAGTTTAGAAGTTAAGTATTAATAAATAAGTTAGTTATGAAGAAAGGATTTTTACTTTTGAGTTTATGTGCGATGGCCATGATGATGGCGAACGCGCAGGTGGATGAAAAAACGGCAGCCGACGAGGCCTTGAAGACCAAGGTGAAATCGGCGGAAGTTGACAGCGCCAAACATTGGAAATTCACGGGTGTGACTGGTCTGAACGCGGCCCAGACGGGGCTGTTCAACTGGGCGGCCGGTGGTAACAACAATGTGACGGGCTTTATTTTCGGCAACCTGACGTTGTCTTACAAGAAAGACAAATGGACGTGGGACACCAACTTGGACACCGAGCTGGGCGAAATGTTCTCCGCCGACTATAAACAGGGATACCGCTGGAGAAAAGCCAATGACAAAATCAATCTGACCACCAAGGTGGGTTATCAAATGCACCCGAAATGGTATCTGACCCTTTTGGGAAGTTTCCGCTCTCAGTATGCGCGCGGTTGGGATTACAAAGAGGTTGACAATGGTATTTGGAATGCAGACACGACTTTTGTCGTGGATGCCAATGGCAATCCTGTGGATCGTTCTCTGATCTCCAAATGGCTTTCCCCCTCTTACACAGACTTGGCACTCGGTGTCGAATGGCGTCCGAATGACATCTTCACCGTCGGTGTCTATCCCGTGGCAGGCCGTATGACCACCTGTATTGAGGAGAGTCTCCGCCCCAACTACGGTCTTCCCATTCGCGAAGACGGTACCTACAAGGCGGTGGGTGTTAACATGGGTCTTCGCATCAACGGCGGCATCAATTACACGCTGGTGAAAAACCTCAAGATTATCTCCACCCTCACGTTGTTCACGCCTTACACCGCCAGAATCCACGACAAAGAGAACGGCCAGAAATTCGGTAACTTCGATGTGGACTGGGACGTGGCTATCACCTATAATTTCCTCAAGGTGTTCAGCGTCAGTTTGATGACCTCACTGAAATACTATGACAAGGTGATGATTGACGGTCCGGCATGGCGCAAATACCATGAAGGTCCGCGTGCCCGTGTGCAGTTCAAGGAAGTGGTTGGTTTGGGAATCGGTTATAGTTTCTAACAAGTTTGTTTATTAGGCAATAGGCAAAAGGCAGTTGGAATCCTCCTGGCCCTCTTGTAAAGGGAAGGCAAAAGTCTGCCGTGGTCAGTTGAAATCGAACAGCCAATAGCCAACAGCCAAAAATATAAAGTTCTTTATTTACTGAAAATGAGACAATTAAGAATTACAAAGCAGGTTACCAACCGAAGCGAAACGCCGTCGTTGGACAAATATTTGCATGACATCGGAAAGGTACCCCTGCTCACCGCCGATGAAGAGGCGGAATTGGCACGCAGAATCCGCAACGGAGATGACGACGCCCTGGAGAAACTCACCAAGGCAAACCTCCGTTTCGTGGTCTCTGTGGCAAAACAGTATCAGAATCAGGGAATCACCTTGTCTGACTTGATCAACGAGGGAAATCTCGGCTTGATCAAGGCGGCTCACCGTTTCGATGAGACCAAGGGCTTCAAGTTCATCTCGTTTGCCGTATGGTGGATCCGGCAGGCCATCCTGCAGGCCATCGCCGAGCAGTCGCGCATCGTGCGCCTGCCTATGAACAAGGTCGGCGTCATCAACAAGATTTACAAGACGATGGGTATCCTGGAACAGGAGTACCAGCGCGAACCCAAAGTGTCGGAAATCGCCGAGCGCATGGGCATGACAGAGGAAGAAGTGAAAGATTCGCTGAAGAATTCCCCGAAACACCTCTCGATGGACGCCAGCCTCACCTCCGACGACGACACGAATATGTACGATGTGCTTCGCAACGAGGACACGGTTTCTCCCGACAAAGCCCTGATTTACGAGTCGTTGCAGATGGAGTTGGGCACGGTCATCGACACGCTCCCGCAACGCGAGGCGGAAATCTTGAAACTCTTCTACGGTCTCGGTAGCAAACACCCGATGACGCTCGACGAAATCGGTGAGAAGTTCGACCTTTCCCGCGAGCGCGTGCGCCAGATCAAGGAAAAAGCCATCCGTAAACTGCGCCATAATACCAAGTGCAAAGCGTTGCAAGCGTACCTTTAATGGTTAATGGTTAGTGAATAGTGAATAGTGAATGGTGAGCAGTGAATAGTCATAGTCATAGTCATAGTCATTAGTCATAGTCATAGTTATAGTCAAGTTATAGTCAGAAATATGAACAAGTTAAGATTAAAAGATATTATCAAGACGCCCGAGGTGGTCGGAATCGGCAACCCCGTGGACGTGAAAGGTTGGGTGCGTTCCCGCCGCGGCAACAATTTCGTGCAGTTCATCGCCCTCAACGACGGCTCCATCGTCACCAATCTGCAGGTGGTGGCCGACACGGCGAAGTTCGACGAAGCACTTATGAAACAGATCACCACCGGTTCCTGTATCCATGTGACCGGCACGTTGGTGGAGTCGCAGGGCAAGGGTCAGACCGTGGAGGTTCAGGCCGAAACAATCGAGGTGTACGGTACCGCCGACCCCGAAATCTATCCTTTGCAGAAAAAGGGACACTCGATGGAGTTCCTGCGCGAAATCGCCCATCTGCGCCCGCGCACCAACTATTTCGGTTGTGTGCTGCGCCTGCGCCACGCCATGGCTTTCGCCATCCATAAATACTTCAACGACAGAGGTTTCTTCTACCTCCACACCCCGCTGATCACCGCTTCCGACGCGGAAGGTGCCGGCGAGATGTTCAACGTCACCACCTTCGACCTCAACAATATCCCTCGTGCCGAGGACGGCTCGATTGATTACAAACAGGACTTTTTCGGCAAGCACACCAACCTGACGGTCTCCGGACAGCTGGAGGGCGAGCTGGGCGCAATGGCCCTCGGCAATATCTACACGTTCGGTCCCACGTTCCGCGCCGAAAACAGCAACACGCCGCGACATCTGGCCGAATTCTGGATGATCGAGCCCGAGATGGCTTTCTACGACATCAAGGACAACATGGACCTCGCCGAGGATTTCATCAAACACCTCGTGCAGTACGCCCTCGACAACAACATGGACGACCTCAAGTTCCTCAACGACATGTTCGACAAGGGCTTGATCGAGCGTCTGGAATCCGTCACGAAAGTTGATTTCGTGCGTTTGGGCTACACCGAAGCCATCGACATCCTGCTGCAGGCGAAGAAGAAATTCGAGTACCCGGTGAAATGGGGCATCGACCTGCAGTCTGAACACGAGCGTTATCTCGTGGAGAACCACTTCAAGAAACCGGTCATCCTGACGGACTATCCGAAGGAGATCAAGGCGTTCTACATGAAGCAGAACGACGACGGCAAGACGGTGCGTGCTATGGACGTGCTGTTCCCGACCATCGGCGAAATCATCGGTGGTTCCGAACGCGAAGCGGATTATCAGAAATTGCTGAACCGCGTCCACGAACTTGGCATGACGGAAGAGCAATACTGGTGGTACTTCGATACCCGCAAGTTCGGTTCCGCGCCGCACTCCGGCTTCGGTCTCGGCTTCGAACGCCTGCTGCTGTTCGTCACCGGCATGACCAACATCCGCGATGTCATCCCCTTCCCGCGTACTCCGCAAAATGCTGAATTTTAGTTGATTATATGCCAAATCCGAATAACAGTCTATCGTTAGAGCAGAAAAACGTCCAACGGCAGGTTGGCCTGCCGTTGACGCTGCAGCTGATGCATCTGGTGGAGATTCCGTACGCCTCCTTGGAGCAGGAAATCCGCAATGTCGTGGACGACAACCCGGCGTTGGAAATTTACGATGAGGATGACGGGGAGATGCCTGCGGAAAACACGGACGACACCCCTCGCGAGGAATATGACGACAACGGCGATCCATTGGAACTGTCTAATGAACAACTTCCTGACGATGAGATCTTTAATGAAGAATTTTATCGAGACAGTGAAGATTATGACGACGGTTTCTCGGATCAGCAGTTGGAAAAATACATCGCGAAGCAGAATGCGCCTGACGACTCGCTTCGAAACCCGAAGGCGGAAGTCTATTACGAGTCGGTGCGTGAACGCTGGCAGTGGCAGCTCGGCGAGATGGATATGACCGACCGGCAGGCCCAGATTGCCACCTATTTGATGGGCACGCTGGATGACAGCGGATACCTGCATGCTGACTTGCAGGCGATTGTCAACGAGTTGCTTTTCACGGAGAACTTGCAGACAAATAGGGAAGAGGTGGAGTATGTGTTGACGCATTTCGTGCAGGAGTTGGATCCTCCCGGCACCGGCGCGCGCACCCTGCAGGAGTGCCTGCTGCTGCAGCTCGACCGCATTCCCGACCAAACGCCGGCGCACGCCAACGCCCGCATCCTCATCACGCAGTATTTTGACCTGCTGACCAAACGGCACTATGACAAAATCCTGACGCAGATGTCTTTGTCGGACGAAGAACTGAGAGCCGCCTTGGATGTAATCCAAAAACTCGACCCGCGGCCTGTCTCGCAGGATTCGCCGCTTCAGAAGAACGCCGAAACCATCATCCCGGATTTTCTCATCACCAACTGCGAAGGGAATCTTATGCTTACGTTGAACAAAGAATATGTTCCCAAAGTGCGTATTAACAAGGAGTTCAGCAATGCGTATCGGTTTTTGTCCAAAGAGGAATACAACCGTCGCAAGGCGGAGGCCGATCGTTTCATGAAGAAGTATGTCGATGAAGGGAACCAGTTCATTAAAACCCTTGACATGCGTGACAAGTTGCTCTACGGCACGATGTACGCCATCATGCAACACCAGCGCGAGTATTTCCTCACGGGCGACAATCGGAAACTTAAACCTATGATTCTCAAAACGATAGCGCAGGAGGTCGGGGCGGACATATCCACGATTTCACGGGTCTCGAACAGCAAGTATGTGCAGACCGACTTCGGTGTGATCTCGCTCAAGCACCTCTTCTCCGAGGCGGTGAACGATGATGACATCTCGTCCAAGGAAATCAAGCAGACGCTGAACGATTTGGTAGAAGCCGAGGACAAGAAGAAACCGCTCTCCGATGACAAACTGTGCTCCATGCTGAGTGCGAAAGGCTATAATATCGCCCGCCGCACCGTCGCCAAATACCGCGAACAACTGGGGATTCCCGTGGCGCGGCTGCGGAAGAAACTGTAAATTAAGAATTTAGAATTAAGAATTAAGAATGAAAAAAAGATTTTCTGTTGCTGTCGTTTTATGGCAGACAATTTTATTTTCGTTGGTTTTTGGCGCGGCTGGAGTGCTGCGGGCGCAGTCAACCACTGAATATACCAATTTGGTCGTGTTTGTCCGTTTCGCCGATGATGCGGAAATCAACCATTCCTTTGCGTCCATTGATACCATGTTCAACGGGCGGACACCGGGTTTTCTCAGTGTCTATAATTTCTACGATGTCATGTCGTATGGAAGAATTCATTACAACACGATATACACCAACAACATCCAGAACGGGCAGATTGTCTCCTATCAGGATTCGTATCCGCGTGCATATTTTGAGCCATATTCTTCGTGGAATCCCATCGGCTACACGGAACCGAATCCGTTCATGGGCGTTTCCATGCGCGAGGCGCAGCTGTTGGGTCGTATCGTCCGTTATGTCGATTCGATGGGGCTGGTGGATCCCGGTATCGTTTTGGACGGCAACGACGACGGCATGGTCGATAACCTAAGTGTCATTGTGAAAGGCGGCACGGGCGAATGGGCGACTATCCTTTGGCCGCACATGGAATACTTCCCGTATGATTCGTTGAACGATGAACCGAAAATCAACGGATTGAGAATCAACACATTCAATTTCGAGTTCGAAGGAGCCAGCCCCTCGTTGTTCAGCGCGCATGTTTTCCGGCACGAGATGGGGCATTCGCTCAACCTGCCAGACCTTTACCATTACATCAATTACGGAAACATTACAGCTGCAGGAACGTGGGACATGATGTGCAGCAACTATCAGAACAACCAGATGGCCGCCATTTACAAGAACAAAATCCTGCATGTTTCCGATGATCCGATAGAAATCACGGAGGACGGCGACTACACGCTGCAGAGTGTCGGGTCCAGCCCGTCGCAGAACTGCTATTACATCCGTTCGCAGATTGATCCGAACCAGTGGTACGTCTTCGAATACCGCCGCCAGGAAGACCTTTTCGACGAGGGGATTCCCGGCACCGGCCTGTTGATCGCGCGTTGGAACGACACGGTGAGCATGGACTACAACGGCATGTTTGCCAATGCCTTCTTTGATTTTTACAACCGGGCGCACCAGTACTGGATTTTCCGGCCGGGCAGCGATGTGGATACCGTGGACGGCAATATTTACAACGCTTATTTCAGCCAAGCCGTCGGCCGCACCAGTTTCGGCCCGACTACCGACCCGCATCCGTATCTCACTGATGGCACGCCAGAGCACAGCTTCGAGATCACGAATATCCAGGAAAATGGTCCGGAACTGACCTTCCATGTCCATTTTTACAACAACGGGGTGGGGGATTATGCTTTGGAAGACAACGTGACGGTATATCCGAATCCGGCGAAGGACGTTGTCAATGTACAATGTACAATGAACAATGTACAATGTTCGGGTGTCGAGGTGTTTGATGTTTACGGGAAGGTTGTCCGCACCGTTGTTGGGGTGAATAATGATTCGTCCTTACAGATCAATGTCTCCGGCCTCGCCCCCGGCATGTATTTCGTGCGCGTGGCCACGGACAAGGGCGCGGTGACGAAACAGTTTGTGAAACGGTAAACCGCTTAAAAACTAGACAGTTAGTGTGTGAAAAAGGGGCGCAATGAATTACGCCCCTTTTTTTTTGTGCAGATTCGCGCGATACGCGGAGATTCGCGTTACGCCAAACTCCACTCCGCGCCGTCCTTGGTGTCTTTCACCACGATGCCGGCGGCATTCAGGTCGTCGCGGATCTTGTCCGACAGTGCCCAGTTTTTCTCGGCCTTGGCCGTCTTGCGCATGTCCAAAACCAATTGCATGGCTTTTTCGAGCGCGTCGTGCTCGCGGGTGTCGCCTTGTGCCAACTCGGGCTTGATGCCCAGAATGTCGAAGAAGAACTCGCGGAACGTGGTCTTCAGCAGCTCGATGTCCTCGGCGGTGAGGGTGGCGTGACCGTCCTTCACGGCGTTGATGATGCGCACGGCGTCGAACAGCTCGGCAATCACCTTCGGAGTGTTGAAATCGTCGTTCATCGCCTCGTAGCAGCGCTCTTGCAGGGCTTCGATATTTTCGGTAGAGGTGGCTCCGGCCTTCAGGCTGTCGAGGTGACGCTCGGCGGCGTACAGCTTCTCCAAGCCTTTCTCGGCGGACTGCAGCGCGGCGTTGCTGAAATCGACGGTGCCGCGGTAGGAGGCCTGAAGCACGAAGTAACGTATCGTCATCGGGGAGTAGGCTTTCTCCAGTTTGGGATGGTTGCCGGTGAAGAACTCGTTGAGCGTGATGAAATTGCCCAGCGACTTGCCCATCTTCTGCCCTTCGATGGTGATCATGTTATTGTGCATCCAGTATTTGACGGAGCTTTTGCCGTTGGCCACGGTGCTCTGGCAGACCTCCGACTCGTGGTGCGGGAACAGCAGGTCCATGCCGCCGCCGTGAATGTCGAATTGTTCGCCCAAGTACTTGGTGCTCATGGCGGTGCATTCGATGTGCCAGCCCGGGAAGCCGACGCTCCACGGGGAATTCCAACGCATGATGTGCTCCGGCGACGCCTTCTTCCAAAGGGCGAAGTCGGCGGGGTTGCGCTTCTCGCTCTGCCCGTCCAACTCGCGGGTGTTGGCAATCAGTTCGGACAGCACCCGGCCCGACAGCTTGCCGTAGCCGAAATCTTTGTCGAACTTCTCCACATCGAAATAGACGGAGCCTTCCGACACGTAGGCGTAGCCTTTGTCGAGGATTTGCTGCACCATCTCGATTTGCTCGATGATGTGGCCGGACGCGCGGGGCTCGATGGAGGGTCCTTTCACGTTGAGGGCGTCCATGGCGCGGTGGTAGCTGTCCATGTAGTACTGCGCCACCTCCATGGGCTCGAGCTGCTCCAAACGGGCCTTCTTGGCGATTTTGTCCTCGCCTTCGTCGGCATCATGCTCCAGATGGCCCACATCGGTGATGTTGCGTACGTAACGCACCTTGTATCCGATGTGCGTCAGGTAGCGGAACACCACGTCGAAGGTCACCGCCGGACGCGCATGGCCCAAATGCGGTTCGCCATAGACGGTCGGACCGCAGACGTAAAGCCCCACATGGTCGGGCGTGATCGGTTTGAACAGCTCTTTCCTCTTCGATAAGGTGTTGAATAAGAAAACTTTGCCTTTATTTTCGGTCTTTTCCATATACTTGGATTGTTTGTTCTTGAAAAAAGGTCGCAAATATACAATTTTTGCCCATACCTAACCTTGTCGGCTCAACAGCCAACAGCCAACAGCCAACAGCTAACAGCTAACAGCCAATGGCCAATAGCCAATAGCCAACTACACCAGGCAGGGCGCGATGTCGTAGCCGAACACGGTGCCGGGGACGATCTCCTCGGGCTCTTTGCCGTAGCGGAGCACGATCATGTTGCGCGTGCCCTTGAGGGTGATGCGCTCGTTCTCGATCCAGAGGGCGGTGCCCTCGCGAAGGCCGACCACGGTCTTCTCCTTGTTCACGGCCAGATATTCGTTCAGGCGCACCTGACGGGTCTCGCCGCCGTGGCGGATGCTGTCGTTGATGGCCTCCGGATAGGGGTCGATGTAGTGCGGGTTGATTTGGAACGGCACGAGGTCGAAGCAGTCGAAGCTCTCGGGCATCACGATGGGCATGTCGTTGGTGGTGCAGAGCGTCGGGCAGGCCACGTTGGAGCCCGCGCTCCAGCCCATGTAGGGCGTGCCCTCCATCACCTTGCGGCGGATGGGCTTGATGAGCTTGTTGCGGTGCAGTTCGGCCACCAGGTGGAAGGTGTTGCCGCCGCCCACCATGATGAACTTCGCGTTGTTGACCGCCGCCACGGGGTCGCTGACCTCGTGTACGGAAACGACTTTCTTCCCTAACTTCTCGAACACGCCGCGCACGCGGGCCGTGTAGCTGTCGTAGCTGTCGGGATAGACTTTGCCGCCCACGTCCACGCCGGCGTACGGCACGAACAGGATTTCATCAGCCGTGCCCTGCAGGAACTCCGCGATCAACGGCTGGCACCAACCCAGGTAGGGCTCCTTGTAGTTGGTGGAATTGCTTATCAGTAATAGTTTCATTGTTTCGTTGTTTTTTGTTTAAATAAAGACTTTAGACTTTAGACTTTGGACTTTAGACTTTGGACTTTTTGGGGCTATCGTTATTACTTGAATTATCGTTACGTTCAATGTATGTTATTTTTAAGTCTTAAGTCTCAAGTCTCAAGTCTCAAGTCTAAATCTGCGGTCCGAAGGGAATCAACGCCTTGCCTTCTTCGGTGTCGCTGAAGTTGGCGAAATTCTTGATGAAGGCGGAGGCGAGCTCGTTGGCGTTCTTCTGGAAAGCGTCCTTGTCGGCCCAGCTGTTGACGGGGTTGAGGATGTTGTCATCCACGCCGGTCACGTGCTTGGGAATCACCAGGTTGAAGGGCTTCACGATTTCGGTCTCGCAGCTCTTGAGCTCGTCGTTGAGGATGGCCGTGATGATGGCGCGGGTGGCTTTCAGCGAGATGCGCTCGCCGACGCCGTAGCCGCCGCCCGCCCAGCCGGTGTTCACCAAGTAAGCCGTGGCGTTGTGCTCTTCGAGCTTTTTGGCCAGTTCCTCGGCGTACTTCGTGGGGTGCAGCAGCAGGAAGGCCGCGCCGAAGCAGGAGGAGAAGGTCGGCTGCGGGGTCACGATGCCGCGCTCTGTGCCGGCCAGCTTAGCGGTGTAACCGCTTAAGTAGTAGTACATCGTCTGCTCCTTGTTGAGGATGGAGACCGGCGGCAGCACGCCGAAAGCGTCGGCGGAGAGGAAGATGATCTTGCTCGGATGGGTGCCGCGGGAGACCGGGCGCACGATGTTGTTGATATGGTAGATGGGGTAGGAGACGCGGGTGTTCTCGGTCTTCTCGGCGGAGTTGAAGTCGATGTTGCCCTCGGCATCCACCACGAGGTTCTCCAGCAGCGCGTCACGCTTGATGGCGTGGAAGATGTCGGGTTCCTTCTCCTCGCTGAGGTTGATGCACTTGGCGTAGCAGCCGCCCTCGAAGTTGAAGACGCCGTTGTCGTCCCAGCCGTGCTCGTCGTCACCGATGAGGGCGCGGTTCGGGTCGGTGGAGAGGGTCGTCTTGCCGGTGCCGGAGAGGCCGAAGAAGATGGCGGTGTCGCCGTTCTTGCCCTCGTTGGCCGAGCAGTGCATGGCGGCCATGCCCTTGAGCGGCAGGAAGTAGTTCATCACGGAGAAGATGCCCTTCTTCATCTCGCCGCCGTACCAGGTGCCGCCGATGAGGGCCATGCGCTCCGTCAGGTTGAAGGCCACGAAGACCTCGCTGTTCAGGCCCATCTCCTTCCAGTCGGGGTTGGTGGTCTTGCCGGCGTTCAGCACCACGAAGTCGGGCTCGAAGTCGGCCAGCTCCTCCTTAGAGGGACGGATGAACATGTTCTTCACGAAGTGGGCCTGCCAAGCCACCTCCGACACGAAACGCACTTTCATGCGGGAGTTCTCGTTGGCGCCGCAGTAGCCGTCCATCACATACACTTTCTTGCCGGAAAGCTGCTTCTGGCAAAGCTTCCGGAAATGCTCCCAGGTCTTGTGGTCGATGGGCTTGTTGTCGGAGCCCTTCTTGTTGGGATCGTACCACCACACGTTGTCCTTCGTGTTCTCGTCCATGACGATGTATTTGTCTTTGGGCGAGCGGCCGGTGAAGATGCCGGTGTCGACCGAAAGGGCGCCCGACTTGGTCAGGTATGCCTTCTCATAACCCGTCAGTTCCGGGTTGGTCTCGTGCTTGTACAGTTCGTCGTAAGACAAATTGTGGTAAATCTCAACGGGGTTTTCGACACCCAACGCTTGCAATTCTGCTCTTAAGTCTCTCATATTTATGGGGTTTATAATTATTGATTTCGGATTGGCAAAGATACTTTTTTTATGATTACGCTCACCGAAATCAAGAGGTTATTTTGCGCGGACTGGAAAAAATCCGTTTTGCTCCCGGAATCCAAC
>JAEEGG010001333.1_pt1 | contig 67441 bp, 30 predicted proteins | sample 9134161 | NCBI WGS metagenome assembly JAEEGG01 (sample SAMN16246543, study PRJNA631951) | gut metagenome | biome: gut microbiome; feature: rumen; material: CR-attached | host: Bos | place: Iran: Karaj | collected 2018-10
ACGGCATCAGCATTAACCCCGTCAACGGCGACATCTATGTGACCAATGCGACAAGCTTCGTCGATCCCGGTCGCCTGATATGCTACTCCAAGCAGGGCCGGAAGAAGTGGGAGGTGCGCACCGGCGACATTCCGGCGCATTTTGCCTACTTGTGGCGATAATGGAAAAAAATTATTTAATCAAGATAAGTTTAACAAAAATAATAATAAAGAATGAGAAAAACATTTACTCTGCTTATGTTGACTCTGGCGGGCTGCCTCCAGAGCCTGTGGGCGGTGGATGTGACCGTGACGATGAACAGCGTCTCCAAGACGATGTCGCTCGTCAACAAGTCCACCTCCGCTCCCGTGGAAGTGGGTGAGCCTGCCTCCAACAAGTACACGTTCTCCTGCGACGAGGGCACCTATGTGCTCACAGCCTACGCCACCGACGGCACCACCGTCAACGGCACCATCGAGTTGAATGTGTCCGGCGATGCTGCCGATTTCACTGTATTCACCTGCACGGCCTACGCCACCAACAAGGAATGGGCCCTCGGTACGGACTACAGTGTGGAAGTCAGTGTAGCTGGCAAGACGGGTGATTCCCGTGTCATCACCACCGGTGTAAATCTGAAGAACCAGTGCACCTTCCCCGTGCTCAACGGTGACAGTTACTATGCCGAGTTCATCCCCTCAGCCGCCCGCGCCGAAGAGGGTTATCTAAACCTCTACAGGAGTGGCACGGTGACTTTCAACGCCACGGCCAGCGGCGCCATTCCCATGGGCTTGGACTACAGCGTGACGGTGCCTGCTGAAGCCGGCTTCTTCATGGGTATGAAAAAGTCCCATTTTACGGCCTTCACTGAAGTAGAGCCTAAGAACGTTGAGACCACTGGCGGCAGCAAGGTTTATACCTACCGCCTGGGCAACGGCCTTGAGTACAACTTCCGCACCTGGATGCAGGGCGCTCTGACGCACGCCGGCAAGTTCACGGCCAATACCGATGAAAGCAAGATGCCCGTATTCAACCTGACGGCGAGCGACTACAACGGCGATCCCAAGCAGGTTAATCACAGCAATGAAGCCAACGGCGGCTATGAGACCGGCGACATCTTCGTCAACATCAACGAGAAGGGCTTCAAGCAGATGAACGTGGGCGACACCTACGACGTCTTGGGCATGCGCTCCTGGGAGCTCGTTGACAACATCACCAACAACTACTTCTTCGAGCCAGACTTCCACTACACCGTGATTGACGAGAACGGCCAGCCCAGCGACAATGTTGTGCGCTTCGCCGCCAACGCCACTTCCGCTGATCCCTGGAACACGATGACCGCAGTGGGTGAGGGCACGGCCATCGTCCTCGTGACCTACGACGCCATCCATGTGACCAACTTCAGCGGCGCCACGGCCAATCCTTATCTGGGCGGCCCGCTCTACGGTGCCGTCTGGCCCGAGAACACCGCTGCTTTCGTGGTGAAGGTAGGTGGTACGGCAGCCGGTGTTGAGCCCAATATGCTCATCAATGTGATGAATGATCCTGCCAAGAAGAACGCCCATCCCTACGTGGACGCCGAGTGCGACGTATTCTACTATCTTGATACGGAAGAGGGAGCAACCTACACCTTCACACCCACGGGTGCGGAGAGCGTCATGATGGCCGCTCCCGTCATCGGTGCCAATGCGGCCACCTACAACGGCTTCTCTGCCGACGGCGTCACCAAGAACGCTGACGGCAGCTACACGCTGCTGTTGAAGCAGGGCCGCAACATCGTGCGTCTGACCGACGCTGCCGGCAACAGCACCTACCAGGTGCTCACCGCCAAGCCCTGCCACCGCGAGATCACCAATCTCAACGGCAGCGCCCACATTCAGCCAGGCGACCAGGTTAAGGTGCAGTTTAGCGGCCTCCAGCATCCTGCCAACAAACTGGCCGGTATCCACAATTACATATCTTCTTTAAACTTCTATGAGGGCACACCTGAAGGCACCACGCTTGCAGCCGGCACCAATCAGTATCAGTTCGGGGCCACGCCCGCCGCTCAGGCTGTTACTGTCACCATTCCTTCTGACTGGGACACCTCGACCTCTTACGATGTCAAGGGTGGTGTACTGAAGATCACCAACTATGGTGACCCTATCGGCAATCATCGGTTGATCAGTCGCAAGACCGGCCGCAATGCCAATTTTACGGCCATCAACCAAACGGCTTATTTTGGCGCCGTGCCCGGCTTCTCCATCGCTGTGGAGGCTGCACACCCCGTCACTCTGGTCGTCAGCAGCAACGCCGCCGGCATCACGCTTGACCTGAAGGACGCCTTCGGCAATACCGTTGAACCCAATATCGACGGCACCTATACCGTGACCTACGGCCACTACACTTATAAGGCCGGCGCTCCCGGTTATCAGGCCGTACGCGGTGAAATCACCGTGGCCGACGATGCACCGGATCAGATTGTGGAAACCGTCAATCTGGAGGAGGCTCCTGCCGGCGCATGGGATGGTGAGACTTTGACCGAGCCTGCTCAGGAAGGCGGTGTATATCAGATTGGCACCGGCGCTGAACTGGCCTGGTTTGCCAACGATGTCAATGCAGGTCACTACAGCATCAAGGGCGCCCTTACTGCCAATATCAACCTCGGCGACTACGATTGGACGCCCATCGGCGGTGCTACCGCAGCTAAGGCCTTCCAGGGTCAGTTCGACGGTCAGGGCTACACCGTATCCGGCCTCTACATCAACAATACGGTTACCTATCAGGGCTTCTTTGGCTACACCAAGGGTGCCACCATTGAGAACGTGACCGTCAGCGGTTCCGTGACGACCAGCGCCAACTATGCTGCCGGCGTAGCAGCTTACGCCAACGCTTCCACTTTGAAGAATTGCGACAACCTTGCCGTTGTACACGGTAAGCAGTACACGGCCGGCGTTGTTTGCTACGCCTCCGGCGCCGCCCATATCGACGGCTGTGCCAACTTCGGCGACGTCACCGGCACGGGCTCGTTCACTTCGGGCGTTGTGGCCAATGCCGCTTCTGCTACAGTGGAGATCACCGACTGCGCCAACTACGGTCATATCACCGGCACCGCCAATGTGACCACCATTGCCCATGCCGGCAACGCTGCTACCGTAGTCAGGAGATGTGTCAACACCGGCCGTCTGACCGCTACGGCCACCACCACCGGTAATGTCACTTCTTCCGAACAGGCGCGCACCGGCATTGAGGATATTTACGTGGTGAAGCACTATACAAACGGCCAGGAATACGAGACATTGGTTTATCCCGCTCAGATGGAAAGCGGCGAGGTGGCTTACCTGCTCGGCGAGCCTTGGGGTCAGAAGATTGATACCGACTTCGCTCCCTATGTCGGCGGTGAGAAAGTGTATAAGGTGGGCGACCTCTATCTCAACACCGAGGAGGCCGACTTCGAGCTGGCTACTCTTACCTTTGAGGATGCCGACTACAAAGCCGGTCCCAACTACCTTGGCAGCCGAAGCTGGTCGTCGCTCATAGACAGCCCGCAGTACGGCGGTCTCCTGCTCTACGGCGAGGACGGCTATGGCATTTATGATGAGGAGGATGCCTATCGTTGGTATGATGAGAACAACACCAACCTGCAGAGTTCGCTCAACAACGCTTGGGGCTCTTGGGCCTTCTGGAATGGCGGCGTGGCTGTCAGCAACTACAACACGCCCGTGGCCGACGGTGGCTTCTCAACGCAGTTGGGCATCCCCGGCGGCAAGGGCCACGACGGTTCTGTCAACTTTGCCGTTGCTTTCGGCTACAATGATCCTATGAGCGGCATGGGCGACAGCCGTCCCATTCTTTCCTTCGGCGACGGCAAGGAGCGTGTCATCAACGACATGTATGTCACCAACACCGCTTACTTCCGCAATGCCGTGCTCAACGGCATCTTGACCAACCCTGCCACGGACGCCACCTATATCGACCTGGTGGTTGAGGGCTTCAATGCTGCCGGCGAATCCACCGGCGAGGTGCGCCTGCGCCTGATTGACGGCAAGGACGACATCCTCACCGACTGGACTCCGTTCCGCCTTTCTCACCTGGGCAAGGTTGCCAGCATCAAGTTCAATTACGAAGCCAGCGAGGATCAATACAGCACCTACGGCTTCAGCGCCCCCTCTTATGTGGCTATCGACGACATCTCCGTGCGCATTCCCTCCAGCGAGGTGGGTGTGTCCGAATTGCGTGTGGAGCAGCCCGAGAAGAAGACCGTTCAGAGCATCTACGACCTCAACGGCCGTCGTCTCAACCAGCTCCGTCGCGGTGCCATCAACATTGTTGACGGAAAGAAGGTCTTCGTACCCTAATGACGGAATGAAATGAAAGAAAAATTGCTTTTAAAATACTTTCTGCAAAAAGTCGTGAAGTCAGTGGCCCGTGACGGGTCGCTGGCGTCACGCATCCTTCGTGTGCCGGCCCTTGTGGCGGCACTCTTCTTGCTCTCCTGCACGGGGGGCAAGACCCCTACGGCTGACGAGGCGGGCGACACCATACCCCTTCGTCATGCACGTAACATCATTATGGTGCAATACGCCGACCGCATCGGCGTCACGATTCTCGACCCCTGGCATGACGGTGTGGCCCTGCAGCACATCGACATCCGCCAGCCCCTCAAAAAAGCCGGTGTGTTCACCGCCGTGCATTGCGGCCTCTTGGGTGAGCTCGGCGTGAAGGACGCCGTGGCGGGGGTCTGCGAGTTGGACTATATCAACCTGCCCTGGGTGCAGGAGGGTGTCCGCGCCGGACGCATCATGGACCTCGGCAGCGGCCTTTCGCCCAACCTGGAGCGTATCATGGAGCTCGAGCCCGATGCCCTGATGCCCACGCCTTTTGAGGACAACGGCGGCTACGGCAAGATGGAGCGCATGGGCATCCCCATCATCCAGTGTGCCGACTACATGGAGCGTTCGCCCCTGGCGCGTGCCGAGTGGATGCGCTTCTACGGCCGTCTGTTCGGAGTGGGGGAGCGCGCCGACAGCATCTTTGACGCCGTGGAGCGCGACTACACGGCCCTGTGCGACACGGTGCGCCGTCTGCCCGCCGGACGCAAGCCCAAACTGCTGGTGGAGATGCCCGTCAGCGGCCATTGGTATGTGGCCGGCGGCGAGAGCACGATGGGCTTGCTCTATCGTGATGCGGGCTTCGACTATCTCTTCTCCGACGTTCCCGGTGCTGGCTCCACTGCCTTGGGCATCGAGCGTGTGGCGGAGAAGGCACTGACCACCACCGACGACGACCTCTGGCTCGTGAAGCGCGGTGACATGATCAGCAAGGAGGACATCTTCAAAGATGTGCCTCTCCTGCGCGGCACACAGGCCCGCCTCTACATCTGCAACACGCTCACGAGCGGCTTCTTTGAGGAGGTGCCGTTTCATCCGGAGCGCCTGCTGCGCTGCCTCATCGGATTGGCCCATCCCGAGCTTCACCTCGGCGGCAAGGCCTATTTTACTGCCCCTTAGCAACGGGAAGTTAGTGGAGTACATAATAACATAACTTATAAACCAAACAATTATGAAAAAACAAACTTTTAAGAAGCATTTGTGGCTATTGCTTCTGGTGTTGCTCATCCCTATGGGTGCATGGGCAGACCGGGAGGTCAATCAGTTGCAATTCGGCAAGCAGACCATCGAGGTCGCTTCTGATGAGGTCATTACGTTTTATGAACCTTGGGGCACGGAAGATATTGATGACCAGAATGCTTACAATTCCCAGTCTTTAACCGTATTTAAACCGGCAGAAGCAGGAAAGTCAGTACAAATCACTTTTGAAAAGATTGATTTGGACCAGTACAGTAATTCGTATTATCTGTATATGAATCTGTACGATGGCATTGCCGATGCCGATGATGCTTTTAGTTGGCCATCGAGCACCAGTGCAATTACCGGTTCATCCAGTCTTGCCGGCATGTCGGGTACGCTTATTGCCGAGAAAATCAACAACGACAACAAGCCCTCACTCCCGGCTGTTTACACGTCGGGTACCGCTGACGGTGCATTGTCTGTCGGATTCATGCACCGCAATTCCAATGAATGTGAGGGTTGGGTGGCAAAAGTTAAGGTTATTACCTTAGAGAATATGACCATCACAGGCGCCGGTTCCAATTACGACAATGTGGTGGCAGTGCCTGCTGCAAAGCAGAATGTCGCATTTGCAAATGCCTATGTCACGGCAGAGGGTGTGATGAACCCCGACAAAGTGACCGGCATTTATTTTACAATGACGAAGAACGAGTCTGCCGTAAATCCGTTGTCTCTGCGTTTGTACAAGGGTGAGACGCTCATCGAAGCCAGCGTAGAAGCTTATAACGACGGCTACAGGTTCGTTCTCGACGAGGCGCCGGCTGACGGCACCACAACATTCGCCGTCAAGGGTGATTTCCTCAGCACTGCTGCTGTCGGTGCAAAAGTACAGGTGGACATCACAAAAATAACCACAGTATCTCAGACCGAAGGTGTCACTCCGTTTGCAGCCGGTTCTGCCGTTGAGGTGGAAAATCCGGCGATAGTTCTGATGACTTCCACGCCTCAGACTGTCACCGTTGGCGAAACATCCATGGCTTTCTATGACGAGGGCGGTAAGGATGGCGGCATCGTCTCTAAGACCAATGGTCAGGTGACCTTCCTCTCCGGTGCAGCCGGAAAGAAGGTGATGGTGGATTTCACTTTGAATAAGATTTGGCACGGTTCGCTATACAACCAGGAACTGCGCATCTATAACGGGCAGGAGGTCAAGGCAGAGAAGCTGATCAAGACTCTTCAGCAGGGTGAGATCGGACTTGTTCGCTCCACTGCAGAGGACGGTTCTTTGACGGTGGTTCTGTATAGCGACGCAAGCAATTCCGTTGATGCCGACGGCTTCGAGGCTGCAGTAAGCCTCTTCACGCCGCAGCCCATGGATTTTAACGGTATTGAGACAGCCGCTGCCTCTGCAGAGACGCTTTGCGCCGGCGATGCCGGGCAGGAAATGCTCAACATCACCGTGAAGACGCAGAATACTGAGCCTGCCATGCAGGTGACAAAGATGGCTTTCTCTGCAGGCGAGGATTTTGCCCTTGTCTCCAAGGCATCTCTCTTCTTCGGCTCAACGAAGGTGGGCGAGACAGCGATTGCTGCTGCCGACTTTGTGATAACGCTCGATGCTCCGCAAACTCTCGCCGAAGGTGACAACATCTTTACTCTGAAATACGATGTCAGCGACGAGGCCCTGAACGACCAGAAAGTTAGCGCAGAGGCCGTCAGTGTGACAGCGTTGGTAAACAATGCAGAAAAGACAGAGAACGTTGCCGGGGCTGTTGCTGTGGAGCGCACGGTGAACAACGTTGTTCTTTCATCTGCCGATCAGGGAGAAGTGACAAAGACTGTCAACGGTGCAATGGCATTTGAGACGAAGCCCAAAAGCAGCTACAGTTCATATTGTGAGCCCGGAACGGATACACGCACCAATATCTTTGTGCCAAAGCATGAGGGCATGGTGGCACAGATTGACTTCTCTGAGTTCAACGTGCAGTATTCGTCAACTTCTTATGGAAACAAGTCGATTTTCAAGGTCTATGCCGGACAGGGCACCACAGGCGCTCTGTTGTGGGAACTCAACGACAACGCTCAGGAGTCTGCAGGTCCGGGATTTGTAATCCGTTCTACGGCTGCCAACGGCGCTCTGACCGTTGTGTTCAGCCCCAACACTTCTTACTCTTATTATTATACGGGCTTCAAGGCAACAGTCAGCGAATATGAGTCGAAGGATATGGAGGTGACAGCTGTTGAGGCTGCACAGGCCAGCACAGCCGATGCCTCCATCGGCGCTGCCAATCAGGAGCTGCTTTCTGTAAGCGTAAAGACAGAGGGTAATCTGAACCAACTTTCTGCGAGCGGCATGAAGCTGAACCTGAAAGGCACCGAAGCCAACATCACCAAGGTAAGCGTATGGAAGGACGATGTCAAGGTTGGTGAGGCTGAAGCCGCTGCTGAGGTGGAGGTGGCTTTCAACGAGGCTGTCGGGCTGACAGAGGGCAACAACCCCTTTATCGTGAAAGCCGACATCAGTGCGACTGCTGAAGAAAACACGACCATCGATGCTGCACTGCTCAGCGTTACCGTGGGTGACAACAGCATAGCCGTTGCTGACGGCGATCCCGAGGGCGCACGCACGCTGAAGAACCAGGTGCTGATGACTGCAGGCAATCACGGCACATTCAACCTCGCTCTCGGTCAGAAGGTGAATGTCTATGATGACGGAGGTGCAGAGGGCGACGGCGCCGACGGTGTGGAGGCTATGATCACCTTTGCGCCCGCAGACGATGCATCCTGTGTCAAGCTGACCAATCTCGGCATCACATTTGCTTACACAGCCCACCTTTACTTCTACGAAGGCACGGAAGTGGACAATGATAAGCTGTTGATGGATCTTTCCGGCTCGTCGGCCAAGTTTGATCCGTTTATCGTGGATGGTCCCGTTACCGTCAAATACGTCGGCAGCGGCAGTTACACCAAACCCAACTTCGGCATTGTTGTCGAGGGCTATAAGAAGAGTGACGTCGTTGTGACGTCTGTCACCACGGAAGACTTGAGCGTGAGCGAAGTGCTCAAGGGACAGACCGATGTCCGTATGCTCAAGATAATGGTAGAGGCTAAGGGCGAACTGACCCCCGCAGAAGTGACTTCGTTCAATGTCAGCGGCATTGACGGTGAGGCGGTGGAGGCTTCCCATATCTATCAGACGGGCACGACGACAACATTCTCGGCCAACGAGGAATTCAACGGTTCCTACAGCATCACCAACAGCGGCACCTATTATTTCTGGCTCACCTACGATCTGAAGTCGGATGCCACCGTCGGTGCGACGGCTACAGCCACACTCAACAGCGTCGTTGTCAGCGATGAGACCGTTGCTGTGACAGAGCCGGCTACTGCCACCGTCACCGTTGCCAGCGGCAAGAGCGGTGTCTATACGGTAGGAGAGGGCGGTACCTATTCCACCATTCAGGCCGCTGTCGATGACTTCGGCGCACTGGGCATGGAAGGCCCCGTGGTATTGAAGATAAAGGCCGGCGAATACAACGAAAAGGTTCGTGTGCCGTATATCAAGGGTATGGGTGCCACCAACACGCTCACCATCGAAAGTGAGAGCGGTGAGCGCGACGTGAAGATCTATCATAACAACTACACCACCGGCGGCTATAGCGACGACCAGCACAAGAAGGACTACGGTGTCGTCACGCTCTACGAAGCCAGCTACGTCACCCTGCGCAACCTTGAGGTTTACACCACCGACAAGGCTTACAAGGCTGTAGTGATGGTGAAGGACGAGAGCCGTCATGTCACCATAGACAACTGCTATCTCCACGCTCCTGTCTGCACTGCCAATTCCGGTGAGGACGTTTGTCTTGTGGGTCATACCATCATCGATGAGGAGAACAGGAACAACGACTACCTGACCGTGAAGAACTGCCTCCTGGAAGGCGGTAAGATGGGTGTCTCAATGGGTGGCACCAGCTATGTAGCCCTGCCCAAGGAAGTCGGCGGCGTCATTGAGGGCAACACTTTCAAGAACAATGGACAGAAGGCCATCTACGTGATGGACGAGCTGGGCGTGAAGATTAAGAACAACACCGTCATCATCGAAGCCGGAGTCGAGACGAAAACCAGTGTCGGTGTTCTCGACATGCAACTGCGCGATGAGTATGCCGAGGCTACGGAGATTACGGGCAACATCTTCAACGTGGCTCCGACGACCTATGCCGCTGTGATGAACCTGCGTCAGTTGGAAGGCACTACCGATGCTCCGGTTATTATTGCCAACAACGTTATCAATCTGGTTTCGCTCAACGCTTCTTATTCTGCCTTCAAGTTCAACGGTGCCAAGATTAAGAACGTGAATGTGGCCAACAACACCATCCGTATGACAGGCGAGAACGGCGGTGCCGCTTTCTGGGCATCCTCCACGTTCGGCGACGGCTATGGCACAGGTATTGATGTTGTCAACAATATCATACAGAACGAGACTTCTGGGTATGCCGTCAACCTGTATAATGATGCCAATCTGGATAAGATCAGTTTCCGCAACAACATTATTTCCACTTCAGGTGAGACCTTCTTCCGTGCCTCGTCCGGCACCACCGGTGACTTTGCCGCTTTCGTGGAGAAGACGGGTGCTACGGGCTGTATCAACAAGCAGGCTATATTTGTCAGTGACGACATTCTGGAGCCTGCAACGACTCTCGATGGTGACCTGTTGACGGCTGTAAAACTCGACTATGTGACCACCGACGTGAACGGCACTGCCCGTCCTGAGGAGAATATCTCTATAGGTGCTTACGAATACAACCCGAACAGAACTCGTGTTCCTGTTATTGCTGAGGGTTATCCCACAGCTGCAGCAACAGCCTTTAACGAGGTTAGGGTCAACGTGAAGGCCGACATGGCCGGCAAGGCATATGTCGTAGTGCTGCCTGCAACCGTCGAGGCTCCAACGGCAGAAATCGTGAAGGCTTCCGGGCACACCGCTATGCTGACGAAGGACACCGAAGCCAGCATTAAGATTGGTGATCTTAGCGAAAAGACTGTCTATAATGCTTACGTGCTCGTAGAGAGCGCCTATGGTGTGACCACCGAACTGCAGACCGTCAGCGATATAGCCACCCCGATGGAACCCATCGAACTGACGATTGTCTGCACCGAGCCTGAGACCACTGTGGCCGAGGGCACCGAGACGGCTCTGAAGGTGATGGTGGCCAGTGGTCTGGCACCCTTTACCGTGACCTGGAAGAACCAGAAGAATGAGGTGGTGGACGAGCCCGTCGTCAGTGAACTCATTGGCGAGGAGATTGTCAAGACCTTTACGCCAACACAGTCGGGCGACTACTATGTGACGATTGTCGATGCCCAGCACTTTGAGGCTAAGGACACCTGCCGTATCATTGTTACCGGTGAGGCTGTTGTTGCCGACTTTGAAGACCTCTATCTGGCCGAGAACAGCTACTGGCGCGGTCCCGACACGAAGGGTACTATTGAGGAAGGTCTCTATGGCGACAACCAATATCAGGGCTCGTTCCTCAGCGGCAGCTACAAGTTCTCCAACAACTACAGCATCGACTGGGGTTCGTGGAGCGGCTTCAGTTATTCTAACCGCACGGAGACCGAAGGTGGCGACATCATGAAGGACCAGTGGAATGCCTGCACGGGCAAGGGTCACGACGATTCTGAGAACTATGCCGTTTTCTTTGAGGACAGTTTTGCCCCGATGACCGTCAGCGTGCTCAGCAATCCCGAGGGCGAACAACTCAACGGCTTCTACATCACCAATGCTGCCGTGACCGTCAATGCCTTCGTCAACGGCGACGGCATGACAGAGGGCGGATTCACCACGGGCGACTACTTCAAGCTCACGATTACTGCCGACAACAGCAATGCCCTGGTCTATTATCTGGCAGACTATACGTCAGAAAACGAGGCAGACCACTACTATGTTAATGATTGGCAGTGGGTGGATTTGAGCCGTCTTGGTGTGGTGAAGGAACTCACCTTCAGCCTGGCGTCTTCGCGTAGCAACGCCTGGGGCTACACCACACCTCTGTACTTCTGCATGGATGACTTCAACAGTCTGCGTCCTGAGACGTCCTACACATTGAATATGGCGTCTGAGTCGAAGAGCGTTGCAGAGGCATTCGATTTGGCTTCTGAAGGCACCGTCGTCTATGCCTTCGCTGATGCCTTGGACGATGAGCTGCAGGGCATTGTATCCTTGACCGACGATGTCTTGACGGTGAACACCAAGGAGGCCATTGAATTCGATGTTGTCGTGAAGGCCACCCAGTGCGGCAAGACACAGTACGTCAAGCTGCACGTAGTGAAGTCCGACACGACCGGTATCACCGACGTGGATGCAGCAGAAACAAGCGATAGCAAGACATACTATAACCTCAGCGGTCAGAAGGTGGAGAAGCCCCTGAAGAGCGGCATCTACATTGTTGATGGCCGGAAGGTCTATGTGAAGTAAGGCTTTTAGCTTCTGAAGAAAGGAAACGGGCTGCCCGATAAGGGTAGCCCGTCTTCTTTTTCCGTCTTGTCCTTAACGGCGGTGAATCAGTGGAGCGGCGTCAAGGGATAAACCAGGTTTACGATAAAGATGTTGGCGGCGAGGATGATGATGTTCATCGGCAGGCCGATGCGTATGAAGTCGCTGAAGCGGTAGCCGCCGGGGCCGTAGACCAGCATGTGGGTGGGTGAACCGATGGGCGTGGCGAAGCTGCTGCTGACGGCAATCATCAGGGCCACCAGGAAGGGGAACGGGTCGTAGCCCATTTTCTCGGCGCTGTCAAACACGATGGGGAAGAACATGGCGCCCGCCGCCGTGTTGGAGATAAATTCTGTGATGAAAGTGGCAACAAAGCATACGGCAATCATCACCGTGAGCGGATTGCTGCCGCAGGCGTGCAGGATGCTGTTGGCCATCGATTCTGCGATGCCTGTCTTTTGTATGGCGAGGCCCAAGACGGCGCTGCCGGCGAACACCATCAGGATGTCCCAATTGATGGCTTTCATGGCCTGATCCATGCTGCAGCAGCGGCAGATCATCATTCCGGCGGCGGCCAGGAAGGTGCATTGCAGCAGCGACATCACACCGCATGCCGACAGCACCACCATGGCAATCATGATGGCCGTGGAGATCAGGGTGCCGTAGCCGAAGTTGGGCACTTCATCGGAGTCGAAGAAGTGCAGGAGTTTGTCCAGGGACGAAGTGCTCGGCTTGAAGTGCTTCTGGCAGATCAGTAACAGGGTGTCGCCGGCCTGCAGCACCACATCGCGCGGTGCTTCTTTGATGCGCTCGCCGCAGCGGGAGACGGCTGCCAGCATCACGTTGTGGTCCTTCTCGAAGGTGCTGCCGCCAATCTTGGTGCCAATCAGACTGCTGCCGAAGTTGACGTAGGCCGTGCGCAGCTGAGTGTAGTTGTCCAGCTCGCTGGCGGTGAAGACGTGGTGGTCTGCACTCACCAACTGGTGGTCATAGGCGATTTCGATAATGTCGTCGATTTGTCCGGCGTAGACCAAATGGTCGCCGCCCATGATGGGTTCTTCCTCTGTGACGGGCATTGGTATGTCGTCGTAGTGATACATCTTGACGAGGCTGCCGCCCTTGACGTGATACAGGCCGGCCTCGGCCAGCGTCATGCCGATATACGGGTTGTCCGAGGGCACGCGCAGTTCCACGGTGTATTCTCCTGTTGATTCGAAGGCGCTCTCGGGCGCTTTGCGGTCGGGTAGCAAGCGTTGCATGGCGATGACCGACAGCACGCCGACGGCCAGACAAAACAGGCCCGGGATGGTGGTTGCCAGGATGTTCATAGCCACGCCGGTGTTCTCTTCATACAGACCGCTGATGATGAGGTTGGGCGGTGTGCCGATGATGGTGCACACGCCGCCCATGCCCGAGGCGTAGCTCAGGGGGATGAGCAACTTGGAGGGCGCCACGCCGAGCTTCTTCGACCACATCTTCACGATGCCGACGAAGAGCGACACCACCGTGGTGTTGCTCAGGAAGGAGCTCAGCGCTGCCACGGGCAGCATCAGTCGTGTCACGGCCTTGGAGTAGCTGTCGGGCGTGCCAAGCAGGTATTTCACGATCCACTGCAGCACGCCGGTGTGGGTCAGTCCGGCCACCACGACGAAGAGCACGCCGACGGTGACGACGGAGGTGCTGCTGAATCCCGAGAAGGCTTCTTTGGCGTCGAGCACACCGGTGACGAAGAGCACGCCGACGGCTCCGAGAAAAGCCACATCGCTGCGACACTTGGTCAGCAGCAGCGTAGAGAACAGCCCCAGCACTGTGGCTATCGTGATCCAGGCGTCTATGCTAAAACCTAAAAACATTATTGAATCAATTCTCTTTCTCTGTTGTGGATATATAGGCCCTTGCGGACGGGCTTTCTGTTATATCTGCGACCGGAGAGGTCGTACCACGCGTCATCATCCGTTGAGCCATTAACCGTGATCCCGGAACCATTAACCGTTTCAATGCCTTCGGGATTATCGCTTCCGTGGTAGAAGAGGCGAAAGTGGTGGACGGCGGTCCAGTCGTCGCTCACGCCGACCTCTTTGCAGAGTCCGATGTTGAGCACACCGTCCGTGCTCTTCCAATTGTCCACGGTGAGTCTGTTGACGGTTTCGGATGGCAAGTAGCGGTTGCGGACGGTGAAGGCGGCGCCTGCGGCCTCATGGTCCACGGGGACAAACTTACCCTTGACATAGGCATACCATTCTCCTGCCGACGACGTGCGGTTGGCGCCGAGCGACACAGGAGCGATGGGCTGCATCTTCTCGTTGATGAAGAGTTGGGCGTTCACTTCGGTGACGTCGCTGTTCTCCTTGGGGCCGTTGCGGTAGAAGGCCTGCGTCTCCAGACGGTAGCATCCGGAGGGCATGCCGGGCAGTGTCTGCTGCAAAAGGAAGGTGCAGTCGCGCAGCTCCAGACAGTCGTAGCCCACCGAACCCGAATAGCCGGCTTTGCCCGTGACGAGTGTCCAGTTTGCGATGTCGTCGCTGAAGTCCGCGTTGATGAGCAGGTGTGTGATGTCGGCAAACTCCGTGCGGAGCTGTCGGGCGTCAGCGGTCAGGTAACCGTTGGTGAAGGCCCGCACGTCGGTGATGGCGGCGGGAATTTGCTCGTCTGTGTGCTCGCCGTCAAGCCAGTCGGCCGTAGCTTCTTCGAAAGCTTTGTTGTAGGCGGCCTCTGCCTCAGTGTCGGCCTGCGGATGGTCGGTGGCGAGACGTTGTGAGCGCTCCAGGGCTTCGCCCAGCTGCTTGTAGGCCTCCACGGAGGGGCGGGCGGCGTCGCAGGCAGAAGCCAGCGCACTGAGGGCTGCGTCAATGTCGGCGGCGCTGCCACTGACCATCACGGTACGCGTTTCGTCCATGCTATGCTGCAGCGAGGCGCGCACCTCCTTGTTCATGGGCTGCATCAGTAAGTCCATGGCCTCGGTGAATCCGGCGTAGCCGAGCCCCCGGATGTCGGCGGCGTCCAGCACCTTGTTGTAGAGTCGCACATCAGACATCGACCCCTTCAGCAGGGCGTCGGTTGAGAACATCGAGCGTCCGAGATAGGCGAGTGTGGCGGGCACGTCATCCGGACGTAAGGTGACGGAGGAAGAAGAGGCGTTGAGGCTGCCGTTGATGTAGATGCGGGCACCGCCTTCGCCGAGTGTCACGGCGACATGGCTCCACTGCCCCGAGGTGAGTCTGCGGCTGGCATTGACGCCCTGTTTCACGCCGTCTTTGCATATCTCGAATCGCATGACGCTGCCGTTGGAGGTCGTGAGCATGACATAGTTTTCCGTGTCGCGGCCAAAGTCGAAGATGCGCTGCCATGCTGTTGTAGACGCGGGCTTCACCCAGGCACTGAAGGTCATCTCGTGCATGTTGGCAACGTTGTAAGGCAGGCTGATGCTGCCGTTGCCGTCGAACACGGCGCAGGGATGCGTCTCGCCGGCGTTGTGGGTGATGCCGTTGCCCGAAGCATTGAGGCGGTTCTCGCCCGCGTCGTTGAGATTCTCACCCATGGGCCATGAACCCACCAGCCCGGAGGCATCCGTCGTCGCGGCCGTCACTTCCCCGGAGGGTTCGCTCAGATTCCACGCAGCATCCACGGCGCGGATGCGGTAACGGTAGTTGTGACCTTTTATGCAGTAGTTGTCGATGAAGGAGGCACCGCCCACCTGTCGGCCCACGGTCTCCCACAAGCCGGTGGTCTCGTCGCAGCGATAGACCATGTAGCCCAAGAGGTCGCTCTCGCTGTTGGGCATCCACATGAGTTCAATGCTGCCCGAACGGCCCCGGGCTTTGAGGTTGAGGGGCGCGGCGGGCGCCGTTGTCTCCACCGTGGCATTGGCGGGCACAAAGCGCCAGAGTTGGCGGTCGCTGCCGGTGCGTGCCCATTGACACACGGCACTCGGTGTGGCATCCGTGTTGTTGCTGCTGCCCTCCAGAGAGAGGCCGCTGTCGTAGTTGGTGATGACATACCATCCGTCGCCATTATAGCGCAGATGCCAGCGTTCGCATTCGTTGCCGCTGCCAGGGTAGCTCTGCACTTTGGCGCCGTTGTCGCCTGCATATTTGAGTGCGTCCAGATAATACGAAGGGTTGGCGGAGCAGGCAATGGTGACGTGGGCAAAGTCGGCGGCGTCGCGCATGCCCAAAGGCTTCACCGTCCAGGTCTGCAGAGCGGTAGCGGACTCCCGGGCTTGGGAGATGTTGCCGCCCGAAACGGAGGAGACGGTGAGCAGACGCCCTGTAGCCTTGTTCACAATTTTGAAATCGCCGTTGATGGGCCCCACGGGGACTTCCTCTCCGTAGGTGATTTCGATGACATACTCCGAATTGGTCTGCCCGGTCTGATAGCCTGTACCGCCCGGGGTGGCTTTGGTGTAGTCGTAGTAGGGGCCGTAGCCGTCGTAGTAGGCCAGACGGTCTTGCGAGACAAAAGTGTAGGCCGACTCGGTGGCCTGGCGCTCCGAGGTGCCCAGGAAAGCTTCGGCCAGCTGCTCCGAATTGCGGCGGAATACGGCGGCCGAGGTCCACGCCTGGCGGTTCTCTGCATAACCTATGCGCATACCGTCGTTGCTGGCGCGCCCCAGTTCAGCGCGCGTATAGCTGCCGAAGTCCGACCACCAGATGCCGTCGCTCATGCCGTAGTTCATGCCGATGAGGGCGTCGTTGATGTTGTGCATCTCGTCGCCGGCAGATTTCTTTCCCGCAGTCCTCACGGCATCGTAGAAGCCGGCGAAATTGTCAAATGTGCCGGCGAGCTGATGGGTGTTGCCGATTTGCACGGCATTTTTCATGGTGTTCCACCAGGATTTGCCGTAGTCGCAGTTGAGGGTGTTGGGGCCTGTCAGGTCAATGTCCTTTGTCACGTCGTTGGCTCTGATGAGTTGCGCTACGCTCACCATTCCCGACACCGTCGGCGCGTTGTTGGGACTGTAGTCCGGCTCGTTGAACGGGGAGATGGCCGTGACGGTGTAGCCCTTGGCCTGCAGATAGGTCACGCCGAGCGCGATGTCCTGCACGAAAGCCGTGCTGTAGGAACTCTGCCATTTCGTCTCACTGGTGTTGCCGGCCAGAAGGTAGAGCGTTTTCACGCCGGATTTCTCCAGCCAGCTCAGCTGCAGGTCGAAGTTGTCCTTCTGCTCCTGTGAGAGCTCCGTGTAGCTCCCCGACACGCGCGGGTTGATGGTGACACGGCCAAGGGAGACGCACTCCTGCATGTGGTTGGTGGCGCGCAAAGGCCACCACGACCACAGCCACGCTGTGTCGATGCCCCAACGCACGGGTTGCGACACACCGGCCTCGCTGAGGTTGTAGGGCACTATAACGCCCGGCTCTCCGGCAGTCAGTGCATCGCTGGCTGCCCATTGGGCCGAAACAGGGCGGGAGACAATAATCAACAGGATAATGAGGATTTTACGCATGTCTTTTACTTTATTTCGCAACAAATATACGGAAATTAACTGAAAATTGAAGATTGAAAACAGAAAAGTTTCAAATATGTTAAAAGTATTGTGATTTTTGCTTTTCCGTGGCTGAGACAATATTTTTTTTTATATCTTTGCACTGCAAAAGCATCACAGTCACACAAAAAAAACATCAATCCCTTTATTCCATGAAAAAAACCTTTCTTCTGACCCTGGCCGCGCTTCTGACGCTTGGCGCCGCAGCACAGCAGCAGGGACAGCGGGGCGCACGCCGTGGCTACACCTCCACGGTGCTGGTACATGACCCCGTGATGGCTTGGGAGGACGGCGTGTGCTACCTCTACGGCACCGGCAACAACCTCCAGCAGATGACTTCCGAGGACATGATTCAGTGGCAGTATGCCAACTCCGTGCTCAAGCAGACGCCCGAGTGGATCGGCAAGCACATCAAGGGCTTTGGCAGCCACATCTGGGCTCCCGACATCGTCAAAGGCAACGACGGCCTCTGGCACCTCTACTACAGCGGCTCGGCCTTCGGCAAGAACACCAGCGTCATCGGCCACGCTCAGGCCACTTCGCTCAAGAAGGGCGACTGGACCGACACGGGCCTTGTGGTGGAGAGCGTGAAGAAAGATCGCTTCAACGCCATCGACCCCGCCGTGGTGATCGACGACGAGGGCACGCCCTGGATGGCCTTCGGCTCCTTCTGGGACGGCATACAGCTCATCCGTCTGAAGAAAGACATGCACACGGTGGACAAGAGCTTCAAGCAGCAGACCATCGCCTCGCGTCCCAAGACCACGCCCGTGGACTCGATCGCTCCCGTGGAGCCTGGCAGCAAGGCCATTGAGGCCCCGTTCATCTACAAGCGCGAGGGGTGGTACTACCTCTTCGTGTCGTGGGACTACTGCTGTCGCGGCGCGCGCAGCAACTACAAGGTGATGGTGGGCCGCTCGAAGAATGTGGTCGGACCCTATCTCGATCAGGATGGTCGCGACCTGGCACAGGGCGGCGGCACGCTCGTCTATAAGGGCGACCGCAACTACGTGGCCGGCGGACACTCCGCAGCCTACCGTATGCCCGACGGGCGTGAAATCTTCATCTGCCACGGCTACGACCGCGAATACGGCGAGAGCCGCCTGGTGCTCAAGTCCATGACCTTTACCGACGGATGGCCCGTCCTTTCCAATATGAAATATCCTAACAGTCCCTACATTAAAGAGCCCTTCGCCCTCTGGCCTTCGGCTCCCGCCGATTGCCGCATCCCTTCTGCCGATTGGCAGGAGCGTGAGGACGACGGCAATCGCTTCAACCGCGTCACCGTGCCCACGATGGAGCTCTTCCCCGCCATGCAGCAGCCCGGTCCGCGCCGCGGTGCGCAGAAGCATCGCGCCGTGGTGGTGTGTCCCGGCGGCGCCTATCAGATACTGGCCTACGAGAAGGAAGGGCAGGAGGTGGCCATGTGGCTGCAGCGTCTGGGCTACGACGCCTATGTGCTGGCCTACACTGTGCCCGGCAACCGCGAGCAGGCGCTGCGCGACATTCAGAGAGCCGTGCGTGTGGCCCGCAGCAAAGGGGCTGACGAAGTGGGTGTGATCGGCTTCTCTGCCGGCGGCTCGCTTTCGGCTCGTGCCTGCACCCGCTACGACGAGCAGACCTATGAGGCCGTGGACGACATCGACAAGCTCTCTGCACGTCCCGATTTCGGCATTCTCATCTATCCCGCTTATCTTGACGAAGGTGAGGGCGGCACGCTCTCTCCCGAGCTGCGCGTCAATGCCGAAACGCCTCCGATGTTTGTTTTCGGCACGGAGGATGACAAGTTGTATTCAGGCCCATCGTGCATGACCTTTGTTCCGGCCATGCAGAAGGCGGGTGCTCCCGTGGAGCTGCACTATCTGACGAAAGGCGGTCACGGCTACGGCATGCGCCGCGGCGCCGGCCGCGTGTGGCCTACGCTTTGCGAGACCTGGCTGCGCTCCATCCACCAAACAGCGCCCAGCCGCAGATGACGCCGAAGAGGTTGGCCCAAAGGTCCATCCACTCTCCGCTGCGTGTGGTGGTGAGAAAGGCTTGAGCCAGCTCCATCAGTCCGCTCCAGGCGGCAACAAAAAGCAACAACAGGACGGTGCGCCCCAACGGGTGCGCCGTCTTGCGTTTACGGTCTTCCCACAGCACGACGCAGGCCCATGTGCCGTACATGAACCAGTGGACCCACTTGTCGGCGAAGCTCACGTCGGTCTCGGGGAATTCCTGCCCGGGCATAAGCGAGAGCACCGTGATGATGATGAGCAAAAGTATTGAAAAACGCATCTTTAACCCTTAACCTTTAACCTTTAACCGTTATTATGATGGAAAATGACGTAGAGAATGACGGGCGCACCGATGATGGGGGTGAGCACGTTGATGGGAATCACGCCGCCTGAAGAGGGGAGCACGCTGACCAGATTGCACAGCAGCGTGAGGCAGGCGCCCGTGAGCATCGCGCCGGGCAGCAGCACGCGGTGGGTGGAGCTGCGCAGAGCCAGACGGGCGATGTGGGGCACGGCCAGGCCCAGAAACGACACGGGGCCGCAGAAGGCTACGGTGGTGGCGGTGAGCAGGCCGGTGGCGCAGAGCAGGAGGGTGCGGGTGCGGGCCACGTCGGTGCCCAGGTTGGTGGCGTACATCTCGCCCAGGAGCAGCGTGTCCAGAGGCTTCACCAATAGTGAGGCGGCCAACAGGCCTGCCACGGAGAGCAGGCAGAAGAGGGGCAGCCGGTCCATGCTGACGGCGGAGAAGTTGCCCATGCCCCAGACGATGAAGTTGTGGACGCCTTCTTCCGTTGCGCTGAAGTTGAGCAGCTGGATGAGGCTGCCCGTGACGCTGCTGATGATGACGCCCGTGATGAGCAGCATGATGTCGCTGCGGAGGATGCGGTTCATCACCAGAAGGAGCATCATGGTGAAGAGTGCGCCGAGCATGGCCGCTGTGACTACGGGGAGGAAGGCGCCGCCTCCGGAGCTGAAAAAGGAGGCGCCCGTGAGCATCACCAGGGCCACACCGAGGTTGGCGCCCGAGTCGATGCCCAGGATGGAGGGGCCGGCCAGAGGGTTGCGGAAGAGCGTCTGCAGCAGCAGGCCGCAGGTGGAGAGTGAGGCGCCGCACAGGGCTGCCGTCAGTGCCTGGGGCACGCGGCCTTCCCATACGATGGCGCGCCACGAGGGGTGGTCCTCCATCCGGTCGCCCAACAGAATGCGCCACGTGGCCTCTGCGGGAATCGAGAGCGAGCCCCAGAAGATGTTGGCCAGAAGCAACAGGATGAGGACGCAGAAAAGCGCGATAAAGAAAGTGCGGGTCTTCATGTCGGTGACATTTTCTGCGCAAAAGTACGAAAAAACGTTTGAAAAACGGGCATTTTGCTCGTCCCTGTTGACTTTTTTTGTATATTTGTCGGTGGAAACCAAAAAAGAATACGATTATACCATGAAGAAGATTTTTATTCTCCTGACATTTTTCGTCTCCCTCACGGCGGTGGCCGGAGAGAGCAGTGAGGTCCTCTCGCTCATCGACAAGGTGCAGAGCTACTGGCAGTCGCACAACACGCCCTATTGCCGCGGCTTCTGGGACAACGCCGCCTATTTCACCGGCAACATGGAGGCCTATCGCCTGTCGGGCCGTGCCGAGTGGTATCAATACTCCGACCAGTGGTGTCGCCACAACCAGTGGAAGGGCGCCAAGAGCGACAACAAGGCCGAGTGGAAATACAAGTGGTACGGCGAGGGTGACGACTTCGTACTCTTCGGCGACTGGCAGATTTGCTTCCAGACCTATGTGGACATGTATCACCTCGTGCCCGCCAAATACAAGGTGGCCCGCGCCAAGGAGGTGATGGGCTACGAATGCGACATGGCCGACGACAAGTTTTGGTGGTGGGCCGATGCTCTCTACATGGTGATGCCCGTGATGACCAAGATGTACCGTCTCACCGGGGATCAGCGCTACCTGGACAAACTCTACGCCAACTTCCTTTGGAGCGACTCGCTCATGTGGGACAGTGAGGCGCAACTCTACTACCGCGACGGCAAATACATCTGGCCTAAGGTGAAGACCTCCTGCGACGGGGGCAAGAGCTTCTGGGCCCGTGGCGACGGATGGGTGCTGGCCGGCCTGGCCAAAGTCCTGGCCGATCTGCCTGCCGACTGGGCGCCGAGGGAGTTCTTCGCCAAGCGCTTCCGTCAGCTTGCCGAAGGAGTTGCGCGCTGTCAGAGGCCCGACGGCTACTGGAGCCGCTCCATGCTCTGCGAGGGCGACGCTCCCGGCCCCGAGACCTCGGGCACGGCTTTCTTTTGCTACGGTTTGGAGTGGGGCGTGAACCACGGCTACCTCGACCGCGAAGAGTTCGGCCCCGTGATTGAAAAAGCATGGAAATACCTCAGAGAAACTGCGCTGCAGAGCGACGGCAGCATAGGCTACGTGCAGCCCATCGGCGAGAAGCCCGACCCCACGCGCATCGTGGACGCCCGCTCTCAGGCCCCCTTCGGCACCGGAGCGTGGCTGCTTGCAGCCTGCGAGCGGGTACGCTATGTGGACGGCACGGCCTCGATGGAGACGCGCCCCGGAGCGCCCCGCATCGCCCTCAAGCGCCGTGAGATGATCTTCACCGTGAGCAACCCCACGGCAGACAACCGCGAAGAGGTGGTGACGCTGTCGGCTGAGAAGGTGTTTGAGCGCCTGGGCATCGGTGGCGGACGCCAGTTCATCGTGCTCGACGGCGACGGCGTGGAGCAGCCCTCCCAGATTGTCTATGACAGCGAGCGTGAGGCCGACGAAATTCTCGTCTATGTTAAGCTGGCTCCCGGCAGCAGTCAGAACTTCCGCATCGTCACGGGCGAGCCGAAAGCTTACCGCCTCGACGTCAACGGCCGCGTCTATCCCAACCGCGAGGACGACCTCACCTGGGAGAACGACCGCAACGCCTGGCGCTTCTACGGCCCCAAGATGCACGGCAAGGGTGTCACGGGCTTCGACCTCTTCTGCAAGAACCGCCCCGAGCCCGTGCAGGACAAACTCTACCAGAGCGAGCTGACCTCCTATGGCGTGAACGAGCAGCTTAAGCGCCAGGGGCGCGGCGGCGAGTGGGCTCAAATCCATCGCGACGCCTACACCTACCACCGCAACAGGGGAGAGGGCATGGACGCCTACACCGTGGGCCGCACTTTGGGCGCCGGTGCGCCGGCCCTGATGGCCCAGGACGGCACGCTCTCGCTGCCCGATGTGTGGCAGGAGGCAGAAATCCTGGAGAACGGCCCGTTGCGCTTCACCGTGAAGGAGACCATGTATGAGCGCGACGGCATCCGCGAGACGCGCTACATCTCTCAGGACAGGGGCGACCACATGGCCCTCTGCGAGGTGCGCTACGAGGGCGTTGCGCCCGGCATGAAGGCCGTCTCCGGCATCGCCGTGCACGAGAGCCAGCCCGAGAGCTACATTATCAATAAGAAATGCGGCTACATCGCCTATGCCGACGCCATGGACACGCCCAAGGGGCAGAACGGTCAGCTCTATCTGGCCTGCCTTTATCCCGAGAAAGTGAAGATGACGTATCAGCCCCTGAAGGAGAAGGTGGCCGGCGCCGTCGGCCATGTGTTGGGCATCGACGCTGAGGGTGATGACACGTTCACCTACTGGTTCGGCAGCGGCTGGAGCGGCTACGACGTGCCCAATATGGCCGTATGGCAGACCCTGCTCGAAAGCAAGGCCCGCGCCCTTAAGACGCCCCTCAAAGTAAGTGTGGAGTAGGGCGTGAGGAAGAAAAATACGGCCCCAAGGCAAATCCGATGCCGTGAGTGTGTCGCCGTCTCGAAATTTTTTTATACCTTTGTGCTCAAATTCATTGCGTATGCATCTTAAAAAGCTGTTTTCCCTGCTTGTGTCGCTTATGGTAGTCTCTTCTGCTGTGGCCCAGCTCAATCTCAAAGATCTCACCGACGGCAAATACCGCCCCGTGAGCCCCGACGGCGTGAACCCCATGGCCGACGGCGAAAGTTATGCCCGCATTGAGGATGACAAGCGCATCGTGCGCTGCAGCTTTAAGGATGGCAAGGTCGAGGAGACGCTCTTCGACGTGAGCGACGTCAGAGGCCGTGTGCACATCCGTGAAATCGATGACTACATCATCTCGCCCAAGGGGGACAACATCCTCATCGAGACTGAGCACGAACAGATCTATCGCCGCTCGGGCAAGGGCAAATGGTATATCTACAGCATCAAGAACAAGACGCTCGAACCGCTCTCCGACGGCGACAAGCAGGAGCAGCCCCTCTGGAGCCCCGACGGCTACATGGTGGCCTTCGTCAGAGAGGGCAATCTCTTCCTGGTGAAGCTGCTCTTCAACAACTCCGAGAGCCAGATCACTAAGGACGGCGAGATGAACCGTGTCATCAACGGCAAGCCCGACTGGGTCTATGAGGAGGAGTTCGTCTTCACGCGTGCTTTCTGCTTCACGGCCGACGCCAGCATGCTCTGCTGGATTCGTTTCGACGAGAGCAAGGTGCCCCTTTACAGCTTCCCCCTCTACAAGGGTCTCAAGCCCGAGCGTGAACAGTATCTCACATATCCCGGTCGCTTCGAATACAAATACCCCATGGCCGGTGAGGTCAACAGCACGCCTTCGGTGCACTCCTTTGACATCAAGAGCCGCGTGACGCGCAAGCTGCAGTTGCCTGTGGAGGCCGACGGCTACGTGCCCCGCATCATGCCCACCGGGCAGCCCGAGAAGATTGTTTGCCTGACGCAAAACCGTCATCAGGACCAGCTCAGCGTCTATGTCTGCAACCCGCGTTCGACGGAGTGCCGTCTGGTGCTCACCGACGACGTGAAGCCCTACATCGGCGAGACGGTCTACGGCAACTTCCGCGTGGTGAGCGACGGCTTCGTCTATATGAGCGAGAAGAGCGGCACGGCCCAGCTCTATCACTGCAGCATCAACGGCGGCGCACCGCGCGCTCTCACCTCGGGAGAGCAGCCTGTGGTGGATTTCTACGGCTACGACGCCCGCACGGGCAACACCTACTACAGCGCCAAGGACGGCGGCCCGCTGCGTAAGGCCGTCTTCGTGAGCGACAGCAAGGGCAAGGCCAAGAAGCTGAGCCAGCAGGAGGGCGTCAACCATGCCGTATTCTCCGCTAACTATAAGTATTTCTACAACGAGTGGAGCAACCTCGACACCCCGCCCGTCTATTCGCTTTGCGACGGCGGCAACGGCAAGGCGCTCAAAGTCCTGGAGGTCAACAGCGTCCTGCACGACAAGCTCGCCGCGCTGTCTTTGGGCAAGCGTGAGTTCTTCAGCTTCACCACTTCGGAGGGTGTGACGCTCAACGGATGGATGGTGAAGCCGGCCGACTTCAACGCTTCGAAGAAGTATCCCGTCGTGATGTTCCAATACAGCGGCCCCGGCGCACAGCAGGTGGTCGATGCCTGGAGTGCCGGCAACATGGGCGGCTGTCTCTTCGAGCAGTATCTGGCGCAAGAGGGCTTCCTCTGCGTCTGCGTGGATGGTCGCGGCACAGGCGGTCGCGGCGCCCGGTTTGAGAAGCAGACCTACCAGCACCTCGGCCTCCTTGAGGCTAAGGATCAGGTGGAGGCTGCCCTGTGGCTCGGTCAGCAGTCCTACGTGGACAAGAACCGCATCGGCATCTGGGGCTGGAGCTACGGCGGTTACATCACGCTGATGAGCATGTCGGAGGGCCGTCCGGTCTTCGCTGCCGGCGTGGCTGTCGCTCCCGTCACCTGCTATCGCTACTACGACACGATTTACACCGAGCGCTTCATGCGCACCCCGAAGGAGAATCCCGAGGGCTACGGTGACAATCCCATCACGCGCGCTTCCAAGCTCTCGGGCCGTCTGCTTATCTGTCAGGGCACGGCCGACGACAACGTGCACTACCGCAACGTAGCGGAGTATGTCGAGGCGCTCGTGCAGGCCGACAAAGACTTCTATCAGATAGATTTCACCAACCGCAACCACGGCATCTCGGGCGGCAACACGAGGAACTTCCTCTTCCGCCAGATCACCCAGTGGTTCAAAGCGATGTAAACGATATAAGGCAGGAGCGCGTCCTGCCGCCACGGCCCCGTAGCTCAGTTGTATAGAGCATCAGATTCCGGTTCTGAGTGTCATGGGTTAGAGTCCCATCGGGGTCACAAAGGGGGGGAGGGGAGCCCCCTTCGATGTCAAACCATAATCTCTTTCCCTCATGAAGACGAAACTGATTGCTTTTTTGATGACGGGCACGGCATTGATGCTGCTGGGCGCCTGCACGGGTCAAAAGAACAACGCCGAGGCCGATGGAGAGGCCGAGGTGCATGCCCCCATGTCTGTGCCCTACAGCGATGTGGAGCACTATTTCCTCAAGAACGGTGCAGAGCTGCCGGCTGATCCGAAGATCGACACTCAGGAGCAGTTTGACAGCCTCTTCGGCGCCGCTGCCGTGATGGGCGATGATGACGATCTGCCCACTCAGGTGGATTTCGAGAACTATTTTGTGATTGCCGTGGCTCTGCCGCCCACGAGCCAGGATGTCGATCTGGAAGACCGTCAGCTCCTGGACGACGGCGAGACGCTGACGTTGGAATACAGTGTGGACCGCGACGACGAGTTCCTCACCTTCGAGACGCAGCCTTTGCTGCTCATTGCCGTGAACCGCCACTACGAGCGCGACACCGTGGTGCTCAGCGAGGTGACCGACGACTGATGCAGATGTCTGACACGCCGACGCCGCTCCGCCTGATTGTCTTTGACTTTGACGGCACACTGGCCGACACGAGCCGCCACATTGTGCTCACCGTGCAGCGCACGCAGAAGGCTATGGGCCTCCCCGTGCTCTCGGAGGAGCAGTGTGCGGGCATCATTGGCCTTGTTCTCAAGGACGCCTTCTCCACGCTGCATCCCTCTCTGAGCGATGAGGCGGCCGACGCCTGTGTGGACACCTATCGCCGCATCTTTGCCGAGACGCTGGCCGGCTTTCCGCCCAAGCCTTTCGACGGTGTGGTGGAGATGTTGGAGCGGCTCCACGGTCGCGGCCTCACCATGGCCATTGCCTCTTCGCGCTCTTCGCGCTCGCTGCGCGCCCTGTGGGCCGACATGCAGATGCCTGTGGAGATGGCCATGATGGTGGGCTCTGAGGACACGGAGCGCCACAAGCCCGACGGGGAGCCCGTGGAGAAGATTCTGGAGGCGCTCGACGTCCCCGCCGCTGCCACGCTGGTGGTGGGCGATATGCCGGTGGACATCCTTATGGGCCACAATGCCGGAGCGCGCACCTGCGGTGTGACCTACGGCAACGCCTCACGCGAACTCCTGGAGAAGGCCGGGGCCGACTTTGTCATTGACGACGCGCTCTCGCTCCTCGGCGTGGTGGAGCGCCTGTGTTGAATGAATCTATTAAAAGGAAACGATATGGACTATTTACCCCAGGATCCGGCCATGATGGTCTCTTCAATCAACATGCTCTTGCGTGATGACGAGTTCGACACGCTGGAGTCGCTGTGCAACTATTTCGACAAGGAGCCCGCTCAGGTGAAGGACTATCTGCGTGAGAACGGCTACATCTTCAGTGAGGAGCAGCGCCAGTTCCGCCCTGCGGAATTCGACAAAGAGGCATGATTCCCCGCGACAGCATCGAGACGGCCTATTGCTTCTTCCACCAGAAGTGGCGCGTGTATGAGCACTCCACGCTCGACTGGCAGCGCGACGACATTGAGGTGGCCATTGCCGACTATGTGGACGGCATGAATCCTCTTCTCTATAAAACTATCGGCGATGGCAACGCAGAGTTCCTGCGTGTCCATCGCCGTTTTGCTTCCGATATGGCTCTTGCCTTAGAGCGCTTGGAGAGGCTCTCTGAGGAGTATTAAAGAGGATATTCCTCGAAGGCGTAGAGCACGGTGGAGAGATAGCGCTCACCCGTGTCGGGCAGCAGCACCACCACATTCTTTCCTTTGTTTTCGGGGCGGGCAGCCACCTGTGCGGCGGCCCAGAGTGCGGCGCCGGAGGAGATGCCCACGAGGAGCCCTTCCTGCTGTGCGGCCTGGCGACCGGTGAGGATGGCGTCGTCGTCGGCCACATCAATCACTTCGTCCACCACGGAGGCGTCGTAGTTGCCGGGCACGAAGCCTGCGCCGATGCCCTGTATCTTGTGTGCGCCGGCGGGCTTGCCGTTGAGCACGGCGGAGCTGGCGGGCTCCACGCCGATGACCTTCACGGCGGGGTTCTGCTCCTTGAGGTAGCGTCCCGTGCCGGAGAGGGTGCCGCCGGTGCCTACGGTGGCCACGAAGATGTCCACCTTGCCTCCGGTCTGCTCCCACACCTCGGGGCCCGTGGTGCGGTAGTGTGCCCGGGCGTTGGCGGGGTTGTCGAACTGCTGCAGGATGATGCTGCCGGGGATGCTGTCGCGCAGACGCTCGGCTTCGGCTATGGCACCCTTCATGCCGTCCTTGCCGTGGGTCAGACGCACTTCGGCGCCGTAGGCTTTCACCAGATTGCGGCGCTCCACGCTCATCGTCTCGGGCATGGTGAGGATGAGGTGGTAGCCCTTCACGGCGGAGATGAGGGCCAGGCCCACGCCGGTGTTGCCGCTGGTGGGCTCGATGATGGTGGCGCCGGGTTTGAGGAGGCCTTTCTCTTCGGCGTCCTCTATCATGGAGAGGGCCACGCGGTCTTTCGCGCTGCCGCCGGGGTTGAAGCTCTCCACTTTGGCGATGATGGGCGTGGTGAGCCCTTTGGATTGGGACAGGGTGGTGAGGGCCACGAGGGGGGTGTGGCCGATGAGTTCCGTCAGTTTAGTCGCTATCTTGGTCATGACTATGCTTTTTTTGGGGTTTAAAACTTGACAGGCGCACGCCTACAAGCAGGCGTGTGATCCATTTGTAGTGTCCGAAGTAGATATCGTTGTCGCGCATCAGCGAATGGTTGAGCACGGCGTTGGCGCCGAGGAAGACGCGCCGGTTGATGTGCCAGGTTACGGCGGCGCGCTCCGTGAAGATCATGTCGGGAAAGGTGACGCCCCGTTTGCGCTCGAACTCGTCCAGCGTGAGCCTTCCGTAGTTGTAAACGACGATTGTGGGGGTGGCGCTGAGATGGATGAGCCAACGGCCGGCCACGATGTTGTAGCCATAGCCGCCTCCCAGACTCACGCGGTAAAGGGCTATATCTGTGTTGCGGATAAGCTTGTCCCGCTGGGCGTCGGCCGTGATGGAACTGGCCTGAAACGAGAGTCCTACCATCCACGATCCGGCGGATTTCTTCTGGATGAAGCTCTGCGTGAAGGCGGCGGGCATGGAGAATTTCTTGTAGTTGAAGATGTAGTCGGCGGTGAGGTTGAGCGACTTGAGCTTCGCATCGCCCTTGTCAATGCGGATGTCATGTCCGCGCAGCTCCAGGTCGCCGCGCAGCGTCTCCGACGACTGGTAGCTGAGGTCTATGCTGTAGCGGTTGTTGTAGAAGTTGGCGTTGATCTCGAAGTCCTTGTTCTTGCCGGCCCATTTGGCGGGATTCAGGGAGAAGCCTGCCGTGATGCCGTAGTAGGTGACGGCGAGCTTCAGCGTGGCTTTGAGATCGGTGCGGAGGTCTGACTCGGCGTTCATGTTGCTCTCGGAGCCGCGGGCAATGATGTTGTGACCGGAGAGGTTGGCACGTGAGCTCACAATCCAGCGGAAGTTGGGACGCCCGATGTAGTTGGTGTCGTAGTTGACCTTATAGTATTTCGCCTCCATCACGCTGTCCACCTTCAGGAAGAAGCGGGTGAATTTGCTCTCTGCAGACAGGTTGAAGGCAAATGTCAGGGCAAGGAGTAGGGCTGAGAGTCTCATCGATACTGTTGTTTGACTTTTTCCACTATAGTTGTCCGTTTTCGGGGACAAAGATACGAAGTTTTTCGATACAATCAATTGATTGAGGAGGAATCTTAAAGACAAGCTGAGCTAAAACGCACAAAGTCTCGCCGATAACTCATTTAATGGGTTGAGTTATCTCATCACTCTTCGTTCTTCACTCTTCACTTTCTTTGTTCTTCCTCATGAATTCCATCACCTCGTAGAGGTCGGTGTCTTTGAGCACAATCTTGCGGTCTTTTCCCAGCAGATACATGGCCGGGAGCGAGGTGAGGTCGTAAGGGGAGTCAAACCAGTTGTCAGAACGCAGCATCACGGGCACCCAGGTGGGGGGCATCTCGCTGACGGTGTGTCGCCACAGGGAGTCGTTGGGCTCCGTGCAGACGGCCAGCACCTGCAGGCGGGCCTCGGCGATGGCTTGCCGCAACTGTGAGGAGTGGCGCATCACGAAGAGCTCCTGCTGGCAGTCGCCGCATTCGGGGTCGTAGAACAGCAGCAGCGTCATGCGGCTGTCGGGCAGACTGTCGAGCGTCATCGTGCGCCCGTCCGTCCGCTCATAGAGCAAGTCCTGCGACCACAGTGTCGCAGCGAAGAGCATCATGGTCGCTAAGGCAGACCACCTCATTCCCGTCATCGTCATTCGTTCCTCTTGCCGATGTTCACGCTCGCGTCGCCCGTCACTTCGGCGTTGTTGCCGCCACCGTAAACGTTGTCTCGGATGTCGACACCGAGAACGGCCTTCTTTTCGTAGTAGGTGACGTCGGCCGAGGCTGTGCCGCTGGCTTCGCTGTATGATCCGTCATCGTTGCGGGTGTATAAACCGGTCACATCGTCTCCTGCGGTAACCTGTGTCATCACATAGACATCAGAGAGATTTGCGATGTTGACGGTGGCATTACCGATGACCTTGGCCGCGTTACCGCCACCAAAAACGGTATGGATGGCACCCATCTTTCCTTTGGCATGAGATGGGATGGGGTAGTGGTTGGGCGTTTCCGCACCCTCACCGACAATAGACCTGTCATCGTTATAGTATCTGCCATAGACCTCATTGACGTTCACTGTCGGATTGCCCACCATCGTGGCACCGCTACCATAGCCGCCGCCAAAGACTTTACCGATGCTGGTGAACGACATCACGTTGACCTGAGGATCATCATAGAGTTTGGTGCCGGATTCTTTCGGCGTGCCGTCGTCGTTGTAACCATATACGGAGTAGCCCGCCAGGTTACCGCCGCCGTAAAGCTCACCGATGATGATGGGTCGACAGCTCACCTCCTGAATGTTCACGGTGATGGAACCGTCAATAGTGCCGCTGAGGTTGTTACCGCCAAACACGCGGTCGAAAGTACCGTTGGTGATATTCAGCGTTACATTACCCTTGATGGCTGCGGCTTCAGCACCGCCGTAGGCAGCCTGCAGTCCGGGAATACATGCCATCAGCAGCTTAGCCTCAGCATCCATAGGAGCGCTCTTACCGCCGCCGTAGGCCTCATCCACGCAGAATTCACACCCACTGTTTTCGTCCAGCAAGGTGACAGCTGTCTGACGCACATTACCCTTGGTGTTAGAGCCGCCAAAGACACGGTGAACTGTACCGCCGAAGATATTCACGGAAGCCTGCCCCGAGCCATAGATGATTGCACTGCCTGGTGCTGTTCGTTTTTCTTTCGTGTCATAAGCAGGGTCATCCTCGGCTACCCATTCGTCATTGACTTTCTTGTAAATCGTATAGTTCTTATAACCCACATTAGCTCCAGGGTTAGGTCTTCCATCAGAAAGTTTGTCCTTACCATTACCGCCACCGAAGAGTTCTTCAATCTCGTAGGTACCATTGACGGTCACATTGGTGGCTGGCGTAGATGCTGCATTTCCTCCACCATAGACTGTCTGAATGCTGGTCAGTCCGCAACCGTCGATGATGACATTGGTAGAATTTGTGGTTTCCTTGCCACCGGCGGGTTCGTAGGCAGCCAAATTACCGCCACCATAGACTGCCATTACATCATACGTATCGGTATTCTTATCCGGTTTAGTGCTGATGTCGTCTTTGTCCTTAGTCTGCGTGGCATAGACATGCACCATCACATCGCCCTTAGGCGTTCCGTTGATGTTGTTACAACCGAAGATCTGTCCAACGACACAACCTTTTGTGTCCTCAGCGATGGCTGAGCCGGTCTCGCCTGATGATGTTTCACCGTTCAGGTCAACCAGCACATCACCCCATACATAGGCAGGCTTACCGGCTTCTCCCAGACCGCCGCCAAACACTTCTTCACCGACACGTCCGCCAGTCAGACGAACGGTAGTGGTGTGGAGTGAGGATTTCTTATCCGCGTCAGCCCAGTCGCCAGCGCCACTATTTGCAGTAGCATCCCAGTTGCTGGTCTGAGTATCGGCCAAGGCACCGCCGCCATAGACGTCTTTCAGCACCAGACCACCCGTCATGTTGACGGCTACGCTCTCCTTGACAGTACCGGCCTCACCGCCACCGAATACAGATCCGGCGATGAGTTGTGCCGTCTTTCCGTCATTATCTGCTGTAGGTGTCGTTGTATAGTTGATGTTCACTGCAGTCTCCCTGACGTTAGCGAGACCTGAAGCAGCAGTGCTAACGCCATACTCACCGCGGGCGGCACCAAAGATATGTCCGTTCCCGTCACCGTCATAGCCGATACGACCACCGCTGACATTAATTGTGGTCTTGCCGCTGTTGGCTTCATCACCGACGCCCACAGAACCCATGGCACCGGCGCCATAGACATTGTGCACCACATGACCACCAGTGATGTTAATCGTGGTGGTACCCTTTACGATACCGGCCAGCGGGTTGTAGGCATCCTTTTTATCATCACCGTCAGAGTCATACTTGTCCGTGCCGCAACCGCCGCCATAAACGTTGCCGCGATACGCGTAAGCAGCGCCGCCATCAGTCTCAGGATCGGTGATGCCGATGGTGCCGCTATGGACAGTCACCTGAGCATCTTGATAGTTGTGTCCATTTTCACCACCGCCATAGACAGAACCTGCAATCATCGGATTTGTCAAATCAGGCGTTTCGCTTGGGGTTCCAATAATCACATTTGTGTTGCCGACCCAAGCTATCTTATCAATATTCACATCTGCTGCAGGGTCGCCTTCAGAACCGCGTGACGAACCGAATATCATACCGTTCTCCTTACCGTCCGAGCCGAACGTACCACCTGTGATAGTGATATTAGTAGTACCAGTATTCGCAGTAAGACCATTAGGTAATCCCGTTGTGCCGTCATAGGTGAATGTACCCACAGAACCGAACGCTCCACCGCCATAGACGTTGTGGATAATCTTGGTTGTTTCGGTAGTGCCGTTGATGTTAACAGTAGTATTGCCCTTCACGAGGCCTGCGGTGGCATCATCTGCCTTACCTTTACCGCCGCCATAGACGTTGCCCCATGTGGCACCGCCCTTATCGGTAGTGCCAATAATACCACCAGTAACGGTCACAGTAGTAGTGCCATTTACGACAGATTCCTCACCACCGCCATAAACGCTCTCGCCGACAGAGGTTGTGCCGTTGATTGTGAGAGTGACGTTACCACTTACTGATCCCAAATTGTCAAGAGGAATCTCTGTGTAGAAATAGTTTTTGGGATCTGTTTCCGTTGCTGGAGTGATTGGCGAACTGGTTGAACCTTTATCGTGAGTCCAATAATATGTTGTGGAAGTGCCACCTGACTGTGGCTTTATCAGACCTGTATAGGTGTTGGCTACAGGAGGAACCTTGTCCTTGTTGCTAATAGAAACAGTACCCGCAGAAGCTGAATAACCGGCTCCATAGACGGCACCCCTTACCGTGCAATTATTAAGTGTTGAGGTGACATTGCCTGTTACACCACCAAGGAAACCACCACCATAGAAATTGGTGTTGATGGTGCAGTCGGTCAATGTGCTGGTAACGTCACCGGTGTTGGTGGTGGCAAATTGAGCAGAGTAGTAGTAACTGCGATCAACGACTTGATTGGCTTGTGTTCCGGCAGAAGTGTTGATGACTTCATAGTCGTAGTCTGCCTCGTAACCTTGAGCTTTATTGCGATATTGTCCAGGGTGATAATTAGCATTGATAATGCTGGACCAATCACTGATTGGTGACTCGACTTTATCGGTGTTGGCATACTGCACATAGTTGGTGCCGCCATTGCCTGCACCGAAGAATTGGTTAAAGGTAGTGCCTGTTGCGCTGGTCTTGACGGTCTTGCCAGATACCATATCGCCGAACTTTGGACCACCACAATATTTACCGACGATACTATTGTCAATGACCACATCAATACTGCCTTTCACTATCTTGTAGGTTGGACCATCTTTTTGAGACATCACGCCACCACCATAGAATTCACCAATGAGCGCGTGATTGATACGCCAGGTAACATTACCTTCAATGCCCTCTTTATAGGCTGCGGCAATAGTGCCAAATCGACCACCATCGATATAGCAGTGGGGGTTGTCATCAAAGGGTTCAATACCTTCATTGTAACCACCTGTGAGATAGAAACTGCTAAAGTCACCGCCAAGAGCATTGACAGCACAGTGACGAGTTTGCAATTTTTGACCGACATGGGCACCTGGTGTAAATGAAGGCATAACAACATGACCACCTACGATAACATAATTGATATGTTGGTCTTTTTCGTCATTACGTCCTCGGGTATATTGGTCGAAAATACCTCCATTGAGGATAACAGGACCCTCATCACGATCGGGGAGCTCGAATTCAAACTGTCCAAAGCGGATAAATCCGGTCTCTGTGACTTCGAAGTGACCGAAAGAACGGAAACAGCCTAATGAGAAGAAATTCCGTGAGTTATGTAGTTTTCCCGCTATGCCTAACTCTACAACGGGCAAGAAGTCGAATCGAATTGGTGCAATGGTGTTACGGGTTGTTTTTGTACCAAGTTGCCACTCAAGACAGTAGTCAGGCTCTTCATCGAAGTCGAAATCTGCGCTCATGAGGGTAAAGCCGTAAGTATTGCCTGCAGATACTGTTACAGCATTGTTGCCATTAGACTCCTGTACATTACCCACCAATACAATCGCATAATCATAAACAGTCTTCTTTTGGGTGATATTGTCAATCACGTCTCGTATCTTGGTAGTATATACTGTTTGTCCGTTACCGAGAGTCTCACGGGTACCTGCAGGTGCAAAAGCAGAACCAGTATTGGCTTCCGTAATATTTACACGGTCGTAGAAGCCTCCATCATTTCGGACATAAAATGCATCGCCCCAATAGGCTTCGATGGTAATCTCAGTTACACCGTCTGGGACATAATAGTTACCACCTTGAGCAAAGACACGAGGATTAGTACCTGAGTAAATATCCTTGTCGATACATTTCCGGTCAGCAAAGTTGTAACCGTCCTGCCAGTCAGCAACAAATTCATTGTAGGTCTCGATAGTTCCATCTGTTTCAACAGCAGTAACCTTCCAACCCGTCACCACTTTGTCGGTATAGTTGCCGGCATACTTATCTGCCCATGTGTCTGCTACAGGATTGCCAAATACCGTGTTATAGTAGGGCAACTGAATCTTGCGGTAGCCAAAGTCATAGCGCAGCGTGTCCATGTCGGTAATGGGGATGTACAGCGTCTTGCTAGAGGCGGACGAGCCAGAGTTAACCGTGACAGTCAAAGTGCCAAGTTGCTTGCCCTCATAAGGATTGGCGGTAGCACGGTCAACCCAAGGAGTGCCTGTGTTTCCGTTGATGACAGAAGCATATTTACCGAAGGGCTTCAGTATTGGGTAGGGGGCAACATTGGGGTCAACAACCCACTTATACATCAGTGAGGCATCCTTAGGAATGGCCTGCACCTGAGCAGTGGTCAGGGTACTCGGTGCCACGTCAGAGCCTACCCACCAGCCGCAGAGTTCACGATTGCTGTTCAGCAGACTACGATGGAACTCAACCTGAGTGAGATAGCGCTCCTCGGCAGGGAAACAACAATTGTATGCTGTGGGGTTACCAGAAGTAGTAGTAAAGGTTGAACCACTTCTGTAGTAGTTATAGCTGCTGATACCTGTTGCGGCGGCATTGGTGATTAGAGATCCTCCATATACGCCATATTGGTTATTGCCGCCTGTGATGTTACCATAGAACATACAGTTCACCACAGCAGTCTTGAGTTTGGTATATTTTCCACCTGATACCTCTGCGGTTGACGCGAATGTGTTCTCTCCTACGATTCCAGCTGCAGTTGTAGAAGCGCTGACGTCAGCATAGCTATAGCAGTTGATGACACGAGAATCACCGTCTAACTTACCTACAATACCTCCGGCACAAGTGCCACCAGTAACAAAAGGATGTGTACCTTCTGGGAACGTGGCATCATTAGGCAGGATTCCGCAGTTATAAATCCGACTATAGCCCTGAGCGATGCCAGCGATAGCGCCAACATAATCCTCTGAACTACTGATGCCAACATTCTGGAGTGTGACATTCTTCACGACTCCACCATCAACGGTATTGAAGAGGGGATGTGAAAGACCACTAATTGTATAGCCGCCTCCGTCAAATGTTCCAGTAAATGCTATGGTGATAGCATCTGTGCCGCTGGCGGAGACATCAGAACCAAGTTTATAGCTTGCAGATGCAGTAGATCCACTATTGACGTTGTTGACAAAATCTGTAAAGTCTGTGGAACCATAAATCATGTAAGGGTCTTCAGGGGTTCCTGAACCATTTTTAAGTTCCATAGAGGCTTCATCTGATTCGGTATAGTTGCTGTGTCTTGCGACTGCTGTCACAGTTGTAGGCAATGGAACTCCAGTCAAATCAACTGCACCGCTATATAATGTCTCAGCACCATCTCCAATGGTATAATAGAGGTTGGCATCTGTTGGCATACTACATGAAAGAGTGAATGTCATGCCGTCTCTTGTGATGACGGGAGTGGCGCATTGAAGCTTCACCGTTCCGCTACCCACAGTAGAGGTAATCATATTCTCCTTGACGGCAATGGCCTTAATGGTAACATTGCTGACATTATCGGTTAAAGGTTCGGTGTATTGACTGCTAGCTGTGGTTGGGTCTGTGCCATCAGTAGTGTAGTAGATAGTCGCACTTGGTGTAGTCGATGTAATGGATATGGCATTGCTGCCATTGTTCTGAATAGTAGGTGTAGCAACCTGCGTAATAGCTAGTTCTGCTACAATGGATGACGGTAAAGTTGCATGAGTTGCGATTGCCTTAATCGTAGTGGGACTAGCAATAGAGAATGGCTCACTATATGGTGTACTCGAGACAGTAGGAGTGCTGCCGTCTGTAGTGTAGTAGATGGTGCTGCTCGGAGTGGCACAACTGATGGATACATTCGAAGTGGTGTAGTCGTAGGTGATAACGGGTGTTGCACATCCTGCAGGTGCAAGTTCCTTGGGACCTGCCACAGGGGTGACAAATGAATCAAACACGCCCACTGCTTGTACAGACCAGTTTCCGGTTATTGTGATTGGACTGCTACTGGTAGTACTTATGCCAGTACTTGCGCCAGGTGTGGTACTGCCATCAGTGGTATAGCGGATTGTAGAGAATGCAGCGGCAGGGGAGGTGATGGTAAAGGTGTTGTCAGTTTCGTTTACATCGCTGATTTCAGGTGTCAATGCCGTTGCTGAGGAAGCATCCTCGAAATACCATTGGGATTTATCGCCAGATGCATTATAAAGTCCAATCATACCTGCGTGTAGGTATTCTCCCGTACCATAATATCGGTCATAGTTACCTTGACCAACCGCAGGATTGAAGTACATGTTTCCAGAAGTAACATTCTTAGGGTTGATATTAATTGGACCATTAATACTACCATTGAGGGTAAACTTTGCGTTTTCTCCAGGAGTAGTTGTACTTTCAAGGTGCATTGACTTACGATTTTTTGCATCCTTATAAGGTGGCTCGTAAACGATGTACTTTCCCGTCTTGGCATGAATAATATTATAGTAACTATCGCCAGTAGAAACGACAATCCAGATAGAATTCAAGTCTCGATTGGTTTGAAAGGTTGTAAGGAAAGGTTTTTCTGAGTCACCATAGTTATCCCCTGTATAATCCCCTTTACCCGATGTGTTGCAATATTGATTGTGGAAATAAGCATCTGCATAGTGAGAAACCTGTGGATCTGCTCCTGGCACCAAATACCAGTGCGTGCTAGTAGAGGCATTACCATGGTTAGTCTCGTTGGCTATATACCATACACCTGAGAAGTCCGTCTGTCCCCACACGCTGCCGCTTCCCACGCTCAGGAGCAGGAGCAAAGGCATAGCGTAAGCATACCTTAGGCAAACCCTAGGCAAACCCTTAGCATACCCTAGGCATACCCTAAGCATACCCAACAGTATGCCTAGGGCTTGCCTAGGGTATGCCATCATGCTTGTTACTTGCTTCCAGTATCCGTATTGTGTACTCATGTCATTATGTCGTTATATCGTGTTGCCAGGGAGCTCCCTGTGAGGCTATTTCACTCCTAATTTCTTCGTATATTTGCCGCCGTCGGCACGGACAATGTAAACGCCCTTACTGTAAACCGGTGTCATGACGGTCTCGTCCGGTTGGATGTCGAACATCGCGATGAGGGCGCCGCCGGCACTGTAGATTCGTACGGGAACAGCATTGCGGAGGGTAGAGGTCACGGCGATGTTCTGTCCCAGAGTGTAGATCTCAAGGGTGCCTTCGCCCAGCTCGTCTTCGATGGGCTTCTGCTTGTCGCCCTCGTCGAAGTCAAAGCCGGTGCCGTCCATGTTGAAGAGGATGGAGCGGGTGACGTCTCGTGCACCTTGGTTGGTGGCGGCAATGAAGTAGGGGCGGAAGGGCACGGTTACCAAGCCTCCGTCAGGTGTGACATCGAAGCTGTTGCCTTCGGCGTTCATCAGATAGCCTTCCACCTTCTTGCTCATGTAGTTGGGCTTGAAGCCGTAGTTGTCTTCGGTCACGGCATTCAGTTCGTCGTCGCTGACGCCAATCGTGATGCCGGGATTGGAAACGAAGCTGATTGCTTGCTTGTCGAGCTGTTCCGGGGCGGGAGAGGCGGTGTTCTGTGCCACAAACTCACCGCTGAGGTCGAACTGATAGTAGGTCCTGCCCGGGAATCCCACAATGTAAGGCGTGGCGGCGGACAGCAGAGGATAAGCCTCGTAGGTGCGGGCCTCTTCGTAGTAGGTCTGGTAGATGTCCGCGTTGGCATCTTCCCGAGCGTTCTTGCTGAAGTAGTAATCCCAGAGGAAGGTGTTGCCCACGGTCTTCGCAGAGCCCGAGGCAGTGGGATGCCTGAAGGCGGCGGTGACCACACCGGCTACGGGACCGCTGCTGATGCCGTCGTATTCGCGCAGCCAGTATTCGTGGCCAATCTTGGCCGCGCTGCCGTCGATTTGGTGGCTACCGCTGTAGAAGTGGGTGATTTCACCCTTCTGCTGCGTGGTGACGAGCTCGGCGGTGAACGGAAGGCTGACAGTCTCCCAACCGTTTTTGATGTCCACGAAGAGGTCGGGCATGCGCTGATACCACATGCGCTTGCCGGTGGCGAAGTCGTAGCTGATGGGGCAGTTGAAGTCCTGCTTGTCTATCAGCAGGTGGTCGCTGACAGCAGTGAGGTCGCTCTGTACCAAATGGCCGTTAACCGACGATGCTCCCGCCGAGATGTCCACACAACGATACGGGCTCTCATGGTAGCTGTCGTCGTATGACGGGTCGGTGAAGTAGGCTGACAACACACCGTATGTCTTAGCGTTTTTCTCCGTGGACGGAGCATATACCAGGAGGTTGTTCGTCTCGTCACGGTTGGTGATGCTCTGCAGGCCGTCGTCGTCAAGCAGCGGCTGGTAGAAGAATTCACCGTTCAGACCTTGCTTGTATTCGGTGTCGTTGTGGCCGGCAAAGTCGATGGCCGTCATGTTTGGATAAGCCGGATTCAGGTCGGTGTCGTTAGGATTCTTGGGCTTGGAGTAAGCCACGAGGTTGACACTCGGGTTGAAGTGGGCCACATCCATCACCTTCGACTGATAGTAAGCCGGTGCGCGATATACGCGGTTGCTCTCGTCGGTGTTCGGCAGGCGACTGCTGTTCTTCACGATGCGCGAAGGCACATTCTCGTGCGGACGCTGATTGTACCAGTTGTAGGTCAGCATCTGGCCGAAGTACAGGTAGTCGTCGGGCCAGATGGGGTAGAAGTGGCTGACGCCGTCCGCATCGACAAGGGTGCGCTGATCCTCGCTCTCGGGAATCACACCGTCGGCATAGCGGAAGTCGCCGTCGCCGTAGCGGTCCTCAACATAGCCGCCATTAAGATAGACGCCGCCTACGCCCGACGAGCAATATTCAGGATTGCTGCCGTAGTGCTTCGTCAACGGATCGGTCAGGGTGCCGTCTCCGTTGATGGCGTAATACTGATAGGCTGTGCCCGAGTCGGTCTTCTTGTCGTTGTAGCGCTTGAACAGGTAGAAGCCGTTCAGGTCATAAGCGACAGTTCCGTTGTAGAAGGAAGCCTCAGGCATTGGATTGGCCAAGCCGTGACCGTCGCTTGTCGTGTTGTAGGCCAGCGTTTCGGGATAGTAGCAGTTGACGCGCTTGAAGCCTTCCTCTGTGGGATCGTTGAAGACAGCTCTCGTGCCGCTTGTCGGCGTGCCGGTGGTGCTAATCCAGCAATTCTCTACATAGCCGCCACCGGTGTCGGCAATGCCGGCGGAGGTGAACGAGCCGGTGACGCCGAGGTTGTAGACGTTGCCGCAGAGGTGGCCGAAGAGCGAGTTGTTCAGTCCGTCGATGTGGTAGCCGTCGCCGTGGAAGTTGCCGGAGAAGCAGTGGCCCTCATCGCCAATCGGCGTCCAATCGCCTTCATGGCTGACGTTAGTATGCAGGATGAACTCGAGGTTCTTGCAGTTCTCAACGTGCGAATCCAGAACAGCGGGTGAACCGTTGTTCACAGTGAGGTCGTAGAACTGCTTCAGCTGAGTAGCACCGTTAGTGGCGTCGTTGATGTATATCTTGGAGTTGCGCTTAACGGTAGGCTTGTCCACATAGTAGTGATGACTGGCATCGTCCAGCACCTTCTTCAGGTCGTGGTAGTTGGCCACGCTCACCTGCACGGTGTTGGAGTAGGTCTCGCCGAGATAGGTCTTGGCGTAGTAGGCGAGGTAGTAGCCGTGCTGATACCAATAGAGCGGATCGGCCGTGGGCGTATACTCAATGCCGTTGATGTGGCTCTCGGCGTCCGACTTCTTTTCGAAGAGCTTCCATCCGCCGCCCGTCACCTCGTAGGCTCCGGGAGTGACGTGCGGCTCACGAATACCGACGAACGTACCGGGCAGGACAATCTGCGGCGCCTTGATGTCCTCGACGAAAGGCACACCGCTCTTGAACAGCACGTGGATGTTCACCACGTGGCGCTCGCTGACGGGCGTGACGTGAGTGCCTGAACCATCGGTCTCCTCGTAGTCATACTGATAGATGACGGTGATGATTTTCTCCTTCGACAGGTCGAAGATGTCGGAGAAGCGGCTGACGTAGAGTGTGCTGGTCTCCGTAGGTGCTATGCCGTGTATGGTGAAGTCCGTCTGCCAGTTGGGCAAAGTGTTGAAGTTGTTTTCGCTGATAACGACGCCTACCGGGACGGTCTCCCCGTTATTGTAGGTTCCTGACACACCGCCCGTGACGGCGACGCCTGTCACTGTTTCACCTTCGGTGTTCTCATTGACCTTATAGCTTTCGCGACAGTAGTAATATTTGGCGCCCTTCTGCGCATCGGTAAATTTCAACGTGGTGACAAACGCCTTGTCAGAGTCACCCAGGCTGCCATATGTGCTGGCTGAGATGACGGTGCCCACAGCATACGTGGAGTTGCCTACTTGGAAGGAGGTGTTCACGACATACATGTCGCCGGCTTCCTTCACGTCGAGGGCGGTGTAGTGACGCTTCTCGTTAGGCAGGCTCTCGTATTCCGTGCGTGGATATTCGTGGCCCTTTTCCAGCGTTATCCCGTTGTGTGTGGAGGTCTCGTTGCCGTTGTATGTTGCCCTGTAGTCCACGGGCCTCTGCAAAGAGTAGTGAGCGGGATTGTTCTCAGCTCCTGCCAGATCTCCGTCTTTAGAGTCATATTGGTATTTCTGTCCTTCGGCATAAACCGGGGCTCTGCTGTAGTTCGGATCGATAAGCACATCGAGGGCGTCATAGTTGAACTCGAACTGCTCGCGGTCGCTCTTCGACATCGAGCTCCATACTTCCAGTCCGCGATAGTTCTTGTCGGACTCGTAGTAGTTACCGCCATAGAGACCGTCCTCGGTGCAATAGTAGGCCGGCACGATATCCTCCAGGATCATCTTGGCCAATGCAGGTTTCGTGTCCTTATAGGTGTTGTAGTATGTCGTCTTCTCTGCCTCCGTCATGCGGTTGCCAACATAGATATACTCTGTGTTGCTGAGCTGTATGGTGCTCGTACAGATATAGGCGGGAGCCACATAACCCGTCATCGAAGTTGCCTGCGTGGCAGACACGGTGCTGCCGACATTCAGATGGACGTCGCCTTTCGTATATTCGCTCGTGACGATATAGGCGCCTTCAAACTTGGCCTGTCCGGGGGGTAGGGCAGAATGATGGTGCGTGTCCATATTCTGATAGGTGTTGTAGATGTCCTCTGAGATGAGGTTGCTCACCACATAATCACGCTGTCCGAAGACGCCGCCGCCCTCGGTGGCTTTCAGGTGATAGGTGGGTCCGTCTTCGTAGCCGTCGCCGCCGGTCTGGTTCTTTTCTGCGGTGGCGCTCTCAACCTTGGTGTACCAGGTGTTCCAATCCGTCGGGTTGTTCACCCTGTAAGTCAGCATGTAGCCCGTGTCGTGGCTCATGTTGTTGCTCTGGCGATATACGAAGTCGAAGTCCACCATCTCCTGTTTCTCTATGTGGTAAACAGTCGGGTGAGCAGCCTTCGCTGCAGCGTATTCACTGGGCAGCATCACTGTGCCGGCAGGGATGATGTCAGCGTCACTGCTGCTATACTTGCAGTCTGCGGTGGTGACATACGTTTCCGCTTCAAACAGATTCTTCTCGGAAGCGGTCAACTGATACCAATCCCAGTAGTTGATGGGATCGTTGAGATGATACTCCACATCGTTGATGACCATCTTCTTGCCTTCCTCGAGTTTCACGCCGGGAGCGGACCAGTAGGCATACCTGTTGGGCATCACATGGAGCAACTTCATCGTGCCGTGCGAGGCAGCCGTGATGGTCAGCGGGATGTCCACCGTCTCGCTGTAGGCATTGGGCGCTCCGGTGTAAGCGGAGATATACTGGTCATAGACATACACAGAGCCCTTGATGAACCAGTAGTGAGCCGGCACGGCATCGCCTTCTTTGTATTTGCCGCTGACGTTGTAGCAGTCGTCGATAATGGTCTGCGTGCTGTGGATGAAGTTGCCGGAGGTTTCCCATTCCACTTCGGCACCTGTATATGTAAAGTCGCGTCGTGTGACAGCATCTATGTTCAGTGCCGTCAGCGTGTTGTGCTTGTGAAATTCATACGACCCTATCTTATGCACGTTCTTGGCATAGACGAAGCCGCCGCCCATGCCGGGCTGCACGTTGATGAGGTCGAGCTCTACAACGCCCGTGATGTAGCCCCAGTCCTTCTCATACAGGTCGTCGCCAGTGCTCTTCTCAGTCGTCAACTCCAGATAGACACCGGATGCCAGCGCCACCTTGTTCTTACTGGTGCCGTTGTTGCGCTTGCGGTCGTTGACGAATCCGGCTTTCCAGTCGTAGAAAGTAGCTTCTCCGTAATCCTTGGAAGCAACAGGAGTGCCGCCGTTGTCGTATGCTTTTGATGCGGTCCTGTAGTCCGGGTTGGATTCGTTGTCGGTCACACGTATATCATTACGAACCGCATTCTCAGGCATGAAGAACACGTCGCTGGTGAGTGCACCCAGATAGTTCACGATGCTGTAGATGCCGAAGTAGTTGCCGTGAATTGCCCTATCCGGGTCGGAGGCGTCGTCTGTTATCACAGATTGTTTCTGGTTGAGCGACACCTCACGCACACGGTTGATGGTGTAGTTGGTGTGATCGACAATCTCAGGCACACGGTCCTGAGCGCCCTGCATCACCATGCGGCTGCCGAACACGCCGCAGAAGTCGGCGCGCTGGATGGTGTTCATCAGACGGCCGGCATAGACGGGAACAACACCGTTTTCCTCCCAGTATGCGGGGTTAGGATAGTATTCACCCGTGCTTTCGTTACGAAGCAGAATGGTGGTGTTGCCATTAAACACGCTCAGCAGATCGTCAATCGTCAGCGTGGAGGCCTTCGTGTGTTCGCCGCCTGCCGGATAGTAGGTGGTGCCGTCTTTATCCGTACACTGCTGGATACACTTATACTTCAGCTGATAATAGTCGGCTTCACGCTCGGGAAGATTGTTATACTGTTCAATGGTGATTTCAGGAGACAGGCTGTAATAGTCCGTGCCGTAGTTGGTGATGTTCAATCCGCGATAGCCGTCCACGAAGGTCAGGTTGCCGTCGCCGTACAGACCGCCCGTACGTCCTGTGCCCAGGGTAATCAGGTCGCGGTGGTAAGCGTCGTGGACAGAAGCCGTGGCGTTGCCGAACACCGTGGTGGAGTTGGCATACACTGTGGAAGAACCGGAGGAGGTGTTGCCGCCGGCGAAGACGGCATTGAAGATGGTGATGCCCGTGAGATCCAAGCTGTTCCAACGGGGGTCCCGGTTCTTGTTGCCCAGGGTATGGAGATCTTCTGTAGTGACATAGTCACCGGGCGCATAAGCGTGTTCGTTGATGGTAACGGCTGACACAACCTTGCAATGAGGTTCAATCAGCACCTTACAGTCCTCGGTAAGCACGTATTGGCCTTCGTCCATCACCCAATTGGGATCGCTGTCTTCGGGCTTCGTTCCGGGAATGTAGGCTTCGTCTCCCTTCTTATAAGCGTAGTAGTAGCCCTCCCACTTGTCGTCGTAGCGGTCGCCGTCCTTGATGCCGACATAGAGCTTGCCATCCTGCTCGTAGGCACTATAGACATAACCGATATCGCCGCCGCCGAAGACGTTGCCGTTCTCACGCGCCAGCTCTTTCGCCGTGCCTATCGTGCCGCCGTTAACGTGCACCTCTGTCTGTCCGAAGACGTAACCGTCGGAATAGAGCGTACCGCCTTCACCGAGGTTGTTGTAGCCTCGGCCGCCGCCGAAGACGTTGCGGTGCACTTCGCCTTCGAGGAGTGTCACGTTCGTCTTGCCGGCCTTGTAGATGCCTTTCAGGGTGCGCACGCTGTTGTCCACGCCGGTGGCCTCAATGACGCCGCGCCCGACGGCTGCAATCTCGCCGCCGCCGAAGAGAGCGTTGCGCACGACGCCGCCGTTCATGTTAACGTTGGTGGCGTCCACGCTGCTGTTGTCGATGTAGCCGCCGCCGAAGATACAACCGCTGTCGTAGAGGCGGTTGGTGCCGTCGCCCGACCAGGTCTCGTCGTTCAGTTTCTCCTGATAGTAGTCAGAGCCCACCTGAATGTAGTCGAGATCGGTGTCGGTGGTGGGCACGCTGTTGAAGTGGCGGTAGCCGATGAAACCCTTGTTGAGCGTGATGTTGGCCGTTCCGAATACGGGGCCGCCCTCGCCGCCGCCGTAGGCGTTACGTTCGATGGCAGGAATACCGTCGATGAAGTTTGTGCCGTCTTTCTTGCCGATGACAACGTGTGTCTCACCAAGAACGTCACCCGTTGTGCTTTCACTGATAGCGCCAGCGTGGTAACCTACGCTGCCTCGCCATCCGCCGCCATAGACGTTACGGGCCGTGCCGCCTTCGATATAGGCATTGGCAGAAGCGATGAACGGCTGGTCGAAGTCATCGGTGGCAATGTTGTATTTGTTGTTCACCGAGCCCACGGTGCCGGCAGCATAGAGGTCTTTGGTTACCTTGCCGCCGAGCAGAGCAACGTAGGTGGTTCCGTGTACATCGCCGGTATTGGGCACTTCTGCGTCACCCAGACCGCCGCCGTAGGCGTAAGCGCCGCTGCGGCTGCCGTTGTACATGTAGCCGCAGACGTCTGCGCCTTCGTTGATGATAATGTTGGTGTTGTATTTCTTGCCGTTTCTGGCCTCTGCCAAATCGTTGTCCAAGCCGGTGTCGGTATAGCCAGTTCCTATAGAGAGGTCAATTGCCTGTGGCACCTGTGGTTCTGGAGTTGTGGCCTTGACTGCTTCATCCAAAGCCTCCCAATCTGCGTGTTCAGTCGTATATGCTGCGGTAGCTGCAGCATTTGCTTCTGCAGCCCAAGCATCAACAGACTTCTTGTTCATCACGCGACCCAGCTGACTGCCGCCATAGACCTCATAGACGCGGGCGCTGTTGTTCAGGTTCACCTCTGTATATTGTGCCCAGGTGTCCTTACCGTAACCGGCACCATAGACGGTGGCGAAGTATTCGTTAGCCTTGTCGTAATAGACTGGAGCGTTGATGTTTACCTTGCCGTAGAGCGTACGACGGCAGTTGTTGTTGCCGCCGTAGATGCCCGTGCGGTAGCCGCCCACGAGGGCGTCGCTGCTGTTCCAGTTGACGTTGGATTCATATACGTCGCAAGGATACTCCTGATACAGACCGTAAGCGCCGCCAAAGATGGCTTCCGCACGGAAGGTAGAACCTGTAGGCACATTAACCACCGTGCGACGGGTGACACCCTCCTGATAACTGCCGCCATACACTGCCTTGAAGTGGCCGCTGAGCAGGTCGATGACAGCCGATGCCTTGTGTGCAGTTGCAGGTGTTTTTGCTTCTTCTGGATCTACACCCATACCGACGCCGCCGCTTTCGCCGGCACCGAACACCTCCGTGCCCTGGAATGTGGTCATGGACTGCGGCACATCGACGAGGATGTAGCTGCGGTTCTGCATCAGGTCTTCTTCCTCCTCGCCGAGGTAGCCCTGACCGGCACCGTAAATCTGATCTACGGTGTTCAGTGCGTTATTGGACTCGTTGGGACGGAAGTTGATAAATGCATTATCTAAGAAAGGCTTGTGGTAGCCGGTCTTGGCGTGACCGTCTTCGTCGAAGTATGCGCGGAAGTGCGAATCCTTGTAGTCGTACACACCGTAGGCGCCGCCGAAGATCTTCTCCACGCGTCCCTGTACATATTCCATATATGCTGAGGCATTGAGCATATCGGTGTTATACACCTTACTGCGAACGGCATCGTTGCGCAGACGGTTGTTGAAGTTGGCCGTTCCTAAAATCTGTCCACCCAAGTCGTTACCGCCGTAGACGAAGTCACGAACGTACGGGAAACCATTGGTTCCGATATATGTCTCTGTATGTCCGAGAATATCGGCATTACATGATCCGGCGAAGGAGTCGAAGATACGTCCGTTGCCTAAGTTGATAATACAGTTACCTGCGACTGGGCCTAAGAAGCCTCCACCGTAGATGAACTCGCATTCGGCAATGTCTTCCGTCATGTTGTCATGCCTTGAGACGCCGGCAATCGGGCCTTTCAGGTTGATGTAGGTGCTGTTTCTCGCATCGTAGGTGTACTCAATCTTTCCTGTTGTCTCATTATATTCTCCGTTACCGATGCCGCCTTCCTCACTGCCGCCGAAAATCTGGAACATATAGCCACGGTTCAGGTTGACGGTAGTGGAGCCCCATATCTCGGTGTTCACACCCTTACCGCCCCCGAACACGTTGAGCGCCTTACCCAACACATCCATGCCCTGCTCGGAAAGGATGACGCCGCTGTGTCGCTCCTGAATGTGATATTGGTCGTTGCCGTAGTGCTTGTCCTCACCCGTATCATCCTCTTCCACCTTGTCGAAGAGAATCTCGCGGTCAACAATAGAGCTGTTGATGTTGATGACGACGTTGCCGTTGACAATGCCGCTGGTGTAGCATCCGCCGTAAATGTTGCCGCCGTCGAAACGACGGTCCTTGTCTTCATCGGTGCTGGTGGTCGGGCCGCCCGATGTTACGGGGTCAACGGGGAGGCCTGTTGCCGAACTGATGGTGTTCCAAATCAACTCCGTGTGTGCCTCATTCCAGCGCTTGGGCTGTATCTTCAGACCGGCGAAATTCAGCTCCAGTTTGTCACCGATAGTTCCGGTCGGCGAGCCGACAGGTGCCGGATCGGGGGCGCCCAACAGACCGCCTTCATAGATGGCATTATAACCTTCGACAGGCGTCACAAAGGCATTGTTGCAGCCGCCCACAACCCTGTTATACACAACCACTTTGTCCGTGAAATTGATCGTCGTCTTGCCCTCGGTGATCATGCTGCCCACGTTACCGCCGCAGACGATGGATCCGAACATGGTGGAGTAGGGTATATAATCAACAGCGTCGCCGTTAGCTGTGCTCTCGAAGACAACGGTTGATTTCACCTTCATGGCGCAGCCTTCCATGAATTTGGCAAAGACGTCCTTGTCTTCCAAATCCATGGAGTTGAATTTGGTGCCGCCAGTGAGATCGGTGCGTGTAAATGTGCGAAGCACACCTTCGTTATGACCGGAGGGATCGGCTTCTTCGGTTCTGATCATGTTTGCGCCGTTGTTGCCGAGATACACGTTGTCGATGATGGCGTATGAGCCGATCTTGATGTGCGTCTGGTTGCCGGAACTTGAGCCGGAAACACTCTCTTGCAGTGAGGCGCTGTTACCGCCCACGTAGAGACCGCCGTCCACGACGGTGGGAGTCTCTTCCGTACCTCTGACGAGGATGGACACCTTCTCTGCATTGGGACGGATGAGATTGAGGGCTGTGGCGGACTTAAGTTTTTCTTCTACACCTGTTATGCCGGCTGCCGTAAGGATTTCATCAGGATTGTAGTAGAGATCTCTCCAATACGGATTGTCTTTCAAGGCAGGGTTGTCGGTATAAGGATACGAGCCGTTACCGCCGCCATAGACATCGCCGTAGATGTGGGTCATGATGCCCACGGTGTTGCCGGCATAGACGTTACCGGAGATGTCGTTGCCGCCATAGACGTTGTTGACGCGACCGGCCAGCACTCTGACACGGGCTGCGTAGCCGGCTGGAATGTTGTTGGGGTTGTCCGCCGGATCCAGCGCAACCTGGTCGTATGGCACCGGACGGTTGTCATCGCCGTCGTAAAGCGGTTTCACATCCGCCTTACGGCAGCCGCCATAGACGTTGTCCACCACCATTCCTGCGCCTTCAATCTGCATAAGCAGACCCTCAGGACTGGTCATGCGGCCCTCGTTGCCGCCGCCGTAGAGGTTGCGGACTTTGCCTTGCAGCAGGTTCCATCGGGGGCGTATGCCCATATCGGCTTTGTTGTTACCGCCGAATAGACGGCCAATCTGGTAGGCGTCGCTGCTGGGATAAGAGAAGGTGGTGTTGATGCCCATCCTCTCCTCAAAGCGCTCGTTGGTCAGCACCTCACCGGTGCCATCAGCATTAGGGTTAGTTGTATCCTTGATACTGCTAATCACCTCACTCGGATTCTTCAGAGCGATAATGGTCCTGTTCGTAATGGTCGCGTTGTTGCCGCCACCATAAGCATAGACGATGGAGGCGCCCAAAAGCTCAAGATAAGTCTTGCCTACATCGGGTCGGACGAAATCGGTCGCGCTGGTGGCTATGGGGTCTTTGCCCTCCCGATAATCTTGCTCGGAGTTGTAGATTTTGCGCGTGCCTCCGTCATTGATGTAGTAATAGTCTCCGTTGCCGCCTCCGAAGAGCTGTCCGATATAGACTTTTTGAGCATCAGCGTCTTCTGCGTCACCGTCCATCCTGGTAGAGGTGCGCACAAAGGCATTCCAAGTGGCATCAATATTATTCTTGCCGGGGGCCGTGCCGACTTCCGTCAGTTCCGCAGGAACAGCTTTAGACACATCTTCCGGGGAGCCGATGGTGCCGGCGATGTCGTTGCCGCCATAGGCCTTGTCAATAACGATATAGTTTGAGGCGTGCTCGCCGTCGATGTGCAGGAAGGCGCCGCCTCCGACGTTGGCCTGACGGGCGCCGCCATAGACGTTGTGCAAGTCGCCGCCATAGACCGTAACCGTTGATCTTCCGCCGGTGTCTCCGGCATTACCGCCGCCATAGACGTTGCCGCCGATGACAATTTGCGCTTGGGCGCTGGTTACACCCAGAAGCATCAACAGGCTTATTATGGTATATCTAATTTTCAACTCTTATCTTTTATCTGTCAACTGTCAATTATCAACTGTCAATTATCAATTGTCACCGTCGGATTGTCCAAGTCCTCTTCCGACAACACATAGACGTATGACGGGTTGACGGTCAGATTCACCTGTACTCTTTGACCTCTGTATGCGTCCAAATCGGGCAGTTTATTGGTCGCCGTGCTGTTTTGGCATATCAGATTGCCTTTTCTGTCATACACATCGTAGGTGCTGACCAGCGTCAGGTTGCTCGACAGAGTGGGGGCGAAGTAGGCATTGATGACCAATGGCATTGTTTTGTCCAGTGCGGTGCCCTCATCGTCGTTGAATATCACGACGGCGTCGTTACTTCCTGACGCTGAGTAGGATATGTCTGAAATGGGACTCGCGCCGGTCTCGTTGTGGGTCAGCGTAACAGTGGCGTTGACGCCTCCTTTGTTGGTGCTCAGCGTCATGGTCTTCAGTTTGATGGTGCGCAACATGGCGTATTCCGCATCTACTTTCAGATGGAACTGGGCGGCAGCAAAGAGATGGTCCATCAGGATATGAATTTTGTAGGCCTCCTCTTCTCCTTCCGGAATAGGCCAGTACCAGCTGAACCGTCCTTCCTGCAGTCCCTCATCGGTATCCTCGACGCCTGTGATGATGCATACGTCGTCGGTGGTGACGGGTTTGATGCCGGTGATGGTCAGTGTGGCAGCATCGGCAGTGCTTTTGGTCAGCTCGCTGGCCATGTCTCCCGTTTTGGGCATATAGCCATAGACGGTATAAGTTTTATCCGGTACGACCTCAAAGTTTGCACGCCATTTAGTGGTATATCTGATGATTTGCTCTTCCGGATCAGCCCAGTCATCCGGCAACAGCATGTAGATGCCCATAGCTGTCGCCTTGTCGGGCGTAAATGGAGAGAAACCGGCAGGAGCGGAGGGAGCATACACCCTTTTTTCTTTAAAGGGAGAAGAATACGCTTTCAGCATCACCTCTCTGTCTGCGGGTTCTTTGTCCGCAGTCGCCGTTTCCGGTTCGTTGCCCGTCGCAGCAGGCGTCGGCGCCTCGATGTCGTCCGAGGCACAGGCGCTCATCAGCCAGACGGCGACCGTCAACAGGATGCTTATATAATCCTTCTTAATGCTCATTCCTTACTTCTTTATCTTGCTCTACCAATTATAAAACTGGTGATTTATTTCTTTCGTCGACCAATCTTTCACATACAGCGACTCCACCTGCAAATTACCGCTGCCGGCATAGTAGGCATAGACTATCCAGGTGTGGTTGCGACTGAAGTCACCGGCTTGCTGCATGGCGTATTCTACGGTCTGCTCATCGCCGCCCTCAATGGTGTATGTGATGGTGCCGGTCAGTTGTCTGTCGCTCTCGCGCAGGTAGATGGGGCCTCTTACGGTGACTTCGGGTGTCTCCTTGCTTGCAGCCTCGTAAATCAGGTCTTCGTAGTCTTGAGCTTCCTGATCTGTATAGGTGAAGGCGGTCGGGTCTGCCGTCTCTGCGATATCGTCAATAGGAGTAGACAACAGTTCGACCGCTGCAGTATTATAGGTCATGGATACCGGCGTCTTGAAGAGATACTCCACGTCGGGTATCATGCCGACATTCAATTTGATGCTTTTGATGCTCACCGCCGCCTCTCCTGCCGTCTTGGCAAAGACGAAGCGCAGTTTAGACACTGCACGGGTCAGTTGGACGGTGGAGACTTGGCTCGCCGTGCCGACGCGCAGGGCCGGAGCGTCGCCGACTACGGGCTGTGCTGTGAGTTTACCGGCAAACGGCAGGCCGTCGTCCGGCACGATTTTCACCAGGGGATCCAGGCCGAAATGTCCGGCAATCCTGGCGCCGTCCAGCAGTTGGGCGCGCGTGGTCTCCTTATTCAATGTCCCTACGCCGCAGTTGGCATTGGTCACGTTGGCCATCACATAGACGCTGACATCGGGCTTGGCGGCGGCGAATTCGTCGCTAACGGGTATCTGGTAGGTCGTGCCCTGGCCTTCGTTCAGCGCTGTGACGTCGCTGGTGCTGAAATAGCCGACGTAATTTCCCGTCTCATATTCGTAGATCCATATCTGCAGGCTCTTGACGGTGCCCTCATCGGTGACGGCGTCCACTTCACCCACATCGGCACGGGTTTGTGCGGCGATTTTTGTGGCTTTTTCGGCCCGTTCGGGAGCATAGACATATATAGCCAGCTTCTGCTGCTTGTGCAGGGCTTCTGCATCCACCCCGGCAGCTCCTTCTTCCCCGTCGTCGGAAGAGCAGGCGCAGAGCAGCACGGTCAGCATGCTGCACAGAAGCCATAGGAGTGGGAATATATGTCTGTTTTTGTTCATATCTTTGATTTACAGAAGCTCCACATTGGTCGTTGTTGCTTGAATCCATTTGGTCACCACCTGTACGCCAATCTCCAGTCGCGGCGCCAGCAGGTCGGGCATGCAGGTATAGGCTTTGGCGAGCGATGTCACGCTCATTGTCATGCGGGTGGTGTAGTCTTGTGTGAACACACGGCCGGCGTAGGCGCCTGAGCCTTTTCCGGCGGGGTCTGTCATGGCGATGAGGTAGAAGTGTGTTCCGGGATAGACGGTGCCGTCTTTGCCGGTAAACGCATGGCCGGTGTCGTTCAGGAACTCCAAGATGACGGGCACTTTCTCGCTATCGTAAGACTGCAGCACCAGTGTATTGATTCTGTTACCGTCAATGATGTCCGTCTCGTAGATGAAGCGCCCGTCAACGTCCGTCTGCTCGCCCTGCGGTTTCATGTTGAAGCCAACGGTATGCTGTCCGCCGATGATGACACCCTTGAGGGGCAGGTGTGCCATGTCGGCATCGGTTACCACTTCGTCTTTGGCATCACGCAGTATGGCGCTCATGCCCGACAGCGTGAGATCCAGCTTGGCCACGCCGTACTGGACGGGGGTCTCCACGGCCACGGCCACGGTACTGATGCTGACGGCAGCCGGTCCGGTGTACCAGGTGTCCAGGAAAGCGCTCCAGATTTTGGTGTTCTCCTGATAGACGGTCTTCGACACCTCTTTTGTGGAGGTGCGTATGGGGCTGTCTGCAAAGAACATCAGTTCGGCGGGATAGGTGTAGCGGTTGATGCCGTTGATGTTGTCGAGCGTGGTGGTGGTGGTTCTAGGCTCGAAGTGGTCGCCCATCCAGCGGATGACGGCGGCTCCGTCGGGAAGGCCGAGGGAGCGCGGGTAGGTGTTGCCGGAGATGTCCGTGCCGTCAATCTCTGTGATGATTCCCGTGCTCACGTCATCGGTTCTGCCTGTCAGCAGGGTTTTGAGTGCGGCCACGAAAGCTTTGATGTTGGCGGCCGCTCCGCTCATCAGGCCCGCGCCTTCCGCGCCGGCGCGTGTGAATTTTCTGTAGTAGCTCTTCAGCTCCGGATCGTTGGTCGTGCTCCAGCCCGGGGTGTTGGCAATATTGGTCATATAGCTTGCCAAGGCCTGGGCATCTGTGGGTGCTTCCGTAGATTCACGGATAGAGGTTAGACTGAACTGAATATCGGCTGTCTTCTTGCGTAGGGTGGGCAGGGGACTCAGCTGGCCGTTGAAATTCGGGTCGCTGGACACAGGTTTTGCCTTGCCATAGACCAGCATACGGTCTGTGCCCGTCATCAGCTGGCAGCGGTCCACATAGTAGGTGTTGTATTTCTCCACCGCGTATTTTTTCGCCACATTGTTTTCGTCTGCACCTACGAGGTCTATCAGCGGATTGTCGCTCGCTGTCACGCTGGCTCCGTTGGTGCGGTAGGGAATGCACACCAACAGGTCCATACCCGGGAACGCGGCGGTGGCAGCGCTGTTTCGGGTGAGTGCCTGACGGGTGTTTTGTGCGCCGCTGCCGAGGCTGATCAGCAGGTCCACCTGCCTGGCCTGGGGCTGGGCCGTCTCTATGGCCTGATCGGCCATATCGTCGGATGCCGAGCATGAAATCATCATCATGCCCGATAGCAAACAGTAGGCTATATGTCCGATAGCGGTCTTCACGCGCGCACCTTATAATTTAATAATACTATAAATCCGGATCGTATGATCCGCCTTCGTTCCAGTCGAGCATCACGCTGATGCCTATGCGGCTGTCGTAGGGACGGACGGCGCCTTCGTTATCCAGCTCGCCTTTGATGATTTTCAAGTTGCCCGCTTTCAGGGCTTCTTTTATGTCGAGTACTGACTCAGTGACACTGCCGTCAGTATTGGTTACATACACTTTTAGTTGCCACAATGTCTTTTCTTCTGCAGCCTTCGTTTCCGCGTCGTGCGACGGGAAGTTCACGGAGCAGAAGCAGAGCAGCTCGTTGCCGGTCTCCACCTTGTCGGCCCTGATCATGGGGCTTTCGTCGGGGAAGACGTAAACGCTGTCGCTGATGTTAAACTGACGGGCAAAGCCGGTGGCATACACCTTCATGTCGGTGAATGTGTGGCCTTTGGGGTCGAGCACCAATGCGACGGCGCTGTTGGCCATGTAGAGACGAACGTTAAATGTCTGGTCCACACCTTCCAGCACTTCCATCGGCTGGCGTGCCGTGAACAGTCCGGTGGTGTGCGAGTTCAGAGTCTTGCCCTCTGACTGCAGCAGCATTGATGTGTTGCTGTGCTGTTCGTCTTCCAGTGCGACCTGGTTGTTGTCTGCGATATTCGCTACTGCCAGATGCATGTATTTACGCATGGGCAGGGTCAGGGTGTAGCTTGTCTGGTTGGCGTCGATGATGTCGCTTTTGTGGTACAAGCTGTTCAGCGCGCCCTCGGTGTCGTAGAACGACAGGTCTATGTCGTGGGCACGATCGCTGAAAATGTCTTTTAAATGTTCACGGAGTGCGTCGGCCACGCCGATTTCAGTCAGCGTGGTCAGCTGTGTTTCGAGCTCTGTCGTCATGTTGGTCACCAGTCTCAGCTGGTATTCCATCTTAAACTGCTGCTCCTCTGCGGGGCAGTCCGACAGATCGTCGTCGATTGCAGAGCACGAGAAGAGCCCCATGGCAAGCAGAAAACTTGCCATGGAACCCTTCCAGTATCTCATTATTTTCTTCACGTTAAATAATTACAAAGAATCAGTTGCCGCCAAGGTCGGCGTCGAACACCATACCTTCTCTCCAGTCGAGATCGACAGACAGGCCGAACGACAGCTGGCTGGAACGCAGGTCGGGAATGGTGACATAGGCGTTCTGCAAGCTCGAAGTGTGTTCGCCGGCGTTAGCGTCAAACTTGAAGTTGGCGACGGTCATGTAGTCCTGAATGAAGACACGGGGAGTCTTGGTTGAAACGCCCTCTGCAGTCAGAGGCGGAATCTGATAATGGCTGTCCCATGTTACGGTCTTGCCCGAAGGATTGAGTGATGCCACGAGATAGAATGTCTGACCCTTGCGAATCAGGTTGTCGCGTCCCCAGAAGTCTGCACCGTTGTTCTTGAACTGCAGTGCCACGAGTACGGTGTGCTGCGTTGCAGCGCTGGTATAGTTGTCAAATACAATGGTGTAGTTGGCAGCGGATACCGAGCCGGCGGTGCCGGGCAGGGCCGTTCCTGCAGCAAGGCCTGTGACGCGGTTGTCATAGACCATTTTGTCAAAAGAGGACGATGTGGGAGGCAGGAACTGCCAGTCAACACTTCCTGGCTGACCGCCGATGATAATGCCGGTCCAGGTGAAATCAAGATCACCGGGGGCGAAGGTGTTGTTGGATTCACCGGGGTTGAGCGCTGCTCTGTTGTCCTCAAGTGAAGCGGTGCCTTCCTTAATCTGTACAGTGCTCTTCAGCATGGCCACACCGTAGTTCACATTCTTTGTCATGGCTGTGGCGCGGGTTGCGGATGTCACCGTTGTGCCACCAGTTTCCCAACCGAGCGATGTCCACTGGGATTCTGTATCCCAGTTGCTCACGCCGTTGGGGAATTTGGCTTCTGTCTTCTCCGTGTTGGAGGTGCGTACGCCGCTGTTGCAGTAGTACATCAACTCTGCGGGGAACTGATATGCGTTGGGGTCTGTTGTTACAGCCTTGTTGAGCAGGCTGACTCCCGGGCTCTTGTGGGTAAATGTGTTTGTTTCAGCAGTATAGTCGAGCTGTGCACAGCCCTCGGGCAGGGTGAAATTAACAACGGGGAAGTCGGCAAGTTCTTCATTTGTTACGGCATCCCAAGCGGTCTTCCAACCGGTACCATAGCTTGTTTTGATATTAGTAACACCCTTAAAGCCTGAAATTGGAGTTCCTGTGGAAATAAAGAAACTGGTTATCTGCGTGTTGATAGCCTCTGCAATTTGTTTTGCCAGTTCTTCGTATGGAGAGGTCGGTGTGGCGCCTACTACTTTAGTGGTAACAGAATACAGGTCCCTTACAGTGGTAAGAACGGCGTGTGAAGAGCCGCCGCGCAGCTCGTTGGCGCCGTAAGTGGTAAGGGCTGTGAATGCCTTGTAGAGAATCTCCTCCAACGGTGAAAGATCACGACCTTGAGTTGTCGGGTTCAATTCTTTCCAGGTGGAGGTCAGAGTCTCTGCACCTGTCCAATCCGGATAGGTTGTCGTGTTAACGGTATAAGAGCCGCTGACATTGACAATCTTGGTCATGATGCCGGCCAGAAGTTCTGCTGTAGCAGTAAATCTTGCACCGTCGCCTCCAATACGGGGGGTGAGATCAAATTGGAAGGCGGTTGCCGTTGAGCCCGCTACGGAATAGGTGACCTTACCGATTTCGTTGTAGTCGGGAGTTGCACTGCCCTTGATGGCTTTACCATAGAACAACATGGCGTCCGTGCCTGTAGGCATGGCGAGCTCCAGGATACGGTGGGACTTGTCGCTGTTGTTCAGAGTGCCTGCGGCAGCTACTGTTCCCAGGTCAAAGCGACTGGCGGCAGCTGCGGCTGCTGAAGTGGCGTCGATAAAGCCTTTGCCGCTGGTCTTGTAGGCAAAAAGCAGGGTGTTGTCAATGCCACGGAAGTTCGCACCTCCGGCCTGTACGGTGGTGGCTGAAGAACGGGTTTGTGCCTGACTGGCAATGTTCAGCACGAATTGCGACCTTACGAGACCGGTGGCGGGGTCGTACAACGGGCTGTCTTCTACGACTTGTGCCTGTGGCTCTTCCACGTCAACAAGTGCGTCCTCAGACGAGCAGGCGGTGAAACCGCTTGCGCCAAGCAGTGCTATCGCACCGACATAGGCATACTTGAAATACTTTTTCATTGTTGTAATGAATTTGGTTAATAAATAATGTTAATTGTTTTCTCTTTTTTTCTTTTAATGTTGTTGCTAATTATTTGTTTTCAGTCACTTCTACGTTCTCATAATAGATGCGGATGTATCCGGAGTTGCGCTGGTCGCTAAGGATGTTCGTCTTGATATACTGCCAGGTGCGGCCTCCACCCAGGCGGCGCAGCTTGCTCTCGCGCAGGTTCGGATTGCTCTCGCTGTCGGTGATGGCCAGAGCCTGACGCAGAGCGGCGGCTGTCTCGGGTGTCTCCCTGTCGGCGCATTCCTGCAACTGGTCGCGGAAGTCGGCCCATGCCTCGCCGCCGCCGACGGTGTCAAACAGCGAGTCGGGAATCTGCAGCTGATTCTGCACGTAGCGCTGAAGCGCCAGGGCGCGGTTGGTGGCCAGCGCCTCGTTGCCGGCAATCGGACCCTCGATGGAGGCCAGACCGACAATCTGAATCTTGCGGAGCTCGGCCGTGGAGTCGTTCATCATCGTGCGGGTGACCTCTATGATGCGGTCCAGAATGTGGCTGTTGTTGCCGAACTCCGGCAGCAGCACCGACTTCGCCAACGGGAAGTGTACGTAGAGAGCCTCCTTGTCGCGGCGCATAACCATAGATCGGTCGTAGGGCTTATACTCCGAGATGTGGTGAACGAAAGGATTGGCGCTGCGCAACACCTCGATAGGTTTGGGCTCCGGCACGACAACAACGGGCACGGGTTCCACCACAGGCTCTTCGATGACCGGCTGTATCTCCACGGGAGGCTCGGGCTCGACAGGCTTCTGCTTCTTCGGGCGTCCGGGGAGCACATAGACGATGTTGATGGCGGCCTGGGGCATGGCGAAGATGCCGTCCTCTTTGCCGATCTTCTTGCCGCAATGGCCGCATTCGAAGCGATTGTAGTTGGCATACCCGACGGCGACGCCTGCGAGCGCCTCAATGTTCCAGTGGCGTCCCAAGGGCCAGGAATAGCCGTAGAACACGCCGAGGGCCACCATGTCGCCCTCGCGACGCTCGTCGCGAACAGATTTATAAAGACCGAAGGGGAATTTGATCTCGGCCACATTGTAGTGTGCGTAGATGAGGTTGGCGCCGAAGAAATGGTGCACGTTGACCGAATCCTTCCAATAGCGCACGGAGGGAGAGAGCAACAGGTGGCGGAACTTGCGCGAAGTCCTGTCGTCGGTGGGCCAGGGGTGATAGCCCGCCGTCATGCCGAGAGACCAGTGGGGAGCCACTCGCACACCGACTCTCAGGTTGGGCGTCAGCGTGGCATCATAGAGCAAATTGTTGCTGATGCTCACCTTCTGGGCGCTTGCCGCAGAAGCCATCATCAGCAGTAATCCTGCTAAAATGTTGAAAATGATATGATTCTTTTCTGTGCGCATATACCTAAAGTAGATATTATGCGCAAAGGTATAAAGAAATCTTTACATGACAACCTTTTTTTCAGGATGCTTCTTTTATTTTGTCCAAACTACTTTTCACTTTGTCCTACTGGGGGAGTAGGTGCTCTCCAGCTCCTTTCGGAAGTCGTTGGGCGCCATGCCGAAAACCGCTTTAAAATTACGGATAAAGGTGGCCGGGCTCATGATGCCGCAAGCCTCTGAAATGGCGTTCAGGGTGTAGTCGGGATGCTGTCTCATCATGTCGGCGGCATACTCCATGCGCTTGGCGTTGATGTAGCCCGGGATGTTGGTGCCCGCGAACTGCTGTATGAAGGCCGACAGGCGGTTCTTGTCCAGGCCGGTCAGGCGCATGAGATCGTCGCGCCCGAAACCGGGGTTGAGAAACAATTCTTCTTCTGTGATGCGCCGGTCGACCTCCCTGAATCGGGCCAGTTCTTCAGAGTTGGTGTCGTTTGTTGCTTTTTCCTTGGTTTCATCGTTCTTTTTGCCTTCGTTTTGTATGGCTTTCTGGCGATAGTAGAGCATCTTGTTCAGTGTGGCTGACATCGTCCGGTTGTGATGTCTGATGATGCGGTTGTAGATAAGCAACATGATGGAGAAGAGCAGCAGCACAATGGCTGAGACAATGGCCATTGTCATCCACCACTTACGTTGCGCCAGATTGTACTTGTGCTCCAGCAGTTCGATAGTGGACTCGGCCAGCAGGCGGGATTCCTGTATGTTGATGCTGTCGCTCATTGCTGCGGCAAGGGTGTAGCTGCGGGCGGCGCTTTCGTAGTCTTCCAAGCCCATCAGCGCTTCTGCCTTTTGGCAACAGACTCTCCGGAATGCGGGGCATGCGGTGTCGCCGTCCATGCGGAGAGTGTTTTCAACATAGTTCAACACGTCCAGGGCGTCGGCATACTGACCGCGTTCCATTAGGAATTCCGTTAAATCTCTGGCGACAATCGGATCTTTTACTCCGGTGGACTTGCAGAGTTCATACACGCTGTCGGCTTCATCGATGCGTCCCTGTTCGGCTAAAACAGAGGCGCGAATGGCGTAAAGGCGGCGCATGGTGCGCAGCCTGGCCTGGGGATTGTGCAGAGCGGTATCTTCCCGGATGGATCGCTCCTGAGCCTCGGACATGCGCAGAGCGTCCTCATAGCGTCCGTCTTCCCTGTACATTATGGCGAGAAAGGCATAGAAGGTGGTCAGTTCCTTGTTCCTGAATTGGAAATCCGACTTTTTCATCATCTCGACAGCCTCCAGGCACATTCTGTAGCCTTCCTCTTTGTAGCCCTGACTGTATTTGTTCTTTCCGCGCATGAATCTGGCCAGGGCCATATAGGTGAGGTCGTTGTGCTTCCTGGCCAACTCGTCCAGCTGAAGGTAGGTCTCCAGCAGTTCCTTTTTGAATCTCAGGTAGTCGCAGTCGTCCATCAGGTGTCTCAGCAGGCGGATTTTGGCCTGTGGATTTTTTTCCACGTCTTTGTGCTGCAGGGCCTTTTTGTGGCAAGTGCGTGCGCGACGGAAGAGGCGGCCCATATAATAAATGTTGCCCTCGTACATGTCCAGCATCCATTCCGGCTCCATCTTCCGCTCGCGCATCGTCTGTATGATGCGGTGCGCCGTTTCGGAATCCGTGTAGAATATGTCACGGGCTTTGACGTAGGACAGCATTGAGTCCGGCAACGGCTCAAAGTCGGCGGCGGATGCGGATGTACCTATTAATAAGAGTAATACTGCGATTAAAACGTGCATTTTTGTCTCAAATCAGTTATAGAATCGAACTTTTGCCGATTCCGTTTTTGAGTCACAAAATTACGAAATCCTCATGTAAAACGCACTCAATGGGCCAAAGAATTAACTTTTTTTAAACTTGCGCCGCTATTCATTGATGACGGGTAGAATCGTTCCGTCTTCGTTATAGAACAGACGCTGCACCTTCAGCGAGCGCAGATGGGTGACGCCGCCGGAGGGCACGCAGTCGTGATAGAGCAGATACCATTGGTCCTGAAACTCCACGATAGAGTGGTGGGTGGTCCAGCCGACAACAGGCTCGAGGATGACGCCCTGCCAGGTGAAGGGGCCGTAGGGATTGTCGCCGACGGCGTAGCACAGGAGATGGCTGTCGCCGGTGGAGTATGAGAAATAATATTTCCCGCCGCGCTTGTGCATCCAGCTGGCCTCGAAGAAGCGGTGCGGGTCGCCGGCTTTCATGGGCTGTCCGTCCTTGTCGAGGATGACCACGGGGCGCGGTGCTTCGGCCAGCTGCAGCACGTCGTCGCTCATGAGGGCGACGCAGCTTGACAGGGCGGGAGCGTCGGCCGGAGCCCAAAGCTCGGTCTTCTTGTCCGGCGCGTGGCCCAGGTCCACATGGCCGGCAGGAGAGCTCTCCGTGTCGGGCTGCCTTACGGGGTTGACGCTCAGGGGAACGTGCCACTGCAGCTGTCCGCCCCACAGACCGCCGTAGTAACAGTAAATGCGGCCGTCGTCGTCCTTGAAGACGCAGGGGTCGATGCTGTCGGCGCCGCGAATGGGGTGCGGCTGCGGCGTAAACGGCCCCTCGGGACGGTCGGAGACGGCCACGCCGAGGTGGAACTCGCCGTTGCGGTCCTTGGCGGAGAACACCAGATAATATTTGCCGTTCTTCTCCACGACATCGCTGTCCCACATCTGGCTCTCCACCCAATCCACCTGGTCCTGATCGAGGATGACGCCGTGATCCGTCACGGGGCCGTTCTCGATGTCGTCGAACGACAGCACGTGATAGTCGCGCATCTGGAAGTGGCCGCCGTCATCGTCGAACACGTTGTCGCACTGGCGGTCGTGGGAGGGATAGATGTACAGCTTCCCGTTGAACACGTGCGCTGCGGGGTCGGCCATATAATCGTCGGGGAAGAGATACCTTGCTTTCATGTAAAGGTTAAGGGTTAAGGATTCAAGATTCAAGATTCAGGATTCAGGATTCAAGATTCAGGATTCAGGATTCAGGTTCAATGGCGTGCTTCAATTTCCTTGTTGATTTGGTCTATCTTTTCGTCGGTCAGCTCGTATTTGGAGATGATCAGCATGGCCAGGAGTAGCAGGGCGGCGGGGATGACGCACACCAGCCACAGGATGCCTTCTTCGGCTTCAGGCGTCTGTCCGGTGGATTTGGGGTTGTAGGCGACATAGGCCAGAACGGCCGGAGCCACCACGCTGCCCAGCGTCATGCCGGCCTTGAAGAAGATGCCGGTCAGGGCGTTCACGATGCCGGCGATGCGCTTGCCGCTCACATATTCGCCGTAGGAGATGACCTCCGGCACCAGCGCCCACATGTAGCCGGTGGCCACAATCACGCCGGTGGATTTGACGAACTGGGCGATGTAGACCAACGTCATGCTCGGGTTTTCCATCTTGGCCGCGCCGTAGAGAAACGCCATGCCGATGACGGCCACGCTGAGGAAGATGTAGAACATGTTCTTCTTGCCGACGGCTTTCTTAATCAGCGGCACCAGCGGCATGAAGATAAACGAAGGCGCAGAGCCCAGTCCCATGAAGACGGAGAGCTGGTCGGGCGAGCCGTGCATGTTGCTGTTGATGAAATAGGCGCCGGCGGCGTTGCCGATGGACATCATGGCGAAGGCGGTGATGAAGAAGAAAGCAATGACGCGCAGGGGCCGGTTGTGGAAGAACTCCATCCAGAGGTCGCTGATCTTGACGTTGGCCGCCTCGCTCTCGTTCATGACCACGCGCTCCCGGCACTGGCTGAAGCAGAAAAAGAGCAGGGCCAGACCCGTCAGGGCGTAGATGGTCATGGTGGCGAACCAGGCCGAGGGGTCCTTGGGCAGCCCCTCGCCGGGCTCGTCGGTGAAGCGGGCGATGAGCAGGGGTAGGCCCGAGCCGACGGCCAGGCCGCCGCAGTTGGCCATGAACATGCGCACGGAGGTCAAGACGGTGATTTCGTCGGTGTCGCGGGTGAGTGACGAGTTCAGCGCGCCGTAGGGCACGTTGATAAACGTGTAGAGCAGCGTCATGGCGATGTAGGTCACGTAGGCGTAGAGCAGCGACGGCGCATAGCCGTTCCAGAAGCACAGGATGGCAAAGCCCGTGAGCGGGATGCCGACCGTCACCAGATAGCTGCGGTATTTGCCCAGGCGCGGCGAGTGCTTGTCAATCAGCGCTCCCACGACAGGGTCCCACAGCACGTTGGCCACATTGCCCACCGTAAACATCACCGAGACGTCCACGGCATCGAGGCCGTAGATGTCGGTGTAGAAAAACAGCAGATACATGCATGTGGTCTGGAAAATCAGGTTCTGGGCCAGGTCGCCCGAGCCGAATCCGATGCGCTGGAGCCACGTGAGTTTATAAAATCCTTTTGACGCTGGGTCGGGAGTTTCTGTCGGCATTGGTGTTTTTCTTTTGAAAATCGTATGCAAAGATATAAGATTTTTTTGATTTTTATATTGGCGAAAGGATTTTTTAGGGCAAAAATACGAAATTCTCCAGTGTGCAGAGGGATTGCTCCCTGGTCTGCGAGGAGAAGACGAAGAAAAGGGCGTGCTTGCCCGGGAGCGACGAAAGCGCGGGCAGGGGGACGCTGATTTCGGCGGACTTCTTCGGCATGTCGGCCGTCAGTTCGATGCTGCCCAGCAGTTTGCCGCCCTGCGATGCCCAAGGCCGGTCGGCCATGACGGCAATCTGCCCGTCGATGCCTTCGGGGATGAGGCGCAGCAGCAGACGGGGATTGGCGCTGCCCGAGAGTGCGCTGAAGTTGAAGTATTTGTAGCCCACGACGGAGCCGTCGGTGTTGTTGACCACACGGTTGGTGTTGTTGCAAAGGTCGTAGGGCGCCTCGAAATTGCTGCGGGTGCCGTAGGAGCTCTCCACGTAGGAGCCGCTGAAGCTGTATTCGGGCCAGTCGTGTACGGCGGGTTTCGGGCCGGTGGTCCAGCAGGCGATGCCGGCAGAGTGGCGCTCCAAGGGATTGAGGCCGTCGGTGGAGAAGCCTTCCGAAGAGTACTCTCCTTCAGAGATTTCCACCTTGCCGCCGGGGCCTTCCTCCACCTTCACTTCGACGGGCGCCACCATGGACTGTCGGGCATATTCGTTGAGGCCGGTCTGGCGGTGGTAGAACACATACCACCTGCCGTTGATTTCGCAGAGGCTGCCGTGGGTGTTGCCGGAAACCACGCCGGAAGCAATCGTGTCGCCCTTCTCGTCCGTTTCCCGTCCGCGTGCGTCGATGACGGTGCCGCCGTAGGTCCACGGGCCGAGCGGCCGGTCGCTGTAGCAGTAGGCCAACGTGTAGTTGGTCGAGGGCAGGCCGAACTCGCCGTCTTCCGTGAAGCGGCTGTAGATGAAGACGTATTTGTCCTTGATTTTGCGTATCGACGAGGCCTCGAAGAAGCGGAACACACCGGGCTCCTTCCTGCCGGAAATCATGCCGTCCACCACTTCTGTGCCGGGGCGCACGGTGCACATCGTCGCCGGGTCGATCTCGGCGGCATAGGAGTGCTCGAAACCCCAATAGCCGTACACGCGGCCGTCGTCGTCGACCAGCACTGCCGGGTCGAAGCTGAAGACGCCGTCCGTCCTGTCGGGCTTGTCGGCGTTCCAGTTGCACACCTCAAACGGGCCGTCGGGGCGGCTGCTTCGGGCGATGAGCGATTGGCGTCCCCAGGCCTGGTCGTTGGGGAAGAGCCAGTAGGTCTTCACACCGTTGCTGTCACTCGTGAGCGTTACATCGGGGGCGAAGAGCACGTCGGCGGTCCCGGCCTCGTCGAAGAGCTCCCCCTTGCCGTTGCGGTCCACCGCGAGGATGACGCCGTCGTAGCGCCAGCGCCAGAGGCTGTCGGTCGGCGCCGACCACACCACCAGATCGCGTCCGCAGTATTCCGTCTTCCTTGTGTCGTGGGAGCCGTAGACGTACACGCGCTCTTTGCCGGGGCGGTCCGGGTCTTCAAACACGTAGGGCTCCCCGTCGGGGATGTATTCCCAGAGGGGCAGATAGGGATTGCCGGGCGTGGTGAGCTCCGCCTTGACAACAGCTTTCTCTTGGGCGCACGATGCGGTGAGCAGCATGCAGCAGAGGATGAGGAGAATAAACGTGACCATTTGACAACTTTTTCCCGTTTGGGGGCGCCAGAAACAGTTAAATAATGTTGATTTGATTGCAAATATATTAATAAATTTATAAATGCCTTTTCAAAGTGAGCGAAAATGATTAACTTTGCGTTGAAAATCCGAAAACAAACATAAAAATCTAAGCATGAAAAAGATTCTTTTAACGGCATTGTGTGCCCTGACGGTGTTTGCCGGGGCCGGTGCGCAGGGTGATTCAAAGAGCCTCAAGGAGGCCTACCGCGACTATTTCCTCATCGGTGTGGCCGTCAACGGACGCAACATCACGGATGAGGCCCAGAGCGCTCTGGTGAAAAAGGAGTTCAGCAGCATCACGGCCGAGAACGACATGAAGCCGGCCTCCGTGCATCCTGCTGAAGGCAAATGGACCTGGGAGCGCGCCGACCGTGTGGCCGACTTCTGCCGTAAGAACGGCATCAAGCTGCGCGGACACTGCCTGATGTGGCACAACCAGATGTGCGACTGGATGTTCTACGACGAGGACCACAAGCTGGTCAGCAAAGAGGTGCTCTACGAGCGCATGAGGGAGCACATCCACACCGTGGTCAACCGTTATAAGGACGTGGTCTATGCCTGGGATGTGTTCAACGAGTGCATTGCCGACGGCGGCCGCCGCATCGGTGCCGACGGCAAGGACCAGCCTCTGCGTGAATCCACCTTCTATAAGATATGCGGCAGCGACGAGTTCATCCGCAAGGCCTTCATCTTCGCCCGCGAGGCGGATCCCAACGCGCTGCTTTTCTACAACGACTACAACGAGTGCGACCCCGTGAAGCGCGACCGCATCTGCGAGATGATCAGCGCCATGAAGGCCGACGGCGTGCCTGTGGACGGCATCGGCATGCAGGGCCACTACAACATCTACGGCCCCTCAGAGGAGGACATTGAGGCCGCCGTGAGCAAATATGCTGCGATTGTGGACCACATCCACATGACCGAGCTCGACATCCGTGTGAATCAGGAGATGGGCGGACAGCTTCGCTTCAACCGCAACGAGGGCGCCCGCATCAGCGGCGACCAGAAGCTGATGCAGGAGGCCGAGTATGCCGCTGTGTTCCGCGTGATGCGCCGCCATGCCGACAAGGTGGATTGTGTCACCTTCTGGAACCTCAGCGACCGCGATTCCTGGCTCGGCGCCGACAACTATCCTCTGCCTTTCGACAAGGACTACAAGCCCAAGAACGTCTATCGCGTGATACGCGACTTCAACGCCGCCGCCGACACGGCCGTCATCAAGGACGACTTCAAGCCTTCTGCCACCTGCCAGCCCCGCCAGCAGTATCCGCAGGTCAACTCTCAGGGCTATGTGCGCTTCCGCGTGCAGGCTCCTGCCGCCCGCTACGTCATCGCTTCTGCCGGTCACGGCGGCCACATGGGCGGCACGGTGCTGAAGCGTCAGGAAGACGGCTCGTGGATGGGCACCACTCTGGAGCCCGAAGACGAGGGCTTCCACTACTACACGCTGTCGATCGACGGCGCCCAGGTGGTGGATCCCGGCACCAACAGCTACTACGGCGGCGCACGCTGGATGAGCGGCGTGGAAGTGCCTGCCCAGGATGAAGCTTTTTATGCCGACCGCACCGACATTGAGCACGGCAACGTGCAGAAGGTGCTCTTCCCCAGCCATGTGAACGGCAACCAGTTGCGCACGGCGTATGTTTACACGCCCGCCGGCTACGAGAAGGGCAAGAAGCGCTATCCCGTGCTTTACCTGCAGCACGGATGGGGCGAGAACGAGACCTCGTGGCCCGTGCAGGGCAAGGCCGGCCTCATCATGGACAACCTTATCGCCGAGGGCAAGGCGCTGCCTTTCATCGTGGTGATGACCTACGGCATGACCAACGACGTGGTCTTCGGACGTCCGTTTGACCGCAATCAGGTGGCCGAGGATTTTGGCAAGGTGCTCATTGACGAGTTGGTGCCCTACATCGACAGCCACTTCCGCACCGTGGCCGACCGAAAGCACAGAGCCATGGCCGGCCTCTCTATGGGCGGCATGGAGACGCATGCCATCACGCTGGCCCGTCCCGGAGTGTTCGGCCACTGGGGCATCTTGAGCGGCGGCATGTACACGCCCGAGGAGATCAAGGACAAGAAGCTGGTGGACTACATCTTCATCAGCTGCGGCGAGAAGGAATATCCCGACCGCGCGCTCAAGGCAGTGGCCGACCTGAAGGCTGCCGGCTTCAACGCCGAGGGCTATGTGTCTGAGGGCACGGCGCACGAGTTCCTCACCTGGCGCCGCAGCTTGTATCAGATGGCTCAGAAGCTGTTTAAGTAAAGCAAAAAAGACATCCGGAGATGAGACAGACGATGCGTTGGGTCGCGGTGCTTTTGCTGTCGTGCACGACGGCTTGGAGTCAGGTGGGCGATTTGCCGCGCTCCACGCCGGAGGAGCAGGGCATCCCGTCGGCTGTTGTCGCCCATCTGCTCGACACGCTGATTGGGGCGCCCGGGGCCAACATCCACAGTGTGATGATCCTGCGCCACGGCAAGGTCATCGCCGAGGTCTATCCCGAGCCCTGGAAGGCGGAATACCGCCACACGATGTATTCCTGCTCCAAGACCTTCGTCAGCGTGGCCGTCGGTTTGGCCGTGGACGAGCACAAGCTGCGCGTCACCGACCGCGTGGTCAGTTTCTTCCCGGAATACAAGCTGGAGCTGATGTCGCCCGAGCTGGCTTCGATGACCGTGCGCGACCTGCTGATCATGGCGTCGGGCATCGCCCCCGACGAGCATCTCCGTGCCGAGTGCAGCGATTGGATTCGGGCTTATCTCTCCAAGCCGGTCAAGACGCCCGGAAGGGTTTTCAAATACGACTCGCTCTGCACTTATCTCCTCTCTGCTATCTTGCAACGCGTGACCGGAATGAAGACGCTGGACTATCTGAAGGCGCACCTCTTCAAATACATGAACATCACCGAGGTGGGCTGGGAGGAGAGTCCCGAGGGCTACAATGTGGGCGGATGGGGCCTGCACATCCAGTGTGAGAGCATGGCGAAGCTGGGGCAGCTGCTGCTGCAAGAAGGGCGCTGGGGTGCCCGTCAGCTGGTTTCCGAATCGTGGGTGCATCAGATGATGAAGCGCCAGATTCCCGTCAACCACAGACGCACGAAGTTCTACGGCTATCAGATGTGGAGCTGCACGCCGCGCAGGGCCTATTGCGCCGACGGCAGGCTGGGGCAGTATATCCTCGTGATGCCGGAGCAGGACATGGTGGTGGCCATCACCG
>JAEEGG010001335.1_pt1 | contig 67364 bp, 51 predicted proteins | sample 9134161 | NCBI WGS metagenome assembly JAEEGG01 (sample SAMN16246543, study PRJNA631951) | gut metagenome | biome: gut microbiome; feature: rumen; material: CR-attached | host: Bos | place: Iran: Karaj | collected 2018-10
GAGCCGGTATTCCAGCCAGGGGGCCACGGCGATGCAGAGCAGGTCGGCCAGCGAGCGGAGCCATCGCATCCTCCCCTTTTCGTGTGAAAGCGACCAGGCGGCGTGGATGAGCAGCGCCAGCAAGGCATAGCAGCCGAACAAAGGGTAACCCAGCAACGCTACCACATAGCGTGCCTTGCCTTCCCAGGCCTGCACCCGCCGGAACAACAGGAGCGCGACAAGCAGTCCCAGCGGCTCGGTGAAGACCAGTGCATCGGTGCGGAACATCAGCACCCCATAGCCCATGCGCATCAATGCCAGATACAGGGCCAGCACCGGCAGCAGCGCCAGGACCGGCAGGCGGCTGCCCCGCAGGAAAAACCAGTAGCACAGCCAGGCAATCCATCCATACAGCGACAGCAGCAGGATGACCGCCACGACGGGATAATAGCAGAACTGGGTCAGGAAGCGGCCGGCATACAGCAACAGGGCGGCCGGCTTCTCGAAGTGGGCGGCCAGCCAGGGCCAGGTGTCCTGGAAGAGCGAAACTGCGTGAAACTTGTAGAGGAAGCTCGAGAACAGGAGCATGACATGGGCTGCGGCGGCCAGGAAAGCCACCACACAGACCAGGGTCGTTCCCCGCAGGATGCGCGCTTGCCGGTCGTCCTTCATGCCGCTGCTACAGGTAGTCTTCGAAATACATCGTCACCTTGTCCATCAGGTGGACGCGGTCAATGCCGCGGACATTGTGCGGGTGGGTCGGATACGGAAAGTAATCGACCTGGACGTTGCTCTTGATGCATGCCTCCACGAAACTCAGGCTGTGTTCCCAGACCACGGTGTCGTCGATGGCGCCCTGGCAGATCAGAAGCTTGGACTTCAGGTCTTTGGCGCGGGGGATCAGCGAGGTCTTCGCGAAGCCTTCGGAGTTCGTAGACTCGGTCTCCATATAGCGTTCGCCGTACATCACCTCATACCATTTCCAGTCGATGACCGGACCGCCGGCCACCGCCACCTTGAACACCTCGGGATAGTTGACCGTCAGCGAGATGGTCATGAAGCCGCCGTAGCTCCAGCCGTGCACGCCCACGCGGTCCTTGTCCGCCCAGGGGTGCGAGAGCAGCCATTTCATGCCTTCCATCTGGTCGGCCATCTCCACCTGTCCGCACTGCTTGTGGATGGATTTCTCGTAGGCCGCGCCGCGGTTCGGCGTGCCGCGGTTGTCCATCGTGAAGACGATGTAGCCATGCTGGGCCATGTAGATGTCCCAGAGCGACATGCCGCCGCGGGTGTTGTCGGTGATCAGCTGGGAGTGCGGACCGCCGTACACATAAAGGATGACAGGATACTTCTTGGAAGGATCGAAATCGAGCGGATAGACGATGCTGTACCAGTTGTCGTACTGGCCGTCGGCGCTCTTGACCGTGCCCATCTCGATCTTGCAGTTGGTCAGCAGCGGGTTCTCGGCAGGCGACTCGTACAGGGTTTCCATCTTCTTGCCGTCGGTGGTGCCGTACTTGATGACGGTCGGCACACCGAGTGAAGTGTAGCTGTCGGAGAAATACTTGCCGTCGGGCGAGACGTTGCAGCTGTGCCAGCCTTTGTCGCGGGTCAGGCGGAGCATCTTGCCGGTCTTGGTGTCGACGCGGAAGAGGTGCCGCTCCACGGGCGATACTTCTGCCGAATAATAGTAGATGTATCTGCCGCGCTGTGCCACGAACTGGCAGTCTGCGTCCACGTTGGTCAGGCGCTTCGGGGCGAACTTGCCGCTGGCCGAGCAGAGATAGTAGTTCTTGTAGCCGTCACGGTTGTCGGTGAAATAGAGGAACTGGTCGGGATCGCTCTCCAGGAAGATCAGGGGCTGCTCAGGTTCCACCCATTTATTGTTCTCTTCGGTAAGCAGGGTGCCGAGGCAACGGCCGTCAGTGGCATCGTACACATTCAGATGGACATGCTTCTGCGGGCGGTCGAGCACCTGGATATAGATCTTGTCGCTGGCCGGACCCCAGGTGATGTTGGTCAGGTAGCGTTCGTCGTCGAAGTCAGTGACGTCCATCCAGGTGGTCGTGCCGGCCGCGATGTCATACACGCCCAGGGCGATGTGCTCGGAGGCCATGCCGTTCATCGGGTAGCGGATTTCGCGCAGCGTGCCGGTGCGGGTGGTGATGTCGAGCAGCGGGAAAAGGGTCACGGCGCGTTCGTCCTTGCGGTAGAAGGCGATCTTGCTGCTGTCGGGCGAGACGAAGATGCCGCCGTTGATGCCGAATTCGTTGCGGCTGACGCTCGTACCGCAGACGATGCCGGGGTCATCGTAGGCCGTGATGGCGTGTTCCACGCCGGCTTTGTCCTTGTAATAGAGATTGTTACCACGCGTGTATGCGAACTGCTGGCGGGGTCCGCGCCCCATGGGCGGCATCATGCCGCGGGGGCTGTCGACCAGCGCAATGACCTGTTTGTCACCGGTCCAGCGCGTCATGGGCACCGGGGTACGCAGGCCCGTACCCAGCACCGCCTGTTCCATGGTCATCATTCTGGGCGCATCCTGCGCCAGGGAGAACTGCCCGGCTACCAGCAGGGTCAGCACAACAAGAAGGATTCGTTTCATAGCGTAAAGTTACAGTTTTTTATTTATCTTTGTTTTCTGCTAAAAGCATTAAACATGGATAAACAAGCCAAAAGAATACAGACTTCCATTCTCAACGCAGCAGAAAAGAAGGCGCTTGTATGGATGGCCGAGCGGATGCCGCAATGGGTCACTTCCGACAAGCTTACCTGGCTGGGCGTGTTCGGATCTTTCCTGATCATGCTGGGATACATTCTTTCGAACTTTAGCGTAAACTGGCTATGGCTCAGCACTTTCGGACTTTTTGTCAACTGGTTCGGCGACTCGCTCGACGGCACGGTGGCCCGTGTCCGCAAGACCCAGCGGCCCATCTACGGCTACTACCTCGACCATACCGTAGACGGCATCAACGAGACCATGATGTTCATCGGCATCGGCCTCTCCCCCTTCATGAACCTCTACACGGCCATGGCCGCGCTGATCGTCTATCTGCAGCTCACCCTCAACGTCAGCATGAATGCGCACCTGCGCTCCGAATTCAACCTGACCTATGCCGGCCTCGGACCCACGGAGTTCCGCATCATCGTTATGATTCTCAACACCCTGTTGATCTTCATCAAGCCCTGGCAGGAGTTTGAGCGCGTCTTCGTCGTGTTTGGCAAGACCCTGTATTTCCACGCCCTCGACTATCCCGGCCTGGTGATCCTGGCCATCCTGGTCATCATCTATTTCGTGACCATCTCCAAGGATCTGCGTTACTACGCCAAGATCGATCCCCTGCCCAAGCGCAAGGACAAACAGAAATAGACCCGATCCGTCGCCCCCATGCCCGTCATCAGCGTAGAAGAGGCCCAACGTCTGCTGCCAAAACTCGACAGCAGATTCGGCGGCATCCTGATCAAGCGGCTCATGCGTGTGTCGGGCGTCGAACTGGCGAACACCCTCTACGACAAGAACTGCCACCATCTGGGGCCGGACTTCGCCGACGGCATTATGCGCGACCTCGGCGTGGATTACCAAGTCGGCCATGCCGAGCGGCTGCAGCAATTGCCGGAAGGTCCGTTCATTACTGTCAGCAATCATCCGTACGGCCATATCGACGGCATGATCATGGTCGATTTGTTCGGCCATATCCGCTCCGACTACAAGGTGATGGTCAACCAGATCCTGGCCCATGTCCAGGCACTGTCACCCAATTTCATCAAAGTCATCCCCACGGGCAATGAAAAGACGGGGCCCAGGGCAGAAAGCCTGAACGGCGTGCGTGAGACCCTCGCCCATCTGCGGGGAGGCCACCCCATGGGCTTTTTCCCTTCCGGTGCCGTGTCGGACCTCAGCCTGAAGGACCGTTGCATACGCGACCGCGCATGGCAGGAACCCGTGCTGCGGCTCATCCAAAAAGCCGGCGTGCCCGTGATCCCGGTACGCTTCTTCGACCGCAACTCGATGCTGTTCTACCGTCTCGGCCTGATTGACTGGAGGGTACGGCTGGTGCGTCTCTGCCGGGAACTGGACAACAAACGCGGAAAAGACGTCCGCCTCGGCATCGGGGAAATCATTTCCACAGCGCGGCAGCAGGCCTGCGCGTCCATTGAAGAATACGGTCAGCTGCTGCGGAGCAGCGTTTACGACATGCCTCTGCCCGACACTTTCGTGCGGCGGAGCGAAATCGACTTTAGCGCATGGAAGCAATGAAAGGAAATTTGGCGCTGATCACCGGCGCCAGCTCGGGGATCGGCGCCGCCCTCGCCCGGGAGTTCGCCCGCCGCGGCGCCGACCTTGTGCTGCTGGCCCGCAACCGCCAGCGTCTGGAAGAAGTAGCGACCGCATGCCAACAGCTCGGTGCCGGCAACGTCCGGCTGGTAGAAGCCGATACTACAGACTATCCGGCCATCGACGCCTTTGTTCCGACGTTGGCACGCCCGCTCGACTATCTGGTACTCAACGCCGGCATTTCCCAGCGCTCCCCCGCCCTGGAAACCGCCGAAGCAGTGGACCGCCGTGTCATGGAGGTGGATTTCTTCGCCCCGGTCTATCTGGCCAAGGCCCTGCACAAAGCCGGCAAATGGGCCGGAGACATCCACATTGCCGCCACCTCGTCGATCTCCGGACTTTTCGGATTCCCGCAACGCTCCGCTTACTGCGCCGCCAAGCATGCCCTCAAGGGCTATTTCGAGGCGCTCCAGCTGGAAACAGGGCTGAAAGTCACCCTGTTGTTCCCGGGACGCATCAACACGCCCATCAGCCTGAGCGCGCTGGAAGGCGACGGCAAGGCACACGGCAAGATGGATCCAGGCCAGGCCGGCGGCATGGACGTCGACCAATGCGCCCGCAAATGCGTCGACGGCATCGTGCGCGGCAAGCGTCAGGTGCGCGTGGGCGGCAAGGAAATGATCGCCTGCTTTGCCTACAAGTGGTTCCCGGGCCTTTTCTTCAAAATGGCCGGGAAAGTATCGGCCGTCTAGACCCCGCCGATTCTCTCCATTTTACGTTCAGGGCGACAAAAAAATGATTTTGAAAAATAATTTGAAAACAAACCGAAATATTTCTATCTTTGCGGTCCACTTCTGGATGTGGCGCAGTTGGTAGCGCACCTGGTTAGGGACCAGGAGGTCGCTGGTTCAAGTCCAGTCATCCAGACCAAGAGAGAGGTTGTTTACCCTGGTGAGTTGTCCGAGTGGTTGAAGGAGCCTGCCTCGAAAACAGGTGTGCGGGTGACCGTACCGGGGGTTCGAATCCCTCACTCACCGCATCAAAGCGTCTGCTTCGCAGGCGCTTTTCGCGTTTCGTGAGGGATTCGAACCGTTTCGTTCCTGCTCCTTCTACGTTACCCTCTCCCCAAACCCCTCTCCTCGGGAGAGGGGCTTAGTCGTGCTTGCGCGACAATCCCGCGGTGAGTGAGGGATTCTTGTTGCCGCCGGCTGTGTATCAATGCTTTAACACCGCCCGCCGCAGGCGAAGAGGGACCTGAGGCCGTCAGGCCGAAAGCAGCGACCAGAGGGAGCTAATGCGCAGGCGCCCTGGCGCCGAGCAAAATCCCTCAATCTCTCTTCCCTACGTCCCCATCCTTTTCCGCCAAACTGCCGCAAACGCATCGGCCTCAAAACGCGCTGTCGGGCAGATTGCTTTGCGCCAAGGCCCGATTACGACCGCTGGCGTCAGGTATTTTCGAAAAATCGGCCTTACACAGCCTTCTGAAGCATGTGTCCTTGCGCCACTTTGACGGAATGCAAGAATTCATGGCTTAGTAGTCGAAGAGACTGGTCCTCCCCTTTCCACAAACGGGGAGGACGTTCTGTAATATACTGACTGACAATTGCGTCCGTTGCAGCGAAATTTTCGTTATCTTTGTCAGTATGAAACGAATCCTGCCCTTCCCTCTGGTCATCCTTCTGCTCCTCGCAGGAATGACCGCCTGCCGCCCGCAGGGAGCCGCTCCGGCCGCTACTGTCGAAGTGGAACTGCGAAACCCCATCCTGCCCGGTTTCCATCCCGATCCGTCCGTCGTGGCGGTAGGTGGAGACTACTATCTGGTCAACTCGAGTTTTCACTATTTCCCGGGCGTGCCAGTGTATCACAGCCGCGACCTGCAGAACTGGAAGCAGATCGGCAACGTCCTGGACAGGCCCTCGCAGCTGCCGCTGGAACAATCCAACGCCTCGCTGGGCATTTATGCACCGACCATCCGTTATAACGACGGCACCTTCTACATGATCACGACCAATGTGGGCGGCGGTGGCAACTTCATGGTCACCGCCACTGATCCGGCAGGGCCGTGGAGCGAACCCCTCTGGCTGGAACAGCAGGGCATCGACCCTTCGCTCTACTTCGAAGACGGGAAATGCTATATGGTATCCAACCCCGACGCCACCATCACCCTGTGCGAAATCAACCCGCAGACCGGCTCCACGCTGTCCCCCGGAAAAGCGCTCTGGCGAGGAACGGGCGGACGTTTTCCGGAAGGTCCGCATATCTACAAGAAGGACGGCTGGTATTATCTGCTCATTTCGGAAGGGGGCACCGAACTGGCACACAAGCTGACCGTAGCGCGCAGCCGGGACATATACGGCCCCTATGAAGCAAATCCCGACAACCCCATCTTCACGCACTGCTCGCTGGCTGCACAGGAAAGCAACATCCAGGGCACCGGACATGGCGACCTCTTCCAGGCCGCTGACGGCTCCTGGTGGATCGTCTTCCTGGCCTACCGCCGCTATGGCGGAGATTACCATCACCTGGGCCGCGAAACCTTCCTTGCTCCGGTGACCTGGGAAAAAGACTGGCCGGTCATCAATGGCGGGCAGCCCGTGGCCGAACGGATGACCGTCTGCATGAGCGCCGTTCCCGAAGAAGCGGCACTCCCCCGCCCGCATGAGGACTTCTCAGCAATCGGTCCGGAGTGGATGCACATCCAGCATCCCGTCGTAGAGAATTACATCGCCCAGAGCGGCGTGCTCACCCTGACCGGCAACGGGGATGGCTTCGACTGGGGTAGCTGGCATCCCACGGCGCTGCTGCGTCGCCAGGAAACCGCCACGTGCCGCTTCGGCACCCAGGTCTCCCTGCAGGGTGACGGCGAAGCAGGCCTAGTCATATACCAGACGCACAACGGGCATGCGGAATTCTTCGTCCGCCGCGAAAAGGGACGTTCCGAAGCCGCAGTGCGCATCCGCCTGCACAGCATCTTGTACGAACCGGCTACGATTCTACTCCCCAGGCCCGACGCTCGTCTCGACGTGGAAGCCCACGATGAATACTACGCATTCCTGCTGAACGGCAAGGAAATCGCCCGCATGGACGCCCGCCTGCTGAGCACCGAAATGGCCGGAGGCTTCACCGGCGTCACCATCGGCCCCTATTGCCGCAACGGAAAAGCCGCTTTCCAGGGATTCGATTATGAACCGTAAGCTGCGAACTGTTATTTTTTGACGGTATCGGCGGCGGCCTGTGCGGCTCCCTTGTATTTGGCCAGCTCCACTTCCAGCTCCGTGATCCGCTTGTTCAACTCCTGGATGGTATTGAGGTAATGGTTGTTCAAGTCGCGGATCACCTCGTTCTTGTTGATCGTCTGGACGGCTGCTTCCTCATGGAAGATGATCTGGTCGCTGTGCAGTCCGTAATTGATGGCGTTGTTGAGCAGGACCTGCTTGTTGGCCAAATCGAGGGCTTCGCCCGCCAGATAAATGTCGAGGGTCTGGTTCCGTCCTTCCAGGTTGATCTGGTGGTCGAAAATATAGCTGGAGCCGATGGTCTTGTTGCTCTGGACGAAACGTTCTGCGTTGATGGCGAAATTGTTGTCGCGGATGGTCCCGATGGCCGTGATGACGCTCGGTACGATGATGATCAGGAGAAGGAGGGCCACGATGCGCGGATTGCGCCGGCGTTGGAATTCATCGGTAGCGACACTCTCGAAGCCCAGGAATTTGGCTACGGCGAAAGTGGCGATGGCGATGAAGATGCTGTTGATCAGGAAAAGATAGAACGCGCCATAAATGTATGTGACCTGCAGGGTCGCAATACCATAGCCTACCGTACAGAGCGGCGGCATCAGCGCCGTGGCGATGGCCACACCCGACAGGACGGTTCCGCGCTCTTTGCGGGCGTTTTCCAGCATGCCGGCCGCGCCGCCGAACAGGGCGATCAGCACATCATAGATGGTCGGGCGGGTACGGGCCAGCAATTCCGTGGGATTGCTCAGCCTGAGCGGGGAGATCAGGAAGTAGAGGCTGGCCACAACGATACTGATGGACACCATCACCAGAAAATTCTTGACAGATTCCTTGAGCAGCTGTGTGTCGTTCGTGCCCAGGCCGAGGCCGAATCCAATGATCGGACCCATCACGGGCGAAATAAGCATGGCGCCGATGATGACCGGAATCGAGTTGACGTTCAGGCCTACGGAGGCGATGATGATGGCACAGGCCAGGATGATGACGTTCGGACCGCGGAATGCAATGTTCTTCTTGATGGATGCTGCCGCCTTGTCCCTGTCAATGCCGTCTTCCAGATAGACGACGTGTCGGAGATATCGGGTAAATTTGTTCATGGTTCTTACAAAGATACATAAATAACAGAACAATCCGGTCCGGGACAGTGAAGCGCCATCAGGAAAGAACCTGCTCGATACGGTCTATTTCTCCGTCAGACAGCGGACCGGCGGCCAGTGTGTCCAGGCTGTTCTCAAGCTGGGCGACCGAACTGGCCCCGATCAGTACGGAGGTGACCCTTTCATCCCGAAGCGCCCAGGCCAGTGCCAGCTGCGCGAGTGACTGCCTGCGATCTTTTGCGATCTCATTCAAGGCCCTGAGTCTGGTAAGGGTTGCATCATTGAGTTGTTCCCGTTTCAGAGACCCTTTTCCTGTGGCGACGCGCGATTCCGTCGGAATACCGTCGATGTAGCGGTTGGTCAGCAGACCCTGAGCGAGCGGCTGGAAGGCTACGAAGCCGATGCCCAGTTCGTCCAGTTTCGCTATCAGCCCTTCTTCCGGGATTCTGTGGAACATCGAATACCTGGACTGGTTGACCAGGCAGGGAACACCCATGGCGCGAAGGATGCCTGCAGCTTGTTCTGTCTGATCCGGAGGATAGTTGGAGATGCCGGCGTACAAGGCTTTCCCTGATTGGACGGCTGAGGCCAGCGCACCCATGGTTTCCTCCAGCGGGGTTCCGGGGTCGGGGCGGTGAGAATAGAAGATGTCGACATAGTCAAGCCCCAGCCGTTTCAGGCTCTGGTCAAGGCTGGCGAGGAGGTATTTCCTCGATCCCCAATCCCCGTAGGGTCCCGGCCACATCGTGTATCCGGCCTTAGTGGAGACAAGGATCTCGTCGCGGTACCGGGCGAGATCTTCCCGCAGGATCCTGCCCAGAATCTCTTCTGCGTCTCCTCCTCCATAATTGTTGGCCGCATCGAAATGCGTCACGCCACGGTCGAAAGCCCGCAGGATCATTGCGCGGCATTTGCTATAATCATCGCTGTGACTGAAGTGCTGCCACACGCCGAAGCAGATGGCTGGAAGCAGTAGTCCGCTGCGCCCGCAACGGCGGTATTGCATGGATGCGTAGCGGTCGGCATCGGCCAGGTAGGGAGTGTTGAACATAAGCGTAATTTTTGCTAAAATACAAGAAAAAATCGATATTTGCAAAATAAACCGAGAATGATTACTTTTGGCGAAAGTATTGAAAATGAAAAGATTCTGCACTTTCACGATAGGATTACTCATCTGCTATATGACTTTTGCACAGCATCCCTATCCGTCCCATAGCTACCTGGAAATCTACGACGTCCCTTCCCGGACGCACAAGGTTGTGAAAGAGTTTCCTTACGTCATTGAAGCGCCCAATTGGACTCCCGATGGAAAATGGCTGGTGGTGAATAAAGATGGAAAACTGTGGAAAATCGCCCCTGACGGTTCCGGAGACCTCCTTCCGATCGATACGGGAGACATCACCCAGTGCAACAACGACCATGTGGTCACCGCCGACGGAAAGTGGATCGGCCTGAGCAGCAACGATCCGGCCAACCAGCGGAGCTACAATTCCTATGTATATGTGGTCCCCTTCGAGGGCGGCCAACCGCGCCGGATAACACCGCTGGGTCCAAGCTATCTGCACGGTATCAGCCCGGATGGGAAGACGGCCGCCTACTGTGCTTTCCGCGGTCCCCAGATGGAGCAGGACATCTGGACCATACCCTTGAAAGGCGGCAAGGAGACCCGTCTGACGGACGCCCCGGGCCTGGACGACGGACCGGAGTACAGCCCCGACGGCAGGCACATCTGGTTCAACAGTGTCCGGACGGGACGTATGCAGGTCTGGCGTATGAAAGCCAACGGCAGGGAGCAGACCCAGATGACATTCGATACGGATATGAATTCCTGGTTCCCGCATATCTCCCCCGACGGGAAGAAGGTAGTATATATTGCCTACTACGACTACGAGATCGCCCCGGACTCCCATATCGCCGACCTCAACGTCCAACTCCGGATGATTTCCGCTGACGGTGGGGAGCCGGAGGTACTGGTGGACTTCTTTGGCGGCCAGGGCAGCCTGAATGTCAATTCCTGGAGTCCGGACAGCCGCCGCTTCGCCTATGTGAGTTACCGTCTGACGGAAGAGATGACAGCCCCTTCGCGGGAAATGGCCGTGCAGCTGTATTCCGTCCGGGAACTGCTGGGTACACCGGATCTCTTTGCCCGCAACCATGCCTATGTGCTGCAACGTTTATCACAGATGGGGTTTACGGCTGTCGAAGCAGCCAGTTATGAGGAAGGCCAATTTTCCGGCCTGTCACCTGAAAGATTCCGACAGGCTGTCGAAAAGGCCGGATTGAAGATCCTTTCGTCGCATACCACACGTCCCTTGTCACCCGCGGAACTTTCTTCCGGCGACTTCACCAAGGCATTCCGGTGGTGGGACCGCTGCATCGCAGCGCACAAGGAGGCAGGTATTCCCTATCTGGTGATGTCGTGGTCGCAGCCCCTGCGTACAAAGACAGAGATGGAGACCATGGCCGCATATCTTGACGCCATCGGAAAGAAGTGCCGTGAGGAAGGCATCCGTTTCGGCTACCACAGCCACAGCCATGAATTCCAAGTGGTCGATGGAACCACCATGCTGGATGTCTTCGCTACGCAGACACGGCCTGAAAACGTCTTTCTCCAGATGGACGTGTATTGGGCTGTCATGGCAGGCGTGAGTCCGGTGGAATACCTGCTGAAATATCCCGGCCGGTACGAACTCCTGCACATCAAGGACCAGCATGAGATCGGCCAGAGCGGGATGGTGGGCTTCGACGCCATCTTCAAGGCCTTTCCTCGTGCCGGCACCAAGGCCTTTGTGGTGGAGCTGGAGCAGGCTTCAACCCCCAATATCCTGAAAGGGCTCCGTGAAAGCGCCTTGTACCTGAGAAAAGCGAAATATCTTTTTCCTGATTGATGAACCACCTCGGAGAACTCATATCCATCGGCGTTGCCATATCATGGACGTTTACGGCCTGGTTTGCCGACAAGGCAAGCCGGCGGGTGGGCGCCATGGTCACAAATGTGCTACGCCTGATGCTTGCCACGCTATTTCTGGGCGTCCTGCTCTGGTTTACGGTCGGCCACCCTTATCCTGTCTATGCCGATAAGAACACATGGATCTGGCTGGGCCTTTCGGCCCTGGTGGGTTATGTGTTCGGAGATTTCTGCCTGTTCAACAGCTACATCCATATCGGTCCCCGTTTCGGACAACTCTTTATGACGCTGGCTCCGCCCATGGCGGCCATTGCGGGATGGATACTGCTTGGCGAAACCCTCACTTGGAAATCGATCCTGGCGATGGCTGTCACGCTCTGCGGTATCGCCATTTCCATCTTGAGCCGCGATTCCGGGAAACATCTCAAGCTGGACCTGCCCCTCATCGGGATCCTGCTGGGCATAGGTGCCGGTGTCGGACAGGGCGTGGGCCTGGTCCTCAGCAAGGTGGGCATGCAGTATTATGAAGCGGCGCTTCCTGCAGATGCACCCACCATGATGGAGGGCATGCTCCCCTTTGCATCCACGATGCTCCGAGCCATCGTTGGCGGGCTGGGCTTCCTGCTCATCCTGGGACTGCAGAAGAATTTTGGCAAACTGAGAGATGCCATCAAGGATCCCGTGGCCATGAAATATGCGTCGATCATCACTTTCTTCGGTCCGGCGCTCGGTGTGTCCCTCTCGCTGATGGCAGTCCGCTACGCCAACGCCGGCATCGCTTCCACCCTGATGGCGCTGACACCCGTCATCATCCTCATTCCTGAAGTCCTGATCAACAAGAAAAAGCTGCGCCTCAAGGAAATCATCGGCCTGGCCGTGAGTATCACCGGCGTGGCGCTGTTCTTCCTGCTTTAATACCGGGAGGTCATGGTTTCGGCTTCCTTACCCGGTTGGGCATCCTTTCCGGGAGGACCATTGAAAGTTCCATGAAGCCGGCATACTCGGCGCCGTCGTACCACGGACATTGGAAGATGAGTTTTTTGACGCCCTCCTTCTCGACGGTATAGACATTCGTACGGGGGTTTTCCAGCATGTCGGCCAGCAGCGAGCGGGCCGGTTCCGGATGGCAGTCCAGTACATTCTTCCCGACCAGTTCTTCCGCACCGGGTTTTAGGAACGTCCTGCGGGATTTGGCATTCATGTCCAGGATGGTACCATCCTTATCACAGATGGTGACGGCCACGTCGGCTCCTTCAAAGTAATCACGTTTCATTATACCTGCTTGATCAAATAGTTTTGTTGCGCCACTTTTTCCTGTGGATATATACGGCGGCCCTGTATCCAGACACAAAGCGAATAGATGCCATCGGCCGTCCAGCTGCTCATATTCATTCGGCCGTGAAGATTCTGGCGTTCTTAATGATCTGATCTGCTTTCATTATCATATCTCCTAAATTAAACTTATTCTTTGGTATTCCTGATGCAGATGCACATCATGGTGAGGTCGTCGTTGGGCTCGGCCCCTTGCCTGTGCTGCTCCACATCAGCAGAGATGGTCTTTATCACCTGCCTGGCTGACTCATAGCTGCAGTTTCTGAGGAAACTGAGCATGCGTTCATCGCCATACTGCTCTTTGGCGGGATTCTCGGCCTCGTTCAGACCGTCGGTATAGATAAACAACGGACGGTCCTTGATGCTCTCGATCTCCTCCCCCTTGAATTCCAGTCCCGGCAACACCCCGATGGGAGCATTGGGGATCATCTTGATGAAGTCGCCACTTGGGTCACCGACTCCCAGAATGGGCGAGTTGTGACCGGCATTGCAGAACGAGAGATGGCCCGTCTGCAGGTCGAGCACGCCGAGGAAAGCGGTGACAAACATGCAACCCTCGTTATCCGCACCCGAAAGGGCGTCGTTGATGCGCGTACAGATCTCCGCAGGCGTCATACCCTGATTGGCCAGCGTCTGGAACAGGCGGGTGGCCTGTGCCATGAACAGCGACGCGGGCACGCCCTTGCCACTGACGTCGCCCACGACGAAATAGAGTTCCCGGCCTTTGAGCAGATACCCGTAGAGGTCACCGCCCACCTCCCGGGCGGGCGTCATGGACGCCGACATGTCCAAGCCCGGATAGAGGGGGAACGTGCCGGGGACCATGGACATCTGGATATCGCGGGCAATGCGCAATTCGCTCTCCATGCGCTCCTTGATGGTGGTGGTCTCTTCAAGCTGATCGTAGGCTTCCTTCAGCGCTTCGTGGGCCTTGTGCAGTTTTTTGTCGGCACGGCGGCGGAAGATGATGTAGATGGTAAAAGCAATAAGCAGGATCACCACCATCACGGCGCTATAGATCTGCCGCTGTCGTGCCGAACGGGCTTCGGCCTCCACAATCTCCATATCTCTCACGTGGATGGAATGCAGTTCGCTGGCATCGAGCTGCCGGTTGTTGATGATGGCGGAATCCAGTACATCGCAAATCTGTCGCGCCGTATGGTTGATGGAGTCTTGTTGACCGAGCATCTGATAGGCGCGGTACTTCTTCAGCAGATAGCGATGGATATTGTCCAGGGAATAGATGTTGAGTTCATTCTGGAGGTAGGCCATAATGGAGCGATAGCTGGCTGCGGCCTCTTCCCATCGCTGGGCCACCGTCAAGTAGTCACTGGCATTGGTTAACCCTTCCATCGTTTTTGAGAACTGTGTCTGCTGGTATTCCTTATAAGCGTTTTCGGCCTCTTCGTGACGTCCCAGACCCTCCAGAGAGATGGCCTGGAAGATCTTGTATCGGGCCCATTGCTTGTCATTATAACTTTTGTCCTCTCCATACAGGTCGATGGATTCCTTGACCAGATCTCCCAGACGTTCTGTCCAGAACAACCCCTTCTCGTATGCTTCGGCATAGATACATACGTAGGCGATGTTGATGATGCCGGCCACGGCATCGCGGTAGGCCGTCTTCGATTTCTTCTGCTGAATGTTGTCGATATGCATCTGATAGGCCCGTTCCAACCTTTCTGCAGCCGTGGAGTCTTCCTTGTCAAAGTACGTCTGGCAACAGCCGGCGAAAATCAGCAGGTTGGTATAATCACTGGTGGTGTCGCACTGCATCTTCTCCAGCCGGTTGATGATCGGAAGCGTCTGATGCAGGGCTGAAGCATATTCTCCTAAACGGCAAAGCAGGCTGGCCAGGCGGTTGCCCGACTTGGCATAGTAAACCAGGTCATTGGCATCGGCAGATTGTTCCGTAACCCTGATGGCCTCTTCCCAATAGTATTCGGCTAATTCGTTATGGCCCAGATGGTAGTAGGCGTAGCCCTGCCAGTAATTGCTCTCGCCTTTGGAAAGCTTTCCGGCCTTTCCCAGACTGTCCGCCAGAAACTGGAGCCTTTCATAGTCTCTTGCCTCTGAGGCCGCATTGATCATGCTGACGGCTTCAGGGCTGGAGGCTTTGTCGGCAACGCTGTTACAACCCGTGAAGGGCAGCGCCGTGAATAACAGCACAACTGCCAAAACGAGCGTCGGAAGATGGATTCTGCTGTATTTCATCATCTTATATAACAGTTATTGCTTTTGTGTCCCTTTCACGAAACAGGCCACCAGCCCGTAGGTAATGGTCGGACGGATCCAGATTTCGACCAGCATATAGTTGGTGAATTCGTCGGTAGGTTCAAGATAGATATCCAGGTTGTAGAGTGCCGCAATGACCATGTCAATGATGCAAATCATCCACAGATTCCGCTTGGAGTAGGTCTCCCACTCCTTGCGGGCATAGAAGAAGGTGAGGATGAGAAGCAGCGTCACCGAGAGGAAGAGGCACGCCAGATGGATGGAGTAATAGGCCAGATGCGGCGGGAAAAGGATATCGCGGAGCATGATCGTGATGCCCACGCAGATGGAACACCAGTAATTGAACTGCTGCGTCGTGATGCGGTATTCGAAGAAGTACATCACCATCATCACAATACAGGCGATATAGAACAAGTTGAGCACCAGTTCGGGCCACGATTGACGAAAGCCGAAATGGAATACGCCGTAGAGCATCGTTCCCACGGAAAGGATCGCTGCAATGGCGGTAATACCGACATCGAGAATCTCTGATTTCTTCTTGAATCTTGTTTTCATAGCTTATTGCTTTTCGTCGGTAATGATATGCAAATCGCGCTGCGGGAACGGGATGGTGATGTTGTTTTCAGCCAGGATCTTATAGATGAGCTCTTTACAGTGGTACACGTATTCAAATTGCTCGGCCACCAGTACGTACTGCCAGACGGCCACGTTCACGGAACTTTCTCCGAAGTCGTCGAAGTGGATGTCAAAGCCATACACGGGATCGACGATATCGCGGCCGTAGGAGTCCTTGGTCCTGAGCACCTGCAAGCCTTCTTCCAGCGCGGCCCTCACCTTTTGGAAATCCGTGCCATACGCCACGCCCACCTTGACAATGGTCAGCTCGTAGGAATTGTTGCGGGTAAGGTTGGTGAAGCTTTTTCCGAACAGCGAGGAGTTGAGGAAGGCAACCTGGGTGCCGTAAAGCGTCTCCACCATAGTGGTCTGGTAGCTGATATCCGTCACTTTGCCGCGGACGCCGTCGCAATCAATCCAGTCCCCTACCCGCAGACGGCCGCCCATCAGCTGGATACCGTAAATGAAGTTGTTCAGGATATCTTTCAGGGCCAGACCGATACCGGCCGACAAACCACCGGCGATCAGTCCCAGCGAGTTGGTAGGGATATTCAGCGTTATGATGAAGATGTCGGCATACACAAACCAGATGATCACGCTGATGAGGCTGTTGCCCAAGGCCAGGTTGACTTCGTCGCTTCGCACGGTTTTCCGCTTGTATTTGCGAAGGAAACGCTGGTATTTGAAGGTCCGCCACAGGCTGTGGACCGCCTTGCTCCCGTAGCGGAACACGGCGAACAGCCCCGACAGGAACAGGATGTTATACAGGGATACCCGGAATTCTCCCTGACGGAAGAAGGGCTCCTCAAAAATGGTGCGGTACAAGTCGTTGAATTCGAAAATGTGCAGGGCCCAGTAAATACAGGCGGGAACAGAAAACAGCACAAGGAGCGGAATCAGGACCTCACGGATGAGATCATAGAACCAGGTGGCTCCGAAAAGCAACTTTTGCTTGTCGGCGTCAGACACAAAGGTGATCTTTTCACTATATGCCGCTACCTTCTTGTCCAGGCGTCCCTTCTTGTACATGAGTGTCAAGTTCCAGACAGAGATGACAGCCAGGATGACGACCAGCTGGAAGTACCACCACACCAGAATGATCAGTGCCAGGAAAATGTAACCGACCACGCTGATGATCATGGCAATGGCGGTAACGCTGAAGGAAACCCATCCGATCACCACATCGGTCTGGTCAGCCTTTCCGTAACTTCGCAGATTGGCAAGCAACTGCCACAACGCCATTCCCATCAGCAGCGGCGGGAAGAAGAAATTCAAAAAGGCGTTGGGCACGAACAACAACCTGCAACTGATCACGAACAGAGCCGTGAAAATGGTGGGTATGTAAATTTTGATACCGCCCTTGAGTTTTTCTGGCTGCAGTCTGATGAGAAGAGCCACATGAATGGCCATGAGCAGCCAGATGAACGAGTGAACGATGCTGATTGCCTTGCGCACAATATCGTCCCCGCTGCTCTCATAGCTAAGGACGAGGAACAGGACGCAAGCGAGTAAAAGCGCCAGATAACCTCGCTGCTCCTTGGCAACCAGCCTCCCGAAAGGCTTCACAACTTTGTACAGAAGCATCAGTACCAGAGCAGCCAGGCCCCAGAGAATAAAGAACACGAGGATATAAACCACCAGCCAGTACATCCTTGCCGAGTTCATCAGCCGGTTGTTATTGGCAATCTCTTCCTCAGTATAGTCAACGTCATTGCTGGTAAACGCTTTCCCAAGGTCAGTGAAGCTGTATTTCTCGTTCATGGCCCCCCAGGCCTCATTCCAGTATTCGACGGGATGGGTCATGACGGTCTTCCAGGGAATCTGACCCTCAACAAACACTTTTTCCTCAAGGATGCCATAATAATCACGTGCATACTGATAGGATTCCTCCATACGCAGCCGCGCTTCCCGGAAATGGGTACTGTCAGCCATCACCTGTTCCCGGGTCTGGGCATACATCTTCAGCATTTCGGATGCATAGAACAGGCAGGTATCGCGGTCCATTTGCCCCTGCTCGCTCAGAATGAACGCCGGCACAGCTTCTTCAGCGGCAGATGTGTCCTGCGCCTGCGTCATGGCCACTATCACATCGACTTTCTCTTCCAGCTCCTGCTGCAGGAGGCTTTCGTTTTCCTGCAGATGAGCATCCAGCGTATCGTTGTGATAGGCCAGGCTGTCCGGCACCAACTCCAGATCCGCCAGCTCCGGCGGAAGGCGGCGCAGCGACTCGATCAGCCGCGCATAGCGGCCGATCTCGATATCCAGGCTGGCGACGATCCGGTCATAGGGTGTGCGGTTCTTATTGAAGTTGTTGAATTCCTGGGTTACCTTTTCCAGCGCATAGCTGATGTCGAAAGTATAGTCTTGCTTCTGGGAATACAGCATCAGCGACAGGTCGTTGCACTTTTTTACGATCTCCACCGTCTGCAGGTGCTGGGATTCGTATTTTTCTTGCAGCTTCTTCTGGGTCTGGGATTTCTGCTGATAATCGTGTGAGAGTTCACGGCGCAGGTTGGACAACGTCGCGTCCAGGTCCATCCCCGTAAAGACAGCCAAGGCCGGCACTGCCAGGGTAAACAGTGCCAGCAGTATGCTCAAGAATTTGCGTTTTCTCATATTCCGTATGCTTGATTTCCGTTCATTCTTACAAATATACAGAATTTTTAAGCACTTTAGCTGCGACGGACATCATCTGATACAACAAAATCTTATCTTTGCATGCATGAATCCTATCGCGCTCCGACTCATCATACAAGAACCCATGACGGCGACGACGGATCTCCTGATCGCAGCGGTTTCTTTCTATGCCTGGTTCCGGCTGCGGCGGAAATGGCCTTCGCCCCGCTCCCACGAGCAGCTTTATCTGCTTTTTTTCCTGATCATGGGCATCAGCACCATATTCGGCGCATTCCTGAACCACGCCTTCGCCTACTTCTTTCCGCCAGGCAATTACAATCTGCTGCCGAACTGGCTCACCAATGTCCTGTCGGTGTGCTGCTATCCGCTGGCCATCGCCGGACGCGCCGACCAGCTGCGGCCGCTACCGTCCCGAAAGATCTGGGTAACGGCCACCCTTGTCGAAACAATAGTAGTTCTCGCTCTGACGCTGTGGAAACGGTCGTATCTCTTCGGTGAAATCCATATCGCCATCTGCCTGTACCTGTTCTCCCTCCCCCTGCTCATCCGCATCTGGAAAGACGGCCACAGGCAGGAGGCCCGTCTGGCCATCATCGCCATCGCCCTGATGTCGTTCATCCCGGTCATCCTGGTCACGCATTTCCATATCGGATCTTTCATGATTGATTTCGACATCAGCCACGTGATCATCGCCGTCGCGATGTATCTTTACTACAGAGCCGGACTGCTCTGGCGTTCCGGGAGCAAAAACGAATAATGAGCGCGGAAAAGCCGTATCTTTGCGGCATGAAACGAATCATCCTCCTCATATTGGTACCTGCCCTGCTCGCCACGACGGCCTGCCAGCGGGAAATCCCCATTTCCGATATTTTCGTCGACCCTACGTCCAAGACCCTCTTCGTTGGAGAAAGTTTTGAGCTGCATATCCAGTACATCCCGGAAGACGCTACGAATACGGACGAGATTGAAGTTTACAGTACCAACGACAACATCGCGACCTATTCCAACGGAACGGTGACAGCGAAAAACGCCGGCACGGCCGCCATCACTGCCAGCTGTGGCAACTCGTTAGACCAGTGCCGGATCAAGGTCTATCAATACTCCCTGAAGAAAGGCGGAAAGTCCTATGGCATCGACTATGCCGATGGCTATGCTTCCACGATGGGAGAGTCGAGCATCCAGGCCGTAGAAATCTTCCTGATACACAACGATCCGAACGGCATCACCCAGAATCTCGAGTTCTGGATGCGGGCCAGTCAGTTCGGTAAGGACGTCGACTTTACCAAGGATCCGGGAGATGCGTTCGTCAGCGTCTTCATGAACAACAATGAAGACGGCTACACCGTCTATATGGGCGATGACGGTGAACCACGCATCAAGACAGCCGACTGGTCCGACACCGACGCAACGCTCAAACACGGCATCCTGCACGTAGACCAGGGCACGTCCAACCAATATAAAATCCACGTGGACTTTGAGCTTTCCAACGGCTACAGCTTCGGCACCGACTGGGAAGGCTACGTCAACATGAAGGTCGACTGATCCCTTTCCGGAAACCGGAACGCTATAGTAGCGGAACCCTTACGACATTAATATCCTCTTTGTTGACGGAAAGGGCTATCCAGATAGCATCGTCCCGGACCAGGGCCTTGGGATAGTTGTAGCCCGGCGTCTTGTATTTTCCTTTTTGCCTTTGAGGCGGAAGGTCTTGTTCACCGGCCAGGAGACGAAGATCGTCGAAGTGACGGCCGTCCTCCGAAAAACCGATGACGAGCATCCTCCGGGACTTGTTCCCGGTGGGATTGCCCACGAAGAAGACACGGCCGTCCGAGAGCGTTCCGGCGCACTGCTTCGACCTGGAGTCCGGGATATCCGTCTTTTGCGGAGGACTCCAGCTCAGGCCCCTGTCTTCAGAGATGCTGGCGAGCTTGACGAACGAACTCTTCTGGTCCCTGAAATGCATGACCAGTGTCCCGTTCCGGCACTCGTACTGGCTGGGCTCCAACGGCAGCCCTTCTCCTTGCGGAAAAAGGGCCTTCCGCCAGCCCCGGACTCCAGAAGGATCATCCGTGAAAACGGGATTCACCTGATAACCCGGCCGGAAATGCACGGCGCCCACCATCCTTCCCTCCCGCAGCGTGAGCGGGTCCTGTTCGAAGATGCCATCCACGGCCGTTCCGTCCGCCATGCGTACGCGCCGCCGCTCGCGCCAATGTTTTCCGTCACGGGTCGAAACGTACCATGCCTCCCCGCCGCGGCTCCTGTCCTTTGAACTGATCAGATTCAGCAGGGCGACCAGGGAGTCTCCACGCTGGATCCAGCCGCCGGGCGAGACGAAAAAGCTGTCTGCCGGTGCCGCCAGTCGCTTCGGCCGGCTCCATTTTCTCCCGTCCCGGCTCCGGGCGTAAAGAATTTCCGTATCGGGCGCATCTTCATCGCGGACGGAGTGTTGCCACATGCAGTAGTAGTGTCCCTTGAAGTGCGTCAGGACAGCATTGTTGGCATAGCCTTCCTGCCGGCTGACGCGAATGAATTCCACGCCCGGGCAAGCGGGTAAACCCTGGTAGCGAAGCTGTGCAAAATACTGCAGGATCTTCTCCTGTTCCCGGAGACCGCAGTGATGGCCCCCTTCAAAGAATTCCGTGCGGAGAAGGTCTCCGGCACCCGCTTCCGCATAAAGTGCATGCATCCGGTCAAAGGCCTCCTGCGTAGCATCGGCGGGAAACAGTTTGTCCGTTTTCCCACTCAGGAAAAGGAAAGGCTTGGGGCGAAGCCATCGGGCAATGTCGGGAAAATCGCAGCTGTCGCGCAGTGCGGGAATCATCATCGAATAGTCGGATGCCGTCGGCGGGTCGGCCTGCGTGCGCTTGAGCGTCATCCAGCAAAGGGCCACACCTGTACGAACCTGATCGCAGAAAGCAGCCAGCATCCAGGCCCGGTGGGCGCCCATCGACCAGCCGAAGCAGCCGATCCGGCCTTCATCCACGCAAGGAAGCGCAGCCAGTAAACGGGCGGCTGCCGCATCCTCATTCAAGGTCTGTTCAGCCCAGACGATTCCCTTCCTGGCCAGGCTGTCGTACACGGCCCGCTGCCCCTCATAAACAGCCTGCTTGACGGCACGAAGACTGTCCGGAGGCTCACTGCCGAACTGCATCCGGCTCCAGTGCTGGCAAAGCGCCGTGCTGCGGGAACCCCAGTACAAGGCATCTGGCACGATGACCGCATACCCTTCGGCTGCCAGCCGGTCGGCCAGGTAAACGCCGTCGAAACCGGCGTCCACCCACTCTTGAGCGGAGGCCCGGATATAGGCTGGCGCGGAAGCCGGCGGGCGTACGAGTTTCTCCTTGCCGATGTCGAAACGGGCCCCATGGTCGTGCAGCAACACCAGTCCCGGACAGGGGTTTTCCACGGACGCCCCATCAGGAATCAGCAAATAGGACAGCACGCGTTCCGGTCCGATGGCGTTGTATTCGATGAGCTGACAGACATAGCCATCCCGCTGCTCCTCCGCCAGCACCCGGGTATGGGGTTCCACGGGTGCTTTCAGCTGGAGCGGACGTGCCGCCATGAGCAGGAACAGGCAGGGCGGCAGTAATATCCAGGCTATCGACCTTCTGTTCATTTCATGACAAACAGCAGGTCGGCGCCGTCTTTGATGTCTTCGTACCGCAGCGTAGTTCCTTTGAGCCTTTGTCCGTTCAGGTAGACGGCTTTCACAAGAACATGCTCCGGGGTCCAGTTCTGTGTCCGGACGGTCAGCGTGCCTCCGTCGGACAGGCTGAGTTTGACGCCGGGCAAGCAGGGCGAGCCCAGTTCATATTCATTGCTCCCTGGGCATAAAGGATAGAAGCCCAGGCAGTTGAAGATGTACCAGGCGCTCATCTGGCCGCAGTCGTCGTTGCCGCTCAGGGCATCGGGCCGATTGCCGTAGAAATGGTCGGCCACGTAACGCACCCATTTCTGGCACTCCTGCGGCTTGCCGAGCTTATTATAGAGATAAAGCACATGGTGGCAGGGCTCGTTGCCGTGCCAGTAGCCGCCGATACGGCCCCAGATGTCGTGCGCACCAGGGATGTCGTCGCTCATCTCGATGGTGAACATGTTGTCGAGGCGGTCGCACAGGAACTTCTTGCCGGCAATGGCCATGTAATCTTCGAAGGCATGCGGCACCGTCCAGGTATACTGCAGGGTAAAGCCTTCGGTGATATCACCCCAGCCGTTGTCGGAACCCGGGCCTTCGTAGGCGATGTCGGAGAAAGGTGTCCGCCAGTTGCCCCTGGAGTCGCGTCCGCGCATGTATTTCGTTTCGGGATCGATCAAGTTGCGGTAATTCTGGCTGCGGCGGAGGAAGAATTCGTAGTCTTCCATGTGGCCCAGCATTTTGGCAACCTGGGCGATGCACCAGTCGTCGTAGGCGTATTCCAGGGTCTTGGAAACGGATTCCATCTCCTTGTCGAAGGGTACGTAGCCCAGCTCCGTGTATTCCGGGAGGCAGTCGTAATGCGGGTTGGTTGCCGTGGTCTTCATGGCCTGGAAGGCGCGCTCGTAGTCAAATCCCTGCACCCCCTTGGCCATCATGTCGGCCAGGACGGAGACGGCATGGTAGCCGATCATGCACCAGGTCTCGCCGCCATAGAACGACCAGATCGGCAGCATGTGTTCGGCACTCTTGTCGTAGTGCTCGAGCATGGAATTGGCCAGGTCGGCCTGCAGGGGCTTGTTGACCAGATTCAGCAGCGGATGGAAAGCACGGTAAGTGTCCCAGAGGGAGAAAGTGGTATAGTTCGTAAATCCTTCGGTCCTGGCAATAGTGCCGTCGTGCGCCCGGAAGCGGCCGTCGACGTCCTGAAACAGGAAAGGATGCATGGCCGTACGATAGACGCTCGTATAGAAGGTTTCTTTCTGGTTCTGGGTACAGGAGGGATCCAGCTCATAGCGCGCGAGTTCCGCCTCCCACAGGGCTTCAGCTTCAGCACGGACTGTGTCGAAATCCTTGCCGTCCAGCTCGCTGAGGTTCCGGAGCGCTCCGTCGATGCCTGTGGCGGAGACGGCCACCTTCACGTTGAGCTGCTGCCCTTCTTTCGTGGGGAAGCGCAGGCAGACTTTCAGGCCGGTACCCCAGGTTTCGCGGCTGCTGCGGAAGCGGCTGGTGTTGTAGATGACGGGCTTCCCTTCCTTGTAGATCATGAAATCCTTGACGGGCTCTTCGAAGCGGGCTGCGAAGAACACATGTCGGTCGGGATTCCAGCCGTTAACGATCTTGCTGCCGACGAGGGTGTATTCGTCGACCCAGCGCACAGTCGACCACACACATTTCCAGAGCAGCGTATGGTTCAGGTCGATGGTCAGGCGAGAGGTATCGCAGGCAGGATAGGTAAAACGGAGGATGCCGCTGCGGGCAGCCGCCGTCATCTCGGCCTTGATGCCGTTGTCCTGCAACTTCACGGCGTAATAGCCGGGGCTGGCACATTCGGCATCGTGGCTGAAGCGGGACGGCCCGTCACCGGGCGTGAAGAGGAAGTCTCCCAGGTCAGGGATGCCGGTGCCGCTCAGGTGTGTCAGGCTGAAACCCAGGATGGCGGGATGCGTGTACTTGTAGCCGGCGGCCGTATCGTAGTCATCGACATCGGTGTCGGGACTGATCTGGATGCCGCCGAAGGGAATCTGCGCCCCGGGGTAGACGTTGCCGAAACCGGCGGTGCCGACAAAGGGATTGACATACCGGGTAAGCTGTTGGGCAGAAATTCCCGTGGAAAGGCAGGCCAGCAATACGGCCAGGATCATCATTTTCGGTTTCATGTGACAAAGATAACGAAAAACTACGCTTTCTTTTCGCCGAGGACAGCCCAGCGGACGAAGGGGATGCGGCGGAGCACTTCGTAAATCAGCGGCGAGAGGGTGAAGACGGCCAGCGTCAGGATGACGTACATGGACCACGGAGGCAGCTGGGTGTGCATCTTCATCATGTAACCCAGGCTGGCGATCACAAGATAGTGGACGATGTAGAGACCGAAGCTGGAGCGGGTCATGTAGCCGGCAAAGGCCGAGGTCCTGTTGAAGCACGACTTGAACCAGGCCATCATCGCCAGACAGGTGAGCCAGCCATAAAGACAGTTGAACGGACTGCACAGATACTGCGGCGTGGTATTGTCCTGACCGAAGGTCGTGACGATCAACACCACGCCGGCTGCCACGGCACAGGCCAGGAGCGGAATCCAGGCCTTGTCCAGTTTCTCATGGATCGCATCGTGTGCAAATACGAAATAGCCCATCAGGAAAGGCACCAGGTAGAAGATCGGTTTGTAAAGATTATATAATCCGTCCGGGCTCTCCGGCCTGGGATTCCGGATCAGTGTCTGCTCCCCCAGCCAGAACAACACGCCCAGCAGGACGATCCAGACAAGTCCGGCTTTTCCGCCGAAAACACGGCCGCACCAGGCATAGAAACGATTCTTGCCATCCAGCCCGCGCACGAGCAGCAGGATCAGGGAGAAGAGCCACAGGTCCTGGATGAACCAGAGCGGACCTATGCCGCTGACAGCCCAGAGGAAATACCGGGCCACGCCTGGCATGGCGTCGAAGGCACCGGTCTTTGCCGCAACGGCCGTATTGAAGTAACCCGTCATCCATTGGAACACAAACAGGCCGATGGTCGAAGGAACCAGCAGCTTCCGCGTACGGGCCTTGAGCCATTCCTTGCCGGAATGCCGATCCAGGGCATAACGGGCACTCATGCCGGCCAGCAGGAAGAGCAGCGGCATGAACCACGGGTAGAGGATGTACATGACGACATCCTGGTACTGCTTGTACTCGGGATAGGTGCCGAAACCACCGATGCCGCCAAAGACGCCCTTGTTGTTGTAGAAATAGATAACGTGGTAGAACAGCACCAGGAGCACGGTCACCCAGCGCAAATTGTCGATCCAGTGCTTTCTCATTGGGAGAGGCCCTCCATGGCCTGGTCGATGGCGTTCTGGAAGATTTCCGTCTTGAGGAGCGCCAGGCCCCGCTGGTCTCCCAAAACGATCAGGGCGTCGCCCGGCTTGATATCGTAGAGCTTGCGGGCATCGCGCGGAATCACGACCTGCCCTTTGTCTCCCACCTTCACGACACCGAAGATGTATTTACCGTCTTTCTCTTGCATAATTGTAGGAATAGTTAGAAATTTCCCACAAATTTAACGACATTTTGCTGATTCAGCAAAAAAACATATCTTTATATGTTCGTACGGAAAAGAAAAACCAAAAAATACTGACCATCATGAAAAAGAATCTGACTGCCATCGTCATCACGGCGCTGACGCTCGTCGTGGCGGCATCGTGTTCGCCCCGCGAAGAAGAATGGGTGAAAGTACAGGGAAACAAATTCGTCGATCCCCAGGGGAACGAACTGATTTTCCGCGGCCTCTGCCTCGCGGATCCCGTGAAGCTGGTCCGCGACGGACAGTGGAACGAACGCATTTTCGCCGAAGCGGCCGACTGGGGCGCGAACGTGGTCCGTTTCGCCGTTCATCCGACCAACCTCAATGAAATGGGCTGGGACGAAACTTTCCAGGCGATGGACCAGGGCATCGAATGGGCCAGGAAATACGGCCTTTATGTCATTATGGACTGGCACTCGATCGGCAACCTCAAGGAAGAAAAGTTCATGCTTCCCATGTACAACACCACGCAGGAAGAGACCTTCCGGTTCTGGCGCACTGCAGCCCAACGCTACAAGGATGAACCCACCGTCGCGCTATACGAACTGTTCAACGAACCGACCATAACGGCAGAAGGTGTTGGAGACTGCACCTGGCCGGAGTGGAAAGCGCTGCAGGAGCAGATCATCGACACGGTCCGCGCCTACAACCCCCATGCCGTCTGCCTGTGCGCAGGCTTCAACTGGGCCTATGACCTGACGCCGGTTGCCAGCGCGCCCATCGCCCGTGAGAACGTAGCTTACGTATGCCATCCCTACCCCATGAAACGCGACCAGCCGTGGGAAGAGCAGTGGGAGCTGGATTTCGGCTATGTGGCCGACACATGGCCGGTAATCTGCACGGAGATCGGATTCTGCCTGGCAGACGAGCCGGGGGCCCACATTCCGGTCATGTCGACGGAAGTCTATGGCGAGCACATCACCAAGTACTTCGAGCAGAAAGGCATCTCCTTTACGGTATGGTGCTTCGACCCCGACTGGGCGCCGATGCTCATCAGCGACTGGAATTTCACCCCCACCACACAGGGCAGGTTCTTCAAGGAATATCTGCAGCTTAGAAAGTAATCTCGGCCAGTCTGTCCTCGAGCTTGCTGCCGCGAAGGCCGCGGGCGACGATGATTCCGTTGGGGTCGATCAGCAGGTTGTCCGGGATGGCATTGACGGAATAGGCTTCGGCAGCCGCATTGTTCCAGTACTTGAGGTCCGACAGGTGGATCCAGGGCATTTCCCAATCGGTGATGGCTTTCACCCAGGGTTCCTTTTCCTTGTCGAAAGAAATGCCAACGATCTCGAAGCCCTTGTCGTGATACTTCTTGTAAGCCGCGACAACGTTGGGCATCTCGGCCTTGCAGGGACCGCACCAGGAGGCCCAGAAGTCGACCAGGACCCACTTGCCTTGTCCCACATACTCGCTCAGCTTGTGCAGTTTCCCGTCGGGACCAGCCTCCTCCAGGTCCACGAACTTCTTGCCGATAAAGGCGGTCTTGGCAGCTTCCGCCTCATCTTCCTGGGCAGAGGCCTCATCGAACTGGCGTTTGAGGGATATGGCATAGGGATGCTGCGTGAAAGGAGCACCAGAATCCATCAGTTCATCGAACTTCTCCTTTCCGGCAAGAGCGGGAACATTGCTCAGGAACACGACCGGGATCAGGTTATCCATATTCTCTTCAATCATAGAGACATAAGCATCGCCATACGCTTCGATCCTGGCCTGATAATCCGTGATGAACTCCGCCTCGCGAGCTTCCTGCTCATCCTTGGGAAGGGCCAGGTACGCTTGGATGAAACGGTTGAACTCCGCATACGCAGCGCCGTCCCGCTTGTCGCATTCTGACAGCTTCGTATTGAGAGCGGAACCGGTAAAGGTGCTGTCGGCCAAGTTAATCTGGACAGGCTTTCCGTCGTTGAAGAGCGGGAAACGCCACTCCCATCCGTCAATTTGTACGGAAAGGAGGGCATCTTTGGCGGCCTTTCCCTTCATGGTGAAAGAGCCATTGGCAATGACGGCGCTGTCGATGGGCGCGTCCGTCAATCTGTCGACCAGATATACCTTCGTCCCGTCGACCGGAGCGTTCTTGGCGGATACGTCATACTTGGCTTCGTCCCCGTTGCAGGAGAGTGCGCATGCAGCGGCAACCGCCAGCATAAAGATTGATAACTTTCTCATATTCACTTGTTTTTAGTTCTTTTCACCTTGTTCAAGGGCCTGCTGCAACCGGACACTCCGCTCATTCCTGTCGGAAGATGACTCCTCGGTATCTTCGCGCATCTTGCTTTGTGTGGACTCCATCAGTTTTTCCTTTTGCCGGCTGAATACTTCCAGATCTTCATCCGTCACTTTCATCAGTTGCTTACAATTCTCGAAGTCTACTTTCATCGAACGGAGAAAAGCTTCGCTGTAAAAAATGAAACTGGGCGTATTGAGATCCCGCAGGGTCTCGAGAAAAAGTAAATTATTAGACTGATTCTGAAAGTCTTCTATGACAATGGCCTTATAATTCTCACGCAAATCGTAAAACGATGAAACGGCCTCCACGAAGAGAATGTTGCCTATGGTCCGGATGGTTTCGATATTGGACCGGAATATGGTTTCGGTCGTCATGGAATAACGGGCCATCGGTATTCTCGACGCCATCCCTATATAGCTTTGGGAGAGTTTGTCGGGATGGGCCACTACATCCACCTGGATTTCAAAGAAATCTTTCAGATCCTCGTCGATCTGCTCGATGTCTTTCAGCGACTCGCGCATGTCGTACATGACCATCAGCACCATCTCCCGTTTCTCGGCATTCAGCTTCCGATGTTCGATGACGGCCGAAGTACCGAAGGTCAGCATGATGGAGAAGGTCGTGGCGGCCAGTGTCAAAAGGAAACTCTTCCAGGACGATGATTTGCGTTCGGCTTTCATAAATGACATACTGTGATAATCTGCTGCAAAGGTAATGATTTTGTGGAGTTTTCATGAATGAATTCCTTACCTTCCAGGGATTGTGCTCGGCGTCAAGGCGCCTAAGCCCCTCTCCCGAGGAGAGGGGTTTGGGGAGAGGGTAACGTAGGAAAGCTATTATCGAAACCGGTTCGAATCCCTTACTTTACGCGAAAAGCGTCTGCCCTGCAGACGCTTTGAAGCGGAAGGTAAGGGATTCGAACCCCTGAGTCCTTGCGGACTAACAGTTTTCAAGACTGCCGCCATCGACCACTCGGCCAACCTTCCTGTATGCGGCGCAAAATTAAGAATTATTTTCTGAATTCTCTTTCTTTTCCGACTTCGCAAAAAACTTCCACTGGAAGAGCAGCAGATAGATGGCGCCGCAGGTGATGCAGCTGTCGGCAATGTTGAAGATCGGACGGAAGAAGATGACATGGCGGCCGCCCCAGATGGGAAAATGGGCCGGCAGGGTCGTGTCAATGATCGGGAAATAGAGCATGTCCACCACCTTGCCGAAGAAGAGCGGCGCATAATCGAAGATCACACCGTAGAAAATGGAATCGATCTCGTTGCCGATGGCGCCGCAGAGAATGGCCCCCAGGCCGAAAAGGACGCCATTGGGCGTATCCGGCCGCTTGAGCAACTTGCAAAGATACACGATGATCACGACGATCAACGCCAGCCGGCACAGGCTGAGTGCCAGCTTGCCGAACCCTTCGCCGAACTGCAGGCCGAAAGCCATGCCGTTGTTTTCGATAAAGAGGATCTGGAACCAGTCTCCCGCCACATGGATGCTCTGGCCGATGGTCATGTTGGTTTTGACCAGGACCTTGACGACCTGATCGATGACCAGCAGCAGAAGCACGAACAGCGTGACCCGTGTGCCTTTCGAGATTTTCATCGACGGCCTAACGCTTGTTTTTCGCTTCCACGCTGAGGGTAGCGTGCGGGACCAGACGCAGACGCTCCTTGGGGATCAATTTACCCGTCTCGCGGCAGATGCCGTAGGTCTTGTTCTCGATGCGGATGAGCGCCGCCTCCAGGTTCTGGATGAACTTGTACTGACGGGCCGCAAGCTGGCTCGCCTCTTCCTTTGCCTGGGAAGCGGATCCTTCCTCGAGGACCTTGAACGACGGAGACGTGTCTTCCGTGTCGTTGCTGCTGCTGTGGTCGATTTGCGACTGCAGCATCTGGTAGTCCTTGCGGGCCTTCGCCAGCTTCTGGAGAATCAGTTCCTTGAACTCCTGCAACTCCTCATCGCTGTAGCGGACCTTCTCAACGGTCTCTTCTTTCTTCTCTTCCATCACTATCGTGGTTTAAATTAAATTCAAATATAACCAATTTATTTCAATCTCACAATACCTATCATGAGCGTGCCGTCTTCCCATTCCACCTCGGCTGCATCTTCGGGGTGCGGGGCAAAGCGGATGCTGCGGGCCAGGGTCTGGGCGCTGACATAGTTGCCGAAGTGCGCCAGAGCCGCTTCCAGGGCCGCATTGTTCTCGATCACCACATCGATGCGGTCGGTGACTTCAAAGCCGGAACTCTTGCGCAGATTCTGGATGCGGTTGACCAGCTCGCGGGCCAGGCCTTCCTCCCGGAGCATCGGGGATATCTCGGCGTCAAGCGCGATGGTCAGAGGGCCTTGCGTAGCGACGAGCCAGCCCTGAACGTCTTCCGAAGAGATCTGGTAGTCGCCCGGATTGAGGACCACATCGCCGCCGGGGAGTGCCAGCGTATAGGCGCCTTCTGTCTCGGCGCTCTGGATGGCCGAGATGGTCGGCTGGTCGAGCGTGGCGAAGGCGGCGGCAATCTCTTTCATGCGGGGGCCGTAGACTTTGCCGAGGGTCTTGAAATTGGGCTTGATCTTCTTGGTGATGAGGCCGTCGGTATTCTCTACGAAATCCATCTCCTTCACGTTGACTTCAGCCAGGATCAGGTCCTTGACAGCGCTGAGCTGGGCGCGCACCTTGTCGGAAATCACAGGCACCAGCATCCTGGGCAGCGGCTGACGCACCGGAATCTTCACTTTCTTGCGGAGGGCCAGGACCATCGAGGTGGCGTCCTGCGAGAGGCGGATGCGCTCTTCCAGATCGGCATCGATGTGGGCCGGATCGGACACGGGCATCTGCACGAAGTGGACGGAGCATCCTTCCGTAGGATGAACAGGAGCAATCAGGTCGAGGTAGAGGCGTTCGGCGAAGAACGGTGCGATCGGTGCCATGAGCACGGATACGTCGAGGAGGCAGGTGTAGAGGGTCTGGTAGGCGGACTGCTTGTCGGCAGTCATCTCGCCGGCCCAGTAGCGCTTGCGGTTCAGATGGACGTACCAGTTGGAGAGGTCATCGCAGACGAAGCTCTCGATCAGGCGGCCGGCAGTCTTGATGTCGTAGTCTTCATAGGCGGCGCGGACGTCGCGGATGAGGGAATTGAGGCGGGAAATAATCCACCGATCGATCTCGGGGAGAGATTCCGGGTCAAGCCCGGAATGACGATTTATTCCGTCATGCCGGACTTGATCCGGCATCTCAGGATTCCAGCCGTCGATGTTGGCATACAATGCGAAGAATGCATACGTATTGTATAAGGTGCCGAAGAACTTGCGGCGCACTTCTTCGACGCCGTTTTCGTCGAACTTGAGGTTGTCCCAGGGCTCGGCATTGGTGAGCATGTACCAGCGCAGGGCATCGGCTCCGTAGGTGTCGAGGGCCTTGAAGGGATCGACCGCGTTGCCCAGGCGCTTGGACATCTTGTTGCCGTTCTTGTCCAGCACGAGGCCGTTAGAGATGACGCGCTTGAACGCGGGCGTACCGCTGACCATGGTGTGGATGGCATGCAGGGTATAGAACCAGCCGCGGGTCTGGTCGACGCCTTCGGCGATGAAATCGGCCGTGGCGCCGAAACGCTCGGTACCCAGCTGCGCAAGGCCTTCCTGTGCATAAGGCATGGCGCCCGAATCGAACCAGACGTCGATCAGGTCGCTCTCGCGCACCATCTTGCGGCCGCTGTCGGAAACCAGGAAAATGGTATCGACGAACGGACGGTGAAGGTCGATCTCGTCATAGCCTTTTCCCTTGATCGGGTTGGCGGACATGAAACCAGCCGCTACCGCCTTGTCGATCTCGTCGCTCAGCTCCCTGACGGAGCCGATGCATTTCTCTTCCCTGCCGTCTTCCGTACGCCAGATCGGGAGCGGCGTGCCCCAGAAACGGCTGCGGCTCAGGTTCCAGTCCTGGATGTTCTCCAGCCACTGCCCGAAGCGGCCCGTGCCCGTGGAGGCAGGCTTCCAGACGATCTGCTTGTTCAAGGCGACCATCTCGTCTTTCACGGCCGTGGTCTTGATGAACCAGGAATCCAACGGATAGTACAGCACCGGCAGGTCGGTCCGCCAGCTGTGCGGATAGCTGTGGACGTGCTTCTGCACTTTGAAGGCGCGGCCGTCAGCCTTCATCATCACGCAGAGGTCGATGTCGAGGGTCCCCTCTTCCTCCACGTGCTCGAAATACTGCTTGTAGCCCGCTTTCACATAGCGGCCGGCATATTCTTTATAGGAAGGATCCACGTTGTTCTTCACATAGTCAGGATCCAGGTCTTCGAGGCGGCAGAAGCGGCCCTGGCGGTCCACCTGGGCCTGCGGATTGCCGTCCAGGTCGACCGGCATGACGGCGCCGATACCGGCGGCAGCGGCGACACGCTTGTCGTCGGCGCCGAAGGTCGGCGCGATGTGGACGATGCCCGTACCGTCTTCCGTAGTCACATAGTCGCCCGGAATCACGCGGAAGGCGTCGCCATCGGGCTTGAACCAGGGAATCAGCTGTCGGTAGCGGATGCCCACCAGTTCACTGCCCTTGAACGTGCCGTCCAGCACTTCGAAGGGAATCTTCGTCTTGGGATTGAACCACGTGTCCACCAGGTCCCTGGCCACGATATAGACGGCCTCGGCACCAGTATAGGGATTGGCGCTTTTCACGCGGACGTAGTCGATGTTCGGGCCCACGCAGAGTGCGGTATTCGAGGGCAGGGTCCACGGCGTGGTGGTCCAGGCCAGGATATAGAGCGGCAGTCTGTCCACGAAAAACTTTTCGGACGCGGCGTCGCGGATGACGGCGAACTGCACGGTGGCAGTGGTATCGGAAACGTCCTTGTAGCAACCGGGCTGGTTCAGCTCATGGGAGCTCAGGCCCGTACCGTCGGTCGGCGAATAGGGCTGGATGGTGTAGCCCTTGTAGAGCAGGCCTTTGTTGTAGATATCCTTCAACAGATACCACAGCGTTTCGATATAGCGGTTGTCGTAGGTGATGTAGGGGTTGTCCATGTCCACCCAGTAGCCGATGCGGTCGGTCAGGTTGGCCCATTCCTTCGTGTATTTCATCACCTCGGTGCGGCAGGTGGCGTTGTACTCCGCCACGGAAATCTTCGTGCCGATGTCGGCCTTCGTGATGCCGAGTTTCTTTTCGACGCCCAGCTCGACCGGAAGTCCGTGGGTATCCCAGCCGGCCTTGCGCTCCACGTGGTAGCCGGTCTGCGTCTTGTAGCGGCAGACCGCGTCCTTGATGGAACGGGCCATCACATGGTGGATACCCGGCATGCCGTTGGCGGAAGGGGGTCCTTCAAAGAAAATGAAATCGGGAGATCCTTCGCTCATTTTCAGGACATTCCGGAACGTATTCTCTTTTTCCCACTTTTCGCGGATCTCATTGCCCGTGGCCACGAGGTCCAGTTTCTTGTACTCGGCGAAACGCATATCGTTGAACGGTTGTTACATTTTGAATTTGCAAAGATACGATAATTCACTAATTTTGGCCACCGAAAGAAAAAATCAATACCATGGGTATCGTCGACATCGTCATCCTGTGCTGTTTCCTGCCGGCACTCTACTTCGGCGCCAAGAATGGACTTGTCAAGCAACTGGTCGCCCTGGCCGTCATCTATTTCGGCATCCGTCTCTCGCTCCGCTTCTCCGTACCTGTCTCCAACTGGGTCCTGGAGCACGTCGAAATGTCCGAATTCTGGGCGAAAGCCATTTCTTTCATTGTGATCTTTTTTGGATTTGCCATCGTTTTGAGCATTTTGGGCAAACTTCTCGAAAAAATAATTCAAATAACTTTGCTCGGCTGGCTCAACCGGCTCCTGGGCATCGTCGCGACCCTCTGCCTTTTCACGCTGTTACTTTCCGTCCTCGTCTTCCTGGTGGATTCGGCCAATAACATCGTGGAATTCATACCGAAAGAGAAACTGGAGGAATCCCGTTTCTACCCGGCGCTGCTGGATCTCTCACAGAAAGTTTTCCCGTTCGTCAAGGAACTTTTCCAGCAGGCGGAAATTTAAATTTTACTTTTTTCCCGGCCCTGCTGCGATTTTGCTTTTCTGCGGGCGGAAAATCGATTCCGTGCCGCAACTTTGCGTTTGGAAACTGAACCGGACGCATGGAGCGCGAAACCCGTATACAACGCTGGACCGACCAGGATGTGGCAGCACGGAATCTTCTGCCTGACATCCCTTCCTATTCTGGCTTTCTTTACGCAGTTCTGCTGATGGCAACCCTGTCGTTGTCCATCCTGTCGGTCCTCTTTTTCCAATAAACGGACGCGAGGGAGCCGTGGGCGAGATAGTCTCATGGGCGGAAGACCAGTGCGGGAGAGCTCCCTCTTTTTTTGAAACCCTCAAAGCCACGACCTGTGAAAACGGCCATCCGACAACACGACATTTCCGATTGTGCAGCTGCCTGCATCGCCTCCGTCGCGCGCCACTACGGAGAGGATATCCCCCTCTCCCTCATCCGCGAGACCTCGGGCACTTCCCAGGCAGGGACCAGCATCAAGGGCATCCTCGATTCGGCACAAGCCATCGGATTCCGCGCCACAGGCTATAAATCAGACGAAAAGGCCCTCGACAAGCTCCAGAACCTGAAGGAGCCCGTCATCCTGCACATCATCAACGACCGGGGCGACCTGCATTTCGTCGTGCTTTATGCCCTCACGTCCCGCCATGCCCGCATCATGGACCCCTCACGCGGAAAGATCATCCGCATGGACGCCGCCCGCCTGCGCGAGCAGTGGACCGGCTATCTGGTAACCCTTTCCCCAAAAACGGACAGGAGCGGGAGCTATCCGCGGCAGAAGCGGCCGGCCCTGTTCTCCTGCTTCCGGCAGATTTCCCGGAAAGATTTCTTCCTGATGCTCACCGGCTCCGTCGCCTATATCATCGCCGGCGTCTGCACCGCCCTGTTCCTGCAGCACATCATCGACCAGGTGCTGCCATCGGGCGACCGGCATGCCCTGCTGCCGGCCGGCCTGCTGATGGCCGGCGTCATGGCCTGCGCGTTGATGACCGGGTACGGACGCGTCCGCTACGCCCTGCAGACCAGCCTCCAGCTCGACAGTCACCTTATCCTTTCCTATCTTTCGCACTTGTTCCGGCTCCCCGCCGGATTCTTCACCCGACGGGGTACCGGGGAACTGCATGCACGGATCGGCGATGCCGCCAAGGTGCGGAATTTCCTTATCGAAGGCACCGACAACCTGCTGACCAGTTTCCTGATCCTGTCTGTCTCGTTTACCCTGATGTTCACCGTCCACTGGCGACTATCACTCCTCATGCTGACATTCATTCCGGTCTATCTGGTACTATACCTGATCGCCAACCGGGTGAACAAAAGGGTAAACCGGGACATTATCGAACAGTCCGCCGTATTTGAGGAACGTACGGTCGAAGGCATCGGCGCCATCCGGACGATCCGTCATTTCGGGCAAGGCGGGCGACTGTTGCAAAGCATCGAAAAAGAATATCGGATCCTGGTCCGCAGGCTCCTGTCGGGCGGTCGCTGGGCCAACGGCTTCGCCACCGCGACAGACGGCATCGCACGCCTGCTGACCCTCACCCTGCTGACCGTCGGCTCCCTGTACATCTTCGACGGCACGCTCACGGTCGGCGAACTGGTTTCGTTCTACTCCCTGACGGCCTGGTTCTCGGCCCCGCTGGGCGAACTGGTGAAGATCAACGACAACTGGACGGAAGCCCGCATCGCCTGGGAGCGGCTGGGCGACATCACAGAACTGCCACCGGAAGATACCGGTGTCGACCATTTCTCGCCGCACGCCGGAGAAGACATCCACTTCGACCACATTACTTTTTCCTACCCGGGCTGCCCCGAGTTGCTGCACGACTTCAGCCTGAGCCTGAAAGCCGGTGCCATCACGGCCATCCAGGGAGCCAGCGGCTGCGGCAAGAGCTCCCTCGCCGCCCTGCTGATGCGCGACTTTACCGTGCAGCGGGGCGTCATCCGGCTCGGGCCGCATGACATCCGGCTCTTCGACCTGGAGGAATGGCGCCGGTTCGTCTCCATCGTTCCCCAGGAAACGCAGCTGCTCAACGCCACCATCCTGGAAAACATCGCCGGTTTCGAACCGGATTCCGATATCGAACGCGTCGTCGGCCTGCTCGACCGCCTGCAGCTGGGCGACTTCATCCGCGATCTGCCCATGGGCATCTTCACCCGCATCGGGGAACGCGGCAGCACACTCTCGGGCGGCCAGCGCCAGCGCATCGCCCTGGCCCGTGCGCTATATCGCCAACCAGCCGTCCTCATCCTCGACGAAGCCACTTCCTCGCTCGACGAACAGGCCCGGCAATGCCTCCTGGCCGAAGTGGTGCATTTCCGCGACCAGGGCGGAACCGTGATGATGATCACGCACCAGCGGGACAACACGGCCATCGCCGACACGACAATACATCTTTAGAAATACGTGCGCACAGGTCAATCCCGGACACCTGAAAGGACGGGAACCATGAAAAAACTCACCTTGTATGGAAGAAAAACTGATGAACGAATGGGGTTTGAGAGCAATGACTTCTTCCGAACTCCAGCTCCGGGGCGGTGCCGAGAAGAAACTGCTGGCCACCATCCTGGAGAAGATCCGCAACCTGATCGACACGATCATGGACTACCTGCCCAACTTGTTGAAGGGCTTCAAAGACGGATTTTTAGGAATGGACAGAGACGAATCTTAGGAGGAAAAGAACATGAGAGTATTGGAAAACCAGGAAGCCGCGCTCGTGTGGGGCGGCGTTGACAAAAAAGCACAGGATGCACTCTATACCATCGGGTATGTGATCGGAATCATTGCCCGTTTCATCGGTGCGTTGTTCTTGTTCAAGAAAGACAAACCGACCGCGTAACCAGCCAACCGGGTCTCTCCCCGGAGAGACCCTCTTGCTTTCTGCCATGAAACGAACCGTCTTGCTATTGCTCTTCGGAACCCTCTTCACCCAGCTCCAGGCCCAGGAGGCCTGGCCGCTCGAGCGCTGCATCCAGTATGCCCTGGAACACAACCTCGACCTGCGCGCCAAACAGCTCGATGTCGCCGCCAGGCAGACCGAGCTCACGCAGAAACGGCTGGCATGGCTGCCCCAGATCTCAGCGCAGCTTGCCCACGACTGGAACTGGGGGCGCAGCGTGGACATGCAGGAGCTGGTCATTGTCCGCAATGCCCTGACACAGGCCACCGGCGCTTCGGTCGGTGCCTCGATTCCGGTCTTCAGCGGCGGCCTGCTGACCCACCAGCACCTGGCAGCCCGCAAGGCCGTGGAAGTGGCCAGCTTTGAGGCCCAGGACCTGCGCACAGCTTTGGAAACCGATGTGACCCGGGCCTATCTGGAACTGATGCTGGCCAAGCAGATCCATGCCTACGCACGCGAAAGCCACGCCACCATCCTGCAGCAGCGCGAGCGGACCGAACACCTGGTGGAGGCCGGCGGCCAGCCCAAAAGTGCCCTGAACGAGATGGAGGCACAGGTAGCCGCCGAAAAAGCAACCCTGGTGGCTGCCGAATGCAGGGTCCGGACGGCCACCCTCTCGCTGACACGTCTGATGAACTTCCCGGGCGACACGGCCTTTGCAACCGGGGAGCACTTCGGTCCCGACAGCGTGGCGGTCCAGGTCCCTGTGCTGACCAGCTGTCAGACAGAAGCCTGGCTGCTGCGGGACCCGCGCATCCGAAGCGCCAAGGCCCGCATCGCACAACTGCGATACGACGAAAAGGCCGTCAGGAGCCGCTTCTTCCCCACCCTGACCGCCTCTGCCGCATACGGCACTTTCTATAGCAGCACCAACGAAGAGCCCTTCCGGACCCAGCTGGACGAAAACCGGAACCCTTCGGTCGGGCTGCGGCTCACCATCCCGATCTTCGATAGCTGGCAAGCCGCCAGCCAGCTGAAAAAGAGCCGGCTGGCCCTGGAAACGGCCCGGCTGACGGCCGAGAAAATCCAGACGCAGGTGCTCGAAGAAATCCGCAGCGCCGGCATCGAAGCAGAAAACTGCCTGCAGCAATACCTGTCGTCAGAAGAGACACTGCTGGCCATGCAGAGCCTGCTCGAAATCACAGAAGCCAAATACAACCTGGGAGCCGCCACGGCACTCGACTATATCGTGGCCCGCAACAACCGCCTGAAAGCCGTCTCGGACTTCCTGCAAGCCAAATGGCAATACATCTTCCAGTTACAGCTGCTCGAACGCTACAGGCCATGAAAATACTGACAAAGCTACCCCGGAAGAAACGACGGTGGCTGGCCGCGGGGGCGGTGCTGCTGCTGGTATTGCTGTTGCGTCCCGGCAAGTCCGGACGCCTGGAAGTCACGGCGCAGACGCCCGAACACGCCACCCTCGTCGAATCGGTCCCCGCATCGGGCATCATCCGCCCCGTGGTGGAAGTCCGGATCACGCCCGACGTATCGGGCGAAATCGTGGATATCTATGCCAAAGAGGGCGACCTGGTCAAGGCCGGCGACCTGATCCTGCGCATCCGGCCGGACCTGTACCTGTCACAGGTCGACCGGGCCAGCGCGTCGCTGGGAACGCTCCGCGCCCAATACACCCGCCAGCGGGCGGAGGCGCACCAGGCCCGGACCAACTGCGAACGGACCCAGCTGCTCTTCGAACAGGGTGCCGTTTCCACGGCGGAGCTCCAACATGCGAAGACCGAGCTGGAAATTGCCCAAAGCAGCCTGAAAGCCGCCGAATACGCTGTTCGCAGCGGGGAGGCCCAGCTCAAGGAAGCCCGGGAGAACCTGCTCAAGACCAGCTTGTACGCGCCCATGGACGGAATCATCTCCCAGATGGATGTGGAAAAAGGGGAAAGAGTGGTCGGCACCAGCCAGATGAGCGGGACTGAACTCTTCCGCATCGCTGATTTCAGCCGTATGGAAGTAACTGTCGAAGTCGGTGAGAGCGACGTGGTCCGCATTGAAAACGGCGACAGCGTCCGGGTCGAGATCGACGCCTATCCCTACCGTAGCTTCCGCGGAAAGGTGGTTCAGATTGCGAATTCTGCAAAAGTTGCTAACTTTGGCGTCCGGATAGAGCTGCTGCCCGATTCGGTGAAGGTGCTGCCCGGCATGTCCGCTGCCGTCACCATCCTGACAGACCGCCGGGACTCCTGCCTGGTCCTCCCTGTCGGTTCGGTCTTTACCCGCAACCGGGAAAGTTGCGTATGGGTGGCCGGACCTGGTGACGCCGCCCGTCTGCGACACGTCATCACCGGCATCCAGGAAAGGGACCGGATTGAAATCCGGGAAGGCCTCGAGGAAGCGGAACGCGTGGTCACGGGACCGCCGGAAGCCATCTCACAAGCCATCAGCGAAGGGCGCAAGCTGAAATTGTCCGCAAAAAGGCATTGACTATGAACGAACGAATCCTGATGATTGAAACCAGCACCGAGTGCTGCTCCGTGGCCCTGTCGGAAGGCGGGCGGATCCTGGCCTCCCGGATCGACGAAACGCCCCGGATGCAGTCGTCCATGCTGGCGCCTTATATCGTGGAAGTACTTGAGGAAGCCGGCCTGCGCGCCGCTGATCTCGATGCCGTGGCCGTCAGCGAAGGCCCTGGCTCCTACACCGGTCTCCGGGTCGGCGTCTCGACCGCCAAAGGCATCTGCTTCGGTGCCGGCCTTCCCCTCATCGGGGTCGATACCCTGCAGATTCTCGCCTGCCAGGCCCTCCCCGTCATCCCGGGCTTGATCCGGGATCTCCACCGCATCATTTCTTTTCTCGATGCCCGCCGCATGGAAGTCTATGCCGCTACTTTCGATGCCGAAGGCCGCAAGTGCAGTGATACCGCCGCCGTCATCCTGGACGAAACAAGCTACCAGGAAGAGCTGGCGGCCGGACCCGTGCTCTTCATCGGCACAGGCGTAGAAAAGTTCCAGGCCATCTGCCAACATCCCAACGCCCGTTTCCAGCCCTGCTTCCCACTGGCCACCGCCATGCTGAAACCTGCGCTGGCAGCCCTGCAAAAAAAAGAGTTCAAAGACGTTGCGTACTTTGAACCCTTCTATCTGAAAGATTTCGCTCCCGGCGTGAGCAAGCACGCCATCCTCTGAGCTACAGGCTTTTCCGGATCAGCGCTTCGAGCGCATCCTTGTCGAAGACATCCGTTCCCACGATATCGCCGGAACGGTCGAAGACAAACATCGTCGGAATCTTGGTCACATTGTAGGAGATCACGGCCGGCGACTGGACACCGAGGCCGTCGTTGACGTTGATCCAGGGCAGGCCCTGGCTGCTGACGGTGGCAGCCCAGCTGGGCTTGTCGACGTCAAGGCTGACCTGATAGATTTCCAGCCCCCTGTCGTGGTATTTCTGATAGATATCCATCAGGTCCACGTTGAACATCTTGTGTTCGGTCTGTCCCACGTTCCAGAAGGAGAGGATCAGCACCTTGCCCTTCTGGTCGGAGAGCATCTGCGTCTCGCCGTCCATGTCGGGCATCACCAGGTCGGGGAAGCTGATAACATCCACGTCGCCGAAACGGGAGGAGAATTCCAGTTCACGCTGACGGGCATCGACCGCGTCACGCAAGGCCAGCACATATTCCGATTTCGGATAGACCAGCGTGAGGGAATCGAGCGTATTCTTGAACAGCACGGCATCGGTCTGCTGGCCGAACACAGGCAGGTCGTCCGAGAATTTCTGGAACAGGACCACGGCGGAAGTGATAGACTTGGGATGCGTCACGACATACTTGATGGCCTGCCGCTTGTAATCGACATAGCACTTGCTCAGCCGGGTATTCACCTCATGGATCTCAGCCTCAGGTGTGTCGTCGTTGACGGTTTCCGATATGGCAGCCATCTCGGCGGCCGCTTCGGAAAAGGCGGAGTTGACCTCCTGGAACAAAGTGGATTCTTCGGAACCCGTGATGGTGAACTGGCCGGAGGCGGGCACGGTAATGGTTACCTTGTCGGAAGGACGCAGGATCATCGAGGCCACCGGACTGCCGCCCAGATAGATGTAGTAGAAATACGGATCGTTGCCGGTCAGCTTCACTTTGTAGTTAAAGCGTCCTGAAGCGTCAGTCTTGATGGTGTCGACCACGGCCAGGCGGTTGTAGTTGAGTTTCTGGAGCACCACGGAAGAATCCTTGGCATTCTCGATGGTGGCGCTGATCTGCGCGACCGGGGTTTTGTCGCAGGCGGCCAGCAGGCCCAGTGCGGCAAAGAAGAGGAGGATACGTTTCATGGTCAGGCTCACTGGGCTTGGAAGGCGGCGGCGATCGACGCGGCGATGGCGGCGAACTGCTCAGGCTTGAGTTGTTTCTTTTCTTTGCGGAAATCCATGTCACCCTCGGTCTGGAGCGGTACCAGATGGATATGGGCGTGAGGAACTTCCATGCCAAGCACGGCGACGCCCACCCGCTTGCACGGGACGGCGGCCTTGACAGCCCTGGCCACCTTGGCAGCGAACTGCCAGAGTCCGGCATAGGTCTCTTCGTCCAGGTCAAAGATGTAGTCGACCTCTTTCTTGGGAATGACAAGGGTATGTCCTTCCATCAGCGGATTGATGTCGAGGAAGGCGTAGTAGCGGTCATCCTCGGCTACTTTCCAGGAAGGGATCTCGCCCGCGACGATGCGGCTGAAAATGGATGCCATGGCTAGATGGAGATTTCGAGAATTTCAAACTTGATGGTGCCGGACGGCACGGTGACTTCGACCACGTCGCCCTTGTGGTGGCCCATCAGGGCCTTGCCGATCGGTGTGGTCATGGCCAGCTTGCCTTGCAGGATGTTGGCCTCGCTTTCGCCCACAAAAGTGTACGAAACGGTCGCGCCGTTGCCCAGATTCTTCAACTTGACCTTCGTCAGCATCTGGACCGTATCGGTGTTGATCTTCGATTCGTCGATGACCTTGGCGTTGGCGATCAGGTCCTGCATCTTGCTGATCTTCAGCTCGAGCATGCCCTGCGCTTCGCGCGCCGCATCGTATTCCGCATTCTCCGACAGGTCACCCTTGTCGCGCGCTTCGGCGATGGCTCTGGAAATGACAGGACGCTCGGCAATCATGGCTGCCAGCTCTTCCCGCAATTTGTCGAGCCCTTCTTGAGTAACGTAATGTGCTTCTCCCATTTTAAAAACAGTTAAAAAGAAAAGAATCCCATCCTTGTGGGACCCTTTCAACGTTCATTATTTCTGCAAATATACAAATAATTTTATACAACCACAATTTCACCAGCCTTTTTGCAGTCGACGAACAATTGTTCCTTGAGCTGTTCCAGCGAATCGAAACGCCGCTCTTCGCGGAGCCGCGCACAGAATTCGATATCAAGGTCCAGCCCGTAGATCTCCTGGTCGAAGCCGAGGATGTGCGTCTCGATGGTCCGGGCGCCACCTGCACCCACGGTAGGCCGCAAGCCGATGTTGCAAACGCCCTTGTAGGTCTGGCCCAGCACCCTGGTGCGGACGGCATACACGCCGTCGGCCGGAACAAGTTTCAGGGGCTCATAGAGCTGCATGTTGGCGGTTGGAAAGCCGATCGTGCGTCCGATGCGGTTGCCCGCCACCACCACGCCGTGCAGGCCATAACGATAGCCCAGCATTTTGTTGGCAAGCGCCACATCGCCCGCGAAGAGCGCGCGACGGATCTGCGTGGAACTCACCACGACATCCAGCCCTTCAGAAAACGCCTCAACCCGTACCGGCGTCAAGCCGCAGTGCGTCACGGTCTCCATCATCTCATCGGTCGAAGCAAAGGCATCGTGGCCCAGCCGGTGGTCATAACCCAGCACCAGCGCCGTCACGCCCAGCCGGCCGGCCAGATACTCCTTGATAAAGGATTCGGCGGAAAGCCGGCTGAAGTCACGGTCGAAGGGCAGCACCTCGAAACGGTCCACCCCGTACGACAGGCAGCGCGCCCGCTTCTCCTGCAAGGTGGACAGAAGGCGCAAGCGATCGGCGTCCTGCTGCAGGACACTGCGCGGATGCGGCCAGAAAGTGACCAGCAGGCTCTCCTCCCCCCGCTCACGGGCGACGGCGCACAACCGGTCGATCACTTGCTTGTGTCCCAGATGTACGCCGTCGAAAAAGCCGGTCGCCGCTACAGCCATTTCACCAATTCAAAGTCCTGACGGTGCGGCAGGTCGGGATTCTTGGCGAAGATGCGGGCGGCCGTTTCGTAGGTACCCGAAATCTCCGGCATCACCTCAGCGCAGTACGAAGCGACGCCCACGTCAGAACTCTTGAGCTTGAACGGATAGACACCCACGATGTGGTGTTCGCCCTTGGCATTGACTTCGGTGAGCAGGATTTCGGCGCCGAGGTCTTCCGGATCGAGGTCGCCGATTGAGAGCACGAGTTCAGCATTGTACGACTGTCCCAGCATGAAGGAGGAATGCGCGATGGACGGGCGCGTGAACGAGACGACCTCGATATGCGGCCACTCGCGGCGGACCCGTTTCTTCCAGAAAGCGATCTCCCGGGCCAGGGCGTAGTCATCGGCCAGCAGCCGGTCGACCCGTTCCTTCAGCGGCTCGTAATACTGTTTGCAGTAGTCCGACATCATCCGGTTGGTGGTGAAGTTGCAGGCTACCAGCGCCACGGTATTCTTGATGGTTTCGATCCAGGTCTTGGAAATGCCGAAGTTATCCTTGTCGTAGAAGCTCGGCACGATCTCGGTCTCCAAGATGTTGTAGATGGTGGAGGAATCGAGGTCATCCTGGAAGGACTGGTTGTCGTAGGTCCGCTCCATCTTGAGGGCCCAGCCGGCACCCGGCTTGTAGCCTTCCACCCACCAGCCGTCGAGCACGGAGAAGTGCATGACACCGTTCATCACGGCCTTCTCGCCGCTGGTGCCTGAAGCTTCCTGCGGACGGGTCGGGTTGTTCATCCACACGTCCACGCCCTGCACGAGCAGCTTGGCGATCGTGATGTCGTAGTTGGGCACGAACACGATCTTGCCCAGGAACTGCGGCATCTTCGAGATGTCGATGATCCGTTTGATCAGGTCCTGGCCGGCCTTGTCGGCGGGGTGCGCCTTGCCGGCGAAGAGGAACTGAACGGGATGCTGCGGGTTGTTGACGATGTCGTTCAGGCGTTCGAGGTTGCTGAAGAGCAGCGTGGCGCGCTTGTAGGTGGCGAAGCGGCGGGCGAAGCCGATGGTCAGGATATCGTCGCGAAGGGTCTTGCGGATCTTCACGATCTCGTGCGGCGAATAATGGTTCGTCAGCGAGGTGTCGGCAATCATCTCCTTCACCCGGTCGATCAGGCGCTTGCGCAACGTCTGGCGGATGCGCCAGATTTTCTCGTCGGGCACTTCGTAAATGCCTTCGAAGCAACGCTTGTCGTAGTGATGCGTCTTGAATTCCTTGCCGAACACCTTCTCATGGACTTCCTTCCATTCGGGAGCCGTCCAGGTCGGATAGTGGACACCGTTGGTAACGGAACTCACGTTGAGTTCTTCCGGCAGGTAGCCGGGCCACATCGGCGCGAAAATCCGCTGGCTCACGCGGCCGTGGAGCCAGCTCACGCCGTTGATTTCCTGCGACAGGTTGGCCGCCAGGAAACTCATGGAGAATTTCTCGTTCGGATCGTCCACATGGAGCTTGCCCAGGCTCATGAACGTACGCCAGTCAATCTTCATGCGCTCCGGATAGTGCGAAATGTATACGCGCAGCAGGTCTTCCGTGAAGGCGTCGTGGCCCGCGGGGACCGGAGTATGCGTCGTGAAGAGCGAGGAGGCACGCACCACTTCCAATGCTTCCGGATACGAGAGGTTGTCGTTCTGGATGAATTCGCGCAGACGCTCAAAACCGTTGAAGGCGGCATGGCCTTCATTGCAGTGGTACACGTCGGCGTCGAGGCCAAGGGCACGCAGGGCGCGGACACCGCCCACACCCAGCAGGAGCTCCTGTTTGAGACGGTTCTCCCAGTTGCCGCCATAAAGCTGGTGCGTCACCTCGCGGTCTTCGGGCAGGTTGTCTTCATAGTCGGTATCGAGCAGATAGAGGTCGGTACGGCCCACCTCCACGCGCCAGATACGGGCATTGAGATTACGGCCCGGGAAGGCGACGCTGATCGTCAGCCAGTTGCCATGTCCGTCACGCACGGGAGAAGCCGGAATCTTGGTGAAATCCTGCGGGGTATAGTCGGCGATCTGGTCGCCGTAGGCGGAAAGCCTCTGGGTGAAATAGCCGTGGCGGTACAGCAGGCCGATGGCGGTCATGTTGACCTTCATGTCGGAGGCTTCCTTCAGGTAGTCGCCGGCCAGGATGCCGAGGCCACCGGAATAGATCTTGAGCGAAGTGTCGATGCCGTATTCCATGCAGAAGTACGCGACGCGCGCGCCCTTGCGGGAATCTTTCTCTGCCATATAGGCGGAGAATTCAGAATAAACGGCATCGAGACGGGCCAGGAAGGCATCATCCTTTTCGAGCTTGCGATAGAGCTTGAGCGGTATCTTGTCGAGAAGCAGGAGCGGGTTGCCGCCCACCTGCTTCCAGAGCAGCGGGTCGATGTCGCGGAAAAGCGTGATAGCCGGCTCGTTCCAGCACCACCAGAGGTTCTTGGCCAGGGCGTCGAGGTGTTTCAGGCGCTCGGGCAGCTCACGGCTGACGAACACGCTGTTCCACACAGGTCGGTTGGACGTGTAGAGGTCGTATTCGTGCGGTTCGTCGTCAGGCACTTCGGTAAACTCGCCGCGGACGGCCTGCACCTTGTCGATGGCCTTGGTATAGGCTTCTTCGTAATAGACGATGTTGTTGCGCCACAAGGCGATCTCGGAGACTTTCTTGGCGTTCTCGCGGTAGTCTTTGCGGCCTTCGTCCGACAGTTCCGCCACTTCGCGGATGCGGTCGACGACGCGGTCGGCCACTTCACTGTAGTTGGCGTCGTTGCGATAGATGACGGTGATGCCCGGATGCGGTTCTTCGCAATGGTCTTTCACCCACTGGCCGAAACCGGCAAGCGAAGTGGTCGTGGTCGGCACGCTGAAGGCCAGCGATTCGAGCGGGGTGTAGCCCCACGGCTCGTAATACGAAGGGAAGACCGTCAGGTCCATGCCGATCAGCAGATCATAGTAACGCATGTTGAACACGCCGTCGTCGCCGTTCAGGTAGGTAGGAACGAAGAACACGTCCACCTTGGAACCGGCCTGGTTGTTCAGGTTGCGGCTGCGGAGGCTGCGCATCACGATGTCGTAGTCGTCCATCAGGTAGTGACTGGTCTGCGTGGTGTAGTTGCTGCCGTTTCCACCCAGCTTGGCGAGCAACTCCTTGTCGGGGCCGTTGTTGCCCGAGGGAACCAGGATGAAGGCCACGATACGGCGGCCCGCATAGTCATTGTTGGCCAGACGGCCCAGTGCATCGACGAAGATGTCGATGCCTTTGTTGCTGTATTCGTAGCGGCCGCCGATGGCCACCAGGATGCTGTCGGCCGGCATTGCTTCGTCCGCCATGGTCGAAGCCACTTCGAGGAGTTTCTTGCGGGCATTCTTGCGGGCCTTCTCGTAGTGCGCCGCATCGGGCGTGATGCTGTTTTCAAAGCCGTTCGGGGTGATGACGTCGCATTCGCGTCCCAGGAACTGTCGGCACTCGCGCGACGTGATGGCGCTCACCGTCGTGAAGACGTCTGCGGCCGTGGCCGTGGCCTTCTCGAGCGAATGGCGCGATACCACGCCGTATTCATGGGCGAGACGGTCGGCGTCGAGGGTTTCCAGCCCGTCGTAGAGCGGGATGTTCTTGCCGGCCACGCAGCGGCCGATGACCGTGGCGTGGGTCGTGAAGATCGTGCCGATCGGCAGGTTCGACATCTTGACGTAGAGGAGGCCGGCGCCGGTCATCCACTCGTGGAACTGGGCGACGACTTTCTCGTGCGGCTTCACGTAGTAGCGCACGAAACTCTCGATAACCTTGCCCGACGCATAGCCGAACAAGGCGGACTCCACGTAGTCCCAGTTGCCGCTGAGCGAGTCCACGCCAAATCGGTTCCAGAGTTCAGTCAGGATATCGTCCTTGCGGCCGATGAAGGTCGTGAAGTCGACCAGGATTGCCACCGGGCTGCCGGCAACATTCCAGTGGCCGATCCGCAGACGCAGTCCCTCCTTGGCAGCAGCCTGCCGCCAGGAGCGGAACAACGAAGGGTCTTCCGAGAATTCCGGGTTCTGACGGACGTCTCGCCAGACATCGGGGCCGATGTGGATATGATGGTTCTTCTTGAAAGAAGTACTGAGATACAGGGCCTTGGTGGCAATAACGGTGTGTATTCCGCCTACCTTGTTGCAAACTTCCCAACTGGTCTCAAACAGGTAGTCGGGCATCGTGTAGGACGTGTTTGCAGCGTCATTCTTTTTTATTTCCATTTTTATTCTATATTTTCCGCATTAAACTGCAAAAATACAAATAATTCCCAATTTTTGCCGTTTCTTTAGGCGGAAAATAAAAACTGCGCCGGCTGGCGCATGCCATGGACGATGGACTCTCGGGGCGAATCGTGCCGCATCCGCCTACCGGATGCCACAGAATGGCCCTCAGCGTTGCCACAACCATCCTGTGTCCGGGAAACTGCTATTTTTGCCCGTATCGTGGCCACAGAATGCCACCCCGCCCCGCCAGCGTCATTCTATGGCCGGATTCTCTTATTGCCCTGCTTGATGGATCTCGTAGACAGCGGTAACTTGTTTAATTATAAATCTTTAAAACCTATCGGAGAATTTTTCTCCGGGCACTAGTGGAATAGTTCTACTATTCATATTGCTTCAGACATCGTTTAACGTATCCTTTTGAATCGCATACCTTTATACCAGATGTAGCGCTTATTGAAAAGGACACGCTCATTAATAGGAGTATAATAATAAATATCGAAGTTAACGGGCTGAACGAGGGATATTCGAAAGAGGTTGCTATTCGTATCAGACACGATATAGTTACTACTAGACACATTAGCCTGTAATGGAAAAGGAACTATAGTGGTATCTCCATCTGGCAATGCAAGATAGGCTGCCACTGAGAAGTCTTCAACTATAATTTTATGATCCAATTGTACGCTATTATCTGAAAACCAGTAATCAAACCCATTAACCCTCAATTTCCATTTTGTATGGGGAATCAAGTTAATATCGAGTATAAATGTCGTAGTCGTATCTGCAGAAACTTCCTCAAAAACAGTAATGGGGATATTATGAACATCCGATAAACCACTTACTACTTGAATTTCATTTGATTTTTCTCCAGCATACCATTTTCCATTTGAAACTTTTCTATGAAAACCAGCAGAGTAATTGTAGGTATACATGCTATCCTTATCAAAACGAAACCAATGCTCATATGGAAACAAAGTTTGCTGACCATAACGTGTATTTAGTCAAGCCTGCTAAACCCCTATCCCGCGACAATCGCGAGACGAGAGCGCTCACAGGCATATTGGTTTTCGTGTTCAAAAATCGTATTCTTAAGGCGTCTGGCCAGTGCTAGCAGCCAGGAGACAAATAAGGAGGTGGCATGTTTGTTCATCCAGTGCCTCATGTTGTATGCTGCAGCAGCCATCAGCGTGTTGATAGCATCACCGCGTGTCCCTTTCAGGAAGTTCCGGATCATCCGGTGGTCGGATTTCAGGTGGCCGATCACCGGCTCGATGCCGGCTCGCTTGCTGAACTTCTTCCTTGCTTTCCGTTTCTGGTAGTAACTCTGCCCGGGCTTCCCGCTCGACGGGATGCTGATCTCCGTGGCACCCACCCATTTCCTTCCACGATAGCCGCGGTCGGTAACCGCCTCTGAGGGAGTGTAACCTGTCAACCGGCTGATCTGGTCCAGATGAGCAGGCAGCGTATGTCCGTCATACGGGTTCCCCGTAAACGCCAAGGCGCTTACGATCAGGCCACTGCTAGAGATGCATTCCACCTCCGGCTCATGCAGGCTGTAAATCTTATTCGTATCGCTTCGCTCCTGGTTAATCACCCGCATGAACAACGACAACTCCTTTCCGTAGGACGACAGCTGGTGCTCGTTCATCTTCCGTGTGATATCGTTCACCATCGCCCGCGCTATCGTCCGCATGCGCTTCACGGCTTTCTTCCCCTCCTTCATCCGCGTCGGATGGTTCATGAAACGGACCTTCAGTTTCAGCGCCTTCAACTCACGCGTGTATGTCCGACGGAGTTCGATGGCTTCTCTTCTCGACATGTCCAGGACCTTCGCGATGATCTTCCGGTACAGCTTAGCGTCCGTCGGGAACGTGATGTTCTTCTCCTGCACCGTGCTGTCGATCATCACCGACTTCATCTCCTTCGCCGTGATCTCCTTCGCATTCACCATCAGGCTCAGCTTGAAGATCTTCTCGGCGCCTTCGGCCCCGATCCGCTTCCGGAACTTCGTCATGTCGATCGGGTTCATCGGCGGACGCTTCTGGAACACCTTCTCCCCAGTGAAGTATTGCATGTACGGATTCTCCATCCAGTGGGCTACCACGCCTTCGTCGCTCAGATACGCTTGAAACCGACAGATCGCCGGCCGTATTGTCGCCACCTTGACCGACCTTGGCCACGATGCCCAGTTCCTCCCAACAAATGAAAGATGTGCCCCCTAGATATATGCATCAATCAACTATTTGAGGCACTATCGTAACAAACTCCGACCCGTTATATATACTGTAATAAATACTTTCGGTCCCTACAATGATCATCAATAGAAAAGATACACATATTTCCGAAGTAACAAAGTTGCTTATAATTGAATTACAATCAGTTCCTGAAGGTGATGGATTCTTCTCTGGATGAGTATGCCACTCTCCAACATAAACTCTTGTATGTTCAGATTCTTCGTAATCTAGACTAATAAACTCATTTGCCTTAACCGCATCCCTTTCACAACCACATCTACTATTATGCGCCACACATGGAGGTGAAACCTTGCTTATTCTAAAGGTCTTTTCATCTATCTGAGAACCGGTCAGAACTCCGCACATTTCGTTACCTTCATGTTGAGCATATCCTCGCAAAGTATCAAGGACTACTTCTTTTATTTCGAATCTGACGTCCAAGTTGTTTAAAGGGGGAGCCTGAGCAGTTGGTTTTTTGAAAGGCCACCCGCCCGTTCTACGAGTTTGATTCCTTTTTGTTCTGCTATTTCTAAGTTTCCTACCCATTGGTATATTTGAGTTTCTTCCGTTTTGTTTATAAGTCTATCAATATGAAAGAATAACCCAGAGAGTAACAAAGTAACATCGTTGGCAGAATAGAGTGCATACTGGCCATTGCATCCTGCATCTCGATGAATAAGTTTCACGCCTTCTTCATATTCGGATTTATCAATCAAACAATATTCAAGGAAGTTGTCATCCAAAGCAGTTCTCAACCGTTTTATTGTTTCTTCTTCATCTGGATTCACATATATTATCAAACCCGATATCCCATAAGGTTCGAGCCATATTATAAACGACGGTATCTGTATTTCTTTTGCCAACACCTTATCCAAAAACCATTTCTCAGACATTATATCACCTGTACACAAGAAAATGGAGCTAGCCTCATTTAGATTATCAAATGAAATCTCTTCAATCTGTTTATCAATTGGAGTGACTTTTCTATCTGGGCGGTAAAGAGTCAGAAAATCAGCAACCGCATGAACTTTTCTTTGATCAACGTAATTAAAACCAAGCAGATGACGGCCCAGATTATCTATGGTCAAGTTATCTGGATCAATAAGAGTGAAACTAGCATTGTTATAACCGTTGAGGTAGTAGCACAAATTGCTGCCTACGCTACCTAAACCTATAATTAAAAACTTATGTTGCTTCATGAACGCCCCAGCCGTGCGTTCTGCGATTCGTTTCTCCTCATAGATGTTTGACTTTATTCTACTCAAAAACTTGTTCTTATACTCTAGTTTTGTCAAAACATCAATAGCATTTAAAGTACCAGGTCTAAAACCTTTCCGATAGAGGTTCAAATTGGGGACAGTCACACCCCCCATCATATATTCTAGACCTAAGGGGAAAAGGATATGGCCTTTATGATTCTTTTGGAGAAACTTTTTACATACTATCTTATCCTCGTCATCTACAATACATTCCAGAAATTTACTCCCGGTTAGCGAATATGGTGGTGTTGCAGGAATGTGCAGTGACTTGATAAATAGAACAGGTACTTTACTGGCTTTGTATCTAATCTTGATATTCTTCAGTATATCTTCTGACTCATCTAAACCACACACAATACATTGGTCAAAGTACTTATCGTCTTTGGCAATGTAGTCCACATGATAGGTAAAACCTCTGAGTTCGCATGTGTGCTCTGGAATGTTACCCAAATAAATCCAGTGAGGTTCCAACTCGGCTTCATCTTCATATTTCTCCGACCAATAACTGTCTATTTCTTTGGCATATTCTTCAGTATTGTCCTGGTTCGAATATAACTCAATCCACCTCCTTGTCTTAACAATATTATCTTTTATCAGTCCATAGATGTTGGTCGTGTCATAGACAACACCATCTTCGTAAAGGCAAAGCTTTCTTGTTTTAACGGATATGTGAGGGAGATAACAAAATCTACTGTCTGGTACAATCATCCAGGGCATCACGTAAGGGAACTCACGTGGGAAAGCCATGAACACATTCACATCAGAATTTTTACCAAAAGTTTCTGCTGTTATGGTTAACTTCCAAACAGGTACATTAGCTTTTCTTCGCTGATCGCCATCTGGCAAATAGTCCACCTCTTCAATAGCATATTCTTTCGATAATATCGCGAGACAATGCGTCAGGATGGTTTCGATGTCAGGCATACTGACTGTTTTTCTTTATCGTTCCTGCAAACTCTTTCTGCTGTGCATCGTCATCTACATCTTTGGCGGTGGAACAACTGAAACGGTCACCAAAATACTTCTGCCACTTTTCACAACCTTCTTTCTGGTTTTTGGAGTTTACCGCGCGTTCAGCATCTTCTCTGAAAGACTTTAAGCGGGATAAAAATGTATTACGCTTAGTATCCGAATAGTGTTCAAACAAATCTTCACCAGGCGATACAGGGCGTTTACATATAAAATGACCCTCTTTGCTCAATTCATCCTGCATTGACACCAAAGTGTCCTTCATGATGACATCCAAACGGGTTGCATCATTCTCCGTATAATGGTTTGCTGCTAAAATGGTTAGAATAAAGCCACAAGGCAAATCAACACTTTTGTCATACTTAATCCAATCACGCCATGCTTTGAGGAAACGAACTATCTCGCGAAGGTATGTTTTATTATCGCACTGCTCCTCAAACCACTCGTTGAACTGTTTGGCATCCTGTTTCGCCCATGGTTTCTTTTTATGGGCCAGTTGAGGATGCTCGTCACCATCAACCTTGAAATAGATGGGGAGATCAATATGATGACCATCCGCATAGTTTACACGTACGCAAGCATTTTTATCATTAGGTGCTTGCTCCGTATGACCATCGACAGCAGCATACACTTTGTCATGATACCACTGGATTTCATGTTTTTCGTCCTCAGAATCTCCAATGAAATATACACCATCGTCCAGATCGTATGCCGCGAGACCAACATCATCAACAATTGGGTTTAGAATAGTCCCAACTGCGAATGATCCTTGGCTATAAAACTTGGGTTGAATCTCGTCTTCGAGATTGTTTTTGAAGTAATTACGTATTCTATCCCGCAAAGCTTTGCGGTTACCCTTCAATTTCTCTATTCGGCTATCATTCGCCTTAATAGCATCATGAAAAGCCACAAACTGTTCGTGATTATTTGCCATTATTCTTAGATTTCTTTGTTAATTCCCATGAACCTGTGCAATTACGGTCATTCCAATATGTGCCTGAGAGCCTTGTAAGGTCTGCATAGTCAATATCCAACTTTGTAGAACCATAGTGAATATTCAAACCTCCTTCTTCTCTCTTCTCCGCTTTGTTTCTATACTCTAATTTTGGATCATTCTGGTATGAGTATACAAAGATCGTCCTATCAAGTGTGTCATCGTGAATGAACACTGAACTAAATGAATCGCTCCTACTCTTTTCAAAATATCCATGAACATGAGTTTCAAGGAATGACTGGCTTATTTTGAGTGTAAACTCATACTCAGTATCCTTAAAACTGGACTTACCTTTTCCAGACCATTCACCACTAATATTGGGAATATGTAACCACCTACCAACAAAAGGAATCCGCCATAATAACCAATTAAATAATACGGCTAAACAGCAGACTATAGCGCTTGTATAGCCTATATCTCCCCAAAGAGTTTCCAATTCCCAAGGATTTCCGTTGTTATAAGAACGTATAGCAAAATGGATGATCAGAAAAACCACAATTACAGTTACAGCTATGCATTTGATAAATGTTTTATAATTCTTCTGCATATATATTCTTTCTTTAAATTATTACATCCAACATACCCCCCCCTAAACAAATTAATCGTTGCAGCCCCTTCCTACTTCGTGATGTCTCTGATTATATCAAACAGTTTATACATCTGCGTGTATGACTTGTACACCTCCGGCTCTGTCGCGTGCAACTTATCCAGTTCGCGCGATAGCTCAATAGCCTTCACCATATCTCCCTTTTCCTTAAGTTCACGGTAGATGTGTGTTTTGTTGAAGAAAGCCTCCGTCTTCTCGTAGTTGGGAATGTGTTTCTTCAGTTCCTGCGCCACGGCATCATAGTCCGCATATTCCTTACTCGACGGGCCGGGCATATAGTGCATCAGGAACCAGTATTCCGTACAAGGACTCGACTCCACAAAGATAATCTTTGGATTATCCTTCTTCAACGAACGATAATGCTCCATTTTGTCGTGGTTACCTTCAATAACATCCATGTCAATAAGGCACAACACATAATCATAGCCCGCATACACTCGTTCTTTTGCCAGATTCACAATATCATCAATGTCTGAATGCTTTGGAATACCGGGCACCAGACTGAACCTGTAGCGCTCAGTTGTGCGCATGTCATCCACATAGCGATACTCTGTCAAACCTTCACCGATGATAGCGATGCTCTTACGTACTCTTCTATTCACCTGTCTCATGCTCATAGTATTCATCCATATCCATATAAATACTGTCCAGGAAAGGCAGATTCACTAGCTTTTCCTGCCTGTACGCATTGTAAACCGACAGCGTCTTGTGCAGACCAAGAGTTGACAGTCTAATCAGTTGAGTCTCTCCGCAATCGTTCTTGTCTGTGAACCAAATCACATCCCTGCGGATATAGTCCTCATCCAAAAGATTGATGTCGTGTGTAGAGACAATCAGCTGTCCGCCACGCTTGCTGTTCACCAGGAACACTTTTATAAAATAAGACAGCAATTCATAGTGAATACTTGTCTCTATCTCGTCAATCGGAAGAATCACACCGTGAACCAACAGGTCATAAAGGATCGTAGCCAATCCCATATATCTCTTGGTTCCCCGAGACTCCAATTCCTCGTCAAGTTCTTTATCCCCGTTACTGGTATGGTGCACAAAGAACATCTCGTCCGAATGCAACGTGCCTTTTTTCAGGATCTCTTCCTTTGCCTTTTCAGGCATTCCCGAAGTATTCTTTATCACCAGTTCCATTTCAGGAGTAATGCTCACTTCCTCCTCATGGATAGCAATATCAGAGATATTAAAGTCAGATGCTTTCAAGAAATGCAGAATGAATTTCTTCAGTCGTCCATCTCTATCTCTAGTTATACGGCGTTTGGTAAAACCCATCAGACTGCTCTGCGGATACATAATTGGAGCAATTCTCTGGGAAAAGAAATCATATACCAGATTCAACCTTGATTTCTCAACATTTGACTTTCCAAATGCAGCAATAACCGTGCGTTTATTAAAGGTATTACCCTCAATAGCCTCTCTGCTTTTCTTGACCAATCCCACTTTGCCGCCAAAAACAATGTCTGTTGCATCTTTTTCAGCATTATACGTGCGCTTGTACAACAAAGTTGGCTGAACAGACGAATAAACCTGCAGGGTTTCCTCATAAATAACCTTGTTATCCAACACCAGGTTGAGTTTATACTTCTCCCGGTTCAGATAGAAAGACATTTCAAACTGCGTCCGTTCCTTGCCCGACACATCATCAAGCAAGAAAGGCACAACTCCAATCTCGTCGCCTTTGTTCAAACCGTCATTGACCATGAACTGAGAAAAGAAATCGAGTGCTTTCAAGATGTTTGTCTTACCTGAAGCATTAGACCCATAGATAAAGCCAATCTTCAAAAGCGAGACGCCGTCAGCTACCTCTTCGGTATATATATCACGAGAAGTATCATCACTTGTCGGGATAAAACTCAGCGTCTGCTCATCCCGCAACGAATAGAAATTCCTGATTTTGAATTCCGCTATCATAATTGTTCAGTATTAAACGACGGTTCAAAGATACAACAAATTTTTGAAACCAACGATTTTATTTTTATTATTCGTTCAGATTTCACGAAATTTAAATATAAATTCTGCCAATTTGTCATTTCCTGTCTTCTGGCAGCGTATTTGCCGTAGAAAAGAATAAAGGGATAGTCCGAATCCCCTGTCTAACCCGAGAACCTTGGACAAGTTCTCACAGTGCCTGAAAAGGAGCAGGCGTTAAGCTCTCGCATCAAAGACCGATGGGATAGTAGTCGGTACTTTGCAGGACGGTACTTCCAGAGTTTACGACCGATCTTACGTTGCCAAGATAGTCGATCAGGTTGTCTCACACTATCCTTCACATTATACCACAATTACAATATGGATCATACATTTCCTTGAATATAAACACATTGTCCGAATAATCGTAAATCCAGAAAGAATAGGTATCGTCATCAATAAGGAATAAAATGATTTCCCCATTCTCCGTCTCCCCATCCGGCTCGTAAAAAACAAAGTCTTTCTTTTCTGAAGTTCTTTTAAAAACAGTGCTGTCTAAAGCTTGCCCTTCTACAACAAACCAATGTCCCATATGCTCAAAACACCCATTATAACATTGATTGTCTCCAAAATCAACCAACCAAGAACCAATTGATCCAATGTTATACTCGGTAGTGGTATCATTCACGATTCGACTGTGAATCGAAAAAATCAATTCGGGTGTATAATACGCACATTTCCTCTCATGGATGATAATACTATCAAGAATCGGTAATAAGCTCTCATTTCGTATTTTTAATATCCGTACATTTCTAAGTCGACCATCATTGTCTGAATTCAATAAAACAAAGAAGGCTGAAATAATGACAACGATAAACAATACAAAGGCTATGATCTTTTTCATCTTAGTATAGTCCATTTTGATTGTATCTATGATATTGCCCCGGATGAGTATAGATATTTAGGGACAGTCGTAAATTGTATAATCAGCCTTCCTTTCCAATAATTGTTGCGGAGGGAGCGTATGGAAGGCAACTTACGCTTTGGAAAAATACTCCGGACAGCTATGATTATTTATAGATTACCATACAACGGGATGGTTGTCATAAATGCGCCAATATCTGAGTAATCATTTATTCTCTGAAAGATAGCATCTTTTATTTCAGATAAATACTCTTGACAAAAGACTTGTACAGAAGTTTTCATACAAATCGTGTCCACCTGTAAATCAGAGGTTGTTGTTTTCAATAATAAGCTCTCTATCGGAGGAATATCACTTATAATATTTATAGAGTCATCAATACCGCTATAGTAAATAATACAGAGAAGAGGGGAATACCCATTGGCCAAGATTCTATCTAATGCGTATTCACCCGGAATTATATAATAACCCTTAGCCAAGACAAGGGCATTATATTTTTGGTGAACCATGTTAATACAAGAATCCAACTCACTATAATTAAACTGAGATGGAAACAAATAATCACCTTCTCTATTGAATGCTGACGATTCAAAGCTCGACCAGAAATCCATCTCATCTAATAAAAAAGACTCAGGGTGACTTAACCTATAAAATTGATCCCCTATGAAATAACAGGATGCAATTCCAGCATGAGTATTCAATAGAAAAAATACTGAGTCTTTATAAAAAGCATACCGAACTTTATGAGGAGCGAATGTCTCTAAAATATTGACGCCTGTAAAGTACTCAAGCTCAGAGAAATAAGCTGGTTCATTTTCTTTATAACTACTCATGAACTTGAATAAATCATCATATTCATCAGGTAGCACGTAATAGGCTTGACAATACATTCTAACAAGATTATACAAAATAGGGTGTACAGGTCGCCTACGGACTTCTTTCCGTATTTCCTCACAATTCATCTGACAAACGCATGATACAATAAATAAAATAAGCATGATAAGTATAGATATAAACTTACCCATTCTCTTATTATTGTTGAGGAAATAATTTTTTCCATGCGGAGATGATTTTTTCAGCATTTTCATCCGAATAATTAATAATTACTATATCCCAGCCTTTATTATTTTTTAGAACGATAAAGTGTCCTGATAAATAACCGCTAAATAAACCATTTAATGACTCTATTTCATATTTTGGTGTCTGGCCTATTCTCAAATAACTATTTTGTTCAATCTCAGAATTATTAAAAAAGGTTGTCTTTCTATCGCTTTGAAAATTAAAACCATCATAGCAAAATGGTCTAATAGAATGTTTGAAGTTTTTAAAATAAAAGCTTCTACTAGGCAGTGGCGCTATCTCTTGAGAAAACAGAGTATTATTATTTTTTTTAGAATTAGAATATGTTGCAATTATCAAATCGTCTATGCGTCTATACATTTCTCCCTCAAAAGTGTGACGCCCCTCAATATCAATAAGTTTAACTTTTTCCCCGAATAAACTATAATACATTCCCGTACTACGATCTAAATAGCTATAGCCTAAATCCGTATAACCCTTTTCCTTAATCTCTTCTACAGACAATTGACCCTCATAATAAGTATACTTCAATTCTCCATTTTCGTCAAAATACGAATACCAATTCTGACCATCCGGATCCACCAGCATCACCGGATTACCGGCACAATAGCTATAAGCATTCACTCCATAGTACTTCTCCGCCATTGGGTCGGGGACGGTCCAGCGGGCGATGCGGGGATCGTAGTGCCTTGCGCCGTAATCCAAGGTCCCGAGGTAGGATGTGCCGACGGTGTAGCCTTCCAGCTCCTTGCCGTTGTAAAGATAACGATTATTCGTGATATTCGCATCGCTGAACGCAAGGCCGAACGGATAGTAGTCGGTACTTTGCAGGACGGTGTTGCCCGAGCTTACGACCGACCTTACGTTGCCGAGATGGTCGGTAATGTTGTATTGTGTCGTATATGCTCCAGTTGACGGGTTTCTCGTCAGCTGGCCGTTCGGGGTCAGGATGTAGTCGACGGCCAGGCTGGCGTCGTAGACGAAGTCGCCGCAGTAGACGCTCTTCAGCGTTCCGCCCTGCTTGACCGCCAGCTTGTTGCCGTTGGCGTCGTAAATGTAGTCCACGGTGCCGGTGTTGGAGGATACCTTGATCTTGTTCGGCAGTTTGACCGGGCTGTAGGTGACCGTCAGCCCCCTGAGGCCGTCGGTCTTCATCGTGCCGTCGGCATTGTATGCATACGATTTCTGGACGCCGCCCACCGTCACCTTCGACAACTTGTTCGTCCCGCTGGAATAGGCATAAGCGAGCGTCTCCGCCCGTGCCCCGGTCCTAATCATGCTTGTCAGGTTGCCGTTACTGTCGTAAGCGACCGCCTCGGAGTTGCCGCCTGAATGGGTACCGGACGTCAGCCGCCCATAGGCGTCGTAGGTGTATGCGTAGGTCTGTGAGCTGCCGCCGGCGTGCGCCCACGTCTCTCCGCTGATGTTGCCGCCATACTGCGGCGTCGTCCCTGTCTCGTAGCTGTAGGAGATGCCGAACTTGTCGGTCCCCAATGACGAGGGATTGTTGATTCCCGTCAGGCGGCCCCGGATGTCCCAGGCGTAGTTCACCACCTGCGTGCCCGTCCCGAGAACACGCGTGGCCTGTCGCCCGATGGCGTCCCAGGTGTCGGTCTCCAGCGGCGTCAGGGTCCCGCCGTCCAGGCCCTGCTGGATGGACGTCAGGCGCCCGGCGTAGTCGTAGCCGTACTTGCGCAGGACCGTCGTGGTCGTCGAGCCGACGGTCTGTGATTCCTTCGTGGCCGCGACCTCTCCTTGGTGACGCTGCAGGGTACTCCGGCGGAAAGTGCCCGCCGTTCCTCCCGTGTAGATGTCACCCACCTCCTGTATCAGCCTGCCGAGGTTGTTGTAGTAGAGACTCGTGGTCAGCAGGATGCCCGAAGTGGTCAGCTCGTTCCCGTCGAGGACCTTTGCCTTGCGCCCGGTCACCAGGCCCTTGACGGCGGAAGACTGCACCGAAGAGGAGGACTGTCCGACGTCGGATCCGGCTGCGCTGAACGACAGGACATCGGGATAGCCATAGCTGTCGTAGTAGGTGATGGTCAGGACGTCTTTCAGCGCGACCGGCAGGACGGTGTCGCTTGACGTATAGCCGGAAATCGCACCCGATGCGCTGCGCGTCTCGTGGAATGCCTGGCTGGCATAGTTGTTACGCAGCGTCGAGGCGCCGGAGTAGCTCTTCACGATTCCCGAATACACCTCCCGCCCCAGACGGTCATAGCGATGGAATTCCCACAGGAAGTCGTTGCTCTGGAGCGCATCCTGCGAGGCGACGAGACGGTCGTCCGCATCGTAGACGAACTCTGTCTTGCCCTTGTCCGGCACGTAGCTCTCGATGAGGCGGTCCTTCGCATCATAGATGTAGCGGTAGTACATCGTTGACGTGACGGACGTTCCAGAAGGCTGGGCTTTCGGCGGGATGACCGCCACTAGGAGTCCGGCATCATTATAGACGTAACTCGTCCGGAGATTGCCTACGCGTGTCTCCACCACGTTTCCGTTGCGGTCGGTGAAGGTAATCGTCGTACGCTCGTCGGGATCGGTGATCAATTCTTTGAGAAGCGTCCCGGCGGCGTAGGCACTGCCGCGCGTGACCACGCTCGTCGACGCCGTGATGTTCCAGCGGTAGACAGCGTCAGTCGTAGAGTTCACGCCGTAGGCATGCTTCACGCCGTGGGTCAGGTATCCGCCTGCGCCGGGCAGGTATTCCCTGAGGACGCGTCCCACCGGCGATGACTCATACTCGGTGCGGCTCTTGGCATATGGCACATCGGCGGAGCTGTACCGGGCCGAATACCAGCCCGACTGCTCGCTGGCATAGTTGGGCCGATAAGCGCCGCCCGTACCCGCCGAACCGTATGGCAGCCACGCGTCCGTAACGCGACCCCATGCGTCGTAGGTGGGATACTGCATCACCAGGTCCTTCGACTCCCCAGAGCCGTAGGCCTGCACGGTCTGCACTTCCCGGTATTGCCCGTCATAGTAGTGCGCCACGGTCCGCCGCCTGGCGGCTGCGACGCTGCTGATGGCGCCCAGCGCCGTGTCGGGCGTGCTCACCTTCACGTAGCTGTTCCCCGCACCCGTGGCATCGTTGTATTCGATGGCCATCGTCACCTTTGCGGCATTGTCCTTGACCGTAGTCAGCCGCTGGAGTCCGTCGTAGGCGTATTCCTCCTTCCTGCCCGCCGGGTCGAAGGCGCCGCTCACGCCGTAGAGCGGCTTCAGCGTCCTTCCCTCCACGAGCGCATCGGAGATCCCGCGCAGCGTGGACAATGCCGATGACACCGTGGCGTCAGACGGATCGACGGCCAGTGAGAGCGACCCGAGGGTCTGGACGCCAAGGGCTGATGCCACCTCACTCCACGACGCCCCCGTGACCTTTGCCACCGGCGTGGTGTGGCTGTAGCTCCAGACATGGTTCTCCGTGTCGTCCTTCCCGTAGACGATGCTGCGGGGGTTGCCCCAGCTGTCATATTCAGCATACGTGATGCGTACCGGCGGGTTGGAACTACCCTTGGCGTACCTTACTTCCGAGGGGCGGAAAAGATATCCGCCGGGAGCGTCGGTCCCCGCAAGACGGACGTACGTGACCCGCGCCGTGTCCACCTGCGTGCCGCCTACGACCAGGGCCTGGCCAACAACCGGCGAAACGATGTGGCGCCCCACCAGCGAATCCATCATCGCGCCGGAAGATGTGAACGGATAGGTGTACCGCATTACCGATGTGCGTCCGTCGCTGCGCGTCGTCGTCTCCGTGGCAGGATAATGCCAGTCCTGCATAAGGGTGTACGCCAGCGTGCGGTCGGTGGTGAAGGCCGATGTGGAGACGCTGCCTACGCTGTCGATGCCGAAGGTCTCGACGGTCTCGCCGCCGGGATAACGCACGCCACGGGTCGAGGTGTAGAGGTAGTAGTACAGGGGCGCCACTGCGTCTCCGCTTCCCAGGTCGTCCATCCGGCGTATCGACCAGTAGTCGGGCAGCAGCCCGCTGTCGGCATTCGAGGATGCCTGCGGATGGTTGTAGTACACCCCGTGGTAGAATCCTAGGTTTACGATCTCGGCCTCCACGTCCTCGACCCATTTAAGCGTAGTACGACGGACGAGATGTCCGCCACCGTCGTATTCCTCCGTCTTGGTCAGTTTTGAGGTATTGTAGTTCAATGACTCTCCCTGAAGGTGCCATTCCTCAAAAGGAAACAGGCATTCGTTGGCATTGAGGAAACCCGTGGTCCCGACCGTGAAGGACTGCGGGACGGTGAAGGTCCTCTCCGTACGGCCGAGGGCCGTGGACCCCGCGTAGACGGTCTCGGTCACCTTGTCGTAATCGACCGCTTCGCCGCCGCCGCTGACCCGGGACACGTACTTCGGGGTGATGGTCCTCGTGCGGTCGACGGTGATGAAGGATATGTTGGCCCCGACGGTTGGCGCCTCATGGACCGTGAGCTGGTTGACCATATCGACGCAATACTTGGAATCGGGTATGGCGGAGATGCTGCCACCGGCATAGGTGTAGCCCGTCTTGCGCAGCACGGCGCCTCCCTTGTCCTTGTACTCCACGGTCTTGATCCTGAGGCCGGGGCCCGTGCCGCCTGTTACAGTTGCGCCGCGCTCCTTGGTATAAGTGTTCGGTTCGAACGTGAACTCGGTGTATCCTCCGCCGGGATAGGTGATGCGTTTGAGGATGTTGTGCTGGATGTAGGCGGTATCCGGGCTGCGGTGCCCGCCATTACCGAGGGTGAACGACGTGCTGAAATTGTATCCCAGCGCGCCGATCGACCGTGTGGGCAGGAAGCAGTTCTGGCTCGACGTCGTTCCGTTGAAGTAACCCCACCAGTCGCAGGAAGGGGCGCTGACCGTGTTGTTTATCACGTTGTTGTAGGCAAGGATATAAGACTGGCGCAGGATACTTGAAGCGTCATACACATTAATCGAATCGAGAAGGGGCTCGGCCGTGTTGATGTTGTTGGACCTGGTCTTGAAGACATACTTGCGGACTATGTTCCCTTCATGGTCTTTCACCGTAACGCTCGAGATGTGATTCGAAGATTCTACTATATCCACGGATCCCAGCGGCCATGATATCCTGCTTGGAAACACTTTACGGAACGCCGTCAGCGAATAGGGCATCTCCGTGTTCTCTCCGGTGGGATAATACCGGCTCAGGTAGTCGCTCGCAGCCTCGCCGTCGGGCGCGTAGCCCGTGTACCAGAACAGGCGCACCGAGTCCTGCACCCTGTACCATTGGTCCTGCCCGGAGCTGTAGGTATAATTGCCGCTGCGGGTATATTCGAACGACACCTTGTTGCCGGCATCATCCTCCGCCTCGCGGAGCTGCCAGCCCGTGGCGTAGGTCGTGCCGCTCCCGTTTACATCGTACGTGCAGTACTCCATGTATGCCGCATCCGTGGAGACGGGCGTCGTCGAGGCCGACCCGCTGCCGAAGCGGTAGCGCGTGCCGTCACCGTCGAGCACCTCGATGCCGTTGAACATCGACATCACCGTGCCGGACGACTTCACGGTACCAGCGACCTTCCAGTTCACCGACGGAGAAAAATGGCCCGTGTAGGTCCCGGAACTCTCCGTGAGATAAAAAGATGCCGCCCCAGTCGGGGTCGTCATCGTGAACTCGTCCTTCTCCGTATCGTACCGTGTCGGGCCGTACCATCCGTAGAGGCTCGAGATCGTATATTGGTCGTCGCTGCTACCGAGCTGGTCGAAATGCGTGTACTGGTCTGCCTGGTACCATGTCGATGCCTCGTCCGGCTTTCCCTTGATCACCCTGTTCACACTTCCTCCCACGTCCAGCACCCAGCCGAAGCCCACGTTCGGCGCCACGCTCCTGTCCACCTTCGCATTCGTCGTCGAATACCGCAGGACGATGGGTATCGACAGTTTGCCATACTTGATCGTATAGAGCGGTATCGATATGTCCGGAACACCCTTGTTCCCGTCCGCCGGATAGTTTACCGCGTCGTGCAGTGCCGCCGCTTCCGGCGACAGGGCGATGTAGTTCACCTTGTCCAATGAGATGGCATCCTGCGCAGACACGGAGGGAGCGGAGAGCAGGACGAGCAAGGAGAGCAGGGTGATGGAAGAAAACAAGCGTAGCGGCTTCATGGCGGTAAGTATTTTATTCTTTTAAAGTTCGGAAAAAGCGTGAAAGTAGTCAACATAAAAACGGCTATTCGGCATCTCGGAAGATGCGAATCGTTCCGCAGCAGCTTTCGGTCTTGTCTTAAGAGCTCAGGGGCAAAAGCGTCCTGAACAACGGATCAAAATGCAGAACTATTGAACTGTGAAATAGCCATAAAACGTATCTCCAGCAGGAGTTAAAAATTCAATCAAGTATAAACCACATCCAAAAGGAACGGGAAGAGAAACGGTTCCTTCCATGGAATCGACATTGGTCGTGGTAGAAAGCCCGGCCGTGCAGTTCGTCATCCTGACACCTACTTCTCCAAGATCATACGCGAATTCCACGGTTACAATACCTTGAATGGGATAGAAAATAGCTTGTAACGGTATGGGCACCATCGAACGATGGAGTGATTGTCCACTTGGCAAATATTGAATGTCTATGACATCTCCTTCCTCAACATCAGCGAATGAGAAAACAGGGACTGCGGCAAGGCAAGCCGCAAACAAAAAAAGTGACAGGATTCTTTTCATGGCTTTGCGTTCTTTGTTGTATACAAAGTTACAGTACCTCTTTTCAAGACCACGCAGCCACGCCCGAAAAACATCTAACATGCACTCTGCGAAAAGCGGCGCCAGATGACCGTTTGAGGCATATTTCAACTTCCCTGTTAGAAACAATCTAACAGGATTTCCCTCGATCTATCGTTATATGCTGATTTTCAAGAATTTACCCCCCCCCACCCCGCGTCATGAGAGTCGTTAAATAAATCAGCGGAAGAAGAGAAGATATTGATTCTTGAATTTGGCTGATGAGCGGGCAATGGAATCCTTGAGACGGGATTTTCTCTCATAGGTGGCGGGCATGGACGAAATTTGGAACGCCGCTTTCAAGACACTGGGATCAAAACCGGCAAAGACAAAACTCGCAAAACGATAATCCTTTTCTGAACAATCCGGGAAATCCTCGCGATAGTGCGTCATTACTTCATCGAACAATTCATTCAAGCGACATTCAAGCAATTTCTGCCCTTCTTCGTCATCGGACAACCTTGCCATGGCATTCTTGGCTTCATAATAGACATCGTCCTTCACATCGACGGGAGATTTGCCTGGATGATAAAAGGCCTTGTACAGCTTTCCCCATTCCCGGAAAGACGACTGGAGATGCGTGGTAAATTCCCGCTGGAGACTGGCTTGCTGCACATTCATTTCCGTTACCCGATCAGACAACGATTCCACGGCCTTTTGCAAAGAAGCATTCTCCCGAGACAACAAACGGGCTTTTTGTTTATCGTGTTCATGTTTTCTGCGGAGCAGCAAATAACCGGACATCATGACAGCTATGAGGAGTAGGATGGAAAGCACAAAAATCCAGGTGATCAAGCGTTTTGCCTCCTCCGTTTTCGTTTTCTCCAATGCATAAAAATCGCGCTGAGACCTGACCGCTGACTGTCTGAGAATGTCCAACATCATTTCTGTCCGTTGGTCATTCGATTCATTTAGCAAATGAAAGGCCTTTTCATATTGTCCCTCTTGCGATAATGCTTTGCTTCTCCAAGTTTTATACGCGTATGTTTCACCTGCAGGCGTCATCTCCAGTTTATGAAAAAACGAATCAGCACGCTCGACGTCGCCAATCATGGCCAGTGAGTACGAATAGGCTCCCCAATGATTGACCGAAGGGAGACGACCCAAAATAGACAGCGCCTCTTGAAACAAGGAAACTCCGGCAGAATAGTCGTCAAAACTATTGACGCGAAGCAGGGCATAATCAGACAAGATGAATGGCATAACCTGTTGATTCGCTGAATCCTTTTCCGCTATAAGACAACTAAACAAGGAATCTGCTTCTTCTGTCCGCTTCAGGTTCGTCAATCCTTGCGCCATCCTATAACGGGAAGCCATCGCGAGCTTATCATCTCCGCACGCCTTGGCGGACAGAAATGCCAATTCCGAATATCGATAGGCTTCTTCCGGCATACACGTATTTGAGTACGTGTCTCCCATAGCTTGATACAGCAGGGATTTGAATCGGTCATCCTCTATCGTCCCGGCATAATCCAACGCACGGGTGAAGGAGATGATGGCATCTGCATAGTCCCCCCGGTTGTATTGTATCCTCCCCAGATAATACCATGCCTTGGCACGACGGATGCCGGAGGGATGCCGGTCATAGTATTCCACCGCCGGCATCACTACATTCACATCGGTCGTGTCGATCCAGTTCTTGTCGAGGGCCATGGCGTGCAGCAGTGCGTAGTGGGCGCGGAGCTTCGGCGTGGTGAGTGTGGTGGTGTCGATGGAGCGGAGAGTGGCCAGGGCACTGTCGGGACGCTCCTGGATGTAGGTTTCTACATCCAGAAGCGTAGCGGCAACCTGGCGGCTGGCGCAGGAAGCGAGAAGGAGGGCGGCCAGCGGCCACAAGATAAAAGCAGACAGGCAGTGACGCATGTTCAGGCGAAGCTATTTCGCCTTCTTTGCTTTGAGTTTCTCTTTGACCCGCAGTTCAAAATCTGCGAGGACGTTCATGTAGTTGATGAACGCTTCATACGGCGTGTCGTAGGGGTTGAAGTAGCTGTGGACGCTGCCGTCGGAGAAGAATTTGGTACACATGTAATAGAAGTGGTCGCTTTCCTGCAGCTTGCGGAAAATGCTGACCAGGTTTTCATCTTTGGTCTTGTAGACTTCGGCCTCCATCGCATAGAGCTTGTTGAAGGCTTCCTCCTGCAGGTCATTGCCGAGCCAGGCGCTGGTGTCGCGCTCCTCGTCCGCCCAGGAGATGGGATACGGCACGTGCAGCGGGGCGACCGGCTGGTATTTGCGGGCCGCTTCGGAAGGCGTGCTGAAATCGATGTTGCGCGCGAGGATGGCTGCCGGGAGGGCGTTCATGAAGTCGAAGATGCCGCTGGCGCTGCGCTGGTGCTCGCCAAAGGTCTCATAGTCCATGAAGAGGTTGAGCACGTCGTCTTTCTGGAGGGCGGAGACGGCCCAGTCGGCGAACTTGTCGGCCGTCAGCGGCCAGCTGTTCCATCCCTTGTCGGAGAAACGGAAAGCGATGTCGTCGCTCAGGTTGAAATTGCGGAGCAGGAGCTTCATGCGCGGATTGAGCGCATTGACATACACGAAGTTCGGGCTCTTCCAGCCCAGGATGTGCTTGGCCCCTTCGGTCAGCATCACGTCGTAGCCCATGTCAGCCACGGCGGCGCCGATCATGTCGGAGTAGATGAGCTCGGTGTTGCGGAACACCGTGGGCTTCACGCCGAACAGGCGTTTCATCAGGTCGGCATGCTGCTTCACCTGTTTCTTGAACTCGGCGGTCGAGGCGAGCGAGGCGAGCGAGTGGGAATAGGTCTCACTGAGGAATTCCACGCAACCCGTCGCAGCGAGGGCCTTGAAACTGTCGATCACTTCGGGCACGTAGCGCTCGAACTGCTCGATGGCGGTGCCGGAGATGGAGAATGCCACCTTGAAGGCGCCGTTATTGCGGAGGATCAGGTCGTGCAGCATCTTGTTGGCCGGCAGGTAGCAGCGTTCGGCCACGCGGCGCACGATGGTCCGGTTGGAGAAATCGTCGAGATAGTGGAAGTCGTTGCCGATGTCAAAGAAGCGGAACTGCCGCAGACGGTCGGGCTGATGGACTTGGAAGTAGAAACAAACTGACTTATTCATAGCGTTACTTTTTTATTTTCTTATTGACCGTCGATGGCCGACTGATAGACGTCGCGCACCTTTACGGCGGCGGCGTCCCATTTGAGGTTGTCCACTTCTTCGCGGCCACGCTCCGTGGCCAGGCGGGGAAGCGCCGGATAGTTGAGCAGGCCGTACATGGCGTCTGCCAGGGCATTGACATCCCAGAAGTCCACCTTGATGGCATACTTCAGGACTTCGGCCACGCCCGACTGCTTCGAGATGATGGTCGGCACGTCGGACTTCATGGCCTCGAGCGGCGAGATGCCGAAAGGCTCGGAGACCGAAGGCATCACATACACGTCGGAGAGGGCGAACATCTTCTGCACGTCGTCGCCGCGCAGGAAGCCCGTGAAATAGAAGCGGTCGGCGATGCCGAGTTTCGCCACGTAGCGGATGCAGCGGTTCATCATGTCGCCGCTGCCCGCCATCACGAAACGGGTGTCCGGGCAGACCTTGAGCACTTTGGCGGCCGCCTCGATGAAATATTCGG
>JAEEGG010001338.1_pt1 | contig 67349 bp, 30 predicted proteins | sample 9134161 | NCBI WGS metagenome assembly JAEEGG01 (sample SAMN16246543, study PRJNA631951) | gut metagenome | biome: gut microbiome; feature: rumen; material: CR-attached | host: Bos | place: Iran: Karaj | collected 2018-10
AGGCAGCGTACAACCGTGGAATATCTCCTGCAGGCCAAACTCGTTGGCATCGGTCAGGATGTCCTCGTAGAGCTGCATCATGGGCTGCTTGTCGCCACCGAAGAAGTCGACCTTGATACCCAGGATGCCGTTCTTCTGCATCCATGCCATCTCTTTGCGACGGGCCGTGCTCTTGTCCATCTTATGACGTGGTCCTTGAGGGGCGTCGTTCCACGAGCCGTTGCTGTTATACCACAGGAAGAGCCCTACACCCTTCGACTGGGCATAGCGCGACAGCTCCTCTATCTTCGGATAGCCTATCTGCGTGTCCCAAAGGGCGTCAACGAGGACAGAGCGGTACCCCAACGCCGCCGAGAAGTCGATATAGCGTTTCTGCTCGTCGTAATTACAGCTGGGATCCATCTTCATGATCCACGACCACGTACCCTTGCCATAAGTATAGTCACGCGAGGCCTCATACTTGGGCTTCACCAAGTCGTTGGCGACGGTGCTCTCCACAATGGGAGCCAGTGTCGTGCCGAGGGTGATGGTGCGCCAAGGCGTCTCACAGGGCAGGGCCACAGAGGCTGTCGTAGTACCAAAACCATTCATCTCGCCAGCCTGCGGGAAACCGATGCGATAGCGGGTACCGCCCTCGTTCAACAGGCGACAGCCCACATAGCCGCCATCAGTACCTGTCTCCGAGATAAGCACCCAGCCCGTCGGTACCTTAAACAGACACGGGAACGTAAAGCCATTGCCCCATCCGTTCTTGCCAGCCTTGTCGTCAAGGGTGTACGACGTCTCGTAGCTGGGTGACGTACGGGCAAAGCCATGCATGGGTGCCGACTGCGGACACAGGAAGGTGGTAGTGCCCTCTGGCAGACAGAAGCTGCTGGCCTCCTCTTCGACAACAGCCACCAGCGTCTCCTTCTTCGGATACAGCTTATAACGGTAGGCGACGTCGCGGTTGGTTACGCGGAAGATGATGTCCAGTGCCTGCCGGCCCTCCTTCTCGAAGTGGCAGACGGCCTCGGTAGCCTCGTACTGCACACGGCTCTGCTTGATAGTCTTCAGACTGTATTCGTCCTTGACCGTCGTCACCTCGCAGTCCTTCAGCGACAGTCCCTGTGTCAGGTCGTCGAAATTCAGTTTCACACCCAATGGCGAGCGTTCTATCACTACCACGCCGCCAAGGGTCACTTGGTAAGCAGGCGTACCGCCCTCGTCGCTGACAGCCACTGCCATCTGTCCGTCAGGACTGTTGAATACTTTCTCTGCTGCCTGTGCGGTCAGCATCATCAGTGCCACCAGGGCACCAGTCATTGTTCTTTTCATCATTATATTGATTGTCCTAAATTACATCATACATCTCACTTCTTACATCTCACCTCATACGTCTTCCCCGCCTTCGTCTCAATATCATACTCATAGACAGGACGCAACTCAGGCTGTTCCAGAGTTTGAAGTTCAGGCGAATGCAACGGCTGCTTGACAACAGCGGGAGCCATCAGGGCGTTGGGACAGTCGCCAGAAGCCTTTCTGAGCCCCTTGCCCTCTAAAGGCACATACGAACGCAGACGCAGCGTGCCGCCAATAGTCGAACGAATGCTCGCCACTTGAAGTTTACCTTCCTGCCACTCCTCGTCGACGATAAAGCCACCACGAGCCCGTAGGCCCTTGACCTTGCCCTGCGCCCAGGCGTCGGGCAGTGCCGGCAACAGGTGGACGGCACCGTCGTGGCTCTGCAGCAGCATCTCGCAGATACCGGCACTACAGCCGAAGTTACCGTCAATCTGGAATGGTGGATGAGCATCGAACAGGTTGGGATAGGTGCCACCGGGTCCACCCCACTCTGTCGAGGCAGGGATGAGCGTCAGCATATTTTTGATAATCTTGAAGGCATGGTTGCCGTCCAGCATACGTGCCCAGAAGTTGATCTTCCAGCCCAGGCTCCAGCCTGTCGCCATGTCACCGCGCTGCTTCAGCGTATTGGCAGCAGCGGCAAAGAGGTCGGGATGACTGTAGGGCGATATCTGGTTCGATGGATACAGACCATAGAGATGTGATATATGACGGTGCTCGTCTTTGGGATCATCGCCGTCCCACAGCCATTCCTGCAGCTGACCGTAGCGGCCTATCTGCATGGGGGGGAGCTGATTTAAATGAGAAATGAGTAATGAATAATGAGAAATGTCCTTGCCCAGAATCTTGGCAGCAGCGATGACCTGAGTAAGGACATCGAAAACAATCTGGTTATCCATCGTCGAACCAGCTGTGACGTTTGTACGTTTGCCCACTGGTCCATGCTCTGGCGACACCGTCGGTGCTGTGACCAGCCACCCGTACTGCGGATGCGGTTGCATATAGTCGAGCAGGAAGTCGGCAGCCCCCTTCATCACGGGGTAGTACTCTTCCAGCAACTGTTTGTCGCCGGTAAACAGATACTGCTGCCAGATGTGTGTGGTCAGCCAGGCGCCACCCGTCGGGAACATACCCCACGGAGTGCCATCCACAGGTCCGGCGATACGCCAGATGTCGGTATTATGGTGAGCCACCCAGCCACGACAGCCATACATCACATCAGCCGTCTTGGCTCCCGTCACGCTGAGATCTTTGATCATCGACAGCAGAGGCTCCTGCGTCTCCACCAGATTGCCCACCATCGAGGGCCAGTAGTTCATCTCGGCATTGATATTGATGGTATACTTCGAATCCCAGGCCGCATTCTTCTTGTCGTTCCACACGCCCTGTAGGTTGGCAGCCTGTCCGCCAGGCTGCGACGACGAAATCAGCAGATAGCGTCCATATTGCATCATCAGCGACACCAGACCGAGGTCGTTACCATCGAAACCTGTCAGACGCTGGTCGGTGGGAATACTAGAATAACTAGTATTACCGGTTGTACCAGACAACTCCAGGCTCACGCGGTTGTATTGTTCCTGATATCTGGCGATATGGTGCTTCAGCAGCTGTTCATAGTCCCTACCCTGCAGCTTGTCAAGCACCTCGTTATTCTTCTTGATGGGATTACCACTGATATCGTGGTAGTTCACGAAGTTCGTAGCGGCAACGACATAGAGGGTGGCTGTGGTGGCATCGGTCACCTTCAACGAATGTTCACCATACTGCTGCTGACCGTCAGACTCCAGATGGATACGGCATTCGGCCTTCAAACCTGCCTTTACACCCTCCTGTTCCTCACCGTCCACGACGGCAGCCAACTCATAGACAGGCCGGTCTTCACGGCTCTTCACACAAAACACCTGTGCGGTGAGCTGCGAGTCGAAGCCAATCTCAAATGACAGGGCTCCCTTCTTGCTGGCCTTCATCTGCACGACAATCACGTTGTCGGCCTGTGAAGCAAAGACTGTGCGTTCGTAGGTGACACCATTACAAGTGTAGCGAGTGGTATTCAAGGCATCGTCGAGTGTCAGCTCGCGACGGTAGTCAGTAACATCCTTGTGACCAAGCATCAGCTTCATGCTGCCCAACGGCAGGAAACGCATACCGTGAGGTCCCTTGACGAAGTGCTTGTCGATGATGGCATGGGCCACTTCCTCCTTGCCGGCAAAGATGGAGTCGCGCACTTCCTGCAGATAAGCCTTCGCCTCCGGACTGTTGTTACTATGAGGACTGCCACTCCAGAACGTCTCCTCGTTCAGTTGAATCTCCTCGACGTCCGTACCGCCATAGATCATGGCTCCCAGATGCGAGTTGCCGATAGGCAGTGCGTACAGCCACTTAGTAGCTGGCTGGTCATACCACAGAAGATGCTTCTCTGCAGAACAAACAGTAAGAAAGCTGCCTACAGTCAGCAATGTTAATAGAAATCTCTTATTCATAGATTGTATCTGTACTATTCATTAAAGTTTAACTACCATTTCGTTACCAATATGGGTCACTTCCTTGGTCGTGCCATCGGGCAGGACAATGGTAAAGCGACGGTCGAGAATCATACCCTTAAAGCCACCCTGACGCGTACCGATGGTGAGTGTACGGGCTCGGTCGTTCCACGTAAAAGTGATGGTAGCATAATAACCCTGCTCGTAGTTGTAGGAGTCGCCCTCGTCCTCATAGAGCGTAAAGGAACCGTCGGCACCAGGATAGACGCGCACCTCGAGGTTGTCCCACGTCTTCTCGCCGACATACTGCATCTCAGGACCAAGAGGCAGGATGCTGCCGGCACGTACAAACATCGGCACGCGGTCGAGGGTGGTTTCAAGCATCACGGTCTGTCCGCCCTGATAGCGCTTGTTCGTCCAAAAGTCATACCATACAGCACCTTTGGGCAGGTACTTGGCAGCAGTCTTCGTAGCCGTCCAGTCGATGGTTCCGACGGGGGAACCGTCGGACGCGGACTGGCGGTCCCAGCCGGTCATGGCATCAGTGCGGATGATTTTCTCCTCTGTATATTGCGGGTCAAGGATGGGAGCAGCCAGAATGCTACGGCCAAACATGAACTCGTCAGTCATATTCCACACCTTCCTGTCGCTGGCGAAGTCGCTGAACAGCGGACGCATATAGCTGTCGTTGTTGGAGGTCACCTGCCAGGCGGTACTATATAAATAAGGTATAAGGCGATAGCGCAAGCGAATCATTTTTTCAATGGCATCATAGACGGGCTCGCCCTTTTGGCCGAACTGCCAGATCTCACGGGGCGCATCGGCACCGTGACTGCGGAAGACAGGACAGAACAGGCCATACTGCATCCAGCGCACATAGAGCTCCTGGAACTGTGGATTGCGTGGTGCCGATGCCGGCCCCATCGTATTGTAGGCATTACAGAAGAAGCCACCGATGTCAGTATTGAAGTTGGGATTACCTGTCAGTGTAAAGCTCAGACCGGCAGGCACCTGCTTGCGCAGCATGTCCCACGACGAGTTAACATCGCCGCTCCACATATTCGAGCCATAGTGTTGCTGACCAGCAAAGCTGCTGCGGGTCATGATGAAGACGCGTTTGGCCTCCCCCGACCCCTCCGAAGGGAGGGGGGCATGGCGCTGCGCCTCATAGACACCACGGACTGTTTCGAGTGGGAAGGCATTGCGCTGGGAGCGCCACGTACCGCCATATACCTTATGGGCATAGTCGGCCTCGGTGGGATAGAAGCAGTCGGGATCGGTAGAGTCCATCCACCAGGCATCAACACCATAGTCGTAGAGTTTCTTGAGGTATTTCCAATAGATGTCACGGGCTACAGGACTGAAGGCATCATAGACCTTCACGCCAGAGGGATAGTCCTCCTTCATCGGAGGCCAGACATGCGAGATGCCGCTCTGCGGCCACGTCTCGAAGGGCAGCAACAGTCCCTTTTCATTGAGTTCACGGAACTGCTGGGTCTGGGGACCGAAGCTGGCCCAGATGGAGATCATGAAATGGGCATGCTTGGCATGCACGTTCTTGATGAGCTGCGGACCAGTGGCGAAGTCCTCAGAGAGGAAGTCCATGGCGTTCCACAAGTAGTTGGAGCCCCAATACTGCCAGTCCTGAATGATACCGTCCAGGGGCACCTGCAGTTCACGATACTTATCGACAATGCTTTCTGTCTCGGCAGCGGTCTTATAGCGCTCCTTCGACTGCCAGAAGCCGTATGTCCACAACGGGAACATCGGTACATCGCCTGTCAACTGACGCATCAGGGCAATGTTGCCATCGGCAGAGCCGCCATACATAAAGTAATAGTCTATGCCTTTGCCGGCCTCCGACGTAAACGTCATGCCGTTCTGGTCGTCATCGAACTGCGTGGGCGAGTAGTTCTCCCAATAGATGCTCCAGCCCTTGATGCTCTGCAGCACATTCTGGAAGTCCTCTAGGTTCGACTGCTCCATACGCTTATGCTCCCCACGGCGGTTCATCTTACCGTTCTGGATAGTGCCTAAGCCGTAGATGGCCTCGTCCTTGTCGAGCTTGAATGTCTGACTTACCTGCCACTCGTCGATGGTCTTCCTGATCAGGCTCCAGCCCTCTTCCCTTAGCAGCACCTTGCCTTTCGCCGTGAGAAACGTCAGGTTGCCCTGTGAGTCCTGCTTGACGGTGAGCACGCTACTTGACATCGTATTGCCTTTCTTCACGACGTCCACTTGATCCGGTTTTGCCGTCACCACCAGACTCTTGGTGGCCTCACCTTTCACCACATGGACAATGGCGGGTGTCATAAACTCTACTTGCACTTGCTGTGCCTGACAGGCTAAAGCTGCCACGAACAGGGCAGCAATCAGTAATGGTTTTCTCATATTTTGTCGTTTCCTTTGATAAACACGGGAATAAATTCCTTGAACACCTTGGTGGTAACGGTCTGTCCACCCTCAAAACGTTCACCTGTATGGATCTCCATCCATCCTCCCTCAGTCTTTGGGAGATAGGTCTTCCATTCCGTAACGCCCGGTTCGGTAATCGGACTGACGAGCAGCGAGGGACCGAACATATATTCATACTTCTGTTGTAAGGCCACGGGGTCATCGGCAAAGTCAAAGACCAGCGGACGCATGAGCGTATAGCCCTCCTTGGCCACACGCTCGGCGCAGCGTTCAATATAGGGACGTAACTGTTCACGTTCCTGCAGGCTCAACTTAAACAGCCGTTTGGCCTCCTCACCGTAGTTCCAAGGCTCCGTATTACTCATATAGCCATGAACGCGCATCAGGGGCAGATAGACGCTGGTCTGAATCCAGCGCAGCATGCGCTCTATATAGTCCTGGTTGGTGTACTGGTCGCCCGGACGGAAGAAGCCGCCGGCATCGTATGTCCACCAAGGCACGCCAGCAGCCTGTACACCCAGTCCTGCCACAATCTGGCGCCGGAAGGTTTCCCAGTCGTTCCCCACGTCACCACTCCACAGGGCAGAGCCGTAACGCTGGATGCCGGGGAAGCCGCAACGGGTCAGGATCATGGGGTGTTGGGTGTTAGGTGATGGGTGATGGGTGTTAGATGTTTGCAGACCTTCATACACGGTCTTGTTAACCAAAAGGGGATAGATGTTACGCACCTGCTCGCCACTCCATCGGCCATTGTTGACACGACGGCCTACGAGGTCATCGTTCTCAGGTTCCGTGGCATCCTGCCACCATGCGTCGATACCCAGGGGCACCAGTCGTTCGCTAAAGTTCTTCCAATAGGCAGCTGCGGCATCGGGATTGAAGAAGTCAATCCAATCGGTACCAGGAATGTAGTAGTTGTCGCGTTGCATCTGACGACCCACCTCGGAGTTCTTATCTATCTTCGACCAGACGCTGACCATCAGGCGCACATCCATCTGATGCAGACTGTCGGTAAGCGCTTTGGGGTCGGGATAGAACTCTTCGTCGAACTGCATGGAGTTCCAGCCGTATTTGCCCCAATACTGCCAGTCCTGTACGATAACGCTGAGGGGCATCCCCTCACTGCGGAAGCGGTTGGCTGTCTCGAGAATCTCCTGTGAGCTATGGAAGCGCTCGCGGCAGTGGATATAACCTAATGCCCAGTCGGGAATGCGCGGACAAGGACCTGTCAGTTCACGATAGGTGGCAATGATTTCGTCGGGTGAACCGACGAACACGGTATAGTCGATGGCAGTGGCGACGGGTGAGCGGAAGACCGTTTCGTCCTTCACCTTATTATAATATAGGACGGGGACATCATCTTTCGTCAGCTCGGCAGACACCACATGGCGACCAGCATCTAGATGGACAATGGCAGATGTGGTGGGTGGTAGCCAGAGATTCTGCATGTCAATGACCGTCTCACCGTCGATGCAGAGATGATGGCGACGTGCCATCTTCTGCCCGACGTCCAACAGCAGGGCATAGTCGCCAGCCTCCTTGATGTCGAGCGTAGCCTCGAAGACGTTCTTGCGGCGCACCTCCTGACGATTACCCTCCGTAGTGGTGATGTTGACGGTTTCCAGGGTGTTAGATGTTATGTTTTGGGTGTTGGGCGTCAGGGCAACGGACTGCGTACAGGGGTTGTACTCTGTCAGGCCGTAGTTATTCCACAGAATGCCATAGCCCTTGCTCGAGAGAAGCATGGGAAGACTGATCTGTGTGTTCACCTGCGTCAGCCGACGCGAGAGGCCACGCACGTTGCTGTAGCCGTCCTGAAACTGCCCAAGACCAAAGAGACATTCGTCTTTGGGCGATGCAAAGGCCAGGGTTGCCACGCCGTCGGACAGTTCATGACGGGTAGTGGTGAAGACCGTCTTTCCCGACTTGTCTTTGATGGTGAGGCACTGTTGACGCTTGTCAATGTTGACGGAGAGCTCGCAGTCACTGACCTCGTCGTGCTTGACATAAAGCCAGTCAGGCAGGTCATTCTGCACCTGTCCGACGGTGTACTGGATGCGTACGGCATTGCGGGCCACCTTGCTGACCTTCACCTGTCCTAAGTCAGAAAGCTGCTGTGCCATGAGACACACGGCACAGCAGAATAAAATGAATAAGCAGTTGATTCGTTTCATTATCTTTTGATGGGTTGTGTATGAGGATTAGAAGCCACCACCTCCGCCGAAGCCGCCACCTCCGAATCCGCCGCCGAAGCCACCACCGAAGTTAGGCATCTCGGGCGCGGGTTCCTTGCCGATGGCCAGCAACATTTTAACAAGGGCACGACGACGCTGACTCCACGTGGGATAGTCGGAAGCACGCAGGGTGCGTACCTTGAAGCCCGGCATCTGCATACCACCGCCTTGCATGAAATCGAGACTGCTGGTAGTAAGGATACAGGGTTTGGTCTTGCCGTCTGCTACCAGTCGGTCGACGATAGCACCGGCTCCACCAACCTTAAACCAACTCTCCATGGTGTCGCCGTCGCCGGGAATGAGTTGGATGAAGACGGGCATCATCATGGCCTGGCGAGGCATGGGTGATGTGTACCAAGCCTCCATACGGTCGAGGTCGTAAGCGACGCGACCATGCTCGATTTCACCCTGCGAAGCGTAGTTGAAGGGCGAGACGGGATTGTCGGCTACGCTGTACTTGAAGCCCAGATCGGGCGAGAGATACATATTGCTGGGGTCGGCCACACGGGTGCCGTCGACGATGAAGCAATACTTAAAGGTCTCAAAGGGATAGTCAGTAAGCTGTGTCGACCACACACCATCAGAGTCACGCTGCATCTCGATATTATCGGGAAGAATCTCGCATTCCAGTTCCACCTTCTGAGCCTCGGGAGCTTTGAAACGGAAGGTGGTGCCTTCCTCACTGTATTCCGGTGAGATGATAGGTTTGGGGAACAGACGGGCCATCACACCCGGTGTGAACTGTTGTTCCTGTCCCGTTTTGGCAGGAGCGGGCTGGCCGTCCTTCATGGCAGCCTCGGCAGCCTTCTTGTTGAAAAGCAGGGGTAGGGTCTTCGACAGGAAATACTTGGCGTTCATCCAGGTATGGCCGTACTTGTCGGTGGTAAACTCCTTGACACTGCGGATGCCCTTCGTGTCGAGGAATTCCATATAGTCGCGGGCATTGCCATAGAGGAAGTCATCAGTACCCACACCCAACCAGAAGAGGTGAATCTTCTTGTTGGTATCGTCGGCCTGGTCGTAGACGTTGGGGATATCCGTCGATGTGAACGAACTGTAGGAACAGAGGTACGAGAACTTGTCGAGATTCGTCAAGCCATTATACAACGCCTGGTTGCCACCACGCGAGAAGCCGCCGATAGCACGCGAGTCGGCATCGTTCTTCGTACGGTAGTTTTTCTCGATAAAGGGCATCAGGTCGTTGATGAGGTCCTTGCTGAAGGGGTCGCCACCAAAACGGGTCTGGGGCTGGCCGTTTCCAGTAGCGGGGGAACCGCTACCCACCGGAGCCAGCTTCATGGGATTGCCATAAGGCAGCACGACGATCATCTCCTTGGCCTGCTTACTGGCTATCAGGTTGTCGAGAATGTAGTTCACACGGCCTACCTTGAAGTAGACCTCCTCGGTATCTGTCGTTCCGCTGATGAGGTAGAATACAGGATACTTCTTCTGGTCACCCATGCCAAACTGCATGCCCATCGTGGTATAGCTGGGTGGCAGATAGACGACGGCATGGTTGGTAGCCCCCAAGGTTTTGGAATAGTAACTGACATATTCTATGCGACCATGGGCAACATCAGTAATGTCGTGAGGCAGTGTACCGTTCTTCGACGGTATCTCCAGCAGGCTGTTCTTAAAGCCTTCATTGGGGAAATACTGTGGATTTTCGGGATCCATGATACTCACGCCGTCGACGATATAACAGTAGGGATACATGTCGGGAGCTACAGGGCCGAGGGTTATCGTCCATGTGCCGTCGGCACCGCGCGTCATCTCCTTGCGGCCTGCAAACTGCACGTCTACCAGCACTGATTTTGCTGTTTCATTCTTATACTGGAACGTCACCGTTCCGTCATCGTTGGCACGGGGCTGTGCCATAGCTGTCGTTATAGCTGTCAGCAGCGAAAAAAGAAGCAAACTCTTTTTCATATTATGATAATTTGGTTAGTTAGCGTTGATTATTTACATGAATGATTATTGCCTACGACTCTTAAAGAAGTCTTCGAAGAAGTCCATCTGCGCCTGGTTCTGAACCTTGTCGAGATGCAGGCCCTCGCGCATGATCATGACTGTTGGCTTGCCCTGTTCGTAGGTTGTCCAGTAAGGCAGACCCTCACCATTGGGGTCACCGGTCTTAGTGAAGTTCATGACGTAACGCATGATCATCTGCTGCATGCGCTGTTCCGTCTGGGTCATCTCGCCAGAGCCGAACTTATAACCATAGAAGAACGGCATCTCAGCGACATGAACGGCACCGCCACGGAAGCTGGGCATGATGGTATTCTTGGAGTTTTGGTCGAAATAATACATGTAGACACGGCCTTTGCCAGTCTTCGTCTGCAGATTGGCCCAGGCATAGGTTCCCCAAGCGAAGCTGCCATCACGGAAGATGTCGGATGAGGCATAATAGACCTCCTGCTCGTTCGTGGCGGGATAGAGCTTCAGCATACGGTCAGCAAATTCGCCATAACTGTCACGGACACGCTGCTCGTAGTCAGCCACAGCTCCAGGACGCGAGAACAAAGCACCCTCGTCGGAGTTGGTACCGATGAGTATGTCGACATCGTTGTACTGGCCTTTCTCGTAGAGCTTATACTGGTCGTCGATAATGGCATAGCCATCGACAACGGGCCAGAACGAACCCATACCGCCACCTTGTACCTTCATCAGGTCTTCGTACGACAGCTTGCGCATCTGCTTCATATTCTTCACACCTAACCCCTTCTGGAAAGCCAGACCAGCCTGTTCAGCAGCCTTGGAAGTCACCATGGCCGTATTGCCACCACGGTCGTTGGCTACAGGCCAGAATGACGAGCCACTCTCGCTGATAGCGGCGCGGAACAAGCCCTTGCAGAGAGGTGAAGCACACAGCATGCTCACCGAGATGCCACCAGCAGATTCACCGGCGATGGTAATCTTCTCGGGATCGCCACCGAACTGGGCAATATTGTCGTGAATCCATTGGAGGGCCATAATCTGGTCCTGAATACCGTAGTTACCTGAAATACCGCGTGGCGACTCCTTGCTCAATTCAGGATGAGCCAGGAAACCCAGCACGCCCAGACGGTACTCGATGCTGCAATAGACGATGCCATCCTCCACAAAACTCTCCTGCGTGCCACTATACGAACCCGTTGCAAAGCCACCACCGTGAATCATCACAAACACGGGCAGACGCTCGGCAGTGCTCTTGGCAGGCGTCTCCACACTCAGATACAGACAGTCCTCACTGATCGGGAGGCCTCCGCCATTGTTGTTAGGATCGTTGGGCTGTGGCGGACGGTCGCCCCATTTGTCAGCCTTGTACACACCCGTCCAGGGTTTCTTGGCCACAGGAGCCTTCCAGCGCAGGTTACCTACAGGAGCCTCGGCGTAAGGAATATTCTTATACAAAGCATGTCCCTGATGTTCCACACCTTCAATCTCTCCCTGGGCCACGGTTGTCCGCAACAGCTGGCCCTGAGCAGGCACTGCCAGCATCACCCCGGCAGCAATCATAAAAAACAGATTTTTCATATCGTTTATAGTATTAATAGTCATTCGATTGCAAAGGTAAGAAAAAATCCGCAATCCTACACTAGACAATCGTATCAAAAATTTTGGTTTTTGTTACATGTTTCTACCCTTAGTCCACAATTATTTGGCTTCAAAGGAAGATTTTCCGAATTATTGACAAGGATTTCAAGAAAAGTTCGTATATTCGCAGACGATATGCTGAAAGCCCCTAAACTATTAACCAGGACCCTGTCACTCCGGTTGAGTGTAATGATTGTCAGCGCAATAGCTTTATTATTGCTGGCATCACTCGGCATCATGTTCTATTTCTCACGCCAAGCATTAAAACAGGAGGCATTACAGAATGCAGAACAGACACTGGAGGGGACGGTTCAGCATATCGATAACATTCTGTTAAGTGTTGAACAGGCAACAGGAAACATATACTTTAACATCATCAACCACCTGAATGACCCCAAGACCCTGGACACCTACTGTCGACGACTAGTGGAATCCAACCCATACATTGCAAACTGCACCATTACGAAGTCGACGCCCAAAGAAAACGAGCCACCTCTTTGGACTGATCCGAAGCCTGACAAAAAGACGGGAGAGAAAAACGTGACAACCTTCCGATTACCTATTTATAACATGCAGGGACAACAGATTGGAGTGATGACCACTGAAGTGGCCATCAGCCAGCTTTCACAGATTGTACTTGCTGCCAAACCCACCAAAAACGGCTATTGTACCCTGCTGGGCAGCGACGGCTCTTACATCGTACATCCCGACACTAACAAGCTACTGCATCAGACCGTTTTCACCCAACTCCAGGAGGGTGCCGATGCCAGTGTGAAAGAAGCTGCTGACGCAATGGTAAGCGGACAGTCAGGTTACAAAGAGTTCATCATGAATGGTCAAGACTGCTTTGTATTTTTCAAACCCTTTGAGCGTAGTGCCGTACCAGGGCGCACCATGGTACAGTTGGGATGGAGCGTTGGCGTCGTATTCCCTGAGGATGACATCCGAGGCGACTACGACAAGTTGCGCTACTATGTCTTTGCCATAGCCATCATTGGTCTCTTGCTGCTCTTCTTACTTTGTGGTTTCGTCACTCACCGGCAACTGTTACCATTACGCATGTTGACGCACTCAGCACAACGCATCGCCACGGGAAACTACGACGAGACCATTCCCGACACCCACCGTCACGACGAGATTGGTACGCTGCAGGATAATTTCCGACAAATGCAATTGTCGTTGGCCACGAATGTCAAGGAGCTGGAACAGCTGAAGACTACGCTCAATGAACGTGGAGAGCTGTTGCGCAAGGCCTATCGAAAGGCACAGGAAGCCAACCGCATGAAGATGGCATTCCTGCACAACATGACCAACCAGATGCTGGATCCCACGATGGTCGTCAGCCAGAAAGTCAGCATTCTCTGTGACTACTGGAAGGAATTGTCACAACAGGAGTCCAACAAAATCTCTGAAGACATACAACAAAAAGCTGCCATCATTACCGAGCTGTTGAAGCACATGCTCGACGACTCTGAGGCAGAGGCAGGAAAGGAGGTGGAGCATGAATAAGAAGTATATCAAGCCGACACACAGCCTGTCAACGAAACTCAGCCTCGGCATCCTGCTGATGGCTATACCTATCTTTGTGCTTGCACTGGGCATCTTATATGTTGAGTCACGAAACTTCGTAAAGAAAGAGGCCATGGGGCACGCCAATAGCGTACTCAATACCACTATGCAGCGTGTATGCCGGTATATGACGACGGTACAGACGGCCACCGACATCAACGCATGGAAAGCCATAGACAACCTACACCCCGATTCACTGCAGGCTTACTCCCGTTTCGTCGTACAGATGAATGGTCACACCGACGGCTGTTCCATCAGTATGGAACCTAACGTTTTCCCCAAGTACGGAAGATATTTCTCGGTATATACCGTCAGGGACAAGGAGGCCACCAACCGCCGGACAGGACATCATAGTGACTCCATCACGACAGTCATTGAGGAGGATTACGAATACTTCGAAAAAATATGGTATAAGAAGCCCAAGGAACTGGGTAGTGCCTGCTGGGCTGTTTACTTCGACGAAAGCGACACGCTGTCGCTGACACTCAACGGCATGGTAGCATCCTACAACAAGCCCCTCTACACCGCTGACAGCACCTTCGTAGGCGTCATCTCCACCGACCTTGCCCTGTTCCATCTCTCACGCATCATATCAGCAGAGAAGCCTTGGCCTAACTCCTATTACGTGATGACAGGTGAAGATGGCCAATACCTCATACACCCCGACAGCACTAAACTGTTCTACCAGACCATATTTACTGACACTGATCCACAAAGCCAGCAGGACATTATTGCATTAGGCCATGAGATGACAAAGGGCGGAAAGGGCAGTATGCACGTTAGCATCAATGGCAAGCCCTGCCTCGTGTGTTATCAGCCCGTACCCAAAACCGACTGGAGTCTTGTACTTGTCTGTCCCGATAGCGATATTCTGAAGAGCTATCACCGGCTGGCCACTATCATCACTATCCTCATTATTTTCGGGCTCATCGTCATCCTCCTGCTCTGTCATCGTGTCGTTTCCCATGCCATCAAGCCCATCGACGAACTGGTTGTAAAGACACATTCCATTGCCTCAGGAGACCATGAAGTATACATTCCGCACAGCAAACGTGAAGATGCTGTAGGAAAACTACAGAACAGTTTTGCGTCCATGCTTGAGTCGCTCAACTTCCACATGGGCAGCATACGTTATGCCACAGAACAGGCCGAGAACAGCGTCAATGAGCTTGCCAAAGCCACCCAGCTGGCTGAAGACGCCATCCAGCAGAAGAGCATCTTTATCCAGAACATGACACACCAGATACGTACACCTCTGAATATCATTATGGGATTCTCACAGGTGTTACGCGATGACTACCAGCAGCTACAGGAGGCCGAACTGAAGAGTATCACCGACCTGATGCATCATAACGCCTTACTGCTGAACCGCATGGTGCTCATGCTCTTCGACAGCTCCGACATTGGCATCAACGAGGAACTCAACAGCCACAAGAGCGAGAAGGTGGCATGTAACGAACTGGCACGAGAATGCATTACGCACACCCAAGCCCACTTCCCCGATCTGCCCGTCAGCTTCACGACGGCAGTCCCCGACGACTTCTACCTTGTCACCAGTCACGCTTATCTCATGCTCAGCCTGCGTGAGTTACTCTATAATGCTGCCAAGTATTCCGATGGGAAAAACGTGAAACTACACGTTGGGAATACAGGCACCACCATCCGTTTCATCTGTCAGGACACCGGACCAGGCATTCCCGAAAAAGACCACGAACGCATGTTTGACTTCTTTACCAAGATCAACGACCTCTCGGAAGGTCTCGGTCTTGGTTTGCCTCTTGCCAAGCGTCACGCCCATAGTCTTGGTGGCGATCTTTTCCTCGACAACGAATATCACGACGGCTGTCGCTTCATTCTCGAAATCCCTATAGAGCCGACATAAAACAAAGCACTATTTCTGTTGCTTCAGAATACTCTGGGTCACGACAAATGCAGTAGTCCAGGCTGCTTGGAAGTTGAAGCCTCCCGTTATACCATCAATGTCAAGCACCTCGCCAGCAAAGAAGAGGTGTGGCACATGACGGCTCTCGAGGGTAGACGACACGATACTGCTCAGCGAGACACCACCACAAGTGACGAATTCATCCTTAAAAGGAGCACGGCCTGCAATGGTATAAGTATCGTTAATCAGGACATTAGCCAACCGGTTGACGTCCTTTTTGTTCATCTCGCCCCAGCGGATAACAGATCGTGTTGCCAACGCTTTCTCAGTCAGATAGTTCCACAGGCGCTGCGAGAGTTGGAAGGGGCTGACAGTGGTGACCTGTTTCTGAGGTTGTCGGATGATGGCTTCGTGGAGCACGTTGTGCACAGCAGCCTCATCAGCAGCCACCCAGTTGACGCTTAGCGGACTATGGTACTGGTGGTCGGCCAGATGTCGGGCTGCATAGCTTGAGAGCTTCAGGATGGCAGGTCCACTCATACCCCAGTGGGTGATGAGCAACGGACCACTGGCACGCAATTTGGTTCCTGGCAGGAGCACGCTGGCGTTATCGACAACAATACCTTTCAGTTGGTGCAAGTGTTCGTCGTTGATGCTGAACGTAAACAGTGAGGGCACAGGGTTTTCTATCGTGTGTCCTGCATCAGCCAGCCACTGCAGTCCTTCACGACGTGGTGAGCCGCCTGTGGTGACAGCCACAAAGTCGTAGTCGCTGAGCTGCCTCAATGATGCTATCTTCTCATGCGTGCGAATATGAATATGGTATCGGTGAGCAAGGTTTATAAAGCAGTCGATGATGGCATGTGAGTCCTGAGCCTTAGGAAATACGCAGTGGTCTGGTTGTGTCACCAAGGGCACGCCATGTTCCTCGAACCAACGATAGGCATCGTGGTGGTCGAAGGTCTTGAAGAGACGGCTCATCAAGCGATGCCCTCGCGGATAAACAGCAGAAAAATTGCTGACGTCCTCAAACGAGTTCGTGCAGTTGCAGCGTCCTCCACCCGATATCTCAACCTTGGCAAGCACACGGTTGCTACGCTCGAAGATGGTAACATCCATCTCGGGCATCGCTTCCTTCAGATTGACAGCCAGGAAGAATCCTGCTGCTCCTCCACCTACGATTGCTGTTCTCATGGTGCAAAGATACGGAATATAAATGAGAAAGGAGAAAGGAGAAAGGAGAAATGTCAATGAAAAATGAAGAAATGGCGTAGGAGCAGCAAAATAATTCCTCATTTCTAATTCCTAATTCCTAATTTTTTCGTAATTTTGCAAGCTGAAATGAAGATGGTGAATCCGCCGACATACAGAAATGATACGGTGCTGCCCTTGCCGATGGAGGTGAAGGCAGACGCTTGGGCTGTGGATGCAGCATGCTCTGGCAATCCCGGACCGATGGAGTATCAGGCCATCGACCTGGCTACGGGCTATCGCGTGTTCCACTTCGGCCCCATGAAGGGCACGAACAACATCGGTGAGTTTTTGGCCATCGTCCATGCGCTCGCCTTGATGCAGCAGCAGGGACTGACGGAGAAGACCATTTATTCCGATTCGTACAATGCCATCCTATGGGTAAACAAGCGACAGTGTAAGACGAAGCTGGAACGTACGTCAGAGACTGAGCCCCTGTTCCAGATCATTCAGCGTGCTGAACGGTGGCTACAGACGCACACATGGCGCAACCCGATTGTAAAGTGGGAAACGAAGCAATGGGGGGAAGTACCTGCTGACTTTGGAAGGAAATAGTCATTGACCATTAATCATCATCATCATCGTCATCATCCTTTTCCTTTTTCTTCTTTTTCTTGAAGAGGTTACTGATGGCCTTGCCAAGCTTTTTCTCCTTGACTTTCTCGATGACGTTCTTGGGCTTCAGCTTCTCGCCTATCGCTTTTACCTTTTCTTTGTTGACGACATCGTGAACCTTCAACTTGGGTTTCACCTTCATCTTCTGCATCTCGCTGGTATTGGTAAACGAGAAATCGCAATTCAGGTCAAGCCACTTGCCTGGAGCTAAGACATTGCCTTCAGCAACAGCACCATCACTGACCATTTTCACCTCGAGGTTATGGGCTTTCACGCCCTTATAGGACACATCGTCCACATGGGCCTGTACCTCGCCGATGGGCAGCTTACCACCCTTCTTACGACGCATCAGTGCCGTACGGGGTTTAGAGATATCGAACTTGAAATCGGCTGTAGCAGCTAAAGGTCCGATAGCAGGCATATTGAACAACTGGCCCAGTCTGAGTTCCTTGGTACCAGCCTTTCCTGTCAGGTATTTGTTCTTTTCGTCGAGGGCAAACTGGAAGTTCAGATTGCCTACCTGCGTATGCAGGAGTCCGCGGAACTCCTCCCTACGCCATTTCACGTCGAAACTGCCCTTATACTGCAGGGTGCCAAGACCCGCCACCTGCTGCATCATGAACTTCTTGACAGGAAACTGGTTGATGATACGTTCCTTGATGTCGCCGTGTGCCTCCATGTGGTCTACGTCGAAATGTACATGCAGCTTATATTTGTCCTTCAGCTCACGGATATGTCCGTTGGCCCTGATGGCGAGTTTCTTGTCATCTGTACCCACTCTGGCATTGTGGAACGTCATGCCATTGTCGTCACCGCTCATCGATACGGTCAGGTTCAGCGGGACGTTGAATTTCGACAGCACAGGGGCGAAACAGCGAGAGATATCCTTCAGGAAGGCACGTCCACGGATGGTCGATGTGCGATAAGACAGTGGTATGCCCTTCTTCTTGCTGGGCAGCTGCATGAAGGCACTATCGATGTTGAGTTGAGTATTGACTTGCCTTACCACGAGGTCTTTGAAGAACATCTGCTGTTTGCTGTAGACAACCTTGCAGTGTACATCGCGCAGGTCTATGCCCATCATGGAGTCACGTGCTGTCATCTCCTTCAGCGTGGCACATACCTTGTCTTTCCCTACATGGTCGACGACCACTTTCAACTGTGCCACGATATTGAAATGTTCGTGGTCGAAAAAGCCGCGCTTAGGCTTTCCGGAATTTTTTCGGGGATGGTTGTTATTGTTCTTGAAGTGGAGATTGCTGATATCGATGGTGCGCAGACTGTCGTGCTGTTCGAACGTCAGCAGACCGATTTCAGCCTGATGCGACACCTGCCAGCCCTTCTTGTTGGTACGCTCCCACTGGGTGGCCAGCTGTTCGATGGTCCCAGTGATGGTGGCCGAATCAGGTTGCGTCAGCAGCAGTCTGCCCAACGATGCTTCAAAGCCGTTATAGGTCACATGGAGATCTTCGGCCGTCACCTTCTTCAATGCAACGGTGAACTTCTTTTTCTGTTTCTCGGCATCCGTCTTCTTCACTTCTCCCGGCTTCTTCTCCTTCTTGAAGGCGTCGATGACAAATTGGTAGTTGGCTACCGAATCAACACTGTCGTTAGGGGTATGAAAGAGTTGGGCCTTGACGCCCTTGATGATGACCTCAGAGATGCGTACCTCCCTGTTTTTCACCAGTGGCCACACATCGACATCAGCTTGCAGGAAGTCCAGGGCGAGCATTTTCCGCTGCTGGCGGTCTTCCACATCGAGGCCATACAGCTTCGCATCGAGTGTCAGCAGGTCAACGCTGACGCTGTCGATTTCCACTCTCGTCTGCAGCTTTTCGGCCAACATGGTCGTTGCCTTCTGCAACATCTTGTTCTGGAACGAGGAGCTATTGACGAGTCCAAAGCCTACTCCCAGCAGTACCAACAGCAGTACTACCATTCCGATAACGATTTTCACGACCCATCCCAGTACTTTCATACTATTTACATAAGTCCTTGATTTTCTCCTCCATCTGATGAGGATTGAGGTTGCGGTCTATGACAACACCCTGCTGATTGACCACCCAGTTGGCAGGCAGTCCACCAACGCCCAGCTTGCTCAAGACTGGCGACTGCCACATACGGCCGTCGCAGACTGTCTTCCACTGGACGGAGTCACGGTTCACACGTCGTTTGCAGTCATTGATATCACCGTCGAGACAGATACTCACAATGCTGAGCTTGTCGCCATAGGTTTTCTTCAACTGCAGCAGACGCTGCTGGGTATCGACGCTCACGAAGTTCCACGACGCCCACACTGTCAGCACATTGACCTTCGACTTCAGGTCGTTCTGTGACACGCTGCGTCCTTTGATATCAGTGGCGGAGAATGCTGGCAACTTGCCTTTGCCGACATTATTACGCAGTCCTTTCAATTCATTCTCCCACCTCACCAGCATACCGTCTTCAGGGTTTTCCTTCAGCATGAGTGCCACCGACTCGTAAGCCTTCTTGAAGTCCGGTTCGGGCACCTGAAGGAAGTAGTGCTGCACCAGATAGGGACAGCACTGTGACTCCGGATTATCCTTGATAAACTCCTCAATAGCTTTGGGGACTTCAGGCGGCATCAACTTGTTCAGCTGCATGCGCAGCTTCGTCATATCATCGTTGGCATCTGTTCCTCCAACGGCTATCTCCTTCAGGTGCGACACGTCACCCTTGACGTCGACCGTCTTGCCTGGTTTGGCAAAGATGGGCAATTCGGAGAAGTTGGGGAAGATGATGACAAGCGTCGAGGGCATGCGCAGTGTCGTCTCATAGGAAAAACGACCATTGCGCACCAGAATGGTGTCGACACCGTTTATGCCGCCATCCATGCTATACACCAGCAGCTCAGCCTGATTCATGTTACGAAAGCGTCCTTCCACTCGGAAGCGGTCACCATCGACACCACAGCCCGTCAGCAAAATGCAAATGAGTAGTGAAAGATGAGAAATGAGAAATGAAAATGAGAAATGATGAAATGTACTACGCTTCATAATTCTATATTATTCTTAACACTTAATTCTTAAATCTCAAATCTCAAACCTCAAATCTCAAATCTTATTTTACTTCACGTTTCTCAGCTCCAAGTCATCCTGTGAGAATGCCTTCAGACTGGGATCCTTCTCAACAGCCTGACGCAGGAAGAAGCCTGCCATGCCATCGTTACCCTGACGAGCACAGATGAGGGCCTGCAGATAGTCTGTCATGCCATCACCGTTCTTGATAGCCTTCAGCGTCTGGGCAGCCTTCGCATAGTCCTTCGTCAGCAGCTGTGCCAGTCCGGCACTGTTCGAGATGACGTTGCTCAGATCTTGTGCTGCCAACACATAGTTGCCCTGTGCCAGATGCAGGTTACCCAGTGCCTCTGCCAGATTATAGGCGTTGGAAGCACGTCCGATGTAGTTCTCAGCAGCACTGACGTCGCCAGCCTTCAGCGCCATCAGTCCCAGGTTGGCATTGACCTCGCCACAGTTGCCATCAATGCCACGGGCCTTCTCGAGCCACATTTCTGCTGTGGGATAGTCACCCTTCTGCCAAGCCAGCATGGCCAGGTTGTTATAGGCACGGACATCCTGGGCATATTGTGAGAGCGTCGTCAGGTATATCTTCTCCTTCTCAGCAGCGTCATCGGTCAGCGTGGCAGCATACAGCAACTCCTCGACACTCAGTTTCGAGGCATCATCCTTCAGCTGCTGCTGAATCTGCTGGTCGTCACGACCCACCGTCTCGTAGTTGATGGTCAGACGGGCACGGCGCAGCTCAGGCAGGATGCCGTCAGCCAGTTCGCGGAAGCCAGCACTCATATTCTTGATCTGCTGCTCGCGCTCCTCAGGATCCTTATACATCGAGAGCACGCGAAGAATCACGTCCTTGTCCTGAATGTTTGAAGCCTGCACCAGCTGCTGGAAACCCTCCCAGTCCTGAGCCGTATAGTTGGCCTCGACAGGTTCGTTCAGCCGAGCCTCCTTCATCTGCTGCTTCACATAGCCCTCAGCATTCTGCTGACGCTTGTTGGCCAGCTTCTCGTTCAGCTCATAGCCACCATCGGGCGAAGCGTATGCCGACACCTCCACATTCTGCAGGTTCAGTCCCTGACGATCCTGGCTGATGCGCTTCAGCAGGGCCACAAACTCCTGAACGGAGCCGTTCTTCAACTCACTCTTGCGCAATTCGGCCTGCTGGATGAGGAAGCGGATGTTGGCCTCCTGCTTCTGGGCGACGATACGCTGGAAGCCGTCCTGAGCCATACAGCCCTGCGACTGCAACAGCGTCTGACGATACAGCTCGCTGGTGGCAATGACACCGTCAGCCACCTTGACAGCAGGCACGTACACCTGTTTGTTGCCCACCTTGGCATCGAACGTCAGGTAGAGCTCACTGCTGTGCATGGCATCCTCGTATGGGAACGCATTTTTCATCGTATAGTGGCCACCCAGCTTGTAGTTGATGGTCTGGTCGTTACCCAGCACCTTCTCGCCCTGGAACGTGGCAGACTGTCCGGGGAAGGCCTGCAGCATACCGTTTTTCAGATAGCGCAACTCGGGCGTCACCTTCACCACGGCCTTTTTCTTCATATACTTCTCGGGGAACGTGCCATTGATGGTCATCGTCACCCGTCCACCGTCAGTTTCCAACGGATTGGGGGTTACTTTGAAGTTGTCACTCGATAATTCTCCTAACTTTCCGGAACATGAGGCCAGCAGCGTGATAGCCACTGCAGCCGTCATCATCATACTCTTTGTATTCATAACTGATTGTTTGTTTGACTATTCTTTCAAATGAGCCACAAATTTATGAAAATAATTCCGAAAAGAAGCAATCAGCAGCGATTTTATAAGAAAGATTAAGATAAAAGTGCCCTTTTGTAAATACAACTGAAATATTCTTTTCTGTGAGAATATTTCTTGTTTCGAAAAAAAATACGTATCTTTGCAGGCAAAACTATAACAATATAATAAAAAAGGTATATGAAACCTGTAAAGATACTGAGTGTAGACGACGAGACCGATCTCGAGTTACTGCTAACCCAATACTTCCGCCGACAGATTCGCAAGGGGGAATATGAGTTCTTTTTTGCCCATAACGGATTGGAGGCTCTGACGCTGTTGCTGCAGCAGAAAGACATCGACATCATCCTAAGCGACATCAACATGCCCGAGATGGACGGACTGACGCTGCTGACGAGAATCAACGAGTTGCAGAATCCTGCGCTGAAATGTATCATGGTATCGGCCTATGGCGACATGGGAAACATCCGACAGGCCATGAACAACGGTGCCTTCGACTTTGCCACAAAACCCATCGACCTCGATGACCTCAGTGTGACCATTGAGAAAGCCATCGAGCAGATCAACTATATCAAGCAGTCGCAAGAAGAGCACACGCAGCTGGAGTCGCTGAAGACGGACCTCGCTGTCGCTGGCGAAATCCAGCAGGCCATCCTGCCACGCATCTTCCCGCCTTTCCCTGAGAACGAGCGCGAAATGGACCTGGCAGCACTGATGACGCCTGCCAAGGATGTGGGTGGCGACTTCTACGACTTCTTCCGCATCGACGACGACCACATCGGACTGGTGATGGCCGACGTATCGGGAAAAGGTGTTCCTGCTGCCATCTTCATGGCTGTCAGCCGCACGCTGATCCGCACCATTGCCATGCAGGGTTACGAAGCTGGTCAGTGTCTCACAAAGTCGAACAAGCTGCTCTTCAAGGAAAGCATAGAATCGATGTTCGTCACCGTGTTCTATGCCGTTTACAACATCCGGACAGGCGAGCTGGAATACTGCAACGGCGGACATAACGCCCCCTATATCCTGCGTGCCAACGGACAGTTAGAGATGATGCCGATGAGCACCAACTGCATGGTGGGCGTCGTGGAAGACTGGACGTTCAGCAGCAGCAAGGCGCAGCTGAACGCTGGCGACACCATCGTCATGTACACCGATGGTGTGAACGAAGCCTTCAACACCGACTTTGAGGAGTATGGCGAAGCACGCATGGAACAGCAGCTGAAGCAGCAGGCAGGGAAAGACTGCCACACGCTGATCGAGGCCCTGCTGGATGATGTCAAGGCGTATGCCGGAGTGGCTCCCCAGAGTGACGATATCACGATTCTGGCATTGAAACGGAAGTAAAACATTGAACGTTATGCGGTCGAAAGTTGTTCTGTTGATAGCCTGTGGTGCTGCGCTGCTGTGCGCAGCTGGTGCCATTGGAGCCTATGCGCTTTACAAGCAACAGGTGGAACAGAACAGCGAACTGCAAGAGCAACTCGAGAAACTCGCCAGAAAGGAGAAACAGTCGACCGTGATGCAGCGCGTCAATGCCCAGATGGAGGAGATAGCCAACGAGGAACGGCGTATCAGCGAGGAACAGCGTGATGCTGCAGAGCAGCAGACGCGTGTGGCTGAGGAGATGCGTCGGAAAGCCGAGGCCGAAAGCCACAATGCGCTGATTGCTGAGCATAAGGCACTGGAAGCCTCAGAGGTGGCACAGCGGGAAAGAGCCATCGCCGAACACCAGCGCGCTGATGCAGAGCAGTCGAAGCGTGTGGCCGATACCCTCAGCTACTTGTCGCTGGCTCGTACACTGGGCAACACAGCCATCAACCAGTACAGGTCTGACAACCACGAGGTGGCTGACCTGCTGGCTTATATGGCCTGTCTGTATACCGAACGCTACAAGGGCGACATCTACTCGCCGACAGTCTATCAGGCGCTGGCCATGACCAGCCAGAACAAGACGGTCTTCAACAAGCACAAAGGCAGTGTGACAGACATCGCCTTTGCCGATCAGCAGGACGACTACCTCGTCACCTGCAGCACATACGGTGAAATCAGCAAGCACACCAGCAAGGGTGGCAAGCTGACGTCGACGACACTGGTCAGCGACCCGAAATACGATTTCCGCGACCTCTATATCATCCGTCCTACAAATACCATCTACGCCCTGAGCCGTTCAGGGCACCTGCTGGTCATTCCTCCCAAGGGGGCTGCCAAGGTCGTGGAAATCAGCCTGCAGAAGCTGCGTAAGATGGATATGGTGGGCAACCAGTTCATTATCTTTGCAGAACAGGGCATGGCACTGTTTGACACCGAGAAGAACGTCATCACCAAGACAAAACCGTTGTCGTTTACCTTCGTCAACAACAGCCGCTACCAAAACTACCCCGTCATCTTCGACAACAAGGGACGCATGCATACGGTGAAGAGCTTCGACAACATCCAGACAAGCCAGGTGCCTGTCAAGGGTCAGGTGACAGCCTTTGCCGAATCGAAGAACAAGCATATCAAGTGCTACGGCATGAGTGACGGCACCGTCTATATGCTCCGTGAAAACGGCGATATTACCAAGCTGCAGGGTCATCGCTCACGCATCTCGAAGCTGAAAATCAACGGCCACCGCATCTATTCGTCCAGTTACGACGGTGCGCTGAACCTCTGGATGACGAACATGCCGAAGATAGAGCCCATGACGCTGTTTACCACCAAGGGCTGGATCATCAATTTCACCTTCGACCTGGACAAGACGCACATCTGGTCGGGCGACCAAAACGGTAACCTGACGACTCACCTGATTGCAGTAGACGTCATGAAGCAGCGCCTGAAGGCTAAACTGAAGCGCAACCTGACACGTGACGAGTGGAACTATTTCATTGGCAAAAACGTGCCGTATGAAAAAATTAAAGATGAAAAATGAAAGATTAAAGATGAAATTTCTCATTTCTCATATCTCATTTCTCATTTGCATGGCCGCCATGCCCTTGGCGGCCAGTGCACAGGGCATCCCCTACCTGCGCAACTACAAGGCTGCGGATTATGGTGCTCACAACCAGAACTTCGACGTGTTTGCTGCTAAAGACGGTACGGTGTTCGTGGCCAACTTCGAAGGACTCTTGTACTACGACTTCTCACGCTGGCGCATCATCCACTCACAGGGCATCACACGCATCACGGCTGTCTTCCAGGATTCCAAGGGCACTGTCTGGACAGGTGGCTACAACTACTTCGGTTTCTTGAAGCCCGACGACAAGGGCGACCTGACAATGGTACCCTGCCCATCCAAGAAACCGTTCCAGGGCGAGGTGCAATGGATATGGGAAAAGAAAGGCAAGATACACTTCCTGGCCAGCGACAAGAAAGTGTATGTCGAGCATCATGGCAGCTATCTGTGGGCTGTTGGCGAACAGGTCCCCGCTGGTGACGGCAAGACATACAGTGTCAACGTGGAGATCAACCAGGTGGAAGACCTGGGGAATGGTCTGCAGGCACTGGCCACCAATGGCGATGGTGTCGTCTTCGTCGACAAGAACGGCGACGAGATGTTCAGGGTGACGGAACAGAACGGCCTCTGTTCGAACAACGTCAGCCACATGGACTACAACCACAACGGCTTGTTGTGGGGAGCCACCGACAATGGCATCTTCTGCATCAGTTTTCCGTCCATATACAGTCACTTCACCTCCTACGAAGGTCTTCCGGGAGAGGTACTGTCCATCGCACAGATGAACAGCCGCGTGTACGCTGCCACGCTGCACGGCGTCTTCCGGCTGGAAGGCAAGACCTTCCGTCCCCTGCCCCAGGTCACCCACGCCTGCTGGCAACTGGCCGTACAGGACAGCAGACTGCTGGCAGCCACCTCCGATGGTGTCTGGAGCATCACGGCGAACGGGACAGCCACCAAACTGTCGGACCACAGCACCATGTCACTGTTGGCAGAGGGCACGGACAGCTATTATAGCGGAGAGATGGACGGCGTGTATGACAATGCCCCTGGCAGACGCCAGAAGATCAGCGACATCGAGAAGGTGGTCAAGATCATGCGCGACAAGGAGGGGACGCTATGGCTGCAGAACCTCTATGGCGGCATCTGGAAAGGCGACGGAAAGCATGCCTTCGCACCCTTTGCCAATGGCAGCGAACAGGAAATCATGACACTGGTGGACTTCGGCAGTCAGGTGACGCCCATCGCCACGCATGCCACGACACCCGTCAGCTTCCCGCTGTTCTCCTTCCGCGACACCAAGGGCATGCTCTGGCTCACCAACAACAAGGGCAAGCATCTCTATGCCTATCAGGATGACACTGTCGACCCACGCATGTCGGCATACGTCTATCCGCTCATGGACAACGCCGTCCGTACCATCATGCACGACAACATGCTGTGGATCGGTGGCGACAAGGGCATCAATGTGGTGGACTATACGCGCAAGGATCCCCTGAAGGACCTCAAGCCACATCTGCGCATCCGCTCCGTACTGCTCAACGGCGACAGTGTGCTGTGGGGCGGATACGGCCAACAGCCCGACATGCTCCCCGAGTTGGCGAGCAAAGACCGCAACCTGCAGTTCTACTATTCCATCGACTTCCCCTTCCTGCTCCTGAAGACACAATACCGGACACGCCTGAATGGCGGAACATGGACGGCATGGGATACGGAGGCCAAAGAGGAATACATCAGCCTAAGCCCTGGCTCACACACCTTTGAAGTACAGGCGCGCGATGCCTTCGGACGCGAATCGGAAGTCGTCAGCATGCAGTTCTACATCCCCGCACCATTCTACCTGCGCTGGTATATGAACCTGCTGTATATCCTCATACTGGCAGTCATCGCCTACCTGCTCATGAAGATGCGACTGCGCAGGCTGGAACGCGACAAGATCCAGCTGGAGGCACTGGTATCGGAACGCACCAACCAGGTGGTACGCCTGGAGAAACAGGCCTCGGTGGGCAAGCTCACACAGGGTCTCATCGACCGTATCCTCAACCCCATGAACTACATCAACAACTTCGCCAAGCTGTCCGAAGGCCTGGCGAAGGACGTGAAGGCCAACGTCGAGGACGAGAAGGAGCACATGGATCCCGAGAACTACGAGGACACCCTCGACGTGCTCGACATGCTGAAGGGAAACCTCGAGAAGATTGGCGAACACGGTGCCAACACCACGCGTACGCTGAAGGCCATGGAGGAGATGCTGAAAGACCATTCCGGTGGCATTGCCCCCATGAGTCTCACGGCCCTGCTGCTCCAGAACAGGGAGGTGCTGCTGAAGTATTTCGAGAACGACATTGCCCAGTATGCCATCAAGACCTCGTTCGACATTCCCGGGGACGACGTCCAGGTCAACGCCAATGCCGAGCAGCTGAACAAGACACTCATGAACCTCCTGGGCAATGCCATGTATGCTGTCATCAAGAAGAAACAGCGCGAGCCGTCGACACAGCCTGAGATACTGCTACAGCTGCGCACACAGGACAAGACGGCCAGAATCCGCATCCGCGACAACGGTACGGGTATCGAGAGCACGATTATCAACAAGATATTTGACCCCTTCTTCACCACGAAGACTACTGGCGAGGCAGCAGGCATAGGCCTGTATCTGTCGCGCGAAATCGTTCAGAACTACGGAGGCGACATCACCGTGGAGTCTGAAAAGAATGTCTATACGGAGTTTACAATCACCATTCCCATGATTTGAACATTGAACGATATGACTGAAAATGAGCATTTGAAACAGCAATTGAAGCAACAGGAGAAACTGGCATCACTCGGCATACTCAGTGCAGGCATCGCACACGAGATACAGAACCCCCTGAACTTCGTCATCAACTTCAGCAAGATGTCGGAAAAACTGCTCAGCGACCTGACGGACATCGTTGCCGAGAACGAGGACAAATTCACTGACGACACCCGCGAAGAGGTGGACGACATCGTCGCCGACCTGCAGGACAACATGGCCAGGATTGTGGAACACGGCGAACGGGCCATCAGCATCATACAGGGCATCCTGCTCGTCTCACGGGGCAAGGAGAACGAGTTCCTGCCCTCCGACGTCAACCACATCGTCAAGGAGTATGTGTGGCTCTCCTACCACGCCATGCGCGCCAACAACAACAAGTTCAACATCAGCATCAACGAGGACTACCAGAGCGACATGCCACGCGTCATGGTCATCCCGCAGGACCTGAGCCGTGCCGTGCTCAACATCATGAACAATGCCTGCCATACGGTGTGGCAGCGCGCACAGCAGGAAGGCGACGACTACAAGCCGACCATCGGCATCACCACACGGATGTCCGGCGACCAGGTCGTCATCACCATCACCGACAATGGCGAGGGCATGACGGACGAGGTCAAGCAGCGCCTCTACGAGAACTTCTTCACCACGAAGCCCGTCGGACAGGGCACCGGACTGGGCATGGGCATTGTGCGCGACATCGTCGAGAACAAGCACCACGGACAGCTCTCCTTTGAGTCCACCCTGGGACAAGGCACCACGTTTACGCTCTCGCTTCCAGCGAAGAAATGAAAAATTAAGATTGAAAAATTGAAGAATTGAAGAATTATGAAGCGCCGTACATTTCCACATTTCTCATTTTCATTTCTCATTTCTCATTTCTCATTTCTCATTTGCATGGCTGCCATGCCCATGGCGGCCAGTGCCCAGGCCAGTGCCCAGACCACCAGCGAGCAATACCGTGACATCTACGAGAATGCCGAACAGGACTACAGCATCGGACGCATCGAGGATGCACAGGCAACGCTGAAAAGCCACCTGAAGAACTTCCCCGTCAACCTCCGTCTCAGCGCCTACCGCATGCTCGTGCTCTGCGCGCTGGGACTCGACAACGACCAGGAGGCGGAATACTATGCCCAGCAGCTGCTCGACGAAAACCCGTACTACAGCACGACAGCCAGCGACCCACAGCGCTTCATCGACATGATCGAGAGCATCAAGTCGGGACGCACAGCCACCATCACCACCACATCGAGCGTGGCAGAGACACTCAGCGAGGTTCCCGTGCCCACCACGCTCATCACCGAGGAGATGATCCGTAACTCCTGCGCACGCAACCTGCAGGAGGTGCTGGCCACCTACGTCCCCGGCATGAGCATCGTCGACTGCAACGACGACATCAACGTCGCCATGCGCGGCATCTACAGCAACGGACAGGAGAAAATCCTGATCATGCTCAACGGACACCGCCTGAACAGCTTCGCCACCAATATCGCAGCACCCGACTTCAGCATCTCCCTCGAGAAGGTCAAACAGATCGAGGTGCTCCGAGGTCCGGCATCGTCACTCTACGGTGGCGTGGCACTCACAGCCGTCGTCAACGTCATCACCAAACAGGGCATCGACGTCGACGGCATCACCGTACGCGCAGGAGCAGGCAACTACGGACAGATCAAGGCCGACATGCTCTTCGGCAAGCGCTACTTCGACCTCGACATGCTCGTCTGGGGCAGCCTCTACCGTGCCAAGGGCCAGAAGTTCTACATTCCCTTGGAAGAGACAGGCATGCAGATGACAGATGGCGACATCACCGTCGGAGGCATCGGCGAGAAGCCGTCCTTCGACCTCGGTATGCAGATGAAGTACAAGAACCTGCAGTTCCTCTACAACGTCCAGTTCTCACAGGTCATCTCGCCATTCACCATGTCCTACACCTTCTCGCCATACTCCTTCGACAAGTACACCACCTACAACGGTGTCCCACCCAGCTTCACCACACGCTCCAACCACGCCAACCTCAGCTACGGACAGATGGTGGGCAACGTCTACCTGAAAGGCACCGTGACCTACGACAACAGCGACCTCACCCACTACCAGGTGCTCAACGATCCCGAGACGTCCGTCATGCTCGACGTGCTGCCCATCCCGACCGACATCAAGGGAGTTATGGATGGCTACCCCGGCATCTCGCGCTACGTCAACGGACAGGAACACACCATCGGGGGCAAGGTGCAGGGCGACTGGACCTACATCAACAACGGCACCCACCAGGGACAGCTGTCCTTCGGAGGCGAATACAGCTATTTCAACCTCGACGACGTGGAATATAACTTCGGCTACGACTTCAACCAGCGTGTCATTATCCCCGACAGCATCATCAGCCAGGGACTGGGCCACGAGAGCAACATGAACGGCTACGTCCAGCTGAAGCACCACTGGCGCTCGTTCATCCTCAATGCCGGACTGCGCTTCGACTACAAGAACCGCTACGACGACACCAAGATCCGCGAGTTCTCACCCCGTCTGGCACTCATCTACCTGCAACCCAAATGGAACCTGAAGTTCAGCTACTCCAAGGCATTCATCGACGCACCATACCTCTATCGCAAGACCAACCGCCTGGTGGCCTTCATGATGAATCTCATCAACAAGGATGACGAGTCCGACATCCTCAACCCCGAAACCCTCCACTCCTTCCAGCTCACACTCGCTGCCAACCAGTGGCTGCCGGGACTGAACTTCGAGGTCAACGGATTCTACAACCGCGCCCACGACATCATCTACCAGTATGTCGCACAGCACTACAACACAGGCACCTACCACACCTATGGCGTCGAGCTGTCCGCCGACTACGAGCACCGGCGCTTCACGGCACATGCCAATGCCACATGGCAGGGCGTCAGCAAGGCCGAGCTCTTCAACCTCAACTTCGGACACTCGCTCAGCACACCCGACCTCGCCGCCAATGCCGTCATCGCCTGGAAAGCCACCAAGAACCTGAAGCTGCGCACCCACGCCGACTTCAAGAGCCGTCAGCACGTCTTCTACCTCAACATCATCAACTACGGTGTCTACCGCATGTGGGGCCAGCAGGTGCAAAAACTCAAGGAGATGTATGAAGAGAATCCCATACCCGAAATCAAGGAAGCCTTGGAGGAGGCTACCAGATATGAGGCCGATGCAGAAGCCCAGGTTCCCGTCTATAAGGAGATCGATTCGCGTGTGCTCTTCGACCTCGGTGCCACCTGGCAGTGGCGCAACCTCACCTTCGACATCGACGTCAAGAACATCTTCAACAAGCAATACACCCAGAGCGGCGTGTCCACCGGACTCATCCCCCAGCGTGGCCGCTGGTTCCTGCTACAGTTAGGCTATAAGTTCTGACGCCACACCCTATCCGTGCTGACGCCGATAGTGCCACAGCTCTATCGAGTTGATGATGTTCTGCCACAGCACGTAGCAGCCGGCACCCACCGACGACAGCGGGTTCAGGTAGGTATAGGCCACCCAGATGCTCAGCGCGGTATTCTTCTGGAACGATGCCTGGCCACCGTTCACCTCGTCGCCCAGGCGACTACCCACGGCGCGCCCTATCACGAACAATACGAAGCACAGCACCAGACTCAGCAGCGCTATCATCAGGAGCAGCGACAGCGACCCCTGGCTGTGAACGATGTTGCGCACCGTGACACCCGACGTCACACTCAGCTGGGCTGCCCACAGATAGAACGACAGGTCGGGAATGGACACAATCCACGCACACAGCCGCTTGGCAAAATGCTGCATACACCAGCCCAGCACCAAGGGCAGGATGAGCACCACCGACAGCTTCTGCAGAATGATGAAGAATGCCGACCAGAAATCAAGGCCTGCCCCGCGCTCTATCAGCGGGAATACGGCAGGAATGGTCAGCGCACAGACGAACGACGACAGCACCACGAAGGCCGTCATCGTATTGATGTTCCCCCCGATCTTCGCCGTCACCACCGGTGCCGCCGTGGCAGCAGGACCTATGATACACGTCAGCAGGGCCTCCCAGAGGAGCTTATGGGTGTTGGGTGATAGGTGTTGGGTGATGGGTGTTGGGGTTTGGGTGTCGAGCCAAAGGATGACGGCAACGACGAGTGCCACCAGCACCAGCTGCGTGGCAATGATGCCGATGTGCCACCGGTGCGGCCGCATCTGGTGGAAATCGATGCGGCAGAACGTGGAGAACAGCGTCGAGAACACCATCCACGGGAATACGGCATCCACCACCTCCCCCAGCCTGTCACCCAGCGCATCCAGCTGCGGCACACAGCAGAACAGCAGGTAGCACGCCCCTCCCACTGCTATCGATACAGGGAGCGTCCAGTCCTTCAGAAAACGTATCAATTTCTTCATTCCGCGTGCAAAGGTACTACTTTTTTCCCAAAACCATGCCTCCAGACACCATTTTGTGCCGTCCAAGATATTATCTTCATCGTCACAAGATAACATCTTCATCGCCACAAACGAGGCGCTACAAGCATAGAAAATCGGTAAAAGATAATTACATTATGTCTATTTTGACGAGAAACAGAGCTGAACTATCCTACCCTCAAAGTCTACATAAACGTAGACTTCAGGGCTCCACCCAAATCTCGCTCCAGTCGGGTAGCCACTGGGTTTGAGGGCAAGTCTACAAGTCTACATGTCTACAAGTCTACGTTTTTAACAGTTTTACTTCTTAAAATTAATATTATATATATAATATATAATATTAATTTTATCGATTTCATGTCAAAATTTTTCTCGGTTTTTTGCGCCAAATCGTAGACTTGTAGACATGTAGACTTGTAGACTTTAAAAAATCTGATTTTTTGACAAGTGAGAATTACAGGTTCTTACCCGTTAATCTTATTTAACAAAATAATTCCCCATACCCTCTTGTATAAGTGTGGGAAATTTCGTACCTTTGTTCCCCAAACAACAATACTAATAACTAGAAAATAAAATATACTGTGCAAGCGAACAAAAACGATATGAACCAGACTAGGAACCCGTATCTCATCAGACGTGCGATGGAGCATTTCCTTTTTGCTTCCGTACTGACTATGACCATCAGCCAGCTGACCTCCACGCTAAACAGCATCATTGTGAGTCACCTTGTCTGTCCTGACGCATTGGCGGCAATCACCCTCTATGTGCCTGTGGGCCTTGTTGTGACAGCGATGAGTACATTTGTGGGAGTAGGAGCTACCGTACTTGCTGCCAGGGCTATGGGGAGTCGCGACAAAGAAGCTGTCAACGGCATCCTGTCAACAGCACTGACATCGGTACTGATAGTTGGCGCCTGTTTTGCTGTTGCGGGGTTCCTGTTCGGAGACACCATCACCTCCTGGCTTACCAGCGATGAGCACCTGGCTCCCCAGCTGAAACCGTATCTGACGGTGATGTTTGGCGGGTCTGTCATGATGATGCTCAATCAGTTTTTCAGCCAGTGTATCTGTGTTGACGGACACCCTCTGATGGTGACGAGAGCCAATGTGCTGGTTTTAGTGACGAACGTGGTGCTGGACCTGCTTCTGGTGGGTGCCGTCGGTATGGGCATTCAGGGTTCGGCGATAGCTACCGTTCTGGCCTATTTACTTTCCACGCTATACCTGAGCCGACAGTTTTTCGGCCGAGAGTCGTATATCAAGTTCGGCAAGCCTGCTTTTTCCAAGTGGTTAGGTCCCAACCTGTTGCAGGGCATGCCCATGCTGATATCGAACATTGTGCTGACGCTCATGTTCTTTTTCATCAACACGATTGTACAGGGACGACTGGGACACGATGGTATGTTCGTCATGTCTGTATGTATGAACATCCTCATGATTGGCATCATGCTTTCCAACGGCTTTGGTCAGACGATACTCTCGCTGGGAGGTTTTCTGTATGGTCAGGTGGACTATACAGGAACCCGCATCTTAGTCAGGCGCTGTCTGTGGTTTATTCTTGGCATCACGCTGGTCCTGACAGCTTTTGTCATGCTTTTCCCAGGGATACTGACAAGACTCTTCGGTGCGAATACGCCTGAGTTGCAGGCGATGGCCAACACGGGTGTGATTATCTTCATCGGCTGTCTGGCACCGATCTGCGTGATACTGACGCTGGCCAATCTGTTTCAGATGGAGGGACGTATCGCCCTGTCGCCAGTGGTCATCGTCCAGGTTCCCATCGTGCTGTTGACGCTGCTGTCGCTGTTTAGCCGTTCGAGCGACGACACTTTCATCTGGTATGCCTTCCCCGCCAGTGGTGTGGTGGTGCTTGCCCTCGTCTTCCTGATCACGGAGTTCCTGCGTTTCAGAAGCCGTCCGACCAGGCTCGTACCGCTCTTGCTGCTGCCTAAGGACCAGACAAACAAGGTGTATGAGGTATCGCTGAAAAATGATGTTCCCACGTTCTATGCGACTATTAAGGAAATGCCCCAACTGCTGACGTCGTTTGATCTGACACGCGAGCAGTGCCAGCTGATTGAGAACTGCACGGAGGAGCTGTTGCTGAACACCATACAGCATTCCGGCATCGCCGACAATGGGCACTATACCGACCTGCGTATCTTACAGACTGATGAGAAGCTGACCGTTTCGCTGAAATATGAAGGGAAGGCCTTCAACCCGACGATACTGTCGGAAGAAAAAAAGCAGATGGGCCTGAAGATCGTTTCCGGATTCAGCGATGAGATGGACTATAAATATATGTATGGACAGAATATGCTCTATCTGTCATGGACAACGGTGAAAGATGAAAGATGAAAAATTAAAGATGAAAAATTAAAGATTATAAAAATAAAGATTAAAGATAAAAATAACAAGATATGAAAACCTATCCACTTCTTCAATCACAGCTTGGTATCTTTCTGGAATGGATGAAGGATCCGTCAGTAACCCAGTATAATCTACCTACATGTTCCAAAATTCCCAAGGGAGTCGACTTTATGCGCCTGAAGGACACTATGGAACGGATCTGCAAGGAGCGCAGCACCCTGCACACCCGTTTCGTCATGGAGGATGGCGAACCCCGTCAGTATGCCGACGAGCAGATGCAGATTCCCATCCCGGTAAAGTCGATGACCGATCAGGAGGCAGCGTCGTATATAGAAAACGACTTTGTGCGTCCCTTCGACCTGCTCAGCGGTGAGCCGCTGATCAGGATAGAGATGATAGAAGCCGAGACGTTCAACTGGTTGCTGTTAGACATTCACCATTCCATTGGTGACGGTCTGACACTGGCTCCCAACATCACCCTTTATGACATCCCCGCAGCCTATAATGGCGAGAGCCTGCAAGCCACGGAATATGGCATGTATGAATATGCTGAGGACGAGCAGAAGTCGTTCGGCACGGAGAACTACGAGCGCGCCGCGCAATATTATAAGGAGAAATTTGAAGGACGTGACTTCATCAGCCTTGCTTCCAACCCCGGAAGCCGTCTGGGCAATATGATACGCGAGAGTGCCTTCATGCCTGTAGACGCTGTCGACCAGTGGTGTAAGGACAACGGCACCAGCAGTAACCTGCTCTACATGGCTGCCTTCAGTCTGGTGATGAGCAGGCTGACGAGGGAGCAGCAGGTGGTCTACGAGAGTGTGAACCACGGTCGTATGGACAAGCGTCTGATGCGTGCCTACGGCATGTTCGTCAAGAGCGTACCCATCCTGACAGACGTTGTTCCGGAGGAGACGGTCCTTGACTTCATCAAAGGTTTCCGTCGTGAGCTGATGTCGACCATCCGCTATGGCGTCTATCCCTTCAGTCATTTCTGCCAGCAGCTTGGCATCAAGCCCGGAGTATCCTTTGGTTTCCAGGGTTATGACATGCAGGAGTATTTCGAACTCGACGGCCAGCGATGCACCTCGGTACAGCTGCCCAAGGGCAAGATTGACGGAGACCTGTCGTGTGTCATCTACCAGCGCGAAGGCCAATACGATATCCGTATGGAAAGCAGCGATGCCCTGAACAGCCGTTTCACCATCCGCATGGCTGCTGATGCCGTCAAGACTGCTGCGGAATACATGATGGCTCATCCTGATGCCCGTCTCGACGAAGTGAAGATCGTGAATGCAGAGGCAGAGCAAGCCATCCTCGCCATGAGCAGCGGAAAGCAGCTGCCTTTCGACAGCAATATCACCTTTGTGAAAATGGTGAAGCAACATGCTGCCACCCAGCCAGAGGCCATTGCCGTGGTGGATGCCGAGGGCAGCTATACCTATCAGGAACTCGACAAGAAGTCGGACGCCCTTGCCCATTGTCTTATCAATGCCGGTGTGGAACCCGACCATTTCGTGGGTGTCATGCTCAGACGTCGCAAGGAGTTCCTGCTCAGTGTGCTGGCCATCCAGAAAGCAGGCTGCGCCTATATCCCGCTTGACATGGACTATCCTGCCGACCGTCTCCGTTACATGCTGGAAGACTCAGAGGCAAAGATGCTGATTACCACAGCCTCCCCCTACCCCTCCGAAGGAGGGGAGACCGTTTCCTCCCCTTCGGGGAGGTTAGGAGGGGCTTTGGCCATCGACGAGTCGGTGACCAAGACGCTCTTCATTGAGCAGGCAGACCTGTCGGAAGACACTGCTGCGGTGGACATGAGCAGTCCGGAACGGCTGGCATACGTCATCTACACCTCCGGTTCTACAGGCAAGCCCAAGGGTGTGATGCTTCCCCATCGTGCCCTGTCAGCCTTCCTGACATGGAGAATAGCAGAGCTGGGTCTTGACAAGAACAGTCATCTGGCGTGCCATGCCAGTTTCTCGTTCGACGCTTCGCTCGACGACCTGTTCTCTCCGTTGGCAGCAGGAGGCACCTGCTATATCATGTCGGAAGAGATCCGTAAAGACCTGAAACTCCTGAATGCGTACATTGTCGAGAACGGCATTACCGGTATGACCATGAGCACCCAGCTTGGTATGGCGATGATCAACGAATACCCCGACCTGCCATTGCAGTTCCTCATGATGGGTGGCGAGAAGATGTTGCCGTTCAAGAAGACCCCTGTCAAGATCATCAACGGCTACGGCCCCACAGAGTTTACGGTATGCTCGTCGTTCCATGTCGTCGACCAGGAGAGAGACACTGACATCCCCATTGGCCGTCCCGTACCCAATACCAAGTCGCTTATTCTCGACGCGAAGGGCAACCTCCTGCCACAGGGCGTGATGGGAGAGCTATGCTTGGCAGGACCACAGGTGGCCAAGGGCTATCTGCACCGTGAGGACCTGACTGCCGAGAAGTTTGTACAGGTTGGTGACATGCTGGTTTACCGTACTGGCGACCTGGCACGCTATAATGCCGACGGCGAGCTCGAATACGGTGGTCGTATTGACAGCATGGTGAAACTGCGCGGCTTCCGCATCGAACTTGGAGAAATAGAGAATGCCAGCAGTCAGTATGCCGGCATCCAGGCTGTAGCAGCCGAAGTGAAGGAGATAGGTGCCATGCAACACCTGTGCCTGTACTATACCGCTACCGGAGACATCGATGAAGAGCAGCTTCGTGCCTTCCTCTCAGAGTCGCTTGCCGAATACATGGTGCCCACCGTCTATATGAAGATGGACAGCATGCCCATGACTCCTAACGGTAAGATCAACCGCAAGGCACTGCCGTTGCCCGAACTGAAGGCTGTGGAGATCGTAGCTCCTGAGAACGCTACGGAACAGCAGCTGCTGGACATCATTACCGATATCCTTGGCACCTCGGCCTTTGGTGTCACGACCAATCTCGTGTCTGTCGGCATGACATCGATGACAGCCATGAAGTACTGTGCAAGAATCCACGCATCCATGGGGGTACAGGTTTCTACGGCACAGGTCATCAAGCATCCTACCGTTCGCGAAATAGCCTTGCTGGCCAATGAAACCATCAAGCAGGCCGACAGTCAGGCTCCTGCCGTCAGACAAGAGCAGGAGTTCTACCCGCTGACAGAAAACCAGAAGGGCATCTACTTAGAGTGGGAAATGAACCGTGAGACCATTCAGTATAACATTCCGTTTGCATGCCGCTTCGACCAGCTTGATGCTGCAACACTCGTGGCTGCCGTCAAGAAAGCCGTTGATGCCCATGCCTACATGAAGGCCCGTCTGGCCAAGGTGAATGGCGAAGTGATGCAGCAGCGCCGTGACCACGATGCTGCAACGGTGTCGCTGACAACCCTTGACAAGGACTACAGTGCAGCAGAAATGAGCGAAAAGCTGCAGGGACGTCTGCGCCCCTTCGACCTCTTCAACGAACCACTCTATCGCATCGAAGTGTACCAGTCACCCTCGGCCACCTGGCTGTTGATGGATGTACACCATATCGTGTTCGACGGCATCTCCACCGCCGTTGTCCTGGCTGATGTGCTGAAGGCCTACCATGGTTTGCCACTGACATCAGAACGCTATACCGCCTTTGACTTTGCCCTTGACGAGCAGGACCTCCTGACGTCAGAACGCTATCAGGAAGCAGCGAAACGCTTTGGCGACCTGGTCAGCGAGTCGGGTGTTGCCGTATATCCCTCTTCTGCACGGGCTGATGGTGTGACGTCAGCCGTCGTCGAGACCACGATTCCGATGGACGGCATCGACCAGTTCTGCAGCCGTACGGGTGTTACGGCAGGCAGTTTCCTGCAGGCCGCCTTCGCAGAAGTCGTCCAGCGCATTTCACGAGAGGAGCAGCCACTGACGCTGACCATCAGCAGCGGAAGGGCCGCCAATGCCGGACTGCAGCAGAGTGTCGGTATGTATGTCAAGACGCTGCCTGTTGTCTATCCCGTGGTCAAGTCCGGACTTGTTGCCGACTATGTAAAAGCCATGCACCAGCAGTTGCAGGACAGCTACGAGGCCGACTTCTATCCCTATACCAAGATCGTGGAGGACTACAAGCTGCATGCTGAGCTGATGTTCCTCTATCAGGGAGGCTTGTCTGACGACATACAGGTGGAGGACGGCGAGGTCATCCGCCTGCATCTGGACACGGTGAAGTTCCCCATTACGGTGATGACCTATCCGGAAAACGGCCGTTATGTCATCAATATCGAATACGACGGCATGCGTTACGGCAAGGCAGACATGGAGCGACTGCTCCGTGCCATTGCCACCGTAGCCCAGACGATGGCCTCCGCCGACACCTTGAGCGAGCTGAGCCTTGTCAGCGAAGAGGAGCAGCCCATGCTGCTGTCACTCTCTGAGGGCGAACGGCTGGACTACGACAAGCGTCAGACGTGGATAGACATGTTCTTGCAGCACGTCAAGGAACAGCCCGATGCCGATGCTGTCGTCGACGCCACCGGCAAGGTGTCGTACGCAGAACTGAACCGTCAGTCCATAGCCCTTGCCAGGATCTTGATTGACAAGGGTGTGACGCCGGGCAGCGTCGTAGCCATCATGCTGCCCCGTGTGAAGGAATTCTTCATTTCCGTGCTCGCCATCCAGCGCGCCGGAGCAGCCTATGTACCTGTCGACATGAACTATCCTGAAGACCGCAGGCAGTATATGATAGAGGACTCTTGTGCCCAGGTTGTCATTGACGCTGACATGCTGGCGACGTGCCATCTGGACGAGGCAACACACGATGACACCCTGAATCTGGCAACCCCGGAGGGTGCAGCCTACATGATCTACACCTCCGGGTCGACAGGCAAGCCCAAGGGCGTTCCCGTCAGCCATCGCGGCATCCGTGCCTGCGCCGCCTGGAACATCGCCGCCTTCGAGCTGCAACCAGGCAAGCGTAACCTGAACCATCCGAGCTTCTCGTTCGATGCTTCAACCTTCGACCTGTTCTATCCGCTGGCTGCCGGTGCTGCCATCCATGTGGTCAGCGATGCCATGCATAAGGACATGGACAGCATGGCGTCCTACATCCGCGACAACAAGATCACGGGTATGACCATGAGTACCGCACTGGGTATGGCTCTGCTCAACCAGTACGACCTGGACATTGAGTATATCATGCTCGGTGGCGAGAAGTTCGTACCTGTCAAGAAGACCCCCACCAAGCTGTTCAACGGCTATGGTCCCACGGAGTTCACCGTCTGCTCTTCCTATCACGTCATCGACCAGGACAAAGACGTGGACATCCCCATCGGCCGTCCCGTCCCCAACAGTTTCTCCTTCATCTGCGACAAATACGGCAATCTGTTGCCACAGGGCATCCCCGGAGAGTTGTGTCTGGCCGGAGCACAGATGGCCGACGGCTATTGGCATCGTCCCGAACTGACTGCAGAGAAATTCGGCGACTGTCCGTTTATGGCAGGCCGGATGTACCGTACTGGCGACCTGGCACGCTATAATGCCGACGGTGAACTGGAATTCATGGGCCGTATCGACAACCAGGTGAAGCTGCGCGGCTTCCGTATCGAGCTGGGCGAGATCGAGGCCCGTGCAGCCCAGTATCCTGATGTCACCGCGGTGGCTGCCGAGGTGAAGACACACAACAACACCCAACACCTGGTTCTGTACTTTGTAGCCTCGACGACCATCGACAAGGACGCGCTGAAAGCCTTTATCGGGCAGACGCTGACCGAGTATATGGTTCCCGATGTGTATATGCAGCTCGATGCCATGCCTATGACGCCTAACGGCAAGGTAAACCGCAAGCAGCTGCCTGAGCCCGAAATCGACCTGGGCGAGATCATAGCCCCAGAGACAGCCACCGAGAGCCAAGTCCTCGACATCGTCAAGAGCACCCTGAAACTGGAGACGCTGGGCGTCACCAACAATCTCGTCGGACTGGGACTGTCGTCACTGGTGGCCATGCGCCTGGCTGCTGCCCTCCAACAGCAGATGAACGCCGCCGTGAAGTTGTCGGACATGATGAAAGACCCGACCGTTCGCGGACTGGCACACCTCGTTGACCAAGGAGCCGGCAACGGCGTGGCACTGAAAGCCGCCGAGCCCAAGGACTACTACCCGCTGTCAGAAAACCAGAAGGGTGTCTACGTCGACTGGGAAATGAACCGCGACGCCTTGCAGTATAACATCCCCAGCACCTACAAGTTCACGGACAAGGACGCCACGCGTCTCTCCGCTGCCATACGCCGCGTCATCGACGCCCATCCCTATATGAAGACGCGCCTTGCCATGGTCGACGGCGAGCCCAGACAGCAGCGACGCTACGAGGCGGAAACCATCGTCGAAGATGTTGTTCTGACCAGCGAGCCCGACGCCCGCTACTTCCAGCAGTTTGTCCGTCCGTTCGATTTGTTCAACGACGACCTCTACCGCATCAAAGTCGTCAAGAGCCCTGCTGCCGTCTGGCTGTTCATGGATATCCACCACATCATCTTCGACGGCATGTCCACCGCCCTGTTCCTCGGCGAAATCCTTGCTGCCTACGATGGCAAGGAGCCACAGCAGGAAACCATCACCGCCTTCGACTTTGCCGAGTACGACCAGCAGCTGGCAGGCAGCCAGCAGTTCAAGGCCGCCGAACAGCATTTCGACAGCATCCTCCGCGACAGCAGCGTGGTGGTATATCCCGACTCTGCCAAGCCCGACGGCGTCAAGGCCGCCATTGTCGAGACGCTGATACCACAGCAACAGATTCTCGCCTACTGTAACGCCCACGACGTCACCGTAGGCAGCTACTTCCAGGCCGTCTTTGCCGAAACCGTCAGCCGTCTCACCCGCGAGGCCAACCCGCTGTATGTCACCATCAACAACGGACGCTCCGCCAGCGTGGAACTGCTGCACAGCGTCGGCATGTATGTCAAGACGCTCCCCGTAGGTCTCACCAGTGCCCTGGCCGCCCATCAGGATGTGGCAGGCTTTGTGAAGGCCATGCACCAGCAGCTTCAGGACAGCTATGCCAACGACATCTACCCATACACCAAGATGGTGGAGACGTACAACATCCGTGCGGAGATACTCTACATCTACCAAGGCGGCATCGTCGACAATGCCAATGTCGACGGCATCGAGCAGGTCGACCTGGCCCTCGACACCACGAAGTTCGCCCTGTCCGTCTTTGTCTATCCCACTGGCGACGACTACACCATCCGCATCGAGTACGACGGCATGCGCTACGGACGTCACGACATGACCGTCCTGGCACAGACCATTGGCACGGCCGCCCAGAACATGACCGGTGCCAGCAGTCTGCGCGACGTGGAGCTCATCACCGCGACAGAGCAGGCCGACATCGTCCAGCTGTCACACGGCGAACCGATGGCCTTCGACCGGAGCCTGAATCTGGTGGATCTCTTCACCGCCCAGGCACGGAAGACGCCCGACAACATCGCCGTCGTCTACGGGGACTGCCGCATGACCTACGCGCAAGTAGATGACGTCACAGACCGCCTGGCCGTCTGGCTCTCGCAGAAATACGGCTTGCGCCCGGAACATGTTGTCGGCGTGATGATTGAGCGCTCCGAGCTGATGGTGGTCTATCCGCTGGCCATCATGAAGACCGGTGCAGCCTATATGCCGCTCGACTTCAAATACCCCGCCGACCGCCTGCGGTTTATGTGTGAGGACGCCGGCGTCACACTCATCCTTACCGAAATGGATGGCGACAAGAGCCGCGCCGAACAGGCCATTCCCGACTTCGGGGGAAATATCTTTGTCAGCCGCGACATCCGTTCGTTGCCCGAGGTCACCGCTGCGGAGCTCTCTGCGCTCCATCCTGCCAAGCCAGAGAATGCCTTCATCGTGTTGTACACCTCCGGCTCAACAGGCAAACCCAAGGGCGTCGTGCTCGAGCATCATAGCATTGTCAACTTCACCATACTCTATGCCCGCGACTACGAGATGACCGCCGACGACCATGCCATGGCCTATTCAAACTTCGGCTTCGACTGTCACATGCTCGACATCTATCCTGCCCTGCATGTAGGCGCCAGCGTCTACATCATTCCCAGCGACATACGCCTGAACCTTCCCGCCCTGAGCCAGTTTATCGACGACAACCGGCTGACCATCGGATTCATGACCACACAGCTGGGCTATATGCTGGCAACAACCTATCAGAACCCCTCCCTGCGCCTGTTCTCAGTAGCTGGCGAGAAGCTGCAGGCCATCCGTCAGCCCCACTATCGCTTCATCAACGGCTACGGACCCACGGAAACCACACTCTATGCCACCTATTACGACATCGTAGGCTATTACGACAATGGACTCATTGGACGTCCGTCAGCCAACTATAGCACCTATGTCGTTGACCGTTATCTGCACCTGCTGCCCAAGGGCGTCCCCGGTGAGTTGATTATCGGTGGTGAGGGCGTAGGTCGTGGTTATCTTAACCGCCCCGATCTGACCAAAGAGAAATTTATTACCTACCAAGGCGAGGCAGGCTACCGTACAGGCGACCTGGTACGCTGGAGCGATGATGGTAACATCGACTTTATGGGCCGTATCGATACGCAGGTGAAACTGCGCGGATTCCGTATCGAGCTGGGTGAGATTGAAAACAAGATAGCCGAGTTCCCGGGAATCACCCAAAAGGTGGTGGATGTGAAGGAGATTGGTGGTGCGCAAAACCTGTGTGCTTACTTCGTTGCTGACAGTGATATCGACATCGAGGAACTAAAGAAATTCCTCTCCCAGGACTTGGCTGACTATATGGTACCGACGGCATACATGCAGATGGAGAAACTTCCTTATAATGCCAATGGAAAGATTGACCGTAAGATATTGCCATTGCCTGTCATAGAAATGGGTGAGATCATTGCACCTGAGACAGATACGGAGAAGAAAGTGTTTGACATCGTAGCTGAAACATTGAAGCACAACCAGTTTGGTGTTACTACCAACCTTGTTTCAATAGGTCTCACATCCCTTGTCTCCATGAGAATGGGTGTGCAGATATTCAACACCTTCAATGTCTCTCTGAAGCTGGCAGAGGTCATGATTAATCCTACCGTCAGAAATATTGCCAACATCATTGACGAGAAAAAGAAGTCGGAAAGTGGTGATGTATTCAGCAATCTCGCTGTGAAAGCACCAGCTGCTGATGCACCAGCTAAAAAGAAAATTAATTTGTTTGCTAAGAAAAAATAAACGATATATGGATATTCAAGTTCAAAAAAACAGAGAAAACCTTTATAACAGTCTTATCTCACAAGGCTTCTTTGTGGACGACAATGGCGAGCCTGAAATGACACTGGCTGAATTTGGAGAACAAGTCGATGATGAAGAAAACACCATTTCTCTCTACGAGAATCTGGTTGACGCTGAAGTGCTTGTTGACACCAATGGAAATCCGCTCATGTCCCAAGACGATTTCCTGTTGCAGATACTGGGGCGCTATGCGCATAGGGATTTTTATCCCATTACGGAGAACCAGCGTGGACTGTTCATCGACTGGGAGATGCACAGAGACACAACGCAATATAATCTTCCTGACATCCGACGCTTCTCCGGCGTTTCAGCAGAATCTTTGCGTGCAGCACTCATCGAGGCCGTGAATGCCCATCCGTATGTCAAAACGCATTTCGCCATGAAGGATGGTGATGTCGTTCAGGTAAGATGCGACGACAGTCCCGTGGAAATACCCATTTATGAAATCGATGAAAAGCCCGACTCTGAGTTTTTCCAGAAGAGGCTACGGCCGTTCAACCTGCTGGAAGGCCCTCTATACCGCTTTGAAATCTATAAGACACCTGCCGGATTGTATCTGTTCCAGGATATCCACCATACGGTCAATGACGGTTTCTCTCTGCTGGTTTTGCAAAGCGACATTGATAAAGCACTAAGGGGTGAGCAGATAGAGCCAGAGGTATTCTCCTATTTCGATCATTCGTTGTTGGAGGCAGGCAAGCTGTCCGGTAAGGAAGGTCAACAAGCCCAAGAGTATTTCGATAAGCTATTGGACCAACGAGCATCTAGCGCCTATCCGCATAGCAATGATAATACGACCGTTGAAGGCATGGGCATGTACACGTTCGAAATTCCGAGTAAAGCTATTGAAGACTTCTGCCGGAAGGCAGGCATGACCTCCAATGCCTACTTTGCCACGATACTTAGCCAGATTCTCCATCGTGTGACTCGCGAGGAATCGGTATTGTTCTTTACCATCGACAACGGACGTACCGACTCAAAAGTCATGAAGACTATCGGTATGTATGTCAAGACGCTGCCGGTAACCAGTACGATTAATTTTGAAGACAAGACACCGGTTTCGTTTGAGAAGGCTGTTAAGGAGATGAACGACCAGCTGATGAAGACAGTATCGTATAGCTATTATCCCCTTACCATGATGTCTGAACGTCATCATGTCCATCCTGAAATCCTCTATGTCTATCATGGCAAGATAAATGCTTCTACCGAGGACGACGGGCATGACAAGGACATCAGTATTACCTTGGATACTGTGAAGGTGCCTTTGACAGTCACCGTTTTCCTTAAGGGTGACAGCGCCTTTACTATAAGGCTGTCGTATAATACGGCCTTATATTCAGAATCCGACATGATGAAACTCGCTTCAGCTTTCCGTGCTGCCTCTGTCCGTTCGGTGTCCATAGATACAGTAGCACAGTTTTCTATGCTTGACGACAATGAGCGTCAACGCGTGGAAGGATTCCGAAGCACATGCAAACAGGAAATTCCCTGGAAACTGTACTATCAGCCTATCGAAGAGAATGCTGTTAAATATGCTGACCGGCCGGCACTTATTGCCAAAGACCGTACACTCACCTTTGCAGAGTTCAATACCGAAGCAAACCGTGTGGCTCATGCCCTGATGCGCAGAGGTGTAAAACGAGGTGATCGTATCGTACTTCTGCTTCCACGCCAATCGGGTGTTATCGTATGCATGTTTGGTGTGAGCAAAACGGGAGCGGCTTATATCCCATGCGACCCGGAGTATCCGGCCGACCGCATAAACCTCATCATGACCGACTCCGAGGCTCAGTATATCGTCACGACTGCTGAACATGCCGCTGACTATCCGGCAGAGAAAGTCATTCTGCTTGATGATATCTACCACTCGGACAACACAAAGCCTGGCGACGATTTGAATCCCAACGTCGAAGTAAGTCCAGAGGATATTGCATACCTTATATATACCTCAGGTTCTACAGGACGCCCAAAGGGTGTCATGCTACGTCACATAGGTATTGCCAACTACCTATATCCACATCCTGCCAATATCCACATCCAAGGACTGATAGATTTAGGTGTCAAGTCGTTTGTCAGCATCACTACCCTCTCGTTTGACATGTCACTCAAGGAGTTTGCCGGTTCGCTGTTCAATGGCATCACCTGTGTACTCGCTGACGAACAAGAAGTAATGGATGCGCACCTGCTGGCCACCCTGATGAAACGAACAGGAGCCGAGGCTATCAATGGCACATGCTCACGTATTCTCGCCTACATGGAACTGGATGATTTCCGTGATGCGCTGGCACACTGCAAGACGGTCTGGTCTGGAGGCGAAAAGTATCCTATGCAATTGTTGGAAAAACTACAGGAGTTAGGTATACACATCTTTAACACTTACGGACCAACGGAAATTACAGTGTCTTCAAACATTGCCGACCTGACGCATGCTAAAAAGGTGACGGTAGGACGTCCGCTCCTTAACTACGAGGAGTTTGTTGTCGATCAGTTTGACCAGCAACTGCCTGTTGGATTTGTTGGTGAAATGCTGATAGGAGGTCCTGGCGTAGCCTTGGGCTACAATAATCTGGAAAAAATGACAGCTGAACGCTTCGTCGACTATCATGGCATCCGGGTATATCGTTCAGGCGATCTTGCACGATGGGAAGACAATGGTGACGTGGAGATTCTTGGACGCAATGACGGACAGGTAAAGCTACGTGGCTTCCGCGTGGAACTGGGTGAGATAGAAGGTGTGGCAGTGAAATACAGCGACATTCGTCAGGCTGTAGCCGACGTAAAATCAATTGGAGCTACACAACAGCTATGCCTATACTACACTTCTGATACAGAAATAGACGAGGAAGGCCTGAAAGCACACCTCAGTGAGTCGCTGACTGAGTATATGGTGCCAACTGTCTATATGCGTATTGACAGCATCCCACTGACACCAAATGGAAAAACCAATCGGAAGGCATTGCCAATTCCCAAGATGGAGATAGAAGAAATCGTACCTCCTGCAAATGAAGAAGAAGAGACGATTCTTGAACTGGTGAAAAAGCAATTGAAGATAGATGAACTTGGTGTAACCACCAATCTGGTGTCTGTTGGCCTAAGTTCTCTTGCTGCAATGCGTATCAGTGCTAATCTGATGCAACAGACAGGCAAGACTTTGGCTACCAAGGATATTATCATGAAGCCTACGGTACGACAGATGGCTGCAATGCTTAATGGTACAGCGGAAAATGCTGAGTTACAGGAAGAGTGGTCATACGAGGTCAGGGAGTATTATCCGTTATCCGAAAATCAGCGAGGTATTTATATCGACTGGGATATGAACCGTGACACCACACAGTATAATATTCCATACGCCTATAAGTTTAAGGAGATGGACGCCGGACGGCTTGTTGCTGCAATAAAAAGCTCGGTAGCCGCGCATCCTTATCTAAAGAGTCATGTTGTGAAGATTGACAATGACGTCATGCTTTATCGACGTGATGGTGCAGAATTTGAGGTGACAACCACAGAACTGGCAGAAGAGCCCGGGAAATCCTATTTCCAAAATAAAGTTCGTCCTTTCAACCTGCTTGCTGATGACCTCTTGCGTATTGAGGTAATAAAAACTCCTAAATCCATTTATCTATTCATTGATATCCACCACTTGGTATATGACGGATTGTCGGAAGGTGTATTCCTTGGCGATATCTTCAAGGCATATCAGGGTCAGCAACTCGCGAAAGAGGCCGTTTCCGCCTTCGACTTTGCCCTCTACGAGGATGAGCTTCTGAAGGGTGAAAGCTATAAGAAAGCTGAAGATTTCTTCGACCATTTGGTTGGGGGATTGAATGTATCAACGTTTATGAATTCCACTGCACCGGATAATATACCTTCTGGTACAGTAGATACTCATATTCCTTCTAAGGATATCAACAACTATTGTTCGGCGAATGAAGTCACCGTGGGAAGCTACCTGCAAGCAGCTTTTGCTTTGGCTTTGAGTATGTTTACACGTGAAGAGCAACCGCTATACCTCACGATTTCTGCAGGTCGCGGTTCGAATGCCGCGCTGATGCATAGCGTTGGTATGTTTGTTAAAACGCTTCCCGTCACAGGTCGGATAGAAAAGGGTATGACGAGCATCAATTTTACCAGACAAATGCACGATGTTCTTCAGCAGACTTATGCTCAAGATTTCTATCCCTATACGCATTTGGTAGAACGTCACGATATCCGTGCAGAAATCATGTTTATCTACCAAGGAGGACTGATGGAAGGGACCGCCCCCAAGGGCGCAGAAATCATACCTCTCGATCTGGATACAGTCAAATTCCCGCTTGACGTCACTGCTTACCCCGATGGTGACAGTTATGCTATCCGCATTGAATACGATGGAATGCGTTATAACAAGTATGACATGAAGCTCTTTGCGAATGCTATAGGCAATGTGGCTGAGAATTTGGCTAAGGCGAAGTTCATTTCTGATGTGTCGTTACTTTCTCCGGATGAGGAAAGAATTGTTGCTGAAAAGGCTATGGGCAAGACCCTGGCCATAGATCCTGCTCAGACCTTCCCCTCGTTATTGATGACTCAGGCAGAGAAGACGCCTGACAACATAGCCGTCGTTGATGAGAAAGGACATTATACGTATGCAGAGCTGAATGTTTTAACCGAGGCTGTTGCCAAACATATCATAGAAAAAGTGCATACAAAGCACTCTCCATTTATCTCGATTATGCTTGGCTATCAGAAAGAATTCCTGGCTGCTGCTATAGGAATTGAGAAAGCCGGTTTCGCTTATGTACCATTGGATTATGACTATCCTAACGACCGATTGCTTTTCATGCTTGAGGATTCGGAGAGTAGTATGCTGATTACTTCTCATGCTATTTTTGACGAGAAGAATGCCAATGGTGAATTCAGTTCATATCAGGGTGAGCTATTCTTTATAGACGATTTCATTGCTACTTGTGATACAAAGGCGTTTACTGGTCTCAATCTGTCCAAGCCAGAAGGACTGGCTTATATGATTTACACATCTGGATCAACAGGTAAGCCCAAGGGTGTGATGATACCACATGTAGCCAAGGCAAATTTTGTACAGTTTATAGCCAAGGAATGGAATCACACTGAGAAGAGCCGTATTTGTTGTCACTCTTCATTCTCTTTCGATGCTTCTATTGAGGATCTTTATCCTGTTCTGACAGTTGGCGGAACGCTCTACACAGTACCTCAGGAGGCACGCAAGGATATGATGCTGCTTCATGACTTCATTGTCAATAACGGCATTACCGGTGGATGCTATACCACGCAACTGGGACAGATGTTGTTGCAGATGTATCCTGACCTGCCCGTAGACTATCTGGTTGTGGGTGGTGAGAAGATGACAGCTGCACCAGAATGTAAATGCAGATTGATTAACACGTATGGTCCTACCGAGTTCACGGTCGATGCCACCTTCTTTGATGTTGAGCCAGGAAAGGAATATCGGAATATTCCTATTGGCCGGGCACTGGATAATCTGACAGCGTATGTGGTGGACTCCTTTGGCCATTTGGTGCCTGATGGTGTTGCAGGAGAATTGTGCATGGCAGGACCGCAGATGGCTGCCGGATACTGGAAACGGGAAGATCTGACCAACGAGAAGTTTTCAGAGATTACTATTCAAGGGCAACAGGTAAAGGTTTATCATACTGGAGACCTTGTGAAATATAACTTTGACGGACAGATAGAATATCTGGGTCGTATCGATAGTCAGATAAAACTGCGTGGATTCCGTATCGAACTTGGTGAGATTGAGACCGTGATAGGCCAGTACGAGGGCATCAAGATGGAGTCGGTTCAGGTGAAGGAAATCGGAGGCGTTCAGCATCTGTGTGCCTACTATACTGCGGACAGGGATATTGACAAGGACGCGCTGCGTAGCTTCCTGTCAGAAGAACTGACAGACTATATGGTGCCTACCTCTTACATGCAGTTGAGTGAAATGCCGTTGACCCCGAATGGTAAGGTGAACACCAAGGCTCTTCCTACTCCTGTTGTGGATTCCGAAGAGATCATTGCACCTGAGACAGATACGGAAAAAACGATTTTCCAGATGGTAGCGGAGATGCTGAAGCATGAGCAGTTTGGTGTCACCACCAATTTAATCTCTATGGGTCTTACATCACTGTCGGCCATGAGGTTTACTGTCGGCATCCACAAGGAGTTAGGCGTAGAACTAACCGTGAAGGATGTATTGCAGAATCCTACTATCCGCGAGGTTGCTGCCGTCATTGACAGCAAGTCGGGCGAACAGCAAGGTGCCATGCAGTCCGAAGCCACGACGGGCGCATGGACCTGGGGCTTAGGCTATTATTATCCTGTCACGGAGAACCAGCGCGGTGTTATCTTCGACTGGGAGATGAATCGTGACACCACACAGTACAATATTCCTGAGGTTCTAGTCTTTGAGAATGGAGATGCCCGGAGGCTGCACGATGCTCTTGTGCAGGTGTTCAATGCGCATGCGTACCTGAAGACTCGATTTGTGCAACATGGAGGCGACGTCATGCAGATTCGCCGCGATGAAGAACCTGTGGAAATTCTTCAGCAAGAGCTGACGGAGAAGCCTGACACGGCCTTCTTCCAGCGTCGTGTCCGCCCGTTCAATCTGTATGAAGACACGCTGTATCGCTTGGAGATTTATACTTTCGAAAAGACTGTCTGGTTGTTCATGGATATTCATCATACGATTTATGACGGTGCTTCATCTATGTTCCTGGCTGCCGACCTGCAGAAAGCATACAGTGGGGAGAGGGTGGAACAGGAGTCGTATACTGCCTTTGACTTTGCGCTGGATGAATACCGGCTGACGCTATCGGACAGATATGCGGAGGCCGACGGCTACTTCAGGAATCTGCTGGAAGGTAAGCCCAGTGTGGCTTATCCGCGAAGCCAGTCGACGGAAAGTGATGACGACGGCAGGGCTGCGGTGACCATTCAAGGCGGTGACGTTACGGCATTCTGTAAGAAAGAGGCCGTAACGCCTAACAGCTATTTCCTTTCTGTCCTTATGCACGTGTTGCATACCGTGACACGTGAGGATGAGCTGTCGGTTGCCACCATCAACAACGGACGCTCCGACTTACGGATGATGGGCACGATGGGTATGTTCGTAAAGACCATTCCTGCCGTGAGCTCGGCGGCCGACGGTACGGCGAGTGTGGCAAAGGCTGTCAGGAAAATGCACTACCAACTGCTGGAAACGCAGTCGCGCGACTTCTATCCGTTTACCAAGATGGTGGAACAGTATGGCATCCGTCCGCAGATCATGTATGCGTTCCAGCCCGGTGGAGAGTCGCAGGAACCTGCAGGTGAACAGTTCCACCTGCAGCTCAACCAGACCAAGTTCCCGCTGGGCGTAACAGTGGCTCCACGGGGTGATGACTACGTGGTGATGCTGGAATATGATACGGCGTTGTATTCCAAGAAAGACATGCTCCAGCTGGCGAACTTGCTGAAGTGCATTTCCGAGCAGGCACCACAGTCGGCTTCGCTCGCAGCGATACCGCTGCTCGACGAGCATGGCGCAAACGACGTGATAGCGCTGTCGAGTGGAAAACACCTTGACGTTGATATCACCAAGACGTTTGCCGAGGTCTTTGAGGCACGTGCCAAGCTGGTACCCGACAACGTGGCTGTTGTTGACAAGTGCAGCCAGTTGACATACGGCCAGCTGTCGCACCGTTCTGACGTATTGGCCCACAAACTGGTGGCTGTTGGTGTAGAGCCTGACGACTTCGTCTGCGTGATGCTCGACCGCTATAAGGAGTTCCCGCTCAGCGTGCTGGCCATCCATAAGGCCGGTGCTGCCTATACACCCCTGGACTTTGAATATCCCAACGAGCGTCTGCAGTACATGCTCGAGAACTCGCAGTCGAAGGTACTCATCACCAGCCATGCCGTACTGGACGCCAAGAAGGCCGAGGGTGATTTTGACACGGGTACGGCACAAGTGATATTCATCGAGGACATAGACTTCAGCGCAGAGGCCGAGCCCATCAACCTGACGACTCCCGACAACCTGGCTTATATGATCTATACGTCGGGCTCCACGGGAAAGCCCAAGGGTGCCATGCTGCATCAGGCGGGTCTGTGGAACTTCATCAATGTGGTGATTGACATGGAGAGGCTGACGGCTGACGACCGCATCGAGGGGCACCGCTCGTTCTCGTTCGATGCGCATATCGAGGATATGTATCCCGTCCTGACGCTGGGCGGCTCGTTCCACATCATGCCTACGGAAATACGAAAAGACCTTGAGGCTATCCGGCAGTTCCTGTTTGACCATCAGATAACGGGTGGCGGATACTCGACGGCTGTTGCGGCATTGTTGCTGAACACCTACGACGACCTGCCCGTGCGCTTCATTACGGCTGGTGGCGAGAAGCTGGACGGCGTATATAGCGACCATATCGAGATTATCAACGTCTATGGTCCGACGGAGTGTACCGACGATACGTCTTACTATAAGATTGCTCCGGGGGAGCGCGTCGACAACATACCCATCGGTAAGTCGGTGGCAAACTGCTACAACTTCATCGTCGACTCGCATGGGCGACTGTTGCCGCAGGGCGTGGCAGGAGAGCTGTGCTTTGCTGGCGTTCAGGTGGGACGCGGCTACTGGCAGCTGCCGGAGCGTACGGCACAGGCTTTCTGTGACTGTCCGTTTGTAGAGAACGACGCGTGGGGACGCCGTGTCCGCATGTATCATACTGGCGACATCTGCCGTTGGAACGAACAGGGCGACATAGAATATCTGGGACGTATTGACTTCCAGGTGAAGCTGAGAGGCTTCCGCATAGAGCTGGGAGAGATAGAGAACAAGGTGTTGCAGACGAACGGCATCCGTCAGGCTGCTGCCGAGGTGCGAAAGGTGGCTGGCGTTGACCACTTGCTGCTCTATTATACTTTGGATGAAGGAGCAACGCTCGACAGCGAGGATATCCGCGCCGCGCTCACAGCCTCGTCGCTGGCTGAATACATGGTGCCGGATACCTACATACCACTTGACACGATGCCGCTGACGCCCAATGGTAAAATCAATCGCCGCGCACTTCCTGTTCCGGAAATCACGCTTGCTGATATTGTTACCCCTGCCAACGACATGGAACAGCAGATATGGGATGTGGTCAGCCGGTTGCTGAAAGTGGAGGAGTTCGGTGTCACGACCAATCTCATCGCTGTCGGCCTGACATCACTGTCGGCCATGCGACTCTCGGCAGCCCTTAAGCAGGAACTGAAGCGCAGCATTCCTGTAAAGGACATACTGATGCACCCAACCGTTCGTGAGATTGCCCAAGCCTCCCCCGACCCCTCCGAAGGAGGGGAGACCATTTCCTCCCCTTCGGGGAGGTTAGGAGAGGCTCTCGACCGCTATCCTCTGACGGAGAACCAGCGCGGTGTGCTGATAGACTGGGAGATGAACCGCGACACGACGCAGTATAACATACCTACGGCGACGAAGTACAAACAGGCGACGGCAGAAACGTTGCGCGACGCCCTGATAGCGGTGGTAGAGGCTCATGCCTATATGAAGACGCGCCTGGACTACGAAGGCGACGATGTGGTACAATTGCGCCGCGACGACGCACCAGTGACGGTCAGCGTGCAGACGCTGGACGCGGAACCCGATGCCGGATTCTTCCAGAAACTGATACGGCCGTTCGACCTGTTTAATGACGACCTATACAGGCTGTCGCTCTATCAGACGCCCACTGGCGTATGGCTGTTCATGGATGTACACCACATCATCTTCGACGGTGGCTCCTCGTTGATATTCGACATGGCACTGGAGAAGGCTTTAGGCGGATTGCCGGTGGAGAAAGAGAGATATACCGCATTCGACCATGCCCTGCACCTGAAGTCGATGACGGCGTCAAGCCAGTATGAAGAGGCAGAACACTACTTCGACGGTCTGCTGACATCGCCGGTGCTGGCCGTATATCCACGCTCGACCAGAGGACTGACGTCAGGCAACAAACAGTTGAAGCTGACCATCCCACGCAACGATATCATGCAATATTGCAGAGCCAACGAGATGACGGAGAGCAACTTCTTTATGACCGTGCTGCTGCAGACGCTGCACCGCGTGACACGTGAGTCGAGTATTTATATAACCAGTATCGACAATGGTCGTATGGAGGCCGACTTGATGGACAGCATAGGCATGTTTGTACAAACGCTGCCGGTGACCAGTACGAGTGACATGATGAGTAAGGCTGGTTCGATGGCCGATGCCGTCAAGCGCACGCAGGAACAGTTCTTCAATACCAAGTCGCGCTGTTTCTATCCGTTTACCAAGATGGTGGAACGGTACAACATCCGTCCTGAAATTATGTATGTATATCAGGGTGGTCTGGAAAGCAATGACGTCCCGGAGGAGATGCCAGAGACGATGGTCCTCACACTGGACACGGCCAAGTTGCCACTGACAGTAACGGTATATCCGGAGGGGCTGAATGGTTATGCACTGATGCTGGAATACAATGGTGCACTCTATAGCACGACGGACATGCAGCGCCTAGCGTCGGCCCTGAAAAACTTTGCCTTGAAGAGTGTAGCCGTTGGCGAGCTGAACGATATTTCGCTTGTCAGCGACGAAGACATGCCGGAAATGCAGAAGCTGTCGAGTGGTAAGACGCTGAATGTGGACATCAGCAAGACGTTTGCCAACGTGTTCAGCGAACAGGCCCGGCGTACACCGGACGCTCCTGCCGTTTTCGACAAGAACAGCCTGCTGACGTACCAGGAAATGGACGCTTACGCCAACCTGCTGGCCCGAAAGCTGATGGCGGCAGGCATCAAAGGCAACGACTTCGTATGTGTGCTGCTGGATCGTCTGAAGGAGTTCCCGCTTAGTGTGCTGGCCATTCACAAGGCGGGGGCAGCATACACGCCGCTGGACTTTGAGTATCCTAACGACAGACTGACGTACATGATCGAGGACTCTGAGGCCAAGGTCATCATCACGACTCACGAGGTATTGGAGACAAAGAAACGGGAGGGCGACTTCACAACAGGTGAGGCCACGGTTCTGTTTATTGACGACTTCATGGCTTCTGATGAGGTCAGAAACGCCCGTTTGGACGAGGTGGAGCACATCGACCTGAGTACACCGGAGGGACTGGCGTATATGATCTACACCTCCGGGTCGACGGGAAAGCCAAAGGGTGCCATGTTGCACCAGGCTGGACTGAAAAACTTCATAGCGGTGGTGATCGACATGGAAAGGCTGACGGCTCACGATCGTATCAGCGGTCACCGTTCGTTCTCGTTCGACGCGCATATCGAGGACATGTATCCTGTCCTGACACTGGGTGGCTCGTTCCACATCATGCCTACCGAGATCAGGAAAGACTTGGGGGCCATCAGGAGTTTCCTGTTCAAGCATCGTATTACGGGTGGCGGTTACTCGACAGCCATCACGTGTCTGCTGCTGAACACATTCGACGACCTGCCCGTTCGGTTCATTACTGGCGGTGGCGAGAAAATGGCCGGTGTCTATAGCAAGCATATCGAGATTATCAATGTGTATGGTCCGACGGAATGTACCGACGACACCTCTTATTATGCTATTGCACCGGGAGAGCGTGTGACCGAGATACCGATAGGACGGTCAGTGGCCAACAACTACAACTTCATCGTCGACCAGGCCGGACAGCTGGTGCCGCAGGGTATTGCAGGAGAACTGTGCTTCGCCGGTATTCAGGTAGGCCGTGGCTATTGGAAACTGCCGGAGCGTACGGCTCAGTCGTTCGTCGACTGCCCATTCGTCGACAAGGACTGCTGGGGCCGACAGGTTCGTATGTACCATACTGGCGACCTGTGCCGGTGGAATGAGGACGGCGAGCTGGAGTACATCAGCCGTATCGATACCCAGGTGAAGCTGCGCGGATTCCGTATCGAACTGGGTGAGATAGAGAAATGTGCGAAAGAGATTGCCGGCATCATCACCGTTGTGGCCGACGTCAAGGACATTAACGGTACGCAACACCTGTGCTTGTACTATACGGCTGACAGGGAGATGGACGACGCAGAGATACGTGAACACCTGTCGCAGACGCTGACGGACTACATGATTCCTGAGGCCATTGTGCGACTGGAGAGTGTGCCGATGACGCCGAACGGAAAGATTGACCGCAAGAAACTGCCGGTGCCGGAGATAAAGACCCAGACGGAGGACGTGCCGCCATCGACCAAGCGCGAGGAGATTCTGTTTAACATCGCAAAGGACCTGCTGGGTCACGATCAGTTTGGCGTGACCGACAACCTGATGCTGCTGGGCATGACATCGCTCCTGGCCATACGTCTCGTGGCGAAAGCACACACAGAAGGGGTGGATATCAAGGTGGACGACTTCATGCGCACCAAGAGCATACGGGGCGTGCTCTCAGTCAACCAGCAACTGATATTCTGGTACAAGCAACCAGCACCTGACAAGCCCGTGGCAGTACTCGTCCAAGGCGAGACTCGCTATGCTGATTTGAAACCGTATATGGAACGGCTGCACGAGAAGTATAACGTCCTGGTGATCGAAGCCATCACAACCCACTTCAAGTATGTCTTTATGGAAGATGACATCAACAACGTCATTGAATTCTATGACTCACTGCTTGACGTACAACTGATGCTGGCAGGATTCGAGGAGATACAACTCTTTACGGGACATTGCTTCGGTGCTGACCTGAGCTACCGGTTGGCAGTGCGCTGGCAACAGGATCATCCCGAGCAGAAACTGTCTGTATGCATGCTCGACTCGTTCTGGGTGGATAATGACCGCGAACTGGTACGACCGGATCTTGACTTCAGTATGTTGCCTGCAGAGCTGAAAGAACAGGTTAACGACCTTGATGAAGATCATCTCGAAGTGCACAACATGTACAAACAGCTGAACTGCTGTGGGAAGCCTGAGGCACTGACCGGAAAAGTCATACTGGTAAGTTCTGCCAAAAAGGAGAGCGTTGCCGCTGAGATTGCCAAAAAGCTGGGAACGACAGAGGAACAAGTGCTCCAGACCCTGCAGACCGACGACGAACAACTGAGAAAATACTTCATCCCGCAGCGTGAAATCGATAATGTAGCGTTATGGAAACAGTATCGTGATGACGTCTGTGCCATCAAGGCTGACGGTGACCACATGACAATGCTGCATCAGGAGTGTGTCGATTCGTACGTGGATTTTATTTTTACTTCTCTTGAATAACAATGATAGACTTAAAAGGAATTCATAAAACTTACCCCGGAGCCCAGCCCCTTCACGTGTTGAAGGGGGTGGACCTCCATATCTCAGAAGGCGAACTGGTAAGTATCATGGGACCCTCAGGATCGGGCAAGTCGACGATGCTCAACGTCATGGGCATTCTCGACGACTATGACGAAGGCGAATACCGGCTGGCAGGAAATCTGATAAAGGATATTACCGAGCGCCAAGGCTGTAGGTATCGTAACCAGCTGATAGGCTTCATCTTCCAGTCGTTCAACCTGATTAACTTCAAGAATGCGATGGAGAATGTTGCTCTGCCGCTATACTACCGGGGAGTGGGGCGAAAGGAACGCAACGACATGGCCATGGAGTATCTTGATAAAGTCGGACTGGCTAATCACTGGGATCATTTGCCCATGCAGTTGTCTGGTGGACAGCGGCAGCGTGTGGCCATTGCCCGTGCCCTCATCTCACATCCTAAGATTATCCTGGCCGATGAACCTACGGGAGCCCTCGACTCGAAAACGACTCAGGAGGTGATGGACATGCTGCGTGATGTGAACAGGAAAAACGGACAGACCGTCATCATTGTGACACACGAACAGGACATAGCCGACCAGACCGACCGCCGCATCTTCTTCAAAGACGGGGTTATCGCTAAGGACGAACGTGGACCGGTTATCAAGTAAATGTTCAATGTTCAACGTTCAATGTAAATGAGAGATATCTTGGCAGAGGTCTTCACCTCTATGAAAAGTAACAAGACGAGAATCGCACTGACGGGGTTCTCGATAGGATGGGGAATTTTTATCCTCATCGTACTCCTTGGTGCTGGTAACGGCCTGTTGAAGGGTATGATGGCCAATTTCTCCGATGCAACAGACAATATCTATACCATCACGCCAGGCAAGACATCGATGCTGTACAATGGCTGGCCAAAGAACAAGGAGATAACGTTTACCCCCGAAGATGTAGTCCGGCTGGAGAAAGTCTTCCCTCAACAAATCTCGCATGTAACAAGTACGCTGAGTGCAGCTGTAAGCATTACTTACAAGACAGTGGAGACTAATGGTAATATAGACGGACAAGTGCTGAATTTTGAACATACGGAACACATCAAGATTGTACAAGGACGTTCGCTCAACCAGACTGATATGGATTCCCTTAGAAAAGTGTGTCTTGTGTCTGCCAGTCTGGCCAAGATCCTTTTCCGTGACAACCAGCATCCTGTGGGCAAGCAAATCAGAATTGGTGATGTGATGTTTCTGGTGGTCGGTATGTTTGAACCTAATATGGATGTGGGGAGCGTTGTGCGTGAAGTCCATGCACCCTATACCACCGTGCAGCATATATTCTGTCCGGACAATCATCTTGCCAAGATTAATATCATGACACAGAATCTGGATGATGTGGGCTCCAATGAAACCTTTGAAAAGAACCTTCGCCGGAAGATTGCAGACATGAAGGATTTTAGTGTCAACGACCCCTCGGCCGTCAAAATTGATGCAAACTACGAGAACTACCTGAATACAGTCGGTATTCTTGATGGCATTTACCTGTTCATCATCATCATCGGACTGGCCACCATGGTGTCGGGTGTTGTGGGCGTGAGTAATATCATGATGATTACGGTCAAAGAGCGTACCCGTGAATTGGGTGTCAGAAAAGCAATGGGGGCTTCCAATGAGCATATCGTCGGACTGGTTCTGATTGAGTCGGTCATCATCACGCTCATATTCGGATATGTAGGTATGATGGCCGGGGTTGGCGTCACACAGTTGCTGGCAGGCGCACTGGGGGCAATGGGCGGGTCTGGCATCTTCGACTCACCGACAGTGGGACTCGATGTGATAATAGCAGCCAATCTCGTCATGCTGGCGGCCGGCGTGATAGCAGGCTATGTACCGGCTAAGAAAGCAGTGAATTGTAAACTGGTCGATGCCTTGGCGGCTTGAGGCTATCAATGACAAAAATGAAAATAACAGTATGTTCGATAAAGATTTTTGGTCAGAAATATTAGAAACGGTCGCCAGTCAGAAGTGGCGAAGCCTCATGACGGCCTTCGGCGTCTTCTGGGGCATCTTCATGCTGGTGATGCTCATTGGTGCCGGCATGGGACTGAACAACGGACTGGTAGGCAAGTTCATGCTGCTGCCCACGAATAGTGTGTTCCTGATACCCCAGGAGACCAGCATGCCTTATGAGGGTAATGGTCAGGGACGCAAATGGAGCATCAGTTTGGAAGATACGGTGAAATTCAGGCAGTCGTTCCCAAAGGAAATTGGTAATATGACGCTGCTGGATTACGTTGATGAGGGAGCCTTAAAGGTCATCAACCATGGCGATAAGATGGGCTCATATAAGGTGGTTGGCGTAACCCCACCCTACCTTCGGAACATCCCTCAAAAGCTCGTGGCGGGTCGGTTCATTAATGATATCGACCTGCGCGAAGCACGTAAGGTGTGTGTGATTGGTACCGACGTTCAGAAGAACTTCTTCCCTAATGTCCAGCCCGTTGGCAGGACGATGGCCGTCGACGGGATTACCTATATGATTGTGGGTGTGGTTAAGAATACCAATAAAATGGTGAATCTGCAACTGGATCCTGACTATGGCATCCAGCTGCCCCTGACCACCGAGATGCAGGTATACGGCAAGGGAAACCAAGTGCAACAGATTGTCATCACGCTGCATGACGAGTATCCGGCGATGGAATATCAGGAACGACTGGAGCAGTTCATAAAGGGCTTGCATAAGGTGCATCCCAAAGACCCGTCAGCACTTGTGACGTTTAATCTTGCCAACATTCTGAACCAGTATAAATACCTCTTTATTGGCCTTAACATCCTGATATGGATTGTCGGTCTTGGCACATTGCTCGCAGGACTGATAGGTATCTCCAACATCATGATGGTTACCGTTAAGGAACGGACCCAGGAAATCGGTGTCCGTCGTGCACTGGGAGCCATGCCCGAGGTCATCATCAAGCAGATCATGTGCGAAAGCCTCGTGCTGACATTCTCGGCGGGTATCTTTGGACTGGCTATGGGTACCTTTGCACTGAGTGCGTTACGCAATGCGATGCCCGACGACGGGGCCTCGGTGTTTACAAATCCCTACGTACCTTTCGTTCCGGCTGTCGCTGCTTTAGTCATCCTTGTAATGGGTGGCTTGTTTGCTGGATGGCTGCCTGCCAAGAGGGCATTGGCCATCAAGGCCATCGAGGCACTGAGGGAAGAATAGGTGTCGACGATAACTCCGATAACTTCAGAAAAATAATTATAAAAATAAGAATATGAAAAAAGCATTAAAGATCGCAGGATGGAGCCTTTTGGGGCTTTTCGTCATTTACACATTCTATTTCTTGTGGAAACAGTCACAACCAGCTCCTACAGTCTATGAGCTGTTCAAATCCGAACAACGTGACATCGTGAAGAAGACCACGGCTACGGGGAGTGTCGAGGCGCGTAACCAAGTAGAGGTAAAGCCACTGGCCACGGGTGTCATCAGTCAGCTGATGGTACAGCCTGGTAAGTATGTCAACGCAGGCGACATCATTGCCAAAATCAAGATTATTCCTGACATGGGGCAGCTCAATCAGGCTAAGGGCCAGGTAGAGTCTGCCAACATTGACCTGCAGGAGGAACAGCGTGAGTTTGACCGCTGCAAGAACCTGTACGAAAAAGGCGTGGTGAGCCGCGAGGAGTACGAACAGAAGGAGTCTCGTCTGGCAGCTGCCAAGGAACGGCTGACTGCTGCCCGTACACAGGTGGACGTAATCACCAAGGGTACGTCCAGCCGGTCGGGCGACGTCAATATCACCGATCTGCGCTCTACCATCTCAGGCCTGGTACTCAACGTGCCTGTCAAGGAGGGTTCGTCAGTGTCGGGAACAAGTGCGTTTACCGAGGGTACCACGGTGGCCAAGATTGCCAACATGGGGGATGTCATCTTCCGGGGCTTCATCGACGAGACCGAGGTGGCCCGCCTGCAGCAAGGTATGGACATTGAACTCACCTTAGGTTCCATGCAGGATGTCACGATTCCTGCCACCCTCGACTATATCGCACCTGAGGGCGAGATGCAGAACGGTGCCAAGATGTTCGAGCTGAGGGCCACAGCCCACATCCCCAGCAATGTGGCAATCCGCTCGGGCTACAGTGCCAATGCTAACATTGTCATTGCCAAGGCTACAAATGTCCTTAGCTGCGAAGAAACGGCCGTACAGTTTGAGGATGGCAAGACCTACGTCTACGTACTGACCTCCGACCCCAAGGATGAGGAGAACCAGAAATTCGAACGCCGCGAGGTTCAGGTAGGTCTCTCTGACGGACTCTATGTCGAGCTGAAGAGTGGTGTGAAGGCAGGCGAAATGCTCAGGGGAATAGAGAAGTAGTTTCAAAGTTCAAAGTTCAAAGTTCAAAGTATGAAGAAACATATCCATCTCAAGGCGGCACTCGTTATTGCCACAGGACTATGCACACTGCTCCCTGTGCACGCCCAGCGCCAATGGTCGTTTGACGAGTGCGTACAATATGCCGTCGACCATAACATCAATATCCAGCAGCGGGCAGTCGACCTGCAACTGAAGCAGAACGACCTCAATACCGCCAGGAACGACTGGATGCCCACACTTTCGGCCGTAGGTGCCCAGCGCTTCAGCTTCGGCAATGCGTACGCTTCAACCGGGTCAATGCCGTCGTCGCCCGACAGCTACAGTGCCGACCTGTCGTACACCAATGCCACTGTCGAATTGGATATGCCTATTTTCGATGGCTTCCGACGCATCAACAAGAAGCGTGCTGCCCACTGGTCGGTAGAACAGGCAACAGCCAATCTGGCAACAGCCCGTAAGAACCTGTCCATACAGATTGCCACCTACTACCTGCAGGTGCTCTACGAAAAAGGCATGATGGAGGTGGCACAGTCGCAGGTGGAAACTAGTCGCCAGCTGTGTGACAAGACGCGCAAGCTGGTAGACGACGGCAAGAATCCGCAGAGCGACCTGGCTGATGCCGAGGCTGAGCTGGCAACGAATGAGTACGACCTCACCGTGGCCCGAGGACGTTATCAAATGGCACTGCTCACCCTGTCACAGCTGCTTAACCTGGAGACTGTCGAGGGCTTTGACGTACAAGATATTGCCGACGAACAGCTCATCAATGCAGCCATACACAACCCCACGCAGCTCTATGCTGACATCGTAGAGGCATATCCTTCCATCGTCGCCGGAAAGGCAGAGGTAGAGAAGAGCAAGTTCGACATTGCCACAGCCCGGGCAGGCTACTATCCTACCGTCGACTTCAAGGCATCACTCAACTCCTACTATCTCAACCTCTTCCACCAGTCACACGACAAGGGACTCTTCGGACAGCTGTGGAACAACAAGAGCGAGGTGGTAGGCCTGCATTTCAACGTACCCATCTTCAACCACTTCCAGACACGCGACAACATCCGCAAGGCCAAGATGCAGCTGCTCAACAGCCAACTGGCACTCGACGACAGCCGCCAACGTCTGCGCAAAGACATCGACCAGGCCTACTACGACGCACTCAATGCCCGCGACAAGTATCTCTCAGCACAAAAGTCACAGGAGGCCAGCCAACTGTCGTACCGCTACGAGAGCGACAAGTACGAAGCCGGTCGCAGCACCTCCTACGACCTCACCCAGGCCACACAGCGACTGCGCAAGGCACAAGAGAATGCCGTTCAGGCCAAGTACGAGTTCATCATCCGACAGATGGTACTCGACATTTATGCAAAATAAGACACGACTATGATCAAGCTCATCGAACAAACGCTGACAACCCACTGGGACATGCCAGCCTACACCAACTATCTGGGCGAAAGCTACCAGTATGCCGACGTTGCCCACCTCATTGCCCGTCAGCACATCGTCTTCCAGGAGACAGGTATCAAACGCGGTGACCGCATAGCCCTCTGTGGTCCCAACAGCTCACGCTGGGGCATTGCCTTCATGGCCGTCGTGTCCTATGGTGCTGTCGTCGTACCCATCCTCAACGACTTCCAGCCTGACCAGATACACAACATCGTCAACCATAGCGAGACAACGCTGCTCTATGCCGCACCCAATATCCTCAAGGAGATTGTCCCTGACGAGATGCCACAGCTGCAAGGCATCCTGAGGATGGAGGACTATAGCGTCTTCTCAGGCAACGAGACGCTGCAGACTGCCGTCGCCCAGCTTGACGACGCCTTCCGCAAAAAGTATGGTAGCGACCAGCTGAAGCGCGACCAGGTGACCTTCGAGCCAGAGGCCGACGAGAACGACCTGATGATGATCAACTACACCTCCGGCACCACAGGCTTTTCCAAGGGCGTCATGCTGCCCTACCGTGCCTTCGACAGCAACTACGAGTTTGCCTGCAAGGAACTCAACAGCGCCATGTCCGAAGGCAGCAATGTCCTCTCCATACTCCCTATGGCCCACATGTACGGTCTGCTGTTCGAGTTCCTCTATGAGAGCCTCCACGGCTGCCACATCTTCTTCCTCACACGCAAACCCACCCCGCAGTTCATCGCACGGGCCTTCCAGGACGTCAAGCCGCGGGTTGTCGTTGCCGTGCCACTCATCATCGAGAAGACCGTCCGCATGAAGGTCATGAAGAAGTTCATGGCCAGCCCTGCAGCCAAGTACATCAATACCCCCGTCATTGGCTGGTTCATCAAGCGCAAGGTCCGTCAGCAAGTCGTCAGTGCCTTCGGAGGCAACATGTACGAGTGCATCGTCGGTGGTGCAGCCCTCAACCAAGAGGTCGAAGCCTTCCTGCATAGTTTCAACTTCCCACTCACCGTGGGCTATGGAGCCACCGAGTGTGCACCCATCATCTCCTACTCCGACTGGAAGACCTTCGAGCCAGCCTCTTGCGGACGAGCCGTTATCAATATGGAAGTCAAGATTGACAGCGATGACCCTCAGAACAAACCAGGCGAAATCCTGACCCGCGGCAAGAACGTCATGCTGGGCTACTACAAGAACGAAGAAGCTACCCATCAGGCACTCGACAGTGAAGGCTGGTACCATACCGGCGACCTCGCCGTGATGGACGCCCAGGGCAACATCTTCATCAAGGGACGTAAGAAGAACATGCTCCTCGGAGCCAACGGCCAGAACATCTATCCCGAGGAAATCGAGGACAAGCTCAACTCCATGCTCATGGTCAGCGAGAGCCTTATCGTACAGCGTGAAGGACGTCTCGAAGCACTCATCGTACCCGACTGGGACGAGGCCAACGAGCTGAAACTCACCGACGAACATGTCAAGAACATCATGGAGCTCAATCGCCACGACCTCAACGAGATGCTACCCGCCTACGAGCGCATCCAGGCCGTCAATATCTTCCATGAAGAGTTCGAGAAAACTCCTAAGCGCAGCATCAAGCGCTACCTGTACACATAATAAAGGCACATTGTGTACACGGAACGTCATCTTCGGGTCGAAGAGAGGCCTTCTTCGGGAGCAAGGCATGGCTTCTTCGACTCGTTCCGATGGCACTTTTGGGGGGTAAAGTGCCATCCCTTCGTCTCGAAAGTGCCATCGGAACACCAGCAAAGCAGTATCCGCACAACCCATAGACGGCATCGGTGCAAAGATGCTCATTTTTCACGTCGAGGCCTTATTTCAAGAACACCCTAACACCCTAACCCGACCCCTCTCAATCCCTCTGTTCATCGGACTTTGAGGCGGGTTAAGGTATAGGCCGACACCCTATCCCCACCTTAACCCTACCCTAACCCGTCAGCAAAGCCATCAGGTTGAAGGGTTAGGGTGGGGTTAGGCCTGGGTTAGGGTGTCACCGCATAGGTTAACCCAGCGCAAATCCTTTGTGTATCGGCGTTCCAGGCCTACTGGGTTAGGGTGTTAGGGTATATTGCGAAAAGGCCCTCGTCGCCCGAAGGCACATCCCGTCTCATCCGAAGTCACTTCCCGGGTCGCCCAAAGGCACTTCCTCCCCCACCCGTTCCGTGCGGACGACCCGCCTGCTCCGTGCAGACGAGCCAGGAAGTGCCTTCGGATAAACGACTTACTCCGGCTCACCAACCTCTGGAGCCTCGACAGCAGGACTCTCCATTGCTGGGGCTGTGGCCTCACCATTATTCAAGATGATGTTCACCACACTTAAAGAGTACACAAAGAGCCGTCTCCTTTGTGTTCTGTCGCTCTGTGACCCTTACATACTTCCTGCCAAGACTATTTCTTAAAAAAATTGGTGATTTGTTTTGCATTTTGCTCACTTATTCGTATCTTTGCGGCGTAAAAAATGAAAGATGATATCAGACAGCAGCTGTTTCGTAAGCTTAAAAAGGAGAATTGCTTTTGGTCTTACGATATGTCGAAAATGAAATCCATTTCCGACGAGGCTTTGATTGAGCACGTACTGCTCTATCTTGATATTGACGACATCAATAAGCTCTTTCCGCTTTTTGGCTACAAAAAAGTCAAACGTGTATGGCTGGATCGGGTGGCTCCTCAGGGTGAGATGTTCCGTGCATTCAATATTCTTTACGCTTGGTATTATTTTGGAGCCAAACGTCCTGAGGCTTATGTCAAAAGCATCGAAACCCGCCATCTTAACCGCATAATGGCTGCTTGATATGGAATACTCGAAATCTTTGGCACCACATACAGGTAAGGTTTTTGAGGCCATTTCCCGTTTGGAATGCATAAAACCTTATACGTTAGTAGGAGGGACGGCTCTTTCATTACAAATTGAGAAACGTCAGAGCGAAGACCTGGACTTCATGAAATGGCTGACGAAAAGAAACGAAAAGCCGGAAGTTGCTTGGCCTGCCATCAAGAAAGAGTTGGAAAGTATTGGTGAGATAAGAGAATACGAAGTTGGTAGCTTTGATTTCGTCTCATTCAACTTTGAAGGAGTGAAATTGTCGTTTTATGCAGCTCCTCGCAAAGCCATACCATCTATGCAACGAATTCCTTTCCTAAACAATATGCACATAGCAGATATGGAATCCATTGGTGCGATGAAGATGGAAGCAATGCTGCGACGTTCGAAATTTCGCGACTATTATGACATTTACTCAATTCTAAAAGAAGGCAAGGATCTTCAAAAAATGATTGATGCTGCCTTGGAGCATTCTGGTCATAAGTTGCGCACTCGTGGATTATTGGCTATGCTAACGAATGGCAGCCGTTTCATCAAGGAAAAGGGCTTCGAAGAACTACTGCCAGTATACGACGTAACCCCTTACGATATTCAAGAGTATATCAAACAAAAACTGCTCGAGATCAAGTAAAAACCGAGTACGAGGACACAGAAGAGGTCCTCTGTGTTCTCGTATCAAGTGGAGATGGGGTAACAAAACGTTACCCCATCCCATTTTAGCATACTGAACGAATCGTTCGCCCTGTTTACTCCGGCTCACCAACCTCTGGAGCCTCAACAGCAGGACTCTCCATTGCTGGGGCTGTGGCCTCACCATTGTTCAAGATGATGTTCACCACACCTACGGCATCGGTGATGGTTACCTTTCCATCGGCATTGACATCACCTTGCTTGCCTACAGAGAGTTCTACGTCAGCAATTGCGATGTCAGAGTTCCTATAGCCTTCCTTCGTGGCATAGACGCTGATGTGGCACTTTGTGGTGCCAGATAAAGCAATCTCACTTCCATCAGCTCCTATTGTTCCACTGCTATAGACAATGCTGGGAACAAATTTTACATCAGGTGTAGCACACGCCAGCTTCAGAATTCCTCCCATAACGGTGATGGTGGGCTTTTCGCATTTCATAATACCACTGTCTTCGATGGGCAGAATCTCTTCAAATTTACTCCATGGCTCAGTTGTTTTGTAGGCTGCATAGGCACTTCCCGGCACATAGAGAGGTATCTTGTAGTTTCCAAAGGTTTTAGTGTCAGCATCCGGAGGCGTGAGGGCTAATATCTCAATCGCTTTTAATGCTGACAAATATTGGAATGCATACGTACCAATTGTCGTCAAGCTTTCTGGAAGAGTGATGGAAGCTATTTTTGAACAGTTATAGAAGGCATGTTCACTAATAGTAGTCAATCCATTGGGAAGGGTGACAGTCTTCAAACCACTACAAGATTCGAACGTTTTAAATATTGATAATCAGCAACTTACATCTTAAACGGTAGAAAAGTGACGTTGGGGATTCTTGGGCGCCCCAAAAGAATGAAGATTTA
>JAEEGG010001339.1_pt1 | contig 67342 bp, 54 predicted proteins | sample 9134161 | NCBI WGS metagenome assembly JAEEGG01 (sample SAMN16246543, study PRJNA631951) | gut metagenome | biome: gut microbiome; feature: rumen; material: CR-attached | host: Bos | place: Iran: Karaj | collected 2018-10
CGCGGTCATTCAGAATCATATTACGCATGGCGTGATACTGCACATCGTGGTAGTAGCGCTGCACCATGGGTTCTTTCTCTTCGCGTTCCTCTTCGGGAATGGTTTCCAAAAATTCAGCATAGACAGCGTCGAAAGCGTCGTTTCTTTCGTGTTTGCCCATGAAAGATTTAGCGATAGCGTAAACCTTGTCGTAAGTCTCTTTGTTGACGCGTTCGCGCAGCTCCTCGTCATTATGCTCGTGGCAATATTCGCGTTTTGGATTGGCCTTTTCCACTTTGGCAGCCAGGTCCAACTGGGCTTGGCATTGGATTTTGATAGCCTGGTGGGCGAAATTCAGCGCATCCACCATATCCTGTTCAGAGATTTCCTTCATCTCGCCTTCCACCATCATGATGTTGTCCATAGAAGCGGCCACAATCATGTCGATGTCGGAGTTTTCCATCTGTTCCACGGTCGGGTTGATCATCATCTGACCATTCACGCGACCTACTCTTACTTCGGAGATAGGACCTTCGAAGGGAATATTGGAAACGGCCAATGCTGAAGAGGCTGCTAAGCAAGCCAAAGCATCGGGCAGGTTGTTGGTATCACCAGAAATCAGGGTAACCAAAACCTGGGTTTCAGCGTGGAAATTGCTGGGGAACAAAGGTCTGAGGGCACGGTCAACGAGACGGGCAATCAGAATTTCGTATTCAGAGGGACGAGCCTCACGTTTGAAGAAACCGCCGGGGAAACGACCGACAGCTCCGTATTTTTCTTGATATTCGACTTGGAGTGGCATGAAGTCCACATTCTCGGCGGCGTCTTTCTTGCAGCAAACAGTAGCCAGCAGCATGGTGTTGCCCATTTTCACGACAGCGGAGCCGTCGGCCTGCTTGGCTAACTTGCCGGTCTCAATCGTCACCTGACGGCCGTCACCCAAGTCAAAAGTTGTATTTATTCCTAACATGTTTTTCTTTCTTTAAAATGATAAAAATGTGCATAAAATAATAGCAAGAAAGGCAATTTGGAAGAAATTGCCTTTCAATTTTACATTATGCGACGCAAATTATTTTCTTAAACCTAATTTCTTGATGATAGCTCTGTAGCGTTCGATGTCCTGTTCTTTCAGGTATTCGAGCATTCTTTTTCTTTTACCCACGAGAGCAATCAAGGAACGTTTGGTAACAAGGTCTTTCTTGTTGATTTTCATGTGTTCCGTAAGGTGTTTGATACGGTGGGTGAAAAGAGCGATCTGGCTTTCAGGTGATCCGGTATCAACTTGGCTTTGTCCGTAATCTGCAAAAATCTGCTGTTTAACTTCTGTTGATAAGTACATAATAAATTTCTCTTTTTAAACTTTTTTGTTACAATTCTTTTTCGGGGTGCAAAAGTACAATTTTTTTCGTTACAATCAACATAATTATTGTTAGAATTTTTTTTTGATGGTTTTTAGGTGAAAAATTGTGTTATTTTTGCATGATGAAACATTTTTTGCCGATAACGAAAAAAGAGCTCGACTATTTGGGCTGGGATTATGTGGATGTCATCCTGATTTCCGGTGACGCCTACGTGGACCATCCCTCATTTGCCGCCGCGGTCATAGGACGTACCTTGGAAAGCCAGGGTTACCGGGTGGCCATTCTGCCGCAGCCCAACTGGCAGGACGACCTGCGCGATTTCAGAAAGTTAGGCAAACCACGGCTTTTCTTCGGCATCACCGCCGGCAATATGGACTCCATGGTCAACCATTACACGGCCTTCAAGCGTCTGCGTAGTGATGATGCCTATACCCCTGGCGGTCAGGCGGGCTTTCGGCCGGATTATGCGACTGTTGTTTATTCGAAAATTGTACGTCAGCTGTTTCCCGATGTGCCCATCGTTATCGGTGGGGTAGAGGCATCGATGCGACGGCTGGCTCATTACGATTACTGGAGCGACAGCTTCAAACCGTCAATTCTGCAAGAGTGTGGGGCAGACATACTAATATATGGCATGGGAGAAAGACCGATTATGGCGGTGGCGAAGGCGATAGAGCAGGGCGATTGGCGTTCGCAGTTATCCAATATTCCGCAAATCGGCTTTATCTGTGATAATATTGATGCATATAAGGAACAGCAGGGTACAATTATTCTTCATTCATTTGATGAAGAAAAAAAAGATAAACGCAAGTATGCTGAGGACTTTGTTTTGTTTGAGAAGGAAAGCAACAAACGCAAGCAAGTCACGCTGATTCAGCCGTATGGAAATGAGTTTTTGGTGGTGAATCCGCCATTTGACACGCCTACAGAAGAAGAAATGGATCAGTTTTCTTTCTTTGACAGAATGATGAATGCCCCGCACCCAAAATACCTGAAACGCGGAGCGATTCCGGCGTTCGAGATGATAAAGAATTCCATCAATATCCATCGTGGCTGTTTCGGCGGTTGCAGTTTCTGTGCCATCGCCGCCCATCAGGGCAAGTATGTGGCTTCGCGCTCCGAAAAGTCCATACTGGCTGAGGTGGAGGACTTGGTGCGGCGGGACTATTTCAAGGGACACATCTCCGACTTGGGAGGACCATCAGCCAACATGTATCGTATGCGGGGCAAGAATACCGAGTTGTGTGAGCGTTGTCCACGACCTTCGTGCATCTTTCCAAAGGTATGTAAAAATTTGAATATCAATCATAAACCGATAATAGAACTCTATCGGAAAGCGGCTAAAGTCAAAGGAGTGAAACATATCACCATTGGCAGTGGTATCCGTTATGATATGCTTTTGAACGATGCGCAGACCGACAAGGAAAACGGCTTGAGCGATTATATCCGTGAGGTGGTGAATCATCATGTGTCGGGAAGATTGAAAGTGGCACCGGAGCATACCGCCTCGCATGTGTTGCAAAAGATGCGGAAACCCGAGTTTGAACAATTCCATCGTTTTTTGGAAAAATTCAACCTGGCCAATCGGCAGTCAGGCAAGAATCAGCAGTTGATACCTTATTTTATTTCCTCGCATCCGGGGTGTACAATGCAAGACATGAAGGAGTTGTCTAAATTGTCGCATCAGAATCACTTGATGACTGAACAGGTGCAGGATTTCACGCCCACGCCCATGACTTATTCCACTGCCATGTACTATCTGGGTTTTGACCCCTACACGGGAGAGAAAGTGCATGTAGCCCGTGACCTGCGGGAGAAACGTGAACAGAATGGCTGGTTCTTCGCCCAAAAGAAACCTTCTGTTATGCCCTATAAACGCAAGTAGAGACATGGCATGCCATGTCTCTACTTTGCGTTAATTGTCAATTGTCAACTGTTATTTGTCCAGCGCCTTGCAAATATCCGCGAACACCTCGTCGATGGTTTGCATACCGTTGATTTCGACTAATTTTCCTTGTTTCTGGTAGTATTCGATGAGCGGGTGGGTGAGTTTGAAGTACTGGGCGGTGCGGTTTTTGGCCACTTCGGGGGTGTCGTCGGTGCGGCCCAGTTCAGCGGCGCGTTTCAGGATGCGCTTGATAATCTCTTCTTCTTCAATCTTGATGTAGATAACCTTCGAGATGCTGATGGGTTTGTCGTAGTTGATGCCATCCATCATGTGGGCCTGCTCAAGGGTGCGGGGCACACCGTCGAGGATGTAGCCTTTGCATTCACCCAGCTTCGACAGGAAGCTGTTCAGCATGTCCAAAGTCACGTCGTCGGGGCAGAGCTCGCCACGTTCGATAATGCCTTTTGCTTTGAGGCCGATGGGGGATTGAGAGGCGATTTCCTTGCGGAACATGTCACCGGTAGAGATATGGAAAAGTCCGTATTTTTCCATGATTTTCGGGGCTTGGGTGCCCTTGCCGCTGCCAGGTGCGCCCAGCAGCACGATGTTGCATTGTTGAGTACTCATATCTTTGTTTTTTTAGTTTTTTTATTCGCTCAATTGGTAAATGTCGGCATAGTTGCGGCCCCAACCGTCGTAATCGAGGCCATGGCCCACCACAAACTTGTTGGGGATGGATAGTGCCACATAATGCACGGGCAACTCTTTCTTGTAGGCATCGGGTTTGAAAGACATGGTTGCGATGCGCACATCCTTGGCGTGGGCATCCAACAGCATCTTGTGCATGTGCTCGTAGGTTACCCCGGTATCTACAATATCCTCGATAATCAGTACCCGCTGCCCCGTCAAATCATCGTTCAGACCAACCAATTCCTTTACTTTGTTGGTTGAGGTCGTTCCACTATAGGATGATAATTTGACACAGGTAATACGGCAGGGAATGGTCAGTTTTTTCATCAGTTCGACGGCAAACATGATGGCGCCATTCAAGGTGACAAGCAAATAGGGTTGGTCGTCTTTGTAATCTTCGTTGATCTGTCGGGCCACACGTTCGGTAGCCTCTTCTATTTCTTTTTCAGAAATATACTTGACAAAAGTCTTGTCTAGCAAAGTGATTTTATCCATAATCGGCAATAGTAATGACGTGCAAAGATACGAAAAATAATTAGCAAATGAGTTAATTCGTTAATTAGCAAATGAATTTTTAATGTGCCAATTATCAATGTGCTAATGTGCTAATTTTAAGGGGATTCTCACTTCGCTCGAGGGGAGTTGGACTTCGTACAAGGGGAGTTTCGCACTTTGTGCTCAAGGGGAGATTTTTCAATGTGCTAATTAACAATGTGCCAATGCGCCATTAAACTGAAAGTTATAATATAAGTTCTTAATTAATGTTCCTGGTTTTAGTTAAAAATACAAATCAACAAATCAACACTTCAACAAATCAACAATTATTACTATCTTTGCAAAAAAATTGGAACAATGAAAAAAACAGTCTTTTTCTTGGCTTTGACGGCAGTGCTTTGTGCTGGTTGCCGTTATAAAGAGGGCCCGGGTATCAGCTTTGTGGCTCCGGAGTATCGAATGATGGGAAACTGGAATCTGGAGAGGGTTTTCCTGAATGGAGAACAGATAACAGAAACAGAATATTTGGCTAATGTTCCGAACACATATTACATGTTTGACCTTGACGGAATAGTTGATGTGATGTATTTCTATAACAATGCGATGCAGTCGGCGGTATATGGAAGGTGGAAATTTCAGAATAACTGCAAAGAATTGGTGATGGATTTCCAACTTAAAACACAGAAATACTATTATGTGGCCACTATAAAAAAGTTGACTAAGAAAGAGTTGTTTTACGAATATGACGACACGTTTGGCAACCATTGGCGACTGGAGTTGGCATGTCTGTCCCGTGTGAATTGATGGTTGTTTGACCATAAAAAAAAGGACTGTGGCAAAACGCAGTCCTTTTTTGTTATATAGAAAATCCTTTTTTAGTCACCCAAGCACATACCGATGCGGCGTGCGGTGTGCACTAAGAAGTCTGTGTCGGGATTTACCAGATGAGGTTTTTTCAAAGCTTCTTTGATTGGAACATACGAGATGTTGGGGTGACGGTAGGTCACCATATTGCCGAATTTCCCTTCTTTCACCAATTCGAAGGCCTTGACACCAAATTCTGTGGCCAGGATACGGTCAAAAGCGATGGGGGTGCCGCCGCGTTGCAGATGGCCTAAGACGGTGACTCTGATATCGTGCTCCACGCCGAGGTCTGCCAGCTCCTGTTTCAGCTTTTCGCCCACACCGCCTAACTTGATGTGGCGGTCGCCGATAGCGGTCGGATTGGTGCCGGTAACCTTGCCGTCGAGGGCTTTGGCTCCTTCGGCAATCACGATGTTGCAGAATTCCTTTCCTTGGTGGTAGCAGCTTTCTATTTTCTCAATGATTTTATGTGGATCGTAGGGTATTTCGGGAATGATGCATACATCGGCACCACCTGCAATAGCGGTATGCAGGGCAATCCATCCGGCGTCGCGACCCATTACTTCCATGATGAACACTCGGCTGTGGCTTGCGGCAGTGGTCACTATCTTGTCGAAACATTCGGTGGCAATCTGTACTGCTGTCTGAAAACCGAAGGTGAAATCGGTAGAGGAAAGGTCGTTGTCGATGGTTTTGGGGACGCCCACCACATTGATGCCTATTTTGCTCAATGCCAATGAAATGGCTTGTGAGCCGTCGCCACCGATATTGATGACAGCGTCGATGCCCATGTTGTTGAGGCGTTTTTTCATCAGTTCCGAGCGGTCTTCGGTTACCCATGTGCCGTCGTCTTTCTGTACAGGAAAGTAGAAAGGGCCTCCTTTGTTAGTGGTTTTAATGATGGTGCCGCCCATCACATGCAGGTAGTCCACCTTTTTCTCGGTTAACTCTACAATTTCCACATTGTCTTTCAGTATTCCGTTAAAGGATTCTATGCTTCCGAACACTTGCCAGCCCTCTTCCTGGGCCGCGCTTTTCACAATGCCTCTGATGACGGCGTTCAATCCGGGGCAGTCACCACCCCCTGTTGCGATCAGTATTTTTTTCGACATAGTAGTTCAATTTGATTCGGCAAAGATACAGCTTTTTTTTCGTATCTTTGCCAACTCAATTTTAAAAATAATGTAAGAATAAAATTTCGAATATGAAGAAGATACTAGTTTTTGTCTTGCTTTGTGCACTGACGCTTTTCCAGGCTCATGCCGTCTTGAAGGAGAAAGATCTGCCACAAACCCTTGGCGTGTTGCGCGCTGAGTTGGCACAGACTTACAATGAGCAAAAGACTTTGATGGCCATGTTCGAGAAACGCAATGTGGACCAGCATGCCAACCTGATCCGGATGATGCAGAACAGCAACCAAATCGCGCTGATGCTCTATTCGCAGAATTCGGACTTCACTTTCGATATGGCATACGCCTGCCAGGCAGCGACCGAACAGTATAGGCAGCTGAGAATGCGACACATGCCGTACAACAAGATGATAGAGCGTCTTAAAACTGAAATAGAACGGTATGACGCACTTATCCTAACCCTGGAAAATCTGCCTCCACGAATGTTACCGAACGGTGAGCTGACTATGGCCCCCGACTCCCTGCAGAAATTGTTGCCTAAAATGGTATTGGATACCAGTAAAAACCTGCTATATGTCCTGGATGGCAAAGGATTGGAAGACCGTGAGGCTTGTGTGGATTTCGCCACCGCAATCCGTGATAATTATCTGGCATTGTTGGAAAAAGTGGAACTCGACAAGGAACACTATAATAAAGTGACCAAGCGAGTGGAAAAACTGAATGCATACGCCTTGTCCCGCTATGAAAAAATACAAAACAACATTTTTGTGAATGGGGGCAATAATTATTTCCAAACTATCAAACGCTTCAGAATGAACTACATGATAGCGAAAAAGGACGTGGACGACCGTTACAAGCCTTTCAAAACCGCTTCCGAATGGAGAGGCCCCGTCATTTTCGGTATCAGCGTGTTTATGCTCTTCTATATCCTTTTGGCCAGCCTGCTCAGTTATGCGCTGATGCGCTGGGTGCTCCCTAAAAAATGGAGACGGTATTTCAAGGCCAACAATAAACGGCTTTTTATCACTATTGCCTGTGGTGTGGCTATTTTCGCTATTTCCATCACCATCGCCATGTTCTTCGTGAAACAGAATTTCGTACGCATGGCTATCAACCTGATGATATTCTTCTCCTGGCTGGTGGAGGTAATCCTTGTCTCTCTGTTAATCAGATTGAATGATAAGCAGATTCGTGCAGGCGTGCGTTCCTATATCCCGTTTATTATCATGGCCTTTGTGGTGATAGTTTTCCGCATGGTGTTGATACCTAATAATTTGGTTAACCTTATTTACCCGCCTATTCTCTTGCTGTTCACAATATGGCAGTTTATTGTGGTGAGAAAGAAAATCGCCAAATTGCCCGACAGTGATATGATTTATACCATGATCTGCCTTATCGTGATGATTGTTTCCTGCGGGGCTTCATGGATGGGTTATGTGTTGTTGGCAGTCCAGATAATGCTGTGGTGGATGATACAGTTAGCCGCTATACAAACTATCACATGTTTTTATGATTTGGCCAAGATGTACGAGGCCAATCGTCTGATTCGAAAAATCGCCAAGGAACAGGGAGAAAAAATCAGAAGTGAAAACGATTTGCAGAAGTTTTTCAAAAAGCTCCAACCTAAAATGGCCAAGGGTGAATATATCGGTCAAACTTGGTTCTATGATTTCCTCTTCAAGGCTTTGCTGCCAATTTTGGCCATTTTGTCAATTCCGGCAAGTATTTATTGGGCAGCAAGCATTTTCGAGATGACTTCTATATGTAAAAAGATATTCTTGTATGTTTTCCTGAATAAGCCGAGTCTTGTCCAACTTTCTTTGTACAAGATATGTTTGGTGACAGAACTCTATTTCTTGTTCCGTTACCTGAATTATGCTATCAGGGCCTTCTATCAGATGCTGAAAAAACGTAATAAAAAGGAAGGTAAACCCCAAGGTAACATTACATTGGCCAACAATATCATTTCGATTTTGGTGTGGGGCTTGTATGTCGTGGCCTCGTTGATGATTCTGGAAGTGCCCAGTAGCGGCATCTCCATTGTGATGGCGGGTCTGGCTACCGGTCTTGGCTTCGCTATGAAGGACCTGCTGGAGAATTTTATCTATGGCATCTCTCTCATGACAGGTCGTTTGCGTGTGGGCGACTATATTGAATGTGATGGAATTCAAGGAAAAGTCGATAGTATCAATTACCAGAGTACACAGATTGTAACCCTCGACGGCAGTGTGATGGCATTCCAAAATGCGGCCCTGTTCAGCAAGAATTTCAAGAATCTGACCCGCAATCATGGTTATGTGCTGGTGAAGATTCCCGTGGGTGTGGCATACGGTGTGAATGTGGAGAAAGTGCGGAATATGCTGATTAAGAATATCGAGCCTCTGGCAGTGAAAAACAATGCCGGCAAAAATGTGTTCGACACCAAACAGGGTGTCAAGGTGGTGTTCAACGATTTCGGCGACAGCAGCGTGGATTTGTTTGTGGTATGCTGGGTGCTGGTGGAAGAAAAAGCAGGGGTGGTGGCTAAGATCAAAGAAGTGATTTACAATACTTTGAATAAGAACAAGATTGAAATCCCCTTCCCGCAGCGTGACATCTACATTCGCCAAATGCCGAAATTTGAGACGGCAGGAGATAATGAACTGAAAACTGAAAACTGAAAATTGAAAACTGAAAATTCCCCTTCTATTAGAAGGGGTGCCCGAAGGGCGGGGTAGTGATGTAAACATTATACAATTCAACAAATAAACAAATAAACACTCTTAACTCTTAGTTCATAGTTTTATTGCCGCTTTTTTTGTATTTTTGTAGTTCTAAATTTAAAATGAAAAATGACTATACCCGACAGTAGTTTTTTCCCGTTTATGACCGAGCGTGAGCGCTTGCTCAAGGTGGCGGAAAATATCCGTAGTATTGTTAGTGATTATCTCAGTGCTTGTGGCCTGAAATCGTTGGTGCTGGGCATTTCCGGCGGTATCGATAGTGCCCTGTGCGCCGCTTTGCTCCGCCCTGTGTGCCAGCAACACAATATCCCGCTAGTGGGTCGTTCCATTACTATCGAGACCAATCCCAATGATGAGGTGGCCCGTTCACTGACCGTCGGCAAAAGTTTCTGCACGGATTTCCAGCATCTGGATCTGACGGAGACTTTTCTGGAAAATAAGAAATTGCTGATACAATATGATGACTCGCATTTGTCGAAGTTGCGCCAGGGTAATATGAAAGCCCGTATGCGTATGATGGTGCTGTATGATTTGGCACAATTGTATGGGGGAATGGTGATATCCACGGATAATTACTCCGAGTTTCTGACCGGTTTCTGGACCTTGCATGGCGATGTGGGGGATTATGCGCCTATCATGCATTTGTGGAAAACAGAGGTCTTCCATTTGGCAAAGGCCTTGTTGGATGAGTGCAATGATGAACAGCGTGCCGCTTTGCAGTCTTGTATTGATGCTACTCCAGTGGATGGTTTGGGTATCAGCAGCTGCGATTGCGAACAGTTGGGCGTACCTAATTATTACGAGGTGGACAAGTTGTTCGCCGCTTATTTCGCCGGTGATAAGTCATTGGAAGACCATGTGCTGATACAACGATACAAGAAATCGCAATACAAGCGCAATAACCCGATTTCAATTCCTCGAAGCAACTTATAGATAATGAAAAACACTGATGTACACATAGTTATTGATGCGGGTGCTACTAAAACTGAATTTGCCGTGCTGAAGGGCAAGGAGCTGGTGCACCAGTTTTTTGCCACCGGTATCAATGCCAATTATTCCACTGATGAGCAGATTGACAAGGTCTTTGTGCATTTTGTCAATTCCCTGCCTTCTGAATTTGCCAAGCCTGAGCGTATCACTTATTACGGGGCAGGTTGTGCAGGTGAGCAGAATGCCATGCGTATCGCCGCCGTTATCGCTAAGTATTTTTCCTCGGCATCTTTCAAGATTTATTCTGATTTGATGGAAGCCTGCCATGCCTTGTGCGGTAATCAACCTGGATTGGTGGCTATTCTGGGTACGGGCTCAAGCTCTTGCCTGTACGACGGTAACCAAATTGTGAAACGCGCGCCATCATTGGGATATTTGATAGGCGACGAAGGTAGCGGCACACACTTGGGAAAGAAATTGGTGACTTGCTACATGATGGAGAAATTGCCGATGTATCTGTTGGATGAAATCGAGAAAACCTTTGATATCAACCCTCCTAAGGTGATTCAAAGAATTTATCGCAAAGCCAGTCCAAATAAGTTTTTCTCATCATTTGCCCCCTTTATCCAGAAATATGTGAACGATCCGGTAATCAAAAGTTTATGCAAAGAGGCTTTCGCTGAGTTTTTTGATAACCAAATAGGCTATTACGACAAAATGACTTACGAATCGGTGAGTCTGATGGGTTCGGTGGCATTCCATTTCAAAGAAATCATTGAGGAGGTGGCGGCAGAAAAGAATATCAGTTTAGGAACTATCATCGGCTCTCCGATGCCGAAGCTGATAGAGTATCATACACAATATGTTTAGCTGTTTAATCGTTTATTTGTTGATTCGTTTACAATCAATTGCACTCTAAGAAACTTCAACTTTTCAACAGTTCAACAAATTACACTACCCTGGCCTTCGGCCACCCCTTCTTCAAGAAGGAGAATTAACATCCCAACAAATCAACAAATCAACACTTCAACAAAATGATAATCAATAGTCAGAACGAATTGGCAACAGTGGCGGCGGATTTGCTGCAAAAACATGCGGAGGAGCGTGTGTTCGGTTTCTATGGCGAAATGGGAGCGGGCAAGACCACGCTGATCAAGGAGATTTGCCGGCAGCTGGGGGTGACGGCTACTACCTCAAGTCCTACTTTCGCCATTGTGAACGAGTATTTCACGGCAGAAGGAGAGCTGGTTTATCATTTCGATTTCTATAGAATCAACTCGATTGATGAGGCGGTGAAAATCGGTTTCGACGACTATCTTTACAGCGGCAATTATTGTTTTATCGAATGGACGGAAAAGGTTGAGGAAATGTTGACGGAAGAGGATTATGTGCGGGTGGATATCAAGGTTTTGGAAGACGGTAAGCGTGAATTTAAATATTAAGAGACATGGATTTGGTGATGCATTATGTACCGGGGGCGGAAACGCAGGCACAGACGATAGATTTCGGACTGCTGGAACAACCTGTGACGCTGGGCTTGGTCAAGGGCGACCGGCCGATTCCCGATGTTGTGCTGTTTACGCCCGAGCTGGTGGGAAAGTTGGTGGAGCAGGGAGTGAAAGTCTATGTACAGCGCGATTATGCTGCCCATACCAGTTTCACTAATATGGATTATGCTGATGCTGGTGCCGAGCTTATCGATGATTTCTTTCCTTTAGTGGAGGTGTCGAAGGTGCTGGTAAAATTTTCCCCGTTTACCGAGCAGGAGTTGGAATTGATTAGAGATGGTCAGATTTTAGTTTCAAGACTGATATATAATGAATTGAATCATAGATATATACAACTTCTTCAGCAGAAACAGGCGTATGCGATAGCCATCAATCTGATTACTGGCAAGGATAACTGGAGTGAGTTGGACAATATCCTGATGTCTTCTGCAGATGCGGAGATTATGAACAAACGCCTGGGTATGTTTATCACGCCTTTAGTTGAGGCCTTGTTGTACTCCAAGAATTTCCGTGTGGTGGTGCAGACCAATCCCGCCTTGTTACAGAGTGTTTTCTGCTTCAAGGGCATCCTGTGCAACCGCCTGATTGCCGAGCACCTCGACATGATGTGGAAAGACATCCTGTCGCTGTGTTTTGACTTGAATTAAAGTTTACGGAAAATCATTCGGTGAAAAGTGGGAAAATCATCGTAATTTTTTTTCAAATACGATGAAAATCATATTTTTGTATAAAAAAAATCACTATCTTTGCACCGCTTTTTCTGAAAAACAATATCTTTTTTACATAATAACCTAAAACACAATTTTTTATGAAAAAGAATGTAATTATCATTGGTGCTGCAGGTAGAGATTTCCACAACTTCAACACCTATTTCCGTGGTAACAAAGATTACAATGTTGTAGCTTTTACCGCTGAACAAATTCCTGGTATCGACGACCGTTTGTATCCGAAGGAATTGGCTGGAGAAGATCTCTATCCGAAGGGAATCCGCATTTATCCCGAATCAAAATTGCCCGAACTGATTAAGAAATTCAACGTTGACGAATGCGTTTTCGCTTACAGTGACAAGCCCTATTCATACGTTATGGGTATCAGCGCCATCGTTAATGCTGCTGGCGCAAACTTTGTTTTGATGGGACCCAAGGACACCATGGTAAAATCCTCAAAACCCGTTATCGCTGTTGGTGCTACCCGTACAGGTTGCGGTAAATCACAGACTTCACGCCGTATCATTGAATATTTGGTAGGTATGGGTCTTAAAGTTGTTGCCGTTCGTCACCCTATGCCCTATGATCCTGATTTGAACAAACAGGCTATCCAGCGTTTTGCAGAAGTTGCTGACCTGAAAAAGCAAAACTGCACCATCGAAGAGATGGAAGAATACGAACCCCACGTGGTGACCAAGAGAAACGTTATCTACGCTGGCGTTGACTATGAAGCTATCCTCAAGGGTGGTATGACCAAAGATCCTCAGACTGGCAAGTGGGTTAAAATGGCCGGCGCTGAAAACGATCCCGATGGTTGCGACATCGTGCTGTGGGATGGTGGTAACAACGACTTCCCCTTCTACGAACCCGACTTGTTCATCGGCGTTGCTGACCCATTGCGTCCCGGTGCAGAAGTTAGCTACTATCCTGGTGAAGTAGTTGCCCGTATGGCCGACGTTATCGTCATCAACAAAATCGACTCCGCTTCATTGGAGAACATCAACAAAGTTAGAGCTAACTTGGCTCGCATCAACCCGAAAGCTAAAATCATCGACGGCGCTTCTATCCTGACCGTTGACAAGCCCGAATTGCTGAAAGGCAAGAGAGTTCTCGTTATCGAAGATGGTCCTACATTGACCCACGGTGAAATGAAGATTGGTGCCGGTACTGTTGCCGCTATGAAATACGGTGCTGCCGAACTGATCGACCCAAGACCTTACACTGTTGGTGAATTGACCACCACATTCGAAAGATACCCCAACATCGGTATTTTGCTCCCGGCAATGGGTTATGGTGAAAAACAGATGAGAGACCTCGAGAAGACCATCGCCAAGACTCCATGCGATGCAGTAGTTATCGGTACTCCTATCGATCTGCAGCGCTTCATCAAGATCAAACAGCCTTGCGTGAGAGTTGGTTATGAACTCCAGGAAATCGGTACTCCTACTTTGAAAGAAGTTTTGGATGAGTTCGTAAAGAAACACCACCTCCTCGACAAGAAGGCTCCTGCTAAGAAAGCTGCTGCTAAACCGGCTGCTAAGAAAGCTCCCGCTAAAAAAGCAACTGCTAAGAAGAAATAGTCATTCTTAAGCATATTGAAAAAAGAGGCTGTCATTCGATAGCCTCTTTTTTTTTATAGACATTTTCTCCGCACATTCATCAATGGACTAATTTTGCCCTACATTTGATCGTTGCCAATGTATGCAGGCCGTAGGCCTGCTGGGCTCGGTAGTCCAGGGCAAGGTGCGAGGTACGAGCACCATCACCCTGGGGAAGAAGGTTGCACATCATCACCGAATCCCGTCAAGGATTCCATGTCAATAGCAATGGAAATAATCATACATTATAGTCGCGGCGCGGGTGTAGATTGCACCGGAGCGGAGAATAAGACCGCCGCGAAAGTCAAGGGCTGGAGCAGCGGGAAAATTGTAATGTGTTTGCCTTGTGAATTGGCGAGATTACAATTCGAGTTTGAATGTTTTATAAATCATCCATAGCGGCGTTGCGCACCTTTTCTGAGTTGGCCCTGTCGTAGTAAGAAAGGCGAACCATGGCAGTATTGTATTTGGTGCCAGCCATAAATGTATTCGTTCTCGTCTATGTTCCACCAATTCCATAGCAAGGTCCATAGTGTAAACGTGTGTCTTACGGTCTCCAAACACAATTACGCAGTAGTTTTCTCTCCTTGCTTAAACAAGTAACAAGTTTTACTGAGAACCCACATTGCGAGCCAAAGTGCGCACACTCCACATTTCGCGCGATGCTTCCTGCACATACCAATAGCGGGCATCATCACTGACAACGGAAAGCAATGTGCGATAATGTGTCCATGTGAGATTTGGCACTCGCGAGTGCCAAATCTCCAAATCTTTGAAACACAGATAAAACTGGCGATAATCGCGAAGGTTGCGAGGTGAGTATCCCTTGGGATAGATAGCAGATAATTCTTTTGACAGAAAATTGAAAAATATTACTTCGCCACGATGATCCGTTGGCCTTCGCGGATGAGGTCGGATTTAAGTTTGTTCCACTTTTTCAGGTTCGCCACCGTGGTGTGATACTTGCGGGCAATGCTGGATAAGGTCTCGCCTTTCTTGATTTTGTGGTATTTGATGGCGGATTGCTGAGGTACGGGAGCGGGCTTCTGGGGTGCGGCTGGCGTGACCTGTGAATTGCCAGGCGTGACTTGGGTTGTGCCAGCTGTGGTCGTGGAAAGTGACGGAATGGGTGGAATGGTGTCCGAAATCACCGTGTCAGAGGGCAGAACGGTAAGGCTTCCACCGATGCCATCGCAGCTGATGATGCGGCGGGCCCCTTTGTAACGGGTGGCATAGTTGGGACTGATGGAGTTGTCCACCCGGACATTGGTCTTATAAGTGGAGGAGTGGATAAAGCGGAAATTGTGGTTGCCATCGATATTGGTCTCTATCACAATGCCCACATGGCCGATTTCCAGTTTGCCGCGGCTGAAAAACACCAAATCGCCAGGCTGAAGGTCCTCTTTCTTTACTTTCTGTCCCACTAAGAACATGTCGCGCGAGCTGCGAGGCAGCTTGATGCCGTACTGACCGAAACAGTAATAGACGAAGCCGGAGCAGTCGAAGTGGTTGGGACCGGCGGCCCCGTATTTGTAAGTGGCGATGGGCTTTTTGGCAAAGGCCAGCTGGATGATGGAGTCGATGGTAGGGCAGGTGATGGCCGCTTCGAAATTGGCGGAAACAGTATCCTCTGCGAAGTTGTCCTCCTGGGCGTTGAGAGTGATAATGGTAAAAAACACTGCCAGAGTGAAAAGTATTCTTTTGAGCATTATTTTCTTTTTTGAGGCTACAAAGGTACGGAAAATTCCTGAAATAAACGTAAATCAACTGTTTTTATTGCGGAGACGGAGTACGCTCCATCTCATGGAAAATAGGATGTTTTTCATCCGAAAAGTACATTTGTTTTGTCAAAAAATGCCTTTATTCTTCCGAAAAATGGAGTAATATGTTTCATAAAAAAAGTGAAATCAAAACGGAGTTTTGTGTATAATTCTGATAATCAAATGTTTAATTGATAAAGTAAAATATCTCTGAAAAGGTTGGTTTTTCAAAAAAAATTGTACTTTTGCAAAACAATAGTGCGGGGTAGAGCAGTGGTAGCTCGTCGGGCTCATAACCCGGAGGTCGCAGGTTCGAGTCCTGCCCCCGCTACCTAGAGGTGCAAAAATATTTGAAGAATGTTTTTGCACTTTTTTTATTTTATCACACTATTGTGTCGGAAATGAGCTTGAAAAATAACACTAATTCATCCCGTAAATGGATCGGCCACCTGGCTGCGTTAGCGGTGTATATCATTTTTGGTATCAACCCTAATTGTTCCAAAGCCATTATTCCGGAGTATATCCATCCGGAAGTGTTTACGGAAGTGCGTATGCTGTTCGGGGCAGCGGGTTTCTGGCTGCTGTCATTGTTTTTCAAGCGCGAGAAGGTGGAGAAAAAAGATATGGGACTGTTTGTCTTCGGCGCTGTTGTGCTGGCGGGTACCCTGGTCGCTTTTGCCGAGGCTTTCCGCTATACCTCGCCCAGTTATGTGTCGCTGATCTCTGCCACCAGTCCGCTGGTGGTGATGATTCTGGCTGCCATTTTCCTGAAGGAACCTATTTCCATACGGAAATCCGCCGGTGTGTTTGTGGGTATCTGCGGTGCTCTGATGATTGTGCTTTTCTCGTGGAAAATCGATGCGAATGCCCATCCGCTGGGCCTGCTTCTGTGTTTTGTCAATATCCTGTTTTATGCTGCCTATCTGCTGATTACACGCAGTGTTTCCAAGAAATACAGTCCCGTAACCATGATGAAGTGGATGTTTTTGTACGGCAGCATTATCTGCGCGCCGCTGGCCATATACCACCTCTCACAAGAGACTTGCCCGATGTTGTATCATGCTGTTCCTGTCTCCGCTTGGCTCAATTTGCTGACCATTTTAATCTTTGCCACAGTGGTGTCCTACTTCCTGTTGCCATTGTCGTTGAAAGTGCTGCGGCCTACCACGGTCAGCATGTACAGCAATTTGCAGCCTGTGGTGACTGCCTGTGTGGCCATTGCCTTGGGTCAGGATATCTTTACTTGGAACAAGCCCGTGGCTTTGGTGCTGATATTGATAGGTGTATATCTTGTGACCACCAGCCGGGCAAAGGATGATGCGCCTATTCTTGATGAGAAAACTATTTCTTGACGATGTCGGAAATCTTGTAGGTGGTCACGGTGCCGTTGAACTCCTCGAACACTAATTCCACCGGTATGTTGTCGGATTTGCGATAGGTGATGACAATTTTGGAATAGCCGCGCGGTGCAGTTTTTTTAGCGCTCAACGTCACTACTTTGTTGGCACCCTTCTCAGCGACGGAGGTCTCGGCGTCATTGTCGGTGGCCGCCTGTTTCCATTGGCAGTTGACGCAGTTCATCAAGGTGTTGCGGAAGGTGCGCATGGCAGTGTTCTTTTCGGTGTCCACCACCGATTTCTTGCCACGGAGGTTTGTGCTGACGGTTTTGCCGTCGATGATGAAATAGTCGCCGGCAGGCTTGGTATAGCGAAGCTCCATCTTGTCGGCGGAGAAGAGTTTAAGCTTGCCCTCAGCCTCGATGGTTTTGCCAGAGGCTTTGATGAATTTGGATTCGGTGAAATGGGCCTCCACCTTCTGGGCGGAAGCGGTTAATGCCAGCATGGCAATGACGAGGGTCAGTATTTTCTTCATATTCGAATATTTTTTCTTGTATTAAAAAGTCGGCAAAAATACAATTTTTATCTTTCCACTCGGCGTTTCATGTACGGCCATTTCATCAGCCAGCGGAATAACAGCGGTTGCAGGGTATAGGTGATCAGGATGGTGGAAATCATGCCAATCAACGCACAATTGCCAATGGAAACAATGGTTGGGTGTTTGGCGAATAACATTGCACCCATCACGACAATCAACACGAAAGCGGAGAAGAAAATGGCATCCTTGTGGTACTCTAACAACCGGCTCTCCTCCTGACGCTGCGCCTCAATCAGGCCTTTCATGACGAAAATGCTATAATCCACACCAATACCGAAGATGAATGTGGATATCACGATGTTGATCATGTTGAATGACAGTCCGAGGATGGCCATCCAGCCTTGCACCACATACCAGCTCAGAAACATTGGCATGAAGGCGAGCAACGAGATGAAAATGTCCCGGAATGAGAACAATAGTACCACAAACACAAAGATGGAAGAGATGAGCAATGCCATGTTGAAGTCCTTGTGGATCAGGGAGATCAAACCTCCTGTGTAGTACATGGGATCCACCACTACGGCGTGCGGTTTGGCGGCGACTATGTCATCGACGGCCTTCAATTTTTCTTTGGACAGCTGCGGAGCATGGAAAATCAGGTACTTGCCGTCGGTTTCCTCAATGAAGTTGCAGAGCAAGCCGTCAGGGATGATACCCGATTCGTACAGGTTGCCTGGTTCGTATTCCGCTTCGATCATGGCCTGGAACGGCACGAAGATGTCGGGGGAAAGGTCGTTTCTCACCGCCGCGGTCTTTACGGCTTTCATTGCCTGCGCCACCTTTTCCGGGGTCCAGTAACGCTGCCAGGCGGCTATGCGACGCTCTTGTTCCGCTTGCGATTGGAACAGCAGCGATGCTACCGGGGTGTAGGAGAACAATTCACCGGCACTGCGTAACGAATCCAGTGTGCTGGAAAGCGCCATGTTGGCATCCAGTGCTTCGTCCAAATCGGCTGCGGTGATGGCGTAATACCGCTGCATACCGCCTTGGTTGTTTTTCGCCTCATATAAATCCCGGGATTTCTGGAAATCCTCGCTCTCGTAACCGATATGCTTCAGGTCATTGTCAAATTGTACCTTGCCGGAAAAGATGAATCCGATCACAACAATGATACACAATGCTATGATAATGATGGGCTTACGGTCGTACGGATAGTTGTTGATCTTGTTGATGAGCTTGAACGCCTTCTTGCTGTGCTTGGCGTCCTTCACGTTCAGGAAATGGGGCAGGAAGACCAGTGCGAAGAAAGTGCTGCCAAGGAGCGCGAAGGTGGCGAACAAGCCGAAATCCTTCAGCAGCTCACTGTCGGTGAACATCAGGCCGAGGAATGCACCGATGGTGGTGAGGCAACCGAGACACACGGGGATGGCCTCATCCTTCAGCATCTGTTCCACGTCGCCTACAAATCGCTGATGTACAATTATATGCAGGCAATAGCTGAGTGCGACACCCAAAATCACAGAACCCACGCCCAACGCCATCAGTGACATGCCGCCCTTGATCCAGTACATGCAGGCCAGTGCAAAGACAGTGCCGTAAAGAATCGGCAATACATTCTGCCAGATAATGTTGTAGCTTTTGAAACTGAGGCATAAGTAGAGGAGTATCAGCACAAAAGAGATGCCGATGGTGACAGCGATGTCCCGTTTCATGGTGCTGGCGTTGTTAGCGGACTCCACCACTGCGCCATGCATCAGTACTTCCACTTCCGGGTGTGCTTTGTTGAATTGCAGGATGCATTCACGGAGATGGTTGATCAGTTTTCCGCCCTCCTGTGAGTTAAAGGTTTGGAAATCTGGGGCAATGAAAATCAATGCCACGGTGCTGTCAGGGCAGAAGAGGTGCCCGTCGATGAGGGTGAACCCCATGCCGCCAGAGATGTCGGGCATCAGGCATTCACGCAGCCCTAAGGGGTCGGTGGAAACCAGTTCCGAGGCCATGCCAGTCTCGTCGTTCATGACCAGTTCGTAGTTGCGGGCCATGGTTTCGTCGGCGTGGGCGATAGCGGAATCGAAGCGGTCGTATATTGTCGTGTCCACGAACGATGGCACATGCGTCATGGCGTAGTCGAGCGCGTTGAGTGCCATGTCGGATTCCAGACGGTAGAGCGTGTTGGCAATGCCTTCGTCGTTGGTGAGGATGGAGTCCATCAGCTCATCGACATAGCCGACCATCACCTCTGGTGCAGCTCCCGTCATCTGCATGAAGAGTTTGTCTTTGACTTTCACATTCCCGAACACCAGGTCGCATTCCGATTTGTCGGATTTCGGCAGCAGTTTCATCAAGTCCTCCTCGAAATGCGCTTTCGCCGCGAAAAAGGCAAAAACGACACTGCTTGCAATCATAAGTGCGTATAAAAGGAATTTGTGCTGTGTAAAAAAGCGGTAAATCTTCACAAAAAACATATCGAATCTTTATAATTTATACACAAAAAGACCTGCCATTTTAGCGGCGGCAAAAGTACGTAAATTTTGCGTATCTTTTTTTTCTTTTTTGGGATGCAATGAATCGTGTCCCTGCAAAAATTTATTCGAATGTGTGTGATTCGAGGATTTTATGTATCTTTGTCATTCGGCAAATTGATTGATTTGATGCGATTTATAAATGTTAAAAAAACTGAAAATCAAAAAAATATGGAAATATTCATGCCGATTTGTTTTTTTGATTATGCATAATTTGTTGGTAAAGTTTGCTAAAAATTACTACTAAACATGAAAAATCACCTTCTACAAAACAAATGTGCGCAATACCGGGCACCGCAAATTGCAAAAGCAAATGGAATATACCCCTATTATAAAGAAATCGAGTCGGAACAGAGCACAGTGGTGAAGATCGACGGCAAAGATGTGCTGATGTTCAGCTCGAACAGCTATTTGGGCCTTTCCAATGACCCGCGGCTGAAAGAGGCTGCCAAGGCTGCCATCGACAAATATGGCACAAGCTGCTCAGGTTCCCGTTTTCTCAATGGTACGCTCGACATTCACGTGGAGTTAGAAGACAAACTCGCCCGATTGGTGGGCAAAGACGGGGCATTGTGTTTCAGCACAGGCTTCCAGGTCAATCTCGGCGTGGTCTCCGCCTTATGCGGCCGCAACGATTACTTGTTGCTCGACAGGCTCAACCATGCCTCCATCATCGAAGGCAGTCGCTTGGCGTTCGGCAAGTCGTTGAAATACGCCCACAATGACATGGAGAGCTTGGAAAAGTGCTTGCAACAATGCGAACCGGAATCCGTCAAGCTGATTGTGGCCGACGGGGTTTTCTCCATGGAGGGCGATATTGTCTCACTGCCCGAAATGGTGGCGTTGGCGGAGAAGTACGATGCGGAAATCATGCTCGACGATGCCCATTCCCTTGGCGTTTTGGGACATCAGGGAAGGGGTACGGCCGATCATTTCGGCCTGACCGACAAGGTCGATCTCATCATGGGCACTTTTTCGAAGTCGTTCGGCTCGTTGGGTGGCTTCATTGCCTCCGATGCTGATACCATCAACTATTTGAAACACAATGCTCGTTCGTTGATTTTCAGTGCCAGTATGCCGCCGTCCAATGTAGCTGCCGTCAGCCGGGCTATCGACATTATGCTCGACGAACCGGAACGCATCCAGCACCTGTGGGATGTGAGCAACTACGCTCGCAAGCAGTTTCAGGAGCGCGGTTTTGACACCGGCCGCAGCGAAACACCCATCATCCCGCTCTTCGTACGGAATTCGGAAAAGGCCTTCTGGCTTTGCTCCCGCTTATTGGAGGATGGCGTTTTTGTCACACCGGTTATCGCCCCTGCGGTACCCGAAGACGACGTGCTGATCCGTTTCGCCCTGATGGCAACGCACACCTATGAACAGGTGGATGAGGCTATCGATAAAATCACCAAAGCGTTCAAAAGCGCGAAAATCTTGTAGTTATGGTTATTTTGATCACTGGCATCTCTTCTGGTTTTGGCATGGAAACTGCCCGGCTGCTTTCGCAGGAGGGACATATCGTTTATGGTACAGTGCGCCGTGACGTGGAGCCATTGCCAGGAGTACATTATCTGAAGGTGGATGTCCGCCATCGTGAGGCTGTGCAAAATGCTGTACAACAGATGGTTAAGCAAGAAGGTCGCATCGATGTACTGATCAATAACGCCGGCATGGGTATTGGTGGTCCGGTAGAGTTTGCTACCGAAGAGGAAATCCGGGAACAGATGGACGCCAACTTCATGGGTTTGGTGCATTTCGTGACTGCCGTGCTGCCCATCATGCGTAAGCAGGGGAAAGGCAAAATCGTGGCATTGAGCTCTATCGGTGGCGTGATGGGACTGCCATTCCAAGGTTTCTATTCCGCCAGCAAGTTTGCCATTGAGGGCTATTGCGAGGCGTTGCGGCTTGAGGTCCAACAGTTTGGAATCCAGGTGGTGGTGATGCGTCCAGGTGATTTCTCCACGGGCTTCACGGCCAGCCGGAAAAAGACCGTCAATGCTGATGCAATGCAGGTTTATCGCAGCTATGCCGAATCGATGGGAAAGGTAGAGCACGATGAGACTGGTGGCCTGAAACCGCAGGTGTTAGCGCGAAAAATCAGCCAAATTATCCGGAAAAAGAACCCGCGGCATGGCTATGTAGTGGCCTCGCTTGAGCAACGCCTTTCGGTATTCCTCAAACGTGTCCTGCCTGTCCGCTGGTTTGCGAAAATCCTCGGTAATTATTACAAATTGTAGAGACGCAGCACGCTACATTTCTACAATAGAATCTGTGTCGTGTATTGCGAATAGAGACGCAGCTTGCTGCGTCTCTACAGTAGAAACCTATGCTCTGTGTTTCTATATGTGTCGTTTGTACGCTCTTCGGCGCATGAAGGGGTGGGTGGTGTATTCCCCGAATAACGATTGTACCTTGTAGTTTTCCTCCAACTGTGGGTTCATGATGATGGTGTTAATGCCTCGTTTGATGCAGTTCTCGTGAAGGTATTTGAACAGCAATACGGGAATGCCACATTGCTGGTATTCGGGCATTACGCCCATGATAAGCGCTTCCAATGTGTCGTTTTTCTTCAATGCCTTCAGGATGTTGATGAAACCGAAGGGGAAAAGACGTCCGTTGGATTTTTTCACTGCTTTGGATAGTGAGGGCACGCAGAAGAGAAAGCCGATGGGCTTGTCTTGGTCGTTGACGGCCACCGCCACGAAGTCCTTGTCCAAAATGGGAACGTAGGTTTTCAGATATGCGTCTATCTGCTTGTCTGTCAGTGGGGAGAATCCATGCAGGGGCGCGAATGCCTCGTTGTACATGTGGAAAATCTCCATACCGTAGCGTTTGCCCATGTCTTTCATGCTCTTGGGCTGTACCACATGCACGTTCGATCTCTCCTCGATCAGATGGGCGAACTGGAACATGGAAGGCAGCTCTGGACTTACGTCGAGGGTACGTTGGGTCCAATCGACCTCTTTGGTGAAGCCGAGCTTTTCTAACATGGGCCCGTAATAGGGAAAGTTGTAGAGGCAGGTGAATGGACTCAGATGCTCGAAGCCCTCCACCAACAGGCCTTCCTTGTCCATGTCGGTGAAGCCCCAGGGACCTCGTATGTCAGTGCGACCCCGTTGTCTGCCCCAGTCGGCCACGGTGTCAATCAACGCCTTTAAGACCACTTCGTCTTCGATGAAGTCCAACCAGCCGAAACGGACAATTTTCTGCTCGTCATCAGCTTTGTGGTTGATGATGGCGGCTACGCGGCCCACAATCTCGCCGTCGCGATAAGCTAAGAAGCAGTCGGCCTCGCAAAAATCGTAGGCACCGTTCTTTCCGGGATTGAAGGTGTCGTATTCGTCACCCTCCAATGCGGGTACCCAATTTGCACAATCTTTGTACAAATGAAGCGGAAAAGTCACAAACAGCTTCAGCTGTCTGCGACTTTCCACCTTGATAATGTCAATATTAATATTCATTTACAAAATTCAATAACCTGATTCAATAACCGTTAAATAGTAGCATGTGCGCTTATGTAGTCGATCACTTCACCTACGGTCTCGAACTTGGGAGTGCCTTCGAACTTGAATCCGAATTTGTTCTCAACGGCGAGGCTGAGGAGCAGGATGGTGAGGGAGTCGAGACCAACATCACGGACGAGTTGCGAATCTTCGGTCACGGAAGACAGATTCATGGAAGGTTTGATTAGAATCAGGATTTCTTTTAGTTCGTTCAGAATAGCTTCTCTTTTCATTGTTTTATTGATTACGTGATACTTTCAGAGCTCCGGTTCGTTTGAAGTCTTCTTTGCGCACGGTGATTTTACTGATTTGGTGCGTGCTTGGCAGTGTGGCATTGATCTTGCCGACAAGATCTTTGAAGTAGGCTTCCACTTTTTCCCAAGGTTCGTTGCCGAACTCGTCTATGCGTGGCAGGATTTCGATGGCAATCACCTTGCGGCCGTCCATTTCGTCCTCTTTCACGAGGCAATCGCGAAGCATGTTGTCCTTGTAGAACGGTTCCTCGATGCTTTCGGGGCTGATGTTCTCGCCATTGGAGAGGATGATGAGGTTTTTGATGCGGCCCACGATATACATGAAACCGTCTTCGTCGAAGCGAACGAGGTCTCCAGTCTTGACCCAGCCGTCGGGTGTGAGGGTCTCGGCGGTTTTTTCAGGATCGCCGTAGTAGCCGAGGAAAACGTTGTCGCCGCGGAACCACAGCTCGCCATCCACGACCTTGGCTTCCTGCTCCGGATAGAGTTTGCCGACAGATGTGGGTCTGGTTTTCACATCGATGTTGCCAGTGGTGAGGTTGGCGCCTTCTGTCATGCCGTAGCCGCCGAAGAGATGGATGCCTAATTCATCAAATTCGCCAATGAGTTTCGGGGGCACATTGGCCGCACCGGAGATGATGACTTGCAACTCGCCACCGAGGAAGGGCTTGCCGTACATCTTGACGAGTCCGAGAAGGATTTCGCAGATGCCGGGCACGGCTACCATCATGGTGGGTCTGATGACGGGCAGTTTGCCGATGGTGTCTTTGGTGTTGCCTGCGGAATACCAGGAAGCACCTTTGTAAAGTACTGATAAAGTGCTGAAAATCAAGCCAAAAACATGACTGAGGGGCAGAACGCAGGCATAGCGGTGGCAGCCGAGCTGGTGCCCCGGAGCGTAGAGGCCGTTGAGTGCGCCGCGCATCAGGGCACGGTGGGGAAGAATGGCACCTTTGGGTGCACCGGTAGTGCCGCCCGTGAAGAAAATGGCGGCGGGATCATTCTTGTCAACAGTGGCAACCGGAGCGGTGTGGTCGGCAAGTTCCGTGATGGCGATGACCTTGCACGGAGCATCTTTCACGGTTTCGATGAAAGCATTGCCAGCGACCAAAACCTTTACGCCGAACTTCATGCAGCAACCGACGATGGCTTGGGCGGGAAGCATGGAGGGCAAATTGATGGCAATGTAGCCCGCTGAAGTAACCGCAAGGAACATCTCCACCGCATCTGTCGTGGAGTTGTCAAGTATGGCGACTTTGTCGCCTTTTTGCAAACCAAAGCTGTTGAGCAGGGCGCGTCTGCGGGCAACCCGATCACATACTTGGCTGTATGTATATGTGTTCACCGTGTCAGAAAGACATGGGAGGTTTGACCATTTCTGTTCAATCCAAGTTACAAATTCTGGTAGTGTGGGAATGTACTTTACCTGCGCGAGCTCCTCGGCAGGAAGCATTGACGGGAAATAATTGTTCTCTTGCATACTTTTTTTGTTTAGTCAAATTTTCAAGGTGCAAAAATACGCAAAATCTTAATATATGTTAATTTTCTAAATTTTATGTATAAGATAATGATAATAAGCTAAATGGATAAATAAGGCGTGAAATTATCGCAAACGTGCCTATTATTTTATCATCTGGTTTGTCTATTTTTCTTAGCAATAATGCGAAAAATCGTTATATGCGATATTACCACTCTCTTTTTTGGTAGTGGAGCATGATATTAGAGCCATTGGGTCTGCATGAGGGGAGTGTATCATGGTTATAGATGGAGAGTGGAGGTGGACATTTTTCCTCTTTTTTTTAAAAAAAAATCAGCGGATTAATCCGCTGATTTTTTACTTTAGTAAGTCTTTTGGGCGACAGGTCGGATTCGAACCGACGACCCACGGAACCACAATCCGGTACTCTAACCAACTGAGCTACAATCGCCATGTTTGAGAGTGCAAAAATACAAAAAAAATCACTATCCAGCTTCGATTTTTGTATTTTTTCTGTTTTAAATATGTAAAATATTGATTTTTAATGATTTATAAGAATGTTTTGACATTCCTCAAAGCTTAATGCTCCCATCAGGCGTATCTTTTTCTCCTTGAAATGGGGAATTCCCTTGAAATAATTGGCATAGTGTTTGCGCATTTCCAGAATGCCGCTGCGCTCGCCTTTCCATTCCATTTCCAACTTTAGGTGTTGCAGACAAAGCTTCACCCGTTCATCGTAATCGGGTGGGGTAGTCTCTTTTCCTTGCAGGTAGTTTTTGATCTGCTGGAATATCCATGGGTTGCCAATGGCGGCGCGGCCCACCATGATGGCGTCCACCCCGTAGCGTCGCTTGTATTCCACTGCTTTTTCGGCATGGTCAATGTCTCCGTTGCCGATTACGGGAATATGCATTCTCGGGTTGTTTTTCACCGCTCCGATCAGGGTCCAGTCGGCGGTGCCGCCATACATTTGCGAGCGGGTGCGTCCGTGGATGGTGATGGCACTGATGCCCACATCCTGCAACATCTCGGCGGCTTCCACAATGGGCTTGTCGCTTTCCTCCCAGCCCAAGCGTGTCTTGACTGTCACGGGCAGCTTCACCGCATCCACTACCGCCTTGGTAAGGCGCACCATCTTGGGAATGTCTTTCAAAATGGCCGATCCTGCGCCTTTGGTCACCACTTTTTTTACAGGACAGCCCCAGTTGATGTCGATAAAGTCCGGTGAGGAACTTTCGGCTATTCTGGCCGCTGCTATCAGCGAGTCCTCGTCATGCCCGAAAATCTGTATGCCAAAGGGTCTTTCCCCTTCTTCGAAGTGCATTTTCTTGATGCTTTTCTCCACTTCCCGCGATAGGGCGTCAGATGAGATGAACTCAGAAATCAGTATGTCCGCACCAAATTCCTTGCATATATGGCGAAATGGCGGGTCTGTCACCTCTTCCATTGGTGCTAAATAGACTGGAAAATCGTATTTGCTGAGTATCTCTTGAATGGGGTTCATCTTTCCTAATTGGCTTCAATCGGGCAAATGTACATAAAATTCTTGAATTACACAATGATTCTATCCGCTTTTTTCGTAAGTTTGCTGTAGAAACTTCAAACTAATTCAAACTCATTAATACAATGGAAGATATACTTACAGATGAAGTTCTTCTTCGTTATGTGGTAGTGGACGATAATGAGTCGGTTTACAAGTTTATAAATTGTACCTTGCAGGATTATGGCTGGATTCACTTTGAGCGGAATTTCTCTTGTCTTTCAGATGCGATATGTTTCCTGAAGAAAAATAGGGTGGATGTGGTGTTTCTGGAGTTCGTTTTGCCGGATTTGATGGGGCTTGAAATTTTTGAACAACTGAAGGAATTACCGTATGTTGTGATGTTGACAGGATGTATGAAGAAATATGCTGAAAGTATTTGCCATCATATTGACAAGGGCATCTCGGCATTTTTAGACAAACCGATAGACTCGGAATTGCTCGTTAAGCTGATGGAGAATTTCAGGAGGAAAAAACTGAAATCAGTCTAAGAATGAAAAAATGGAACTTTCAAACTGCTGACGGGCGTAGTCGGCACTTATGCTGATCTTCTTCTTGGTGGAAGAGGGAAATTCATACATGGCGTTGGTCATGATCTTCTCGATGATGGAACGGAGTCCACGGGCTCCTAATTTCAGTTCCACCGCTTTGTTAACGATGTAGTCCAAACTGTCATCATCAAAAGTGAGGGTGATGCCATCCAGCTTGAACAGTTGCTCGTATTGCTTGACCAAGGCGTTTTTCGGCTCCACCAGAATCCGTCGCAGGGCGTTGGCATCCAGGGCGTTCATATAGGTGATGACAGGAAATCTGCCGCACAGCTCCGGAATCAGTCCGAAGGACTTGAGATCATGGGCGGAGATATACTGCATCATGTTCTTCTTGTCGATATCGTGCTTTTTCTTATTGTAACCGATGACATTGGTGTTCATGCGTTCGGCGATAATCTTGTCGATGCTGTTGAAGGCACCACTGCCGACAAACAAGATGTTTTTGGTGTTGATCTCGATGAATTTTTGTTCAGGATGTTTTCTTCCGCCCTGTGGGGGAACATTAACTATTGAACCTTCCAGCAGTTTCAGCAGCGATTGTTGTACACCCTCACCCGACACGTCGCGGGTGATGGAGGGATTGTCGGCACCTTTGCGGGCTATCTTGTCAATTTCATCAATGAAGACAATGCCACGCTCGGCACGGGCCACATCGTAATCCGCCGCCTGCAGCAAACGGGTCAGGATGCTCTCAACATCTTCTCCCACATAGCCGGCTTCCGTGAAAACTGTGGCATCGGCAATGCAGAAAGGTACATCCAATAGTTTGGCTATAGTTCTGGCAATCAGTGTTTTGCCTGTTCCTGTCTCACCCACTAAGATGATGTTGGATTTTTCTATATCCACATCATCCTGCTGGTCGTATAAAATACGTTTGTAATGGTTGTAAACCGCTACGGAAATAACCTTTTTGGCCTCATCCTGCCCAATGACGTACTCGTCAAGCTTCTCTTTGATTTGCTTGGGTTTGAGAAGCTTGATTTTGACGTTCTCTTTATGTTTCTGGTCTTCCTCGGTTTTGATGTCGCGAAAGACTTCGTTCACTGCCTGGATACAATTCTCACAGATAGCGCCATTCACGCCGTGAATCAGCACTTTGTTGTAAGGGATATGTTGTCCACAGAAACTACAATATTCTTCTGGAGATTTACTTTTTGCCATTGGCCATTCTGTCGTTTTTCAGCACTTCGTCAATCATACCGTATTCCTTGGCCTCGGCGGCGGTCATCCAATAGTCGCGGTCGCTGTCTTTCCATACCTGCTCGTATTCTTTGCCGGAGTGAAATGCGATGATTTCGTACAGTTCTTTCTTCAGTTTCTGAATCTCGCGGGCTTCAATCTCGATGTCGGAAGCCTGTCCTTGCGCGCCACCCATGGGTTGGTGAATCATAATACGGGAGTGGGGCAGGGCATAGCGTTTGCCCTTGGCACCGGCGCACATCAGCACAGCGGCCATCGAAGCGGCCATGCCTGTGCAAATGGTCGAAATTTCAGGTTTCAAGTATTGCATGGTGTCGTAAATGCCTAAACCTGCATATACACTGCCGCCAGGACTGTTCAGGTAAATCTGGATGTCGCGTTCTGAATCCTGTGATTCCAAAAACAAAAGCTGGGCCTGGATGATGTTGGCCACATCGTCGTAAATGGGCACACCCAAGAAGATAATTCTGTCCTTCATCAAACGGGAGAAGACATCTAACTGGGTGATGTTCATCGGGCGCTCCTCAATGATGTAGGGAGTGATGTAATCATTCACTACAGAGGAATACTGTTCTAAGCGCAAGCTGCTTATACCTCTGTGTTTGACGGCGTATTTCTGAAATTCGTTCATGCTTTATTCTTCTTTTTTGGTGGATTTTCTGCTGGTCTTGGCTTTGGGTTTCTCTTCGCCTTCTGCTGTGGCTTCCGTTTTCTTGGCTCTGGTGGTCTTTGCTTTGGGTTTGGCTTCACCTTCTTCGCCTTCGGCTTTCTCAGCGGCTTTCTTCTTGGCGGGTGCTTTCTTCTTGGCGGCGGGTTTCTCTTCAGCTTCCTTGCCACTGGTGAAAGCTATGAAATCTTCATAACTGCCGCTCTTCTCCACGATGATGAAGTTTTTGCGGAGCACATCCATAATCTTGGCGTCATACAATTGGTCGTAAATGTTCTTCACGTCTTCTTTCTTTTTCAAAGCGTCATTTACCAAAGTGTCTAATCTGTCTTTGATATCTTCTTCTTTGAAGTTGCTGAAATAGTTGGTCATGAAGAAGTTACGTACGTATGCCTTAACGTCGTCTTGGGTTACATTGAGCTTGTTGTCCTTCACGATTTTGTTTTCGATCAGCTGCCATTTGAAAGATTTCTGATAGTCAGCGTATTTTTCCTCCAATTTTTCAGCGGTCATGTCTTTCTGAGTCAGAAGGATATAGCGTTTGATGAATTCGTCGGGGAAGGTGATGTTGACATTGTCCAACAGCACGCCGATAGCGTCGTTCATAAACTGGCGGTCGGTGTAGTCTTTCCATTGTCTCTCAATCTGCTCGGCGCAGGTTTTTTCCAGCTGTTCCTTTGTGGTGATGTTGCCGTCGGGATAAGCTTTCTTGAAGAAGTCCTCGTTCAGTTCGGCGGGAGTGATGCGGCCGATGCTGCTGATGGTGACATCATACTCATACTGATTGCCTTCTTCCAAGGGCTGGTCTGTGATTCTCAGCACTTTCAGCACGTTTTTCTCGTCCTCGAAAATCTGTCTCAAAGAAACGTGTACCACTTCGTTGACTTTCTTGCCGATGAATGCCTTGCGGCCTTGTTCGTTCAGCTCATTGGCGAAGAAAAAGCTGTCTTTGTCGTCAATTTTGGCTGAGATATAGTCGTCCTCGCCGATTTCTTCAGGAGAGGTGTATTCGCCATATCTGCGTTGCATCTGGTTGATCATGCTGTCGATTTCTTCTTGTGCGGCGGTGATTTTGAAGTTGGTCACCTGTTTGTTGAAGTCAATGTCGAACTGGGGTTGCAGAGCATACTCATATACAAAAACGAAATTGTCGGCGTTGTCGAAATCCACTTTTGATTTTTCCTCAACGGGAATGGGTTCGAGCATGATGTCGATCTTGTTGTCGCCAAGGTATTTGTATAATTCTTGTGACATCATGTTGTTGACCTCGTCGTAGATGGCGCTTTTTTCATACATCTTCTTGATCATGGCCATGGGGGCATTGCCTACTCTGAAACCAGGCACTTGGGCAGTACGACGGTATTTCTTTAAGGCGGCCTCTACCTTGCCAGCATAGTCTTCTTTCGTAATTTCAATCGTCAATTCTTGAACGTCTCCGTTTACTTTCTCGTTTTTAATGTTCATTATTATAAATCTTTAATATTAATATTACTCTTTAAAATTTTGGGGTGCAAAGATACGAAAAAATGTTGATTTGTTTACTTGATTTTCGATTTTCAGTTCAATTGTCATATTAGCATATTAAATTCTCCTCTCAAGCACGAGGTGCGAGACCCCCCTTGAGGGCGAAGCCCGAAACTCCCCTTGAGCGCAGCGAAACTCCCCGAGCGCACGAAGTGCATGTCTCCCCGTCTCAACATTTCCCTGCATCCAATGTTTCAATCTTCTCCCCGTCCTTCAAATGATAGGCCTGCAAGCCACAACGGCGGGCACCTTCAATGTGCTGGGGCGAGTCATCAATAAACAATGTTTCGGCAGGATTCAATTGCTGCTCTTGCATGATTTTTTGGAATCCTTCAGCTTTGGGCTTGCGGATGTGCAAGATGTGCGAGAAATAGGCTGCTTTGAAGATGGTGTCAAAAAAGTCAAATCCGTATTTTTGGTTCAGATGGGCAGTGAAACAATCGTAGTTGAATTGGTTGGTGTTGCTGAAAAGATACAGATTGTAATGTTCTTTCAGTTTCAGTAAAAAGTCAACCCTTGTTGACGGAACATCAATGAGAATGGCGTTCCAGGCTTCTTTTATCTGCTCATAGGTCAGCGGGACCTCAGACAAATGACGAATCTCGTCGCAAAACTCTTCCGAAGTTATCAGCCCTTCCTCATACTGGTCGATAAAGTCAGTTTGCTTGGCTTTGGAATATATCTCCATCAAATTGCCAGCTCCCATGCGCGCAAATGCCTCTGGAATGTTCTCATAGCGGATGTCGTAAATCACCCCACCCAAGTCGAAGATAATGTTCTTAATCATACGTTCGAATTGGAGGGTTTAAATTCTACATGTTACGAATACAGCGGACTGACATGCCGAATCTTTTATAATTTGTTGGAGAGAGTATTTGCTTAGAAAATGAATTGCCAAAAGAAATAGCTGGGCATTCAGTTGCGTTGTTTTCAGTTGTGCTCCAAAAAAACGCATCATAGCCAGGGCTAACGACAAATTGAGAGTGAAAACTGGCTGGCTGCATGGAGAAACCTGTGCTGTTGTTATTTTCCGGCATATTACCGATAGCACAATCGTCACTACTTGTTATCCATACTGTTTTGGAAGCCAAGGCTTTGGCGTATGTATCGTCACCGTTGCATTGATACTCACTTTTGCTGTTAACAAAAGTGATAAGTTGCTGCCATTCCGAATAACTTGGCACATGCCACCCCGTGGGACAAATGCCCTGTACTTCGCTAGGGGTATTGTCGTTAGCGGCAGCTCCGTGCATTACGGCTGGCCAATTATACAAATAGCCGTATATTGGCACGCTATCCGCTTCTGCAAAAGGCAAATAACGTAAAGGATCCGTATTACTCTCATCAAGGGGATTTGATGCGTACGTAATGTTCTCACCATTGGAATATTTGGTGCTGCGAATATTTTCAGCTGTCCAGCATTGGGTACCTAATTTTACGGTTTTGTACAGGTTGCCTTCGTAGTCTCTAGCTTTAGAAGTTCCGCATACAAAACTTCCTGCAGAAGCAATTTGCTCTTTCAGGCTGTCAATCCTTCTGTCATTGAGCTGTGCCAAACTGTCAATCAGGTGGTTGATGGCCTGCATGGTCGCACCAGCAGGGTTCAAATCATCGGCATAATCAGCTTGCAGTGCGAAAGGTAATGCGGTTATAGCTGTGGTACTGATAATATTCTTTCCGTCAACATTGACTGTGGCACTAACAGTGGCATTGCTCCAATCAATGTTTTTGAAACCAGTATTGTTACCAATGGTCAGTGATAGCAAGCCATTAGCATTGGTGGTGGTCGTCAGCCCTGTTTCTGTATAGGTTTCTGATCCGTAGGTTATGGTGATGTCAACAGTAACGTCTTTGTTGGTTATTAATCTGTTGTTGTCATCACGCACCACAGCCTGGTACATGATTTTATTGGTTTGTGCCATGGATGTCAAACATATAATGACCAGTGCGGCAAAGAGAATGATTTTTTTCATGTCAATTATTTTATCGTTTATATTATTTTTCAAAATTGAAGCGTATATTCTTTTAGTCATTGAGTTCGTTACCATCATCGTCGAACATTTGGTTCTTCACACAACGCACACTCACACCATTGTCGGCGCTAATGTCATCCAAAATGAATTTATTGCAACCGTACGTCAATGAGCATACCCAGCATTCGGAATAGCTGTGTTTCACGCTACTCCAGAAATACGTGATACCTAACATGTTTTCGTAACGACTGGCCGCATCAAAATAAAGTCCTGCGGGGAGTGCATAAAAGCCTGCACCAGCATCATTGCCAGGTATCAGCCACAAGGTGTTGGCCATGGCATCGTATGCGTCCACAGTGCTGAGACTTATTAAATTAGCGGAGTCTGGAATGTGCCAACCCGATGGGCAAATGCCGGTGACAAAGCCCCCATGGGTAGTCTTGGCTGGTGTTCCGTTTTTGTCATCAAGAAGATTCACTGCTGCATACCAATCATACAAGCGACCGTATGTGCTTAGATTAAAATTCGTATCAGCATGTTCCTCTGCATAATAAATCTTGTTGGGTATCGCTTTGCCATCAAAATTTGTGGTGGTCTTGAAATTACTTTTTGTCCAGCAATGTCTATCGGGCGCAGTACCCAGATAAACAGAGGAATATTCATTTCCATCAGCATCCTTGATGGTTCCACCGCATAGTTTTACAAAAAAATGACGGATACTGTCGCAATCATGTCCCACTGTTTTCAATTCATATTCGTTGGGACCACCATGGAGCTGATGCCATGCAGGGTCCGGAATCATCAATACATTGCGGGCATAATCGCTTACAATCTCCGTTGAGTCCAAAAACAAAGTGTCGTACAATTCATAGATGGGATATACCTCTAACAGTAAGGTGGTAAGACTATCGTAATTGTATTGACTGTTCCAATTGTAGTGTAGATTCTCATAAGCGGTTGAGTCGTATGTGCCGGCAGGGAAGACATTGATGGTCTTATCCTTGAATACGATGTCAGTACCATCGTAGCCTTGGAAAAAGCCGGAACTGTCTTTCACATGGGCAGGACTGACGGCAAGTGAGTCGTTCTGACAACTTGCCAGTACCATATCTACGCGAATCAATTGAGCATGCATCACTCCTTCACTCAAGGAGTATCCTTCTGCATTAGACGGTTGTCCGTAGAATGGCTGTCCAAATGTATAGCTGATGCTTCCATTGCCAGTGGAACTGGCTTCTTCGGAGGCAGAACTGAAACCATGTGCGAAATCAGTTTGTGCCCATGAAAGTGTAGCGAAAAACAAGAAACTTATGACAAATATTGTTTTTTTCATATCCTTATCTATGGCGGTTAAACTTTAAGACTTTTTGTGTGTGGATGAATCCTTAAATGTTAAGGAATGGAATTTTTCAATGTGTCAAGGACTTTACCATGATGTATCGCTACACTGTCAATTAAATGCCTTAAATCTATCATTGTCGGACTTGCCGAACTGACAGTATTGGCGATATTTGCATGCAGAACATGTGGTATTGCTGTTACTCCTGTTGTGCTTTCAATCGATTTGCCATTAAAAGACACTTTGGTTTTGATATTGGCTATACTCCAATCAATGGCATCGAAGCCTGTGTTATTGCCAATAGTCAATGAAAATAAACCATTGGCATTGGTGGTGGCTGTCAATCCTGTCTCCGTATATGTATTGGAACCATACGTTATGGTTACATCAACTGTTACATCTGTATTGGTTACAAGCCTGTTGTTGGCATCGCGAACCACAGCCTGATAACTGATTTTTTGAGTCTGGGCCATTGCGGTGAAAGCCATTAACGTTATTGCTAAAATAAATAAGATTTTTTTCATATTTATAGCTTTTTTGTGGGCGTTGATTAATATTTTATTGATTATCAACACTTTGTATTATTTTTTTTTATAGATGATATACTAGTGCAAAAATAAGAAAAATATTTAATTTTCAAACAACCAAGCCCAAAATAAATTTCTTAATCATGCGTTTAAATTAGCATACAAACATACGAAAAAATTTAGTACCTTTGCATCCTTAGACTTAATTCATAATTTAGAATTTAACACTAATCCCTAAAACCTAACCCCTGACCCCTGACCCCTAAAATTGGCACATTAACTAATTAGCACATTGAACATTTTTCCCTTGAGCATGTGGTGCGAACACCCCCAATTACTAACCCCTAATCACTAACCCCTAACCCCTAATACAATGGCTTTCAACTTAATCGATCGTCCCGAAAAACGGGAATTCAGATACAAACCTCGCTTCTACCAGCGCGAGGAAGACAAACCTATGGACAATTCCGGTGAGAATTACGATCCCGACAAGTTCGCAGAACGGCTTCACCGCAGTTGGTCGTCAAAACGGATGAGCCAGCAAGACCGCAACAAGTTTCCGCTCAAAACGGTTATATGGCTGATGTTCATTGTGGTAATACTCGTTTTTCTCTCTGTTAAATTCTTTGGTAAATAATGACGGATATAATTCATTTGCTACCCGATGCGGTAGCTAATCAGATTGCGGCAGGTGAGGTGATCCAACGGCCTGCTTCTGTTGTGAAAGAACTGCTTGAAAATGCGGTGGATGCTGGCGCTGACAATATCCAGCTGATTGTAAAAGATGCAGGTCGTACCCTGATTCAGGTGGTCGATAATGGCAAAGGCATGAGTTTCAACGATGCCCGTCTGTGTTTCGAACGTCATGCTACCTCCAAACTGACCACTGCTGACGATCTTTTCCATTTGACTACCAAGGGTTTCCGTGGCGAGGCCTTGGCTTCCATTGCCGCTATCGCCCATGTGGAATTGCGAACCAAAATGGCAGAGGATAGCACTGGTACACTGTTGCAAATAGAAGGCTCTGAAGTCAAGGAACATGCGCCGGTTGCCACAGCCGACGGGACTTCCATCTCGGTGAAAAATCTTTTTTTCAATGTGCCGGCCCGACGCAACTTCCTCAAGTCCGACAGTGTGGAGTTCGGCCATATCGAAGAGGAATTCAACAGGGTGGTGCTGACTCATCATGAATTGTCGTTTTCGCTTTACCATAACGGCAAACTGGTCATCCAACTTCAGCCTTCAAACCTGAAACAGCGGATTGTCAATGTTTTCGGCAATCATTTTCAAGACAAGCTATTCCCTGTTGAACAACAAACAGATTTCGTCAATATATCGGGCTTTATTGCTAAACCTGAAAATGCCAAAAAGAAAAAAAGTGAACAGTACATGTTCATCAACCGGCGGTATGTGCGTCATCCTTTGCTGAATTATGCCGTGGAAACCGCCTATTCAGAGTTGATACCAGAGGGTTATAAACCGGCCTATTTTATCAATCTTGAACTTGACCCTTCTACCATCGATATCAATATCAGTCCCACTAAGGTGGATGTGAAATTACAGGACGAGAGGTTGGTCTTCGGCTTTCTTAACTCTACTGTAAAAAAATCTCTGGGACAGATGTCCTTGACTCCGCAAATCGATTTTGACTATGAACCGGGAATGGATCTGTCGAATATGCCGAAAAATATGGAGTTGAAGGAACCCGCGGTGACGCATAACCCTAATTTCAATCCGTTCAACTCCCACCCTGCAAGTGGCGGCGGATACTCATCTTCTGGTAGCTCATACAACAGACCGTCAGCCCCTCATAATACCGATTTCGACACTTCCGGTTGGAGTGATTTTTTGCAGTCGCTGAAAACCGAAACCGAGACGATAAAACAGGAACAAACGGAAAACCTGACGTTGGATTTGCTGGAACGACAAAAAGAAGAACAGGGTGAAGTGAGTGTGGATGATGCTAAGTGTTTGGTAATCAATCAGAAATATATTGTCGCTAATATCGGTAATATCCTTTCTGTTATACATATCGCAAATGCCCGTGAGCGTATCTTATATGAAAAATACTTGACAGCAATCCAACAAAAACCGATAACGGTTCAGCAATCGCTGTTTCCTGAAACCATCACTTTGTCGCCCGCCAAGGCGGATTTGGCACGGGAACTGAAACCGCAATTGCTAAAGTTGGGCTACGATTTAGAATCCATTGATGGCACGCATTTTGCCGTGAATGGCACACCCAATGGGGATGATGGTGAGGATGTGCAACATGTGATAGAGCTGTTTTTGGAAGCTTATCATTCCAACATGTTTCTGCATCATGCCGAAAAAGACCAGAATTTGGCGATGAGCATGGCTAAACAGAAGAGCTCTTCTTTCAAGCCTATGGAAGCAAACTGTGAAATTGTTGATTTTTTGAGACAATTGTTTGACTGTCAGGTGTCTAATGTTAGTCCAAGCGGAAAACCCATTATCCGACAGATTGATGCCGTTGAAATGGAATCGTGGTTTTAGTTGCCTGGCATGGCAATCTGCCCTGATTGCATAGATTTTTGCATCAGCTCCTCAATCTTCTGATTGACAAAGTTTTGTTTTTTCTGTTGGGTCAGCATCATGCGTGCGGCGGCAATCTCCTCTTCCGTCTCGTTGATGGTACGGCGGGATTTGTAATCCAAGAAGACGATAAGATAATGGTAATCAGAATCTTCTGTTTCTATATATTTGTTCTGGCTTAGAATGGATTCCTTGTTTTTGATTTCGATGGGGAATTCATTTTGTATATCGTCCAGATACAGCCAGGTGTTGTCCTCCAAAAAATACTCGATGGAGTCGGCGCAAAGCTCTTCTATGCGCTGTTTTTCCTCTGTGCGCCGGTCGTCGTCGAAAAGCAATTCCTTCAGTTCCTTTATCAGCTTGGAGTCTCTTGCTGTCTTTACATAATTGATTTTGATAATTTCCCGATTGACGGTGTAGCGGCTCTCATATTTTTTGATGAACTGCTCCAATTCATCATCACTCACCGTGAACTGGCCGCTGTCTGAGGTCAGGAAATTGAAATAGGTATTGACGAGCAGGGTGTTTTTGTATTCATCGATTTCTTTTTCGAAATTCTGACTTTTCAAGGGTAGAGCCTGTTTCGCCTCATGCAGGATGATTTGTTGTTTGATCCAATCCTCAATCAGAATCTGCGCAAGCTGTGCGCTGTCGGCAGGACTGAACGAGTCGGGTATTTGGGCAGCCAATTGCGACAAATACAATTTGGCGTGGTATGCTTCCGCAACAACAGTGTCTTTTTGTTTACATGATGATAAACAAAGGGACAGGAGGCACAGCAGAAGGATAAATCGCGGTCTCATGGCTTATTTTTTCAGGATGGTGGCATACACATCCTCGTTGATTTGCACAGGATATTTCTGGCGCAGTTCCTGAAGCCATAATTCATCCAGATGGTTCTGGTATTCAGTGATTACCGTTGCTTTGATTTGGTTGTATGACTTGTATTCCACTGGATTGGCATTAGGATTTACAGGATAATTTTTCTTGATTTTTTCGTAATATTCCTTCAAGCCCGCAGTGTCTGTGATGGCTTGAGTCCATACCTTCTGGGAATTGATTTCATACAGGATCATGCCGTCGTGGTATTCGTTGACCAATTCTCTGAAATCAGGATATTTGTTGATAAGATTCTCCTTTTCGTATGCATAGAGTTTTTCTTCCACAAACTTTTCGAATCTTTCGTTGAGGAATTTTTCCAGAGAGGTGGTCAGCTCGATACCTTGGAAACGGGAAACATATTTGGCAAAATCTTTAACAGTCAGTTGCTGATTGGCGTAGGTGGCCATGGGAGCGAGGTTGTCAATGCCGGGCAGCGTGGTGATGTCGGTGCTGGTGGATTGGAAATATTCCATGGGAATGTTGTTGCACAAGAACTTGATACCGGCAGTCTTTCCGCTTTCGTCGTAATTGTATTGTTTTTTCAGTCCGGCGATGAAGGATTCCTTGCTGATAAAGCTACGGTTGTCGCGACCTAATTTTGTTCTGAGTATTGCTTCGTAATCATCATCTATTTTCAAATATTGAATAGAATCAAGTTTGATGAAGTGCCAGCCATAAACGGAAGCGACCGGTTGGGAAACCTGGCCTTTTTGCAGATGAATGGTAGCTGCGACAAAGTTGCCGGCACGTTGATTGGGAGCGAAGGGCTGCATGCGTCCTTCTTTGATGTTGGTGGCAATATCGTCGGAATAATCCACTACCAGCTGGGCAAAAGGAACTCCTTGGTTGAGCTTTTGCTGAATCTCCTCGATTTTGCCTTTCGCTTCCTCGCTCATGATGCCGTATTTGGCGTTGGTATCCGCAATCAGAATATGAGCGGCGTAGATTTTGGAGATGGCGGGAACCACATCCTGAACATATATCAAATGGTAGCCGAAACGGGATCTGACGGGCATGGACACTTTGCCGACAGGAGTGTTGTAAGCACCAGTCTCAAAGGGATATATCAGGTTGAAAACAGTGAAATAGCTGATGTCACCTTTGTTACCGGCTTGCTTTCTGCCATTTTGCGGGTTGGTGTAATCTCTGGCGGATATGTCTTCCGAATATTTGACGGCAGCTTCGTTGAAATCCATGCCTTTCAGCACTTGCTTTCTGATTTTCAAGGCTTTCTTATAAGCGGCTATGCTGTCTTTCTTGTCAGCATCAGGAGCACAGTTGATCAATATGTGAGAAGCGTGCACGTGCTTCTTGGCACGTTCCACACATTCCTTGAACAAACGCTCTGTGACATTGTTGTCGGTGAGGTATTGCTGGGCAGACTGGTTTATGTATGAAGAAAGCTCAGCCTGAAAAGCTGCGGAAGTGTCAATTTGAAGTGCTTTGCCTTCTTTTACTTTCAACTTGAAGTTGACATACAAGTCTAAATAATCACGCAATTCCTTCGCTGTGGTTTTCTTTAAATCGTTGTTTTTGGCAAAAGTATTGACAAATTCTGCCTTTGAAACAGGCTCTCCTCCAATTGTCATAAGTGGTTTTTCGGAGTTATCCTGGGCGTGAACCATGCTGAAACAGCAGGATATGAAAAGGGCTAAAGTGCTGATTACAAACTTCTTCATCTTGTTATCCATTATAAGATTTCAATCTGCAAATGTACATTAATTTTTTTAAAAAAGAAAAATTTGTAAATATGTGTTTTCTATCAACAATTTTTGTATTTTTGCAGTTCCAAAAAACAAGTCTCCTTAGCTCAGCTGGTAGAGCAATTGACTCTTAATCAATGGGTCCAGGGTTCGAGTCCCTGAGGGGACACAAAAGGCGGTCATTTCGACCGCCTTTTTTTGATATAATAAAACCGAGTTTCCCTTTATTTTGCAGTGTTCCCAACCGTTTATTACCTTTTGCTGGTATGGATCTCTTCCGTTACCACGCCAAAACTCTGTCCTTTGGATATTTTACGCTGTAAGTGACTACAAAGGTTCTGGTTTCACCGGCATTGAGTTCCACATCCCAGGTTAATACACCGATTTCGGTCTTGTCGTAAGTGGCAGCAGGTTTTACTTCCGTCACTTTCACCTCGATGTCTTTGTCGTTGGAGATGGGATACTGCTCTTTGAGAGTAAGTTTGGCACTGCGAGTCAGGTTGTTACGGACAGTGAGCAGATAGGAACGGGTCTCGGTGGTGCTGCTGCCCACATGCTTGGTGCTGCAAAAGTCACGTTGCTTCTCACGTTTTACCGTCACACGTGGCTCTGTGGTGAGAGTCAGGGTAATCTGGTTTTCCGTGTCATTCGGGCGAAGCTTGGTTTTCCCTACGTATGTATCGTTGAATGTCACATTGGCTTCGCCTGGAAGAAGATTGTATTTCTCGAAGTCGGATAGGGTGGCGACAATGTAAGTGGCATCCGAAAGTTTTGGTGCACTGTAGTATTTGAAGTCAGCCTTGATGTTGTAATTGTTGAGGTCGATAAGCTGGAACTTGCCATTGCCTGGAATGTCGTAAGGAATGTCGATGTCGTAGTTGACCATGAATTCCTGTTCGTTGACATTGACATAGTCATTCATGGATTGTTCGTCTTCTACACGAATGCCATCAATAAAAGTTGCCTCACCATCAGATCTGTTTCCTCTTACGGAGTTGCTGGCAGCTTTTTCGTATGTGATGGTGTTACTTAGAGCACTACTTCTACCTGGTGTAGTGCTATAGGTTCTAAAATTAAGGAACCATGCCTTGAACACTGGAGCCACAGCGGTGCGGTTGGGTTGGGCGGTGGAAAGGGTTAACTTAACATTCTTCCAGTCGAGACCGGTAGTCTGTGCCACTTGTGCCTTGGCCTGCAACACAATGGGCTTGTCCATGGAGGGAATGTTAATGTCGTAGCAGGGTATCCATCGCGATTGGCTGGTGAAGTAGGTGACAGTGAATACGGTATTGACATCCTTGGGAATGCTGACAGATAATCGTACAGCACCTGTTTCCACATCACTGTCAAGTTCATCCTGACTGATTTGTTGTTTCAGTCGATTTACGTTTTTTTGCAGTTTTTCTATTTTTTTATTGTCTTGATTGATACTGTTTTGCAGGGCACCTGCCTTGGATTTGTATAGCTCCATATTGGCGTTGATGTCGGCAACGCTGACGGAACTTTCCTTTTTCTCCATGTTGTTAAGGGTGCCGTTGGTGAGCATCTTTAACAAATGTTGGTGTACGGTGAGTTCGTCTTTTGCCTCTTGCAGCTGTCTTTCATATAAGTTGAGCGAGTCGGTCAGTTTTTTGAGGTGTGCACTTTCTTCTTTTGGTGTGATGTAGTCGTTGTAAAATTCAGTGGCAGAAATAAGTACACCGTTGGCTTTCACTTTGAGACTGCTCAGCACAATGTCGGGACTCAGCCCGTTGATGATGACTTCCTGTGTGCCGCTTTTGAGTGTGGTAGAAGCGGTATGGGTAAGTGTCGCCCCATTAAAATATACGGTGGCTTGCTCCAATTTTGCGCTAATCTGTTTCTGAGCCTGTGTCTGAAACGATAATAATAGGCTGATAATCAATATTGTCAAGGATAAAAGCTGTCTCTTGTTCATAGTCTGTATATTTAAAATGTATTTTCAATTACCCTTTTTAGACATGTCTTTTTCTACTCTACAACTAACAGTTAATCACCAATTTCTAACTGCATTTATCCTCACAATTCTCTGCCTTCTGTTTCTTCACCTTGAATGTCAAATGCTTGATGAACAGGAACTGGCAGATGGCTGCCAAGATGGTGGCCAAGAGCTTGCCTATAAAGTCATTCATGCCTAATTTGGTGATGAACAGGAACACTAACAGCTGGCTGAGACCATAGCCGATGAGGTTGACAATGAAGAACGACAGGAAACGTTGCCACATTTTGTCCTTGATTTTGAAATTGTACTTCCTGTTCAGGAAAAAACTGGCCACCATGGCCACCTGGTAGCTGATGGTGTTGGCAATCAACTTGTGCATGTTGAAATAGGCAAGCAGGGTGAAAATCCCTACATCGATGGCTGTGGTCACACAACCTATCACACCATACAATATAAAATTCCGATGCTGCTGATACTGATGATTGCAAAATTGTTGTACGTTTCCCATGTTATGCGTTGGTTGCGATTCTACGCACTTATCAACTATTAATTATCAATTATTAATTATTAATTCGTTCCAGCAACGCCACATTCTCCACATGTTGCGTGTGCGGGAACATATCCACAGGCTGCACGCGTGTTACTTTGTATTGTTGACAAAGCAAGGTAAGGTCGCGGGCTTGTGTGGCAGGATTGCAGCTCACATACACAATGCGCTTCGGGGCAATGTTCAGTAGCTGCTCTACCACCTTCTCGTGCATGCCGGCACGCGGTGGGTCAGTGATGACAATGTCGGGCGTGCCGTTCTCGCGGATAAAGTCAGCCGTGAACACCTTGGCCATGTCGCCGGCAAAGAAACGGGTATTGGTAATGCCGTTCAACTGCGAGTTTTCCTTGGCATTCACAATGGCTTCATCTACATATTCAATGCCCACCACCATTTTGGCCTGACGGGCCACAAAATTGGCGATGGTGCCGCTTCCGGTATAAAGGTCATATACAATGTCTTCGGGACCGATTTGGGCAAACTCACGGGCAGTTTTGTACAAGTTGTATGCCTGCGGATTGTTGGTCTGGTAAAACGAAACAGGTCCCACCTTGAATTTCAGCCCCTCCATTTCTTCCATCATATAAGGTTTGCCCTTGAATGGAATAATCTCCAAATCAGTGATGCTGTCGTTGAATTTGGTGTTAATACAATATTGCAGCGAAGTGATTTCCGGGAATCTGTTAGCGATGAACTGCATCAGTGCCATGGTCTGCTCGTTCTTGACCGTCATGATGACAATCACCATCAGTTCGCCCGTGGAGCTGTTACGGATGATGAGGTTTCGCAATACACCTTCGTGCTTTCTTACATTGAAAAACGGAATTTGGTGCTGCAGGGCGTATTCTTTGATGGTCAGACGGATATCATTGGCCGGGTCAGCTTGCAGATAGCATTTCTGAATGTCCAACACTTTGTCGAATTTGCCTGGAATATGAAAGCCAAGTCCCTCTGGCACAATCTTTTCCCCAACTTCCTGAAGTTGTCTGTCGTTGTCATCTAACCAACGTAAGTCCGAAAAGGTGAATTCCAGTTTGTTGCGGTAGAAATATTGCTTTTCGGAGCCAATAATAGGTTGGATTTCGGGAAAATCGAATTTTCCTAAATGCTTGAAATTGTCGTAAACCTGTTTCTGCTTGTAATACAGCTGTTTTTCGTATCCTAATAGTTGCCATTTGCAGCCGCCGCACAGTCCAAAATGCTGACATACAGGTTCTATACGGTCAGGGGAAGCTTTCTTCAATTCCTTGATGTAGCCTTCCGCATAGCCTTTTTTCTTTTTGAATACCTGAACGTCAATAATATCACCAGGAATGGCGTAGGGCACAAAAACCGTCAGCCCTTCATGTTTGCCCACGGCCTTCCCTTCCGCTCCCGCATCGGTGATTTCCAAGTTTTCTATCGTGTAGTATTTCATGTTATTTACTTCGTGTTGGTTAGCTTCGCTGTTGGTTATTTCATGTTATTTACTCCGTGTTAATGAGCTTCGCTGTTGGTTATTTCATGTTGTTTACTTCGTGTTAATGAGCTTCGCTGTTGGTTATTTCATGTTATTTACTTCGTGTTAATGAGCTTCGCTGTTGGTTATTTCATGTTATTTACTCCGTGTTATTTAGCTTCGCTGTTTCTTATTTCATGTTGGTAACCTTATGTCAGCATTATCAATTATTAACTATTAACTATCAACTATTAATTATTAATTGTTAATTATTAATTGTCAATTCAGCCCCCTATATAGTCCCATATCCTCCACATACTTCGCCACCTTTTCCGTCATCAGGTATTTCACCGACTTTTTCTCCTGTATGTCTTGCCGTATCATGGTGGCGGAAATGCCTATTTTAGGAGCATTCACATAATGTATGTTCGGCAGCTCCCGTTTGTTTTCGGTTTTGTAATCATCTCTCGGATAAACATATATCTGATAATTGTCCAGAATAAATTGATAATTATACCATTTCTCAATGCAATCCAAATTATCCTCGCCCATGATGAGACAGAATTCTTTGTCAGGATATTTTTCAGCCAGATGGAGCAGCGTATTCACAGTGTAGGAAGGTTGCGGCAGCTTGAATTCAATATCACAAGATCTGAAGCGGCTGTCATCCTCAATGGCGATATTCACCATGTAGAGCCGTTGATGGTCATTAAGCAGACTTTGCTTCTTCTTCAGCGGATTGCAGGGGGAAACCACAAACCAAAGTTCTTTTAAATCTGTATGCTCCACAATATATTCAGCAATAATCAGGTGCCCTATATGAATGGGATTGAAGGATCCAAAGAAAAGTCCAATCTTTTTTTTCATAATATTCTAATTATCATTGAGTTTGATAAAAATGAAGAGCATGGCGGTGAAGGCCCATAGCGATGAACCACCATAACTGATGAAAGGTAAGGGGATGCCGATGATGGGCACCAAGCCTACGGTCATACCGATATTGATGAAGAAGTGGAAGGCGATGATGCCGGCAATGCCGTAACCATAATATCGGGCGTAGGGATTGCGGTTTTTCTCCGCCAGTCGCAGAATGCGGATGACGAGTGACAAAAACAAGGCTCCCAAAGCACAGCTTCCAACAAAACCCCATTCCTCGCCAATGGCGCAGAAAATGAAATCGGTGCTCTGTTCTGGCACAAAGTTGAGCTTGGTCTGGGTACCGTTGAGGTAGCCTTTGCCGAAGAATCCACCAGAACCGATGGCAATTTTGGACTGTATCAGGTTGAAATCAGCTCCTTTGGGGTCAGATGTCTTGCCTAATATGGTGTCGATTCGCTGTCTCTGATGCGGTTGTAAAATCTTGTTATAGCCGATGTTGACCGCTCCGATAAAGACAATGGCGATAGCGTATATGATGATGTTCCTGATAATTTTCTTTTTGTCCTTCCTGTCAATAATCCATGCTATAATCAGGATGACAGTCAGCAAAGCGATAGCGTATATCTCGTTGGTGAGCAGGGTGAAGACAAATAGAAAAACAGCGATGGCACCGATGATGAAAATGATGCCGCTCATGCCCTCCCGGTAAAACAGCACAATGAACGAAAAGAAGACAAGGGCGGAACCAGTGTCTTTCTGCAACAAGATAATGAATGCCGGTGTGAGAATAATGCCGAAAGCGATAAACCATATACTTCTTTTCTCGCCAAGGGTTTTTCCTTCGTTGAAGAATTTCGCCAAGGCCAAGGCTGTGGCCAATTTCATGAATTCTGAGGGCTGAATGCTGAAAGCGCCGATTTTAATCCAGACTTTCGCCCCGTTGATTTCGGAGCCCAAGAAGAAGGTGGAAATGACTAATAACAAGCATAGTATATAAAAGTGATAGGAGTAATGCTGGATGATGCGGGAGTCGAGTAGGAGGATAACTACTGCCAGGACAATGGAGGTGCCAATCCAAAGTAATTGGCGGACGTAGGGTAAAGAGAAACTGAAACCTTGGCTTGCGCTGGGGTTATAGGATGTGGAGAATATGGTAAGCCAGCCAATGATGACAAGCAGGCTGTAATACAATATGAGCCGGCCGTCAAATCCTTTGGTTGATTCTTGTTTATATGATAGTGGCATTTCTTTATTTGGTTGAAAGGTTAAGCATGCTTTCTTCTAAGTCTTTTCGTTTCACCTCACCAGTAAGGTATAATTCTGTGATCAGACTGGCTATAGGACAGGCTACAGAAGCGCCCCAGCCTCCGTTCTCCACCAGACAGAACACCACAATTTGCGGGTCTTCAACGGGAGAAATCATGGCAAATACCGAATGGTCGCGACCATGAGGATTCTGTGCTGTGCCAGTCTTGCCAGCTATACGAATACCAGGTATTTGCGCTCTGCGAGCGGTTCCGGCTATGGCGGCCATTTCCATGCCTTGGATGATGGGTTCGAAGTACTCGGGCCTGATGCCAGCATCGACCTTGTCCATGTATTGGGTGTTAAGATTGTCTTTGCTGCCGATGGCTTTGATGACATGCGGGCGGATGTAATACCCTCTGTTGGCAATGATGGCCAACATGTTGGCCATCTGGATAGGCGTTACACACACCTCGCCCTGGCCAATGCCCATAGACACAACCGTATTACCGTTCCACGAGCGGTTGTATCGTTTGTCGAAATATTCGGCGGTTGGCAAGATGCCTTTCTTTTCGTAGGGTAGGTCAGTGTCGAAAGTGGTGCCAAAGCCCAATTTGACAATGTGGTTGCGCCATGCCGTATAGCCCTCCTGGATGGTCGGGTATTTCCTTTTGTTGCTGATAATATTGTAAAAAGCCTTACAGAAATAGGTGTTACAAGAGTGCTGCACGGCTGCTATCAAATTGGTTCCGCCCCGATGGTGACAACCGATGATGTGGCTTCCTACCTGATAACCGCCTGGACAGTTGTAGATGGTGTTGGCATCCAATATGCCCTCTTCCTCAGCAATAAGCCCGTTGGCTAACTTGAAGGTGGATCCAGGGGGATACATGGCCTGCAATGCTCTGTTAAACAAAGGTTTCTTGATGGAGTCGCGCCACAACATGGTGTAGTTTTTGCTGCGCGATTTGCCTACCAGCAGATTGGGGTCGTAGCTGGGACTGGATACGATACACAAAATCTCGCCAGTCTTTGGCTCAATGGCAACAATACTGCCTCGTTTGTTCTGCATCAGTTGCTCGCCATAACGCTGCAGTCGCATATCCAAGGTGCTCCATAACGATGTGCCAGGCACCGCCCTGACATCTTCTTCCCCGTTGTGGTAACTGCCGATTTCACGGTTGTTGACATCTACCAATACAACACGTTGGCCCTTTACTCCACGCAACTCGGTCTCGTATGCTTTCTCAATGCCGCTGATGCCTATGTAATCCCCCATTTTGTAGTAAGGGTCGTCCTCAATGGTCTTGTCGTTCACTTCTCCTACATACCCTAAAATGTGGGCGGCTATCGGCTCGGGATAAGAACGTAAGGTTCTGGATTGTACGAAGAAACCGGGAAATTTGTATAGTTTCTCTTGAAGATAACCATAATCTTCTTTCGACATCTGCTGGGCGAATAGCGAGGGAATGATTTTGGAATAGGCACTGGCTTTCTCAATGCGCTTGATTAAATCTTCTTTGGTTATGTCCAAAATACGACACAAATCCAGGGTGTCGAATGCCCTCAGCTCTTTGGGCACCACCATGAGGTCGTAAGCCGCGTCGTTGAATACCAAAAGCGAGTCGTTGCGATCGTATATCAACCCTCTGTCAGGATGCTCGGTAATCTGTCGCAAGGCATTGTTTTTGGCCGCCTCCTCATAGTCTTTGCTGATTACCTGTAAGCTGAATAGCTTGACTAAATAGATAGCAGCCAAAATCAACATCACCCCGACAATGATGGCATATTTTTGGGAGGTTTTTGGGTTGTTCATCTTATTTGTCCCGTTTTACTAAGGCATTGGCTAAATCACGGAGTTGCTGTTTTTTCTCTTCCGCTACTGATACGGTTTGAAGACAGTCTAATGCGCTTTTGACATATTGGTCAATGGCATTTTCGGTTTTCTCTTTCACTTGCAAGTCTTCATATATGTTCTTGACAGCCTGTAATTTAATCTCAAAATCGAATTCTGTTGAGGAAAAATACCGAAGCAGGCTCTCACGTTGTTTTTCATCGGCGTCTTGAAGGGCAGTGAGGTAAAGATAGGTCTTCTTGTTTTCTCTGATGTCACCTCCTTTTATTTTGCCAAATACTTGAGTGTCAGAGTATAAATCCAAAATATCATCTTTGAGCTGGAAGGCGATGCCGATGTTGATGCCGAAATCATATAGCGCTTGCTGGTCAGCATCGGATGCTTTGGCGAAAATTGCTCCAGACTGAAGGCAGCCTGCCAGCATGACAGCCGTTTTCAGACGTATCATCTTGATGTAGTCGTCAATGCTGACGTGCTCTATGGTCTCGAAATCAAGGTCATATTGCTGTCCTTCGCAAATCTCCAAGGAGGTGCGGGCAAACAAGTCGCTGATTCTGATTTTGGTAGCGTCATCACAAGGGGCTTTCAGCAGTTCTTGCAAAGCCATGATGGCCAAGGCATCACCAGCCAAAATGGCGATATTGCTGTTCCACTGCTTATAGACGGTGGGTTGACCTCTGCGAATAGGTGCCTCGTCCATGATGTCGTCATGAATGAGGGTGAAGTTATGCAGCATCTCAAAGGCTGCCGCCACGTGTCTGACCTCTTCCGCTTCCACACCAAATAATTCCGCTGATAAGCCGACTAATCTCGGCCGAATACGCTTCCCGTCCTGGGATAGGATATAATGTATGGGGTTATAGAGGTTAGAAGGCTCGCATTCTGTTGCAATGCTCTGAAAATAAGTGTCTAAAGAATTCAAGGTAATGATTTTTTTAATCTACAAAAATACAAAAATAATCAATGGGATAATTAGCAAATTAGTAAATTAGTTAATGTGCTGATTTAATTCTTTTGTACGTTAAGGCGTCAAGATATGCACGATGTGCATTCGTTAAGACAGAATCCGTCTCCACGTCTTCACGCCTTAACGTCTCTACGTATTAAAAAAAATCGCTATCTTTGCACTTTATTTTTCATACTATGACCAACGAAAATATCATTTACGGCTTGCGTCCGGTGATGGAGGCGATAGAATCCGATAAAACTATTGATAAAGTGTTGTTGCAGAGAGGTTTGCAAGGAGATCTTTTCAAAGAACTTTTCTATCAGGTTCGCCAGCATAAGATTCCCTTCCAATATGTGCCTGCCGAGAAACTGAACAAGTTTACCCGAGGTAATCATCAAGGAGTGGTGGCATTTGTTTCAGCCATAGAATACCAGAGCATTTTCGACATAGTACCTCAAATTTATGAAGAGGGTAGGGTGCCTTTCCTGCTGATGCTGGATAAAATTACCGATGTGCGCAATATCGGAGCCATTGCCCGTTCTGCCGAATGTGCCGGTGTGGATGCCATCATCCTTCCTTTGAAAGGTGGCGCTCAGCTGAATGAGGATGCGGTGAAAAGTTCCGCTGGTGCCCTCAACAAAATTCCGATTTGTCGCCATTCCAATTTGGTGGAAGTGATTAATTTTCTGAAAGATTCTGGTATAGAGGTGATTGCGGTGACTGAAAAAGCATCGCATTTCCATTACCAGAAGGATTTGACCGGCCCGATATGCCTGATTATGGGCAATGAGTACGAGGGTATCGCTTGGGATTATCAGCGTATCTGCAATGATGCTATCAATATCCCTATGGTGGGCACCATCAAATCACTGAATGTTTCAGTAGCTACGGGTATAGTGCTGTTTGAGGCTGTAAAACAAAGATTATGAAGAAGATAGGAGTCCTTTCTGATTCCCATGGCTATATCCATCCTGAATTGTTCACTTTCTTCGAGAAATGTGATGAGATATGGCATTGCGGGGATATGCTAAGCGATGACATTATTTATGATTTGCAAACGATAGCTCCCGTAAGGGCGGTATATGGCAATTGTGATGGTTGGGATGTGCGTGGCCACAATATCCCGAAGGTCCAGATTTTCCAGTGTGAGGAACTAAAAGTGGTGATGAGCCACATTGTGGGTAAGCCTGGACACTACGAGTCCAACATCATAAAACTGATTCAAGAGGAGAAACCTGATTTGTTGGTGGCAGGGCATTCTCATATTTTGCGAGTGATTCGCGATCCGCAATATAATCTGCTTTTCCTTAATCCTGGTGCCGCAGGTAAACAGGGTATTCATCAGCTGATTACCTTTGTCCGTTTTGATGTGAACGGCAAGGATATTTCCAATTTTGAAATCTATCAAGAAAAAAAATGACCATCACCATACTTGGACCGACCGCCACAGGCAAAACCCGTATAGCCGCTGTGCTGGCAAAGCACATCTCTGGCGAGATTATCAGTGCCGACTCCCGTCAGGTGTATCGGGGCATGGACATTGGTACAGGCAAGGATTTGGAGGACTATACCATTGATGGTCAACCAATTCCTTACCATCTCATTGATATTGTGGAGCCAGGAATCGAGTATAATGTGTCCCAGTATCAGCAATTGGCCCAGAAAGCCATTAAGGAGATAGAGCAACGGGGTAATATACCCATTATCTGCGGTGGCAGTGGCATGTACATCGAGGCTTTGCTGAAAGGCTATAAATTGTTCCCTGTTCCAGATAATCCTGCCTTGCGTGCCGAACTGGAACAACAAACCGATGTGCAGCTGACAACCATGTTGGCTTCATTCAAGGCTTTGCACAATCATACGGATACTTGCGAGCGGCCACGTCTGTTGCGAGCCATTGAGATAGAAGTTTATTATCAGGAGCACCCTGAGTTACAGGAGGCTTGTCAGGCGGTGCCTTCGGTGATTTTCGGTTTACGGGGTGACCGCGACCTGATTCGTTCCCGTATAACCCGCCGCTTGAAAGAGCGTCTGGAGCATGGTATGGTGGATGAGGTCCGTGCCTTGATAGACAAGGGCGTGAATCCCAACCAACTGATTCGTTATGGACTGGAATATAAATTTCTGACCCTGTATGTACAGGGCCAGATGGATTATGATACGATGTTTAAGCGTCTGAATGTGGCCATCCACCAGTTTTCCAAGCGTCAGATGACCTGGTTCAGGAAGATGGAGCGGGATGGTTTCGACATCCATTGGATGGATGTCGAGTGGTCCGAGGAGGAGAAATTGTCCTTTGTTCTTAGAACTTGCAACCTACAGTAGCCGCAATGCGGTGGGTGTTGGATTTCATGTAGGCCGGATCCACAAAGTCGGAGTCATACAACCACAAGTTCTCGTTTTTGGTCTTGAAAACGTAAGCGAAATCGCAGAAGAAGTATTTGGTTCTGAAACCGAAACCTGCGGAGGCGGTGTGCATGGCATTGTTGTTGTTCACCGTATTGCGATAGGCTGATGATTTGAAATTATAGCCAGCACGCAAAAGGAAAAAATTGGTGACATACACTTCGCCGCCCACACGGACAGTATGGCAGGCACCATATTTGTCTTGGATAGCTTGGTTCTCATCATCGAAAGAGTAGTCGTTGGAATTCATACGGGCCATGCCATAGCCGGTGAACTCGTATTCAGCGCTCACAAAGGCTCTTTTCTTGATTAGAAATGCCACACTTCCAATCGCTTTCAGCGGAGTGTGCAGGGTATAGTTGAAGCTATAGTTGTTCTCAAAAGTGCCGGAACCGTTACCATCCGGATAATGGCTGGCCATGGTACGGGTATAGGTGTTTCTCACACGACCGAAATAAGAGGGAGTGTGGAAAGCGGCGCCTATTCTGATAAACTCGGCGGGCTGATATATGACACCTAATTTCAAGTTGACACCCGTGGTGCGAACACGCAAGTTCTCGTTGATGTCGTAGCTGCTGATGTAGGTAGTGCCCTGGTCATCGGCTTCGTTGTATTTGGTCCTCTCATTATAGTTGATGACAGGCACGCCTATAGTGGCGCCGATAAACAATTGGTCGTTGTAATTTCCACCGATGGAAAAGGCAATTTCGTCTTTGGCACCGGAACTTTCAGTCACCAATTTCTGGTGAAGCGAATGTTTGGCGAATGGGGAATAAAATTTTCCTTGTGCGCTATCGTAATCAATCATGTAAGTCTTCCATGCCAACAGTTCGTTGTCACTGAAATTCTGAAGATTTTTTCCCTGTATGTCGGCCAAAAATTCATCCATCATGGAACTGTTGTTGCTTTGTCCTTCAATACGGTATGCGTTGTTGTAATCGCATATACGGTTGTAGCCGAAACCCAAATTGATGGATTTCCAGCCACTTCCTTCGCCTAAACCGATACGGAAGGCACCTCCGGCGTTGGTCAGTGAATACTTGACTGTGCTTCCATTGCGGCTGTTATGGCCATTATATAAAGCGTTATTGTTGTAGATGGATATCACCAGGGGTGTGAAGGTGATTTCACTTTTCTTGTACACGCCAATGGCGGCGGGGTTGATATTCAGGGCCGAGAACTCAGCACCTACAGCACTGAAAGCACCACCGGCACCCATGAAACGGGCGGTACCTTCGTAGTCGTACTGTGAAAAGCGGAATGCGTCGATGTCGTTTTGTGCCATAGACAGCATAGCGGTGCTCATTAATAAAATAGCAGCAAGAAATAATTTTTTCATAATCTTGATTCTTTTATTGATTTGCAAAGATACGATTTTTTGTTGAATTGTTGAAAATATAATTCCCCTTCTTTAAGAAGGGGTGGCCGAAGGCCGGGGTAGTGTATTTGTCGAGTTGTTGTGAGACATTTCATGAATAATATCTACATCATTTATATAGACAATGGAGACGGTGTAGCGTTTAAAACAAAAAAGGTCGACCAATTGGTCGACCTTTTTTATGATTGAGAAAAATTATTTCTTGATCAGTTTCTGAGTAGCGATACCTTCATTGCCAGTTAAGCGGATGAAGTAAACGCCGTCAGCATAGTTGGCAACATTCAGTGTGAAGTTATTGCTGCTTACGCTGCTTGTGTAAATCACTTGGCCTAAGTAGTTCAGAACTTCAACTTTCTGTGCGTTCATGGTAGTGGAAACGGTAACAGTTTCGTGAGCGGGGTTCGGATAAACCTCGAAGTTGTTGCTTGCGTTAACATCGTTGATGCTAACTGATGAAGCGCATTCTGATGGATTAGAAGTCTCTCCGTTTTCACAAGTTGTTGTTACTTGGTAGCAAGCGGTAGGATCGTATGGAGAAATGACATAGCCTTCTTCTCCTAAATCTTCAGGATTAATGTTAGTTGCAATGACATTGCCATCACTTAAAATATTATAGGTTACGCTAGGTGCTTTAACGGTTGCGCGAATTAAGAAGTCTTTATCGTATTGTTCGAAAGCTCCATTCCACAGCAGCAGGTTTGAATAACCAGGGCGTGAACAATCTTCGGTTATCCATAAAGGATAATAAGTAGAGCCTCCTTGTGGAAGGTCGTGAACGTGGGCATAGTATCCAATCCACAGATTCTGGGTGCCATCAATAACAAAAGGTTCATTAAGTACAGTGTTTGTCCAACCGCTGATATCAATATCTTCAGGGGTGATAGCTTGTTCATACACAGGGGTCATAGAGGCAGGACCGTCAGCACTTGAACCACCAAGATAGATACGTACAGTATAGTCGCAATATTGGGGATCGCAGTGAACCATTACACCTATTTCAGTGATTGTGCCACCATTGACCACGGTCAAGTCTGAAGGGGTATATAGGTGAGCAGCTCCACAATTGTATGAAGTACTACTTCCGCCAAGGTAGCCATAAATGTTGTCTGAACACAGTTGGAGAGTGTCATCTTTGACAGCGTTCCATGTGAGCAGCATGTTGTCATCATCAATAGTATATACAACATTAGATGGAATAATTGCGCACTCTTCAATATCAAGTTGGAAATTAACGTTATTATCACCAGGAGCAAAACTGTATCCTGTATTCATCGTTTGATAACCGCTAGCGTTAATGGTGATGGTATAGTAACCAAACACAACATCGTGAATACTGTAGTTACCATTGGCATCCGTGGTGGCATTGGCGGTGAATCCATCATTGTGAACCATAGAAATGCTAGCACCTGCAATAGCAGTTCCGGTGTTAGCATCTGTTACAGTACCAGTTATGTTGGAGAACTGAGGAATAGAAATATCGATATTATCAACTGCGAGAGGTGTCTCGGCTCCACTCAATGAGTCATTGGTCCATAAGAAATACAGACGTTTAACTTGACCGGCTACCATTTCTGCAGGAATGAGGTATGCGCCATTTTGCATCTGTGCCTTATTCTCGAATCTTGCCAATTTGGTCAGACCAGCAGGTGTGTAGTGAGAAGTGTTAACATCGATGAAACCAGGGATGTTTTCGTTTCTTTCAAAATTGGTCACTTCTGTAGCGTTACCGATAAACATTTCACCGAAGTCATAGTTAACTTCACCAAAACATTTCCATCTTAAAGTGAGCTTGAAGGCAGCAGCTGTTGTCTCTGGGAATTGAAAGTCTCTGTATGCCCATACGGTGCTATAATGTGAAACCATAGTTTCACCAACTGCTTGCAGATAGGTGTTTTCAACACCATCCTTGGTGATCATCAAAGCCTTGCCGGTAGTAGAACCAGGAATATTTCCATAAGCGAAAAAGTTGGCTTCGTTGCCATTCACGAGTACCCAGTTGGCGCGGTCAGCATCGTTTTCTTCAAATGTTTGAGTATAAGGAATAGTTGCAGGAGTAGTAGTGGTCCAGAAATCAGCAACTTCAGACCAATCGCTATGACCGTCACCACAGATGGCACGAACAGCTACCTGATAATGGGTGTTAGCAGTCAAACCGCTCAGGGTTGTACCCAGGGTGGTAACTGAGGAAGGAGTAGCGGTCAAATCAACTGGAGCAGTACCATAAACGATTTCCCATGAAGTTTCGTTTGCACCGGCAGTCCACATGATGTTAGCGCTATTTTCGTTAGTGCTTTCAGCTCTTACTTCAACAGGGAACATGCATGAGGGAGCTTCCATTATCTGGAAATTATCGATGTATAAGAATGCTTTGCGAAGTGATTTGTAATGAATGGCTACATATTTAACGTTAGCAGGAACTGATATGTTGCGGTACAGCTGCCATTCAGTATTGGCAGAGTTAACTATGTCAGCCTCCCAAGTGAAGTCTTCGATGGCGTTGCCAGTGGTGGAATAACCCACGCAGAAGGTCTCGTCTAATAATGCGGAAGCATTGGCATAATTGAACATGACCAGCATTGTGTTGTTGGCATTCAATTCAGGAGAAATGAGATATTGGTCGTATATCTGCTGTGCATTATAGTTAGTGGATGAGAAACGGAAAGATAAATTGCCAGTGTATGCGTAGTCGTTAGAGTTTACGATGTTGTTGAGGGGGTCGCTGGTGTTGGCTTTGACAGTCAGCCAGCAATACTCTGTAGTGTTGGGGGCCAAAACCGTACCGTCTTCTGACTCGAAACTTTGGCTGATGGGCAGAACAACATTAGAGCAGTTGTAGGAGTCACCCATGAGAACAATGGTGGTTGAAAGGGTTGTGTCAGCAGTGGAAGCTGTAACGGTCAAGTTAGCCAATGAGCCGATAGCGGCAACAGTAGGATTATATCTTAGATAAAAATTGCCACCAGTAGCAGGAAGAGTAGCTGTAGTCGCAAATGAGTTACCATCTACAGAAACCTCGAATGGAGCAGTGGTGTTCACTTGGATGCTGTTAGTAATGTTACGTCCTTCAACGGGAATAGTGATCATTTCGGGATTACCAACGTATGTGAAGAAATTGATAGTGTCTTTTGCATTTACATCCAATCTGGGGTCAAAGAAATTGTTGAACTTGAGATTAGTGAAAATGAACTGATCTGCAGCACCTACTGGAGCAGCGTAATAAAAATCTAATTTAAGCAGACTGTTGGAGCCGATATATTGGTCCATGTTGTATGATACGGGCCATATTGGCCAGTTGCTATTCCAAACGGCAGAGTATTCCTCTCTACAATCCTGAATGTCCCAGAGGGTAGAATAAGTAATACCACCATCGGTGCTCAGTCTGACTCTCATGGTAATATCACCATTTACTAAAGCGTCAATGTTGGGGTTGGTTCTTATACCGAATGAAAGGTCGGCAGCGCCACTTGCGTTACTCAGGTCGAAGGTTGGAGAGTAAAAGTGTTCATCCTGAGCGTTCTGGTCGTCTCCACGGACAGCGGCTCCAGCACCGAATTTGAACCAAGTATATTCATAATGGAGGGTGCCGTCTGCATCTTGTGAAGAAACAATGGAGTCGGTTGCGTCAATTACCCAGCAAGCAGGAGGGAATACGTCGCCACCGAAGTTCTCATACCAAGGAATAGTCTGATATTGACTACAATCAACAGTCATACCTTCCAAATTAACTATTTGGGTTTCAACCTGACTGGTGATATTTATGTTGGCATTAAAATAGCCGACAGTAGAAGGAGTGAAGTTTACATAGATAATACCACTGACTGTGCCGTTGGCACCAGGTGTTAAGGTTGCAGTGTTGCTGAAGTTAACTGTATCAGTTGAAATGCCAAAGGGAGTGCCATTGGGAAGAGAGAGAACAATGTTTTGATTCAGGTTGATGCCGGAAACGGCAAATTCCTTTCTTCCAAAGTTGCTGCCAACAGTGCCAGTGGGGAACTGAATGCTATTGGCATTAACGGTTACATTGGGTTCAGTTGAGGCGATATCAATGCAAACATCATCCAAGTTAATATAGAATTGGTCAGTCACGTTAAAATGTCTAAATGCAATGTGAATAGTCTGTCCAGCGTAGTTCTGAAGAGACTGTGTTTTCATTTTCCATGCACCTTGCTCTCTTGTTCCACCGTTAGCGTCAAGGGTTTCCTCAAACAACAAGGTGTAGTTTGACGGGTTGTCATAACCAGTGGTACTGGTGGTGATATACACACCGTAATGTTCTGCAGGATAGCTCGCATCTTGTGCACACACCCAGAATGTTAATTCGTAAACACCAGTGGAGGGAATGGTTATGGATGGGGTGATGAGCCAGTTGTCGGGGTTCAAAGGTCCTCCTCCTTGGCCAGAAAGGTATGATTGTGAGGTGATAGCAACGTCGCCTTCATTTCCAGAATGGCCAACCATATTCATGTTGTGCCAGTCATGTCCATCCCCATCGGCATCAATAGTTGTCCATGTGTCTGGGAGACCCGCGTTGAAATTCTCGCTCAACAGCGGAGTCTGTGCCTTGCCGACAATAATTAATGCCAGCAAAAGCACCATTGTTGTAAAGAGTTTTTTCATAATAAATAAATTTGGTTAATAATAAAAGTTGTTTTTTGATGTTTCTATTTTTCGATTTTATTTTAAGTCTGCAAAAATACAAAAATTATGTATATCATCTTCATGTGTTGATAAATTTTATGGTGAAAAATTCATAAAAAATCCTAATGTGTTTACCCTTCCTTTTTTGAGAATGTTTTTTCCCATTTTGCCTTGAAATGTCCGAAATTATCCTTTCTGGATGCCGAAATAGTAAAGATATTCGTTTGTGATAAAGGTTTAAAATGGGTTTTATGTAAAATTATCTCATTGATAATGTGCAAGATACAATAATTTTTATAAAAAATAGTCTGAATATGTGAATTGTATTGAAAAAAAGTCTATTTTTGCAAACCGATTTTTCGAAACGGTGAATGTTATTTGAAAGGGTAAAATTCTCAAGCCGATGTAGCTCAGTTGGTAGAGCAGCTGATTTGTAATCAGCCGGTCGGCGGTTCGAGTCCGTCTATCGGCTCAATTGGGAGGGTACCAGAGCGGTCAAATGGGGCAGACTGTAAATCTGTTGGCGAAGCCTTCGGAGGTTCGAATCCTCCCCCTCCCACATCCCCTTGCGGAAGTAGCTCATTTGGCAGAGCGACAGCCTTCCAAGCTGTAGGTAGCGGGTTCGAGACCCGTCTTCCGCTCCACTTTCGCAACAAACAAAATAAAAGACGACCATTCTCCGGTCGTCTTTTTTTGTTTTGTTTGGACTGATTAACTTAATGTGCCAATTAAACTGAAAGTTGAAAACGGAAAGTTATTAATTGGCAAATTAGCAAATTGGTTAATTAGCAAGTGAATTAACAGGGTTATGATTTTTTGGAATAAAAAAAAGAGTTAAAGACTATACGGCCTTTAACTCTAAATCCTTAACTATCAACTCTTAACTATTAACTGTTAATTGTCAATCGTCAATTGTCAACTGTCTCTCCCTATTTTCTGCTGGCGTCAAACGGAATCGTTACCACGGTCTTCAAAGGAATAGCCTGGCAGTCTTGCTTGGCGGGAACCCATTTCGGGAATGATTTGACAATACGGACAGCCTCGTCGTCAAATTCTTTGTAACCGGATGATTTGAACAGTTCCACATCGGTGATGGTGCTGTCGGTGTTCACCATGAACTGCACCTGGCTCTGGCCGCTGATACCACGGCTCTTCAGATTCTGAGGATACTGCTGGTTCTTGTAGATGTAACGGTACAAAGCCTGTGAGCCGCCCTTGAATTTGGGATAAGACAAGGCTGCAGTTGGCGTGTTGTGGTTGCCGTTATCATCATCGCGGGTTAAAGCGATGCCGCCTTTTTTGACGTTTCCGTTTTCATCTCTGCAGTTGTTGCTTTGTGCAAAGCTGTTAGATGTGCAGAAGACAAATGCTGCAGCTAACACTAAAGATAATAAACATTTGAATTTTTTCATAATCTATTTTTTTTACTTTTACATCCAATATATTTCAAACTGCAAAAATAATAATTTTTTTAATACAAACGGATATTGTGATAAAAAAAGATTTGGAAAGTTGAAAGGAGGCGTCTCGCTTAGCTCGAAATGACTCTCATGCTGCGCATTGAGGGGAGTTTCGGGCTGCGCCCTCATGGGGAGTCTCGCTTAGCTCGAGGGAAGTTTAAGGTCTGTTGTCAGAATTTGTATATTTCTTTTAGTTCGGGGTGGGTGAGGATGTCGGAGCAGAATATCATGGGCGGAAAGAGCGCTTTTTTGTGGCGGCGGCCCTGTGACAGGTCGATGCCAAGTTCCTTCCGGTAAATAAACCAGACTAACTCCGTGCAATAGAAAGCATTGCTGTCCAAGTCGTTGAAGTCCCCGTCAAAAAGCGGATGACGCTGGTATATTTCAAGTCCTTTTTGCAGCAGTTTGAGGCTGTCGTCTGATGATGGTGGCGGCTCCAAGCGGTAAACCGCCCCGTGTGAAGCCCTGTCGGAACGGAAGAAAACGCCGATGTCCTCTAATTTCACACTGTCTTTTTCCTGTTTGCTGGCCCGCTCGTTGGGGACGGCATGCAGGACTTTCCAACCGTCAGCGGTCCACAATACCATGCCCACATGGGAATATACGCTGCCGGTATCGGCAAAGGTGACGGTATGACTGATCAAACTTCCCCCTTTACGGAAAACCAGGTCTCCGCTTTGCAAGGCCCACTCTTCGGGCAATTGGAACAAAATGCCTTCGTTTTTGTGTCCGCAGGAACCTGATACTGTCAGTATGAAAACAAAAAAGGCAGAAATAAGGATGCCTTTATTTCTACCTTTTGTGATAAGGGAATGGAATTTATTCATTGATTTTCCATTTTCCATCAACTTTAATCAGTTTGACGGTTTCTGTTTGCTCCTCGGGTGTCTCTTTGAAAGCGTTGGAGGCAGTGTACTTTACCTCAACGGTGGCGTTTTCACCGTCTTCGGCGATGTTCTCCGAAAGGATTTCATAATCGGAAACTTTGAAGTTGAAATCCTGGAGTTTTTTGACTTGTTGCTGAATTTCCTCGTCTTTTGCGGTGGTGTAGGTCAAGGCCTTCTCAAAATCACCGTTTTTCAGGGCTTTGTAGTAATCATTGACTACCGCTTTGGGACTTGAGGAGCTGCCGCAGGCACAGAAAATAACGGCTAAAACAATGGTTGAAACAAACAATGCGATTTTTTTCATAATTTTCGATTTTAGGTTAAGACTGATTCTGAGGCAAAAATACAAAAAAAATATATACATCTGTATAAGGTTCAATAAAATTATGTATTTTTGCAATCTTATACTTATTGTGCAATGATTAGAAGGTTTGTCTTTTTAGGTGTACTGCTGACGCTGCTATGGGGTTCCTTATATGGACAGACCTATATATTGAACGCTGCACTGAACGGCCAAACCATCACCACTTGTTCGGGTACTTTCTATGATTCGGGAGGACAAAATGGTAATTATGGCAGTAATCAGAATTATACTGTAACCTTTGTGTCGGCTACACCAGGAATGTGTTTGCAGGTAACATTCAACAGTTTTAATACGGAATCAAATTATGATGAACTATTGGTATATGATGGGTTATTCGGAATGATCGGAGAATATTCGGGTTCAATGAACTCTTTTACAATCACATCATATAGTGGGATTATGTGTTTCATATTCCGATCCGATGGGTCGTTAAATAGGTCAGGTTGGTCGGCTACTATCAGTTGTGTAGCCCCGCCTCCATCATCTGAAAATATGCATTTTGGAGTTGATACGATATACTGTCCGCAAACCAGAAATTTTTATGATCCGGGAGGCTCCTCAAATTATAGTAATAACTTGGATGTCACACAAACCTTTGTGTCTGCCATACCAGGTACGTGTCTGCAAGTGACATTCTCCAGTTTTAATACAGAGTCAAATAATGATAAATTGTATATACATGACGGAACTTATTCTTCGGGAGCACTTTTGGGGACATATTCAGGTTTGAGGAATACTTTCACGGTGACTTCATCAACGGGTGCGTTAACCTTTGTTTTTCATTCGGATGGTTCTGTTACAAGGCCAGGCTGGTCGGCTGTTATCAGTTGTGAGGATAATTGTGGGGAACTCAATTGCCAGCAGCAATCCACCGCCAACGGCTCTCCTTGTTCCCAGCAAACTGCAGCTCACCCTTTTTGTACTGACGAAAATCCGTACGGAATTACGTATGCTTCAGGTGTCAACAGCCCGGATGTTTCGTCATTTATGGGAAATAGTTCGGTGAATTGTTTAAGAACAACGCCTAATCCAGCATGGTATTATATGCAAATTTCCGATCCCGGCAGTATGACTATTCATATCGAACAAACGGGTCATCATGATGTGGATTTTGCTTGTTGGGGTCCATTTTATGCGGCAAGTCAAGCTGATTTTCTTGAAAAACTTTGTTGTGGAAATTTGAATGTTTCAGATAATTCTATTGTGGATTGTAGTTATAGTAGTGATTATGAGGAAGACTGTTTTATTCCTTTTGCACAAACTGGGCAGTGGTATTTGATGCTCATTACGAATTATAGCAACGCTATGGCAACTATCAATTTCAATACCACAAGCAATTCCTCCGCCACAACAAACTGTAGTATTCTAGCTCCATTCACATACAACAATCCCTTGTGTGAAGGTGATACCTTGATTCTCACATGCACGAATCCTGTCATTGGAGCCACTGCATACAACTGGTCTGGTCCTAATGGCTGGACAGCCACCACCACCGTGCCAACGGTGAGTATTCCTAATGTGACCGCGGCAAATTCCGGACAATATAACCTGTTGCCCACAGGACCTGGCATCAGTGCCAGCGAATCCCATATTGATGTTACTATTTCGGCTATTCCCAACATCACTGTTACTGCCAATCATGACACGGTATGCAGTGGCACCTCGGTGACGCTTACCGCGAATGGGGCTGGTGCCGTCGCATCCAATTATCGTTGGTTGAATGATAATACAACAGGCCGTATCAGAACACACACACCTACCACAACTTCCGAATTGGGAGTCATCTGTGTTCCGTATGAGGTTGTGGGAACAACCAATGGCTGTTCTGCTTCCGCTTCATGTACCATTGTGGTTCTTCCTACATTGACGGCTTCTATCACACCTGCCAGCGTGGCTGTGTGCAAAGGCGACTCGACAGTATTACATGCCTCTGGTGGTATAAGTTACCAATGGCGGCAAGGCAGCGCTACGGCCACAATTTCAGAGGAGGACTCTATCATCGTCTCTCCGCAATCCACAACGACATATCGTGTAATCGCCACCAATGAGTATGGGTGTACAAATTCCACAAGCAGAAGTGTCACAGTCAGAAATGTACCGAATGTGAGCATTTCTGGCGCAAACCGGGTTTGTGAGGGAGACAGTGTGCAGCTGACGGCATCTCCTAATGGCTCTACTAATAGCTATAGTTGGAGTACAGGGGCGACATCACGCGTGATCTGGGTCCATCCAACGCAAGCAACTGATTACGTGGTCTCAGTGACCAATAATTATGGCTGCTCTTCCTCTGCTACTAAGCATGTCGATTTGTTCCTCTCCGATACTACGCGATATAGTGACACTATCTGTTGGAACGAGTCATATCAGGACGTGAATTTCACAATCAATGGTCCTTTGACAACAGGAGATCATCATTATGAAAGGTCCTATAACTCTTCATCTTCGTGCGACAGTGTCGTGATGCTTACTCTAACAGTATTGCCCAAACCTTTTGTGGTAGAACACGAAACTTCTTGCGGGGCTTATACCTGGAGGGGGAAAACCTATATGCAAACAGGAGTCTATAAGGACACATTAACCGATATTAATAGCTGTATGCAGGTGGATACCTTGCATTTGACAGTCTATCATGCGGAGGGCGGAAGCTCAGAGAAAGATACTTGCTCTTTCTATGCTTGGCGAGGACATGTTTATATACAAAGTGGTGTCTATATGGATACTTTGTCGGATGTACAAGGCTGCATGCAGGTGGATACTTTGAGGCTGACGGTTTATCATGCGATACCCGTGAGAGTTGAAAAAGACACGTGCTCGTTTTATTCATGGCAAGGCATAACTTATAATAGCACAGGTGTTTATCCTTATCCTGTGGTGGATGAGCATGGTTGCGACAGAACTGATACCCTGGTGTTGACAATATATAATCCTTCCCCCGCCTCAATGAGTGCACAAAGTTGTGACTCCTATCAGTGGAATGGTTCAACATACTATCAATCAGGTGTATATACATACGGACATGCGGATGCTAATGCTTGTTGGCAAGTGGATACCCTCCACTTGACCATTACTCCACCTGTACATGGCTCAGAAGTGGCGTCAGCTTGTGACTCTTTCGTATGGCATGGCACAACATACACGCAAAGTGGGCTTCAACTTTATGCTCACACGGACTTGAATGGATGTACACAAGTGGATACCTTGCATTTGACAGTCCATCATGCCGTGCCTAACGTGGAACGGGTAATTATTTGTGCACCGAATACATACACTTGGCATGGTTTCACATATAATGACATAGGTACACGAATACATACCTATAATTATGAGGATCAGCATGGTTGCGCTTGCGTTGACACTTTGTACTTGACCATTACGACAGAGCCTGAGTTGGCTTTGAATATGATAGTAAATGCCACTTGCAATCAGAGTAACGGGGAGATAAAAGTTGGTGCTACGGGAGGCACTTTGCCATACAGATATGTGTATTTGCCTGATGGTAGGGAGGCTTATTTCGAAGGTCTGTCCGCCGGCCATTATCATCTGCAGATGATAGACTCAATAAGTTGTTTTGCTGACGTGGAGTTTAACATTGAGAACATTATTCACCAAGTCGATATGGTAAATGTGACCGATGCTTATTGCGGTCGGGCTGACGGTTCGGCTCAGGTGGCTGCTTCAGGCGGTTTTGGTGTGTTTACCTATAATTGGTCTTCTCCTGCTGTGAGCACGAGCAATACGGCTGAACATCTTAGAGCGGGTAATTATTCAGTGCAGGTGGTCGATAGTAATGGTTGTAGTCTGAGTTTGAATTTCAGAGTGAACGATATACCTGGACCTAATGCGTGTTTCGCATTCAACACCACCAACGAGAAGCGTGTGACCTTCATCAACTGCACTCCTCAGAATGTGGTTTCTTGGTATTGGTCTTTTGGTGACGGGCAAAGTTCCACTGAATGGCAGCCTACACACACCTACGATATGACGGGTAATTATCCTGTGGTTTTGACGGTGGAGGATGGTAATCAATGTGTGGATTCTGTCATGTTGATGTACGTTATTCGTGAAGTTCCAACTTGCTATTTGCCCTCAGCTTTTATTCCTGAGAGTGATATTGCGGAAAACAGGGTGTTTAAGCCTATAGGGAATTCCATGTCAGAGAATAATTATGAGATGCTGATATTTGACCGTTGGGGAGAACTTGTATTTGTAAGTCGTAATCCTGAATTTGGCTGGGATGGACATATCGGGAGAAACCAGGCACCTCAAGGAACATACACCTATCAGATTAAGTATGAAGACTTGGATGGCTTGCCCCATTCTGTCCGTGGCAGCGTGATCCTGCTGAGATAATACAATTCACAATTTACAATTCACAATTCACAATGCACAATTGTGGTTGCCGTTAATTGTAGCTATAACTGTCAATTGTCAATTAGCAACTGTCAATTATCAATTGTCAACTATCAATTGTCAACTGTCAACTATCAATTGTCAACTGTCAACTGTCAACTGTCAACTATCAATTGTCAACTGTCAACTATCAACTGTCAACTGTCAATTATCAATTGTCAACTGTCAACTATCAATTGTCAACTGTCAACTGTCAACTGTCAACTGTCAACTGTCAACTGTCAATTGTCAACTGTCAATTGTCAACTGTCAACTGTCAACTGTCAACTGTCAACTATCTAATCAGAGTAATACTTCCGTCGCGTTCGAAGTAGTTGCCATTTACGTCTTTGTATTTCAAGCGATAGACATATACGCCTGGCGAAGCATCTTTTAATTTGTTCTTACCGGCATGTATAGTGCCATCCCAACCGATAGTGGGGTCAAGGCTTAGGAATACCAAAGTTCCATGGCGGTCGTAAACAGCCCAGAAGAATTCTTCTTTCTGGATGGTTTTGCCGATGACAAATAATTCGTCGTTGACACCATCTCCATTGGGACTGAATGCGTTAGGAATATACACAGGTCCATTGATTTTGTAATCCTGTCGTAAGGAATCCACGCAGTTGAAGTCATCGGCGACGGTCAGACTTACGCTATAAAGTCCTGGTTCCATATATTCGTGGACGGGGTGGGTTTCGGTAGAGTTTGCTCCATCACCAAAATCCCAGAAGTAGTTATTGTTAGCACCTTGGGTGCAGTTGGTGATAATCATGTTAACATTGTCGTTGCTGGTGAATAGGAAGCATGGTGTGGGACCGGGAATAGAGGGAACTTCCACAGTAATGCTTTGGGTACAGGCCATGCCGTCGGTAGCGGTAACGATATAGCTGCCTGATAAGAGATTAGAGGCGATGCTGTCAATGAAAGTGGCCGTGTTAGGGCTACTGGTGAAGGTAAAAGTACCGTCGCCACCTGTGGCGTGCATGGTGATTTCGCCGGTTCTCTGTCCGCAATGAGAAGGTTCTGTTTCGTAGCGAAGTTGTATGTTTTCATCAACATGGATGACAATGGAGCTGTCTTTCTCGCATTGTGCGCCATCTCTTAACTTCACGTTGACCGTATAGGTGCGGGTTTCCGAAGGTTCGGCGGTAATGGTGGCTGTTGTGGCGCCGTTTGACCATCTGTAGCTTACATTTTGCTCGCAATTTGCTGTAATCTGGGTTTGTTCACCAGGACAAAGGTTGGTGTCTCCCGCAACAAGTGTGATTTCTGGAATGGGATTCACAGTAATGCTGATAGTGTCAGCATTGTTACATTCTGATGAGCCATCTTTTACTTTTAAGATATAGTTACAATCTTCGGTGGGATAAACAATCAGGGATGTATCGGTACTAATAGGGCTGCCATCTTGGTTTTGATAAAACCAACGGGTATATCCTTCATAATCACTGGTGTAAACGTCCCTGTATGGAGTTCTTAAGATTATGCTGTCTCCTTTACAGATAACTGTTTCGCTGGCGGTGATGACTGCTGGGGTTTGTTGAACAGCAATATCAATAAATCCATGGCGATCTGGTATAGGATTGCCAGCATTATCTCTTAAATTCATCAACACCAATTCAAATTGTCCTGACATGTTGATATTAGCAGTTAGAGTGAAAACAGAATCCGGATTCGTGGTAATACCCAATACGGTACCATTGGGTGCTATCCACTTATATTGAACATTGCTCGGTAGTGTTGACCGTGCTTCTGTGCAATATAAACTAAAAGAAGATCCTTCACAGGGCATCGCATTAGTTGTTTCAATGCAGTTTAGCGCTTGGCAGTTAGTTGTACCTTGGTTGTTGGGGTTAATGCCGGTAGTTTGAGGTTGGAAGCCAAAGTGACCATTACCACCATTATAATTGCAAATTAATAGTAAATACCAATCTCCCTGTTGTGCATTAGGAATGAAGCACCATTCGGTACCGTCTGCAGCATAACTGCAGTCCACAATAGGAATGACATCGGGATCATTAGGATTGTTGTCTATAGGGTAGCCTCCTGTGTTATTATTACTATGATTGCCGTTTGAAGGCCTATGTGTGCTTCCGCCACTGGATAAGGTAAAAGTACCATTGCATAGTTTTGAATGTAGTTCAGCTGTGTTATATACCTCGAATGTGGAAAAGGGACCCCAACATGCGAAATCCACATCTCGTGGAGTACTGCTTGGATCAGGTTGACCATTGGGGAGTACCCCAGAGTATTGATATATATATAGAAGCAAGTCACCAGGTGCTGCGATTTGTAAAGCGTACCAGCTTGCATTGGGAGAAGAGGATAAACAGGTGTTCAGATTCTGGCTGGTGTACCACCCATTGTCTGTGCCTGAAGATTGTCCGGTCACAGAATTGTATGCCACGTTATAATTGTTATCTCCTGCGCAGGCAGGTCTTATTTCACCTGTGGGGCCACATGGATCAAATACACCTTGGCCAAACGATGTAAAACATGTAAAGACACAAAATAAAAAGGATAATAACTTTGTTTTACGCATAACTCCAATATTTATTTTATCAAAAAAATACTATCATAATATGATGACGAAAAAAAAAGAAAAATGTTGCACAGAAATATGAAATTTTTTTCTTTATCGATAATACTGTGTGTAAAATCATGAATTGTAAAATCATGAATCATGAATCATGAATTGTGAATTTCGAAACCAATCTTCTGCTCTCCACAGCACAACTGCCCAACAGAAACCAAGTATCCAGCCTGCCACCAGATCGCTTGGGTAATGTACCCCTAAGTAAATCCTGCTGTAGCTTAACAACAGCACCCATAACAGCATGCCTGCGATAACCCACTTGCGTTTCTCCGAAAGGTAAAAGATGACAAATAAGGCCATCGCCATGGCATTGGCGGCATGGGAAGAGGGAAAACTGTATGGTCCTCCCCTGTATAGTGTGCCGTCGGGCTTGGCCACCAAGTGAACCTGCTCGCATAAGCCTGGCTCATGACTGGGCCGTGGCCGCTGTACGCTGTGTTTGATGAGATTGCAACTCTGGTCGGTAAGGAAAATGCAGAGTACCAAAGCTATAAAGATGGAAATGGATTTTTTTCTCCATTTCCGTATGAGGAAAAAAGCCAGTAGTGCATAAAAAGGAAGCCAGATAAAACGGTTGGAGACCCAGTAGAAGAACACATCCGCCCATGAACTATGCAATCCG